>SWCD01020201.1_pt1 | contig 53818 bp, 50 predicted proteins | sample 4693011 | NCBI WGS metagenome assembly SWCD01 (sample SAMN10267278, study PRJNA491770) | bioreactor metagenome | isolation source: DHS bioreactor inoculated with marine | place: Japan: Omine Ridge, Nankai Trough
TCGGTGAAGGTGGTCTTTTCGTTGGCGAGCCGGAACAGGTTCTGGTTCGGGATGATGATCAGCGTGTCGACCATCTTCTGCAGGGCCTCGACGCCCTCCTCGGCCTGGCGCATCCGCTTGGCGCCCTCGAACTGGAACGGCTTGGTGACCACGCCCACGGTGAGCACGCCGAGCTCGCGCGCGGCCTGGGCAATGATCGGCGCGGCACCGGTGCCGGTGCCGCCGCCCATGCCGGCGGTGATGAAGCACATATGCGCACCGGCGAGGTGATCAACGATCTGCTCGATGCTTTCCTCGGCCGCGGCGGCGCCGACAGTGGCGCGCGCTCCGGCGCCCAGCCCTTCGGTCACCTTGATGCCCATCTGGATCCGGCTGGCGGCCTTGGACTGCTGCAACGCCTGCGCGTCGGTATTGGCCACCACGAACTCGACGCCATCAAGGCTCTTGTCGATCATGTTGTTGACCGCGTTACCGCCCGCCCCACCGACGCCAAACACGGTGATGCGAGGTTTCAAATCGTCCTGACCGGGCATGGTGAGGTTCAATGTCATGATTTGTCCGCCTGTCCTTAATTGACGCATATCCGTGCGTTTGTGTTTAGCTGTCCCGCCCCACCGCTCCCGGGCGGGTTGCCTGCTCTGGGCCCGAATTTAACGGCCTTTTGCGGGCACGTCACTCAAAAAACAGGATTTTGCCACGAAATATGGGCGAAAAACGCCGGTGGATCGGCGGTATTTCGCGTTCTGACCCTCGATATGGTGGTTGGCGGTGGCGTGACCCCAAGAGGGACGCGCAAGTGTGCTGTCGCGCGCCGTGCCCCATCCTCGTTTCCGCAAGCCTAGCAGCCCTGCGCCGGACGGCCAAGCCTTCGCGCAAACCGGGCCGATCTGGGCGCAAAGCCGCCGGACGGTCAGGCCGCGTCGGTGAGCGCGCGGCGGGCCGGGCGGTCGGCCGGGGCCGGCGCGCCGCGCGGCTCGACATGCGGCGCAAAGGCGCGCAGGGCCTCGGCCACGTCGGCGACGATCTCGCCCACCAGATCGCGATAGCGCTCCGGGTCGGCCCCGGCCCGTGTGAACCCCGCCCGCACGGCGCGGGCAATCTCGGCGTCCGTCATGTTCGATCTCAGTGCCATGGCTTGCCCCTCACCAGTTGTCCTTGAACCATTTCATCGCCCAGCGCAGGCTACGTGCCGGATAATTGTCGGCCGGCACGTCGAAATCCCACCATTCGTCCTGCGGGTGGGCGGCGAACAGGCACAGGCCCACGGCCGAGGCGAAGGCCGCGCCGGTCGCCGCCTGCGGCAGGCCCTGCACCCGGAGCGGGCGGCCGATGCGCACCTGCTGGCCGAGGATCTTCGGCGCCAGCCCGTCGAGGCCGGGGATCTGGCTCGCGCCCCCGGTCAGCACGATCTGCTGGCTCGGCAGGTGCGAGAACCCGGCGGCGTCGAGCCGGTCGCGCACCTCTTCGAGGATTTCCTCGACGCGCGGGCGCATGATGCCGATCAGCTCCGATCGGCTCACCGTGCGGCGGTCCTTCTCCCAGTCGCCGGACGATCCGCCGATCTCGATCTGCTCGCGGTCGTCCATTCCGGTGGCGTAGACCCCGCCGTAAAAGGTCTTGATCCGCTCCGCCGTAGCCCAGGGCACCTGCAGGCCCTTGGAGATGTCGGAGGTGACGTGATCGCCGCCGAGGCGCACACTGTCGGCGAAGATCATGTGCTTTTTCATGAAGATCGACAGCCCGGTGGCGCCGCCGCCCATGTCGATGCAGGCCGCGCCGAGCTCCTGTTCGTCTTCCACCAGCGACGAGATCCCGGCGGCATAGGCGGCACTGGCCATCCCCGCCACTTCGAGATCGCACCGCTTGATGCAGTAAAGCGCATTGCGCACCACGTTCGAATCGACCGTGAGCACATGCATGTCGACCGAGAGCCGGCTGCCGATCTGGCCGCGCGGATCGGCCAGCCCGGTGCGGTGATCGAGCGTGAAGTTGATCGGCTGGGCATGCAGCACCTCGCGCCCCTCGCCGATCGGCGGCAGTTCGCAGGCCGCCAGCACGCGGGCGATATCGTCTTCGCCCACCGCGCTGCCGGCCAGATCGACGCTGCCGGCCAGGCCATAGCTGCGCGGATTGGCCCCCGAGAAGGTGGCGATCACGTGGTCGACGCGGGTGTTGGCCATCTTCTGCGCGCCCTGCACCGCGGTGCGGATCGCGCGCTCGGTCTCGCCCATCGCGTCGATCTCGCCGAATTTCACCCCGCGCGAGCGGGTGGTGGCGGCGCCGATGACGCGAAACGCCGATTGCCCGGCCAGCGAGCCCACGCCGTCGGTCTCGCGCAAATGTTCGGGGCCATCGAAGCGCAGCACGAGGCAGCCGATCTTGGCGGTGCCGATATCGAGGATGGCGATCACCCCCCTCTGCATCGCGGCGGAGCGCATGGCGCGCATGGCACGTTGCTGCTGATAGAGCTCGGTCATCGGGTCTTACTCCAGTGAAAGGCTTCGGATGCGCCGAAGCTCGGCCACCGCAGGGGGGGCAAGGCGCAGGGTCGGGCGCCGGGGATTGCGCATGTCGACATGGGTGACATTGCGGGCGAGAAGATCCTGGGCCTGGTCGAGCGCGAGCACCTGCTCGAGCGCCGCCACCGGGGTGTCCTCGGGCAGCTGGATCAGCTTGCCCCCGGCCAGCACCACATCCCAGCGGCGCATGCCGACGCGCACGAGGCCGCGCAACCGGTCCGCCAGCGGGGCGGCGGCGCGGATCAGCGCCAGCGCCTCGGGCACGTGTTCGTCGGCCCCCTCGCCCGCCACCAGGGGCAGATCGGGCCGCGCGCCGCGCTCGACGAGCGAGGCGACGCGGTGGCCGGATGCGTCGATCAGCTCGATCGCGCCGGGCGCGCGCCAGACCAGCACCGGCTGGCGTTCGCTCACCGCCACCTCCAGCACGCCGCCGGGGCGGATGCGCAGGCTCACTGCCTCGATCACGTCAAGCTCGGCCACCTTGGCCTGCATCGATTCGAGGTCGAGATCGAAGGACGAGGTCGGAAAATCCACCGGCAGGAGCTCGCGGATCGCGGTGTCGACCACCGGCGTGGCGCCCTCGATCGCCATGAGTTTCACCATGAACTCGGGCCGGGTCTCGACCGAGCGGCGCACCTCTTCGATCTTCTCGGAGATCGCGTAGCGGTTGGTGGGGTTGGCAAAATACCAGCCCAAAGCGGTGAGGATCAGGAAGGTGGGCAACCCGACCCGCATCAGCGAGCGGTAGAGCGGCGTGAGCCAGAGCCGGTTCACCTTGTAGGTCAGCCGCGACGGCGCCGGATCGCGGCGCGGCGCCGTGCGATTGGCGGCACGGTGGGTGGCCTGCTCGGAGCGCGAGATGGTCAGCGGTTGCACGAGGCGTCCTCCACCATCCAGGCGCAGAGCTGGCCGAAGGTCATCCCCGCTTTCGCCGCCTGTTCGGGGGCGAGCGAGGTCGGGGTCATGCCCGGCTGGGTGTTGGCTTCGAGCAGGACCAGCCCGTCGAGGCCCCTGCTTTCGTCCCAGCGGAAATCGGTGCGGCTCACACCACGGCAGCCCAGCGCCTCATGGGCGCGCAGCGCGTAATCGAGGCAATAGAGCTCGATCTCGGCGGGGATCTCGGCGGGAAACACGTGGCGCGACCCGCCGGCCGCATACTTGGCATGGTAGTCGTACCAGCCCTCGGTGACGATCTCGGTCACACCCAGCGCCCGGTCGCCGATCACCGTGGTGGTCAGCTCGCGGCCGGGCACGTATTGCTCGACCATCATCACCTCGGGGCTGTCATCGGCGAGCTTGGGCGGCGTATTCGCCCCCTCGGCCACAATGTAGACCCCCACCGAAGAGCCCTCGTTATGGGGCTTCACCACGTAAGGCGGCGCCATCACGTGGCGGCGCTGGATCGTTGCGGAGGGCCAGAGGCCGCTTGTCGCCACCGGCAGATCGGCGGACCGGAACGCCTGCTTGGCGCGCTCCTTGTCCATCGCCAGCGCCGAGGCGAGCACGCCGGAATGGGTATAGGGGATGCGCAGCCATTCGAGGATGCCCTGCACACAGCCATCTTCGCCCCAACGGCCATGCAGCGCGTTGAACGCAACGTCGGGTGCGATCTCCTGAAGACGTGCATAGAGGTCGGGGCCGGCATCGACCTCCACCACCTCATACCCCTCGCCGCGCAGTGCCTGGGCGCATTCACGCCCCGACGAGAGCGACACCTCCCGCTCAGCGGAAGGACCACCCATGAGTACCGCGACCTTGAGGGCTTGTCTGCTCGACGTGCCCACTGTCTGCCTCGAAATCCGGCCTTTTGGCGGCCGTTGTTTGCTTGTTATGCGTTTGCGGGGGCTTGCCCCGGCGTATTACTCGTCCGCAGGTTCTCCGACCCGCTTGATTTCCCATTCTAGCGTGATGCCGGTCTTTTCGTAAACCGTTTTTCGCACCTGTTCGCCGAGGTTTTCCAGCTCGGCCGCCGTTGCGCCACCGGTATTGGTGAGAAAATTCGCGTGCTTGGGGTTCATCTGTGCCGCGCCCAGGGTGGCGCCGCGCAGGCCCGCGTCTTCAATCAGTTTCCAAGCCTTGAGGTCATGCACATCGTCGGCCTGCCCGGTCGAGGAAAACCCCGCCGGGTTGCGGAAGGTCGAGCCCGCGGTCCGGTCCCTGGTCGGCTGGGTCTCGTCGCGCTTGGCAAGCTGGGCCGCCATCCGTGCGGCAAGCGCGTCCGGGTCGCCGCGTGGCGCCTCGAAGGTGACCGAAGTGATCACCCAGCAATCGGGCAACTCTGCGAGGCGGTAGGAGAAGTTGAGCTCTTCCGGGCTCAGGGTAACCCGCTTGCCCCTGCGGTTGATCGCGGTGGCCGAGGTGAACACATCGGCCACGTAAGCGCCGTAGCAGCCGGCATTCATCCGCACCGCGCCGCCGATCGTGCCCGGAATGGTGCGCAGGAAGGTCAGATCGAGCCCCGCCTCAGCCGCGCGGCGCGCGACATGGGCGTCAAGCGCGGCAGCCCCCACGGTCACGCGCGTGCCGTCGATCTCGATCGCGTTGAAGCCGCGCCCGAGGCGGATCACCACGCCGCGAATGCCGCCATCGCGCACGATCAGGTTGGAGCCGACCCCCATCGGGAACACCGGGGTTTTCGGATCGAGGGCCGCGAGGAACTGAGCGAGGTCGTCTTCGTCGGCGGGCAGGAACAGCGCATCGGCCGGGCCGCCGACCCGCATCCAGGTAAGGTCGGCCAGCGGGCGGTGTTCGGTGAGCGTGCCGCGCACGGGGGGAAGATCGAGCGTCATGGCGATTGGGTAGCTTTTGGCGCGGGGCGGGGCAAGGGTGGTTTCGCCCCGCCGGCGCGAGCGGCCCGCAGGGGGATGTCCGGCAAGACGAAAAGCGGGCCGGTCAGGGAAGGCGGCGGGCGAGACGTTTCAGCCAGCGCCAGAGGTAGATCACCGGCCAGCGCAGCACCGAGGCACCGGCGGCGAGGACGAGGATGCCGACGAGCGGGCCGTGTGCCCGGGTCACCCAGCCGGCGATCGGGATGCCGGTGGCGATCAGCACCCAGGCCGCCGGCCAATGGCCACGGCGCGACGGCATGAGCGCGATCAGGTTGGCGATGAGCGCCCAGAGCGCGGCGGCGGTGAGCGAAGGGGTCATTCGTCGGGGATCTCGATCTTTTCGCCCCGCAGCAGCATCGGGATCGCTTTGAATCCGTTGCGAAACAGCGAGACGAAGGCGAGCAGCGCGATCACCGTCCAGACCCAGCCGTTTTCAAGGCCGATCCAGACGATCAGGCCGAGCCCGGCGAGCCCGAGGATCGAGCCGGGAATGATCTGGCGGCGGATCGGCAGGAACGCAATCAGCGAAGCGGCGATCACCCAGAGGGCGGCGGCGATGAGGGAGGGGGTCATGGCAAGGCTCCGGCAATGTGCATGGCAAGCAGCGCGCTCGACCCGAGGATGCCGAGCCAGGGCACAGCGGCGGACACGCGAAACGGAAGGGCGGGACGCTGACGCAGATAGCCGATCAGCGCGGCGTTGACGATGACAAAGACGGCGAGCAGCCCAAGCGCGGTGTATTCGGCCAGCGTCGCCACCGGCAGCGCGAGCGCGGCCGCAACGGTGGCGGCGCCGGCCAGCAGCGTGGCCAGCACCGGGGTGGCGAACCGCGGATGGCTGCGGTGGAACACCGCGAGGCCCGGTGCGCGGCGGCCGAGGCCGAACAGCACCCGCGCCGCCATGACGATCTGCGCCAGCACGCCGTTCAGGGCCGCTGCCACGGCGATGGCGGCAAGGAAGCCGGGCGAGCGGCCGGTGGTCTGCCAGACCAGAACCAGTGGCCGGTCCGACGCCGCCAGCGCCTCGGCGGGCACGGCGCGCAGCGCGGCGAGGGTGACGAGAGCATAGAGCAGTGCGGTGATGGCCAGCGAGCCGAGGATCGCGCGCGGCATCGACCGGGCCGGCTCGCGGGCTTCTTCGGCCATGTTCACGAGGTCGTCGAAGCCGAGGAAGGCGAAGAAGGCAAACAGCGTGGCGGCGAACAGGCCGGAGAGGGGCAGCGGGGGCAGCGGACCCGCGAGCGCCGCGCTCCAGGCCTCGACCGGCGGCGCGGTGAAGCCGGCCCAGGCCACCAGCGCCAGCCCCGCGACCTCGATGAGGGTGAGGATGGCGGCGAAGGCGAGGCTTTCGACCACGCCGAGCACGGCGATCAGGGTGAGGCCCGCGCCAAGCGCGATCGTCGCCGCTTCGAACGGGAGGTCGGCCAGGGCCTGGAGGTAGCCGACCCCGCCGCGCAGCACCGCCGCGCCGCCGATCACCCCGGCGGCGATGTTGATGAACCCAACCAGCATTGCCAGCCAATGGGCGTGCAGCCCCTTTTCAACATAGGCCGAGTCGCCCGCCGCTTCGGGGATGGCGGCCGAGAGCGCGGCGTAGGACAGCGCCGAGGGAATCGCGACGAGGCCGGCGATGAGGAAGGCCAGCGGCGCCCAGAGCCCGGCCGCCCCGGCGGCGTGGCCGACGAGCACGTAGATCCCCGCCCCCACCATGATGCCGATGCCGTAGAGGGTGAGGAGGGGTGTGCCGAGAGATTTCTTGAGTTGATCAGCCATGAATACGCTCGGGACAGGATACCATGACGGCAATCCGTGCGCCATACGGCACCAGACCCAACCTCACCCCTTCAGCTTCGCCTCCAGCCCGCGCGCCCAGCCCGAGATCGTGCCGGCGCCGAGGCAGACCACGATGTCGCCCGGCTTGGCCTCGGCGCGCACCAACGCCACGAGGTCGTCTTGCGACGTTACTGCCAGCGCGTGGCGATGCCCATGCGCGGTGAGCCCGGCCACAAGGTCATCCCGTGTGGCCCCTTCGATCGGGTCTTCGCCGGCGGCGAACACCTCGGCGATGCCGACCACGTCGGCGTCGTTGAAGCAGGTGCAGAAGTCTTCGAACAGGCTGGCGAGGCGGGTGTAGCGGTGCGGCTGGTGCACGGCGATCACCCTGCCCTCGCTGGCCTGGCGCGCGGCTTTCAGCACCGCGGAGATTTCCACCGGGTGGTGGGCGTAGTCGTCGATGATCGGCACACCCTGCCACTCGCCGACCTTGGTGAAGCGGCGGTTGACCCCGCCAAAGCTCGCCAACGCCGCGCGGATCTCGTCGCGTTTCATGCCGAGATGGCGCGCCACGGCCACCGCCGCCAGCGCGTTCGAGACGTTGTGGTCGCCCGGCATCGGCAGGGTGCAGCCCTCGATCACTGTGCCTTCGGCGTTCAGCTCGATATCGAACTGCGCCACGCCGGCCTTGTAATGCAGGTTTACCGCGCGCACGTCGGCTTGCGCGTTGAACCCGAAGGTGACGACGCGCCGGTCGGTGATGCGGCCCACCAGCGCCTGCACCTCGGGGTGGTCGGTGCAGCACACGGCGAGGCCGTAGAACGGGATGCCGGAGACGAAATCGTAGAACCCCTGGCGCAGGTTTTCGATGTTGCCCCAATGGTCCATGTGCTCGGGGTCGATGTTGGTGACCACGGCAATCGTGGCGGGCAGGCGGTTGAACGTGCCGTCGCTCTCGTCGGCCTCGACCACCATCCACTCGCCCTGCCCCATCCGTGCGTTGGAGCCATAGGCGTGGATGATGCCGCCGTTCACCACGGTCGGGTCGATCCCGCCCTTCACCAGCAGTTCCGCCACCAGCGTGGTGGTGGTGGTCTTGCCGTGGGTGCCGGCGATGGCGATGTTGGATTTGAGCCGCATCAGCTCGGCCAGCATCTCGGCCCGGCGCACCACGGGAAGGCCACGGGCGCGGGCCGTATCCAGCTCGGGGTTGCCCGGCTTGATCGCCGACGAGATCACCACCACCTCGGCGTTTTCGAGGTTCTCAGGCCGCTGGCCGATGAAGATCTCGGCGCCGAGCGAGGCCAGCCGGTCGGTGATCGGGCTCGCCTTCAGGTCAGAGCCTTGCACCCGGTAGCCGTGGTTCAGCAGCACCTCGGCGATGCCCGACATGCCGATCCCGCCAATGCCGACGAAGTGGATCTGGCCCATCGCGATGGGAAGCTTGGTGGCGGCGTTCATGGCGTGGTCCTCCGGGTCTTGTCGGCGAGGCCCTCGACGAGGGCGACGAGCGCGTCGGCGGCATCGGGCTTGCCCTGCCCAAGCGCGGCGGCGGCCATCTGCTCGGCCCCCTGCGGGTCGCCCAGCACGAGCGCGATCTGCTGCGAAAGCGTGTCGACGTCAAGCCGGCTTTCGGGGATCAGGATTGCCCCGCCGGCCTCGACCAGCCCGCGCGCGTTGGCGGTCTGGTGATCGTCGGTGGCATGGGGGAACGGGATCAGGATCGACGGCCGGCCGATCACGCTGATATCGGCCACCGACGAGGCCCCGGCCCGGCTGATCACCAGCTGCGCCTCCGACATCCGCCGCGGCACGTCGGTGAAAAACCCCTGCACATCGGCGCGGATGCTGTGATGGGCGTAGAAAGCGGAGACCGTCTCGGCGTCTTCGTTGCGGGCCTGGTGGCTCACGCTCACATGGGCGCGCAGCGCGTCGGGCAGCGCGGCGATGGCCGCGGGCACGGTTTCGGACAGGACATGCGCGCCCTGGCTGCCGCCGATCACGAGCAGGTTCATCGGGTAATCGCCCGGCGCGATGTAACCCGCCCCGGCCCGCTCGGCGACCGATCCGCGCACCGGGTTTCCGGTGTGCACCGGCCTTGCGTGCTCGGGCATCGGCGTGGTCGGCCAGGTGCCGCAGGCAACGTGATCGACGCGCGGCGCAAACATCTTGTTCACCCGCCCGAGCACGCCATTTTGTTCATGGATCATGCGCGGCAGGCGCAGCGCCCAGGCCGCGCTCAGCGCCGGGATCGAGGGGTAGCCGCCGAAGCCGACCACCACGGTCGGGCGGTCGCGCAGAAAGCCGAGGGTGGCGCCGAGGATGCCGCCGGCGATGCGCAGGGGCGCCACCAGCTTGGCCAGCACCCCACCGCGCGCGAAGGTGGCCGAGCTCGCCTGCTCGATTTCCACCACATGCGGAAAGCCGCCGGTGTAGCGCGCGCCGCGCGCGTCGGTCGAGAGCTTCACCCGCCAGCCCCGGCGCAGCATCGCCTCGGCCAGAGCCTGGGCCGGGAACATGTGCCCGCCGGTGCCACCGGCGGCGATCACCAGCAGCGGTGGGCGGGCGCTCATCGGCCCCTACCTTGGGCGAAATAATCGTCGATCTTGCCCTGCGGGCGGGTGCGGGTGAAGGCCAGCAGCATCCCCAGCGCAAACCCGGTGGCGATCAGCGACGACCCGCCGTAGCTCACGAACGGCAGCGTCATGCCCTTGGCCGGCAAGAGCCGCACCGCCACGCCCATGTTGATCAGCGCCTGCACGCCGAACATCGCGGCCAGCCCGGTGCCGGCGAGGCGGATGAACGGATCGCGCTCCTGCACCAGCCGCACGAAGCTGCGCACCACCACGGTGGCGTAGAGGCCGATGATCACCATGACGAGGAACAGCCCGTATTCCTCTGCCGCCACGGCGATGATGAAATCGGTATGCGCGTCCGGCAGCGACCATTTCACCTGCCCCTCGCCCACGCCAACGCCGAAGATCCCGCCCTCGCGGATCGCGTTGGTGGCATAGCCGATCTGGGTGGTCGGGTCGATGTCGGTGGACAGGAAGCCGTCGATCCGGCGCGCGAAATGTTCGGAATTTTCATAGGCAAACATGCCGCCCATCACCACCATGCCAGCCGAGGCGACAATCAGGGTGAACGGCGCACCGGCGACGAAATACATCACCCCCCAGCCAAACAGCACCAGTGCCGACTGGCCGAAATCGGGCTGCATGGCGAGAAATCCCACCACCACCACGGTGAGCACCAGCGACATCGTCTTGCCCGGCGGCCCGCCGATCTCCTGGCTCGCGGCCATCAGCCAGGCCACGGTGATCACGAACACCGGCTTGAGAAATTCCGACGGCTGCAACGAGGCGAAGCCGAGCGAATACCAGCGTACCGCACCCTTGCCGAAATCGGTGCCGAACACCGGCAGCATGATCAGCGCGGCGAAGGCGAAGAAAAAGCCGATCACGCCGACCCGGCGCACCATCTGGGGCGACATCATCGTGGTGACGAACATCACAGCGAAGGCCATGGCGCCGAAGATGACCTGGCGCTGCACATAGTGGAACGGGTCGAGCCCGTTGCGCTCGGCCAGCGGCGGGCTCGCGGCGAGACCGAGCAGCAGCCCGATCGCGAAGAGGAGAAGGATCGAAGAGACCGACCATTTGTCGATCGTGCGCCACCAGCGGGGCAGGATCGGGTCTCCGTCCTGCCTCGGTGTGGCGCCATATACCATCTCGGTCATGGAAACCGCCCGGCGTTCTGCCTGTTATGTGCCTCGTTCATCGCCCGGTTGTCCGGGTCTTTGCCCAGAATACCCGCAAACCGGATGGCGCGCCAGTGATTGTTCCCCGGGTCGCGGCGATACCGCTGGGGGGCCGCGCTCAGGTTGGGGTGCGGGCCTTGCGCGCGCGGGTGCGGTCGAGGCCGAGCTGGCGCTCGCGCCAGATGATCAGGATGCCACCGGCAACGATCAGCGACGCGCCCGCCAGCGTCATCGACGTCGGCACCTCGGCGAACAGAAAATACCCCAGCACGATGGCGAACAGCATCGAGACATAGTCGAACGGCGCCACCACCGAGGCATCGGCGAAGCGGTAGGACGAGGTCAGCAGCCCCTGCCCGACGCCACCGAACAGCCCGGCGATCACCAGCAGCACCGCGTCGTGGCGAGAGGGCATCACCCAGCCGAACGGGATGGTGAACAGGCTGATCAGCGTCGAGGCGAGGGTGAAATAGAGCACGATCGTCGCCGCGCGCTCGACTGCCGCCATGCGGCGCAGGATGATCTGGGCGAAGGCGGCCAGGGTGGCGGCGGTGAGCACGAACAGCGCGCCCAGCGCGTTGCTGGCGTTGGCCCCGTTGCCATGGCTGACGGCGGAGAGCTGCGGCGCGAGCACGATCGCCACGCCGGTCATCCCCAGCGCCACGGCCGCGATCCGCACCGCGTGGACCTTCTCGCCAAGGAACAGCGCCGCGAACACCACGGTGAGGATCGGCGCGGCGAAAGAGATCGCCGTCACCTCTGGCAGCGGCAGCAGCTGGAGCCCGGCAAAGCTGAACCCCATCGCCCCGGTGCCGACCAGGCTGCGCCAGAAATGGCTCATCGGGCGGGCGGTCTTCAGCGCGGTGGACAGCTGGTGTATCCAGGCCAGCCAGGCGAGGATCACCGGGAAGGCGAAGAAGGAGCGGAAGAACACCACCTCGCCCGAGGGAATTCGCCCCTCGGTGAGCTTGATCAGCACCTGCATCGCCACGAAGGCGGCGACAGAGCCGAGTTTGAGAAAGATGCCGAGCGACGGGTTCATGCCCTCGTCAGATCACGGGGCGAAAGCCGGGGCAAGGCAGATAAACGCGGCCGCGCGCCGGCCTCCACCGGACGTGACCCGGCGCGATGGGCCGGGGGGACGCGCCCCGCTTCGGGGCCCGAGAGCCGTCAAGGCGGCGGCGGCGCGGTCGCTACGGCGACTTGTCGGAGTCCGGTTTGGGCGTCTCTTTCGGCTTGGCCTCGGCGAACGGTTTGCGCACCGTGCTCACGCCGCCAGAGCGCCAGCCTCGGCGGCCCGGCGGCGCCTTCTCGCTGAGAAACTGCTTGAGATCGAACGGTTTTTTGGGTGAGGAATACCCCATGGTGTTTCCTTTCAAAGGACTGGGTAGACGAACGGGAAGCGACGCGGCGGACCCCTGCATGACCGCCCCGCCCCCGGCCCGCACATGGCCCGTGCATCCCGCCCCCACAGGAGCCGCACCGAACCGATGTGCCCGGCCGGGCACTGACATTGCGCCGCGTGACCTGTGCGGCGGTGGTACATATTCCTGGATCGTTGACCAAGGGGACTCGGCCATTCGGTCCGCGGCCTGCGAACATCGCATCTAAACACAGATCCCAAGCGCGGCGCAAAGCGGTTCGCGTCTGCGATCACGGCACCAGCCGGGCAATCTCGGGGGAGGCCGTGTCGGTCTCACGGGTGCCCAGGGCAAACCCTCCGTTTCACCCCGATAAGATACCCGCAGGCTATTAACGATATGGGGGTCCGCTCGGGCAGTCACAAGACGGAGCGGCAAAGCTTGTCCCCCGCCCAAGCGCGCGGCACGGGTGTCCGACGCCGGGTGCCGCCGGGCCAATCACCGCGGCCAAGCCGCGGTCCGGCGCGACCGGGCCGGGCGTCAGACCACCGGGCGCTGCACCCGCATTACAAGGTATTTCAGCTCCGGGCCGACGAATTTTTCGGCGAAGCTGATCCAGAGGTCGGTCTTCAGCATCGTGTCCAGCACCGCCGTGAGCAGCATCGGCGCGATCTCGAAGAACGACTCGCGCAGTTTCTCGCGCTGCGGATCGTTCAGCGTCGGGTTGTTGGAGGCGTTGAAGTTCTCCGCGCTCGACCAGGCGCTGAGCGCGCCGTGATGAAAGGTCTCGCCAGTTTCGCCGTCGACCAGCCAGTTGAACACCGAGAGCGGGATCTGCCAGACCTCGACCGGCTCCTTCGCACCCGGCAGATCGCGTTCGAGAATGGCGCCGATCCGTTCAAGCTGCGCGGCCACCTCGGCGGCCACCCTGGCGGGGTCGGTTTCATACCATTCGGGGTATTCCGTCATCCGCCGCCGGATCTTCTCGATCATCTTCTGTTCGGGGCTCTTGCCGGCATCGGGATCGACCCGGGCCTTGGCCAGCAGGCTTTCGTCCTTGTCCTTGTGGCCCGGCGGAACGGCGGCGATCTTCTGGCTGAACTTGTCCCAGGCCGAGGTGGCGGCCTGGTGAACCTGTTCCGGCACATCGCGCGTTCGTTTGGTCATTCTGAGCCCTGTTTCTGCGTCCCGGCGCGCAGGCCAATCGCGCGCCTCGCCGTCTACGGCCATTTCGTCAAGCGCTCTTCCGTCGCGAAAATACCGCGCGGGTAGCGAGCCTTCCCGTCCCATTGCTGATACTCCTTTGCCCTGCGCCCGTCGAGAGTCAAACCAGGCGCCCGCGGGTGGGCCCCGCGCCTGGCTCCCGGTCTAGCGCAAAGAAGTAAAGGCGAGCTTTACCCGATCAGCGCGCGCACGGCCTTGGTGAAATCCTCGCCGCGCGCCTCGAAATCGGGGTATTGGTCGAAGCTGGCCGCCGCCGGCGCGAGCAGCACCGTCTCGCCCGGTTCGGACTCCTCGGCAGCCCGGGCCACGGCGCGCGCCATCGTCTCGCAGATCTCATAGGGCGTATCGCCGACCTGAAGCGCGAACTCGCGCGCCGAATGGCCGATCAGATAGGCCTTGGCGACGTGGCCGAGATGGGGCTTCAACGCCTCGATCCCGCCCTCCTTGCCCAAGCCCCCGGCGATCCAGCGGATCCGCTCGAACGCTTGCAGCGCGGCAGCCGCGCTGTCGACATTGGTGGCTTTCGAATCGTTCACGAAAGCCACGCCATCCTTTTCGCCGACGAGCTGCGAGCGGTGCGGCAGCCCCGCGAAAGAGGCCAGCGCCGCCTCGACCTGCCGGGGCGCGAGGCCCAGCGCGCGGGTGGCGGCGAAGGCGGCGCAGGCGTTCTGGTGGTTGTGGCTGCCGGGCAGGCCCTTGATCGCGCGCAGGTCGATCGAGGCCACCTGCCGGCCCTTGCGGTACTCGCTGAGAAACCCTTTGCGGGCAAACACCTGCCAGCCCGGCCCGGACAGCTTGCGGTCGACCGAGACGCGGATCACGCGGTCATCGCCCGGCCCCTCGCTCATCTGGCCGGCGAGAAAGCGCCCCTCGGGCTCGTCCACACCGATCACCGCCCGGTCCGGCCCACCCTCGGCGAACAGCCGCCGCTTGGCGGCGAAATAGCCGCCCCGCCCGGCATGGCGGTCGAGGTGATCGGGTGAGAGGTTGGTGAACACCGCGATATCGGGGGTGAGGGCGCGGGCAAGGTCGGTCTGGTAGGAGCTGAGCTCGAGTACCACCACCCCGCCCTCCTCGCCCGGGTCGATATCGAGCACGCCCCGGCCGATGTTGCCGGCAAGCTGGCTGGGCCGTCCGGCCTCGGTGAGGATGTGGTGGATCAGCGCCGAGGTGGTGGACTTGCCGTTCGAGCCGGTGACGGCGATCACCTTCGGCGGGGTCTCGAAATTGTCCCACTGCGGCGTGGCGAAGGAGCGAAAGAACAGCCCGATATCGTTGTCGACCGGCACGCCCGCCTCAAAGGCGCGCGCGATGTGGCGGTTGGTCTCGGGGTAGAGATGCGGGATGCCGGGGGAGGTGATGAGGGCGGCGAGATCGTCGAAGGCGTCGCGCCTGGTGAGGTCATGCAGCGTGAGCCCCTGCCCTTCGGCCTTGGCGCGCGCCTCGGCGCCATCGTCCCAGCACAGCGCGGTTGCACCGCCCGCCTCCAGCGCCTTCGCCGCAGCCAGGCCCGAGCGGCCAAGCCCGAGAACGGCGACGCGTTTTCCTTCATAGCCAAGGACGGGGATCATGAGCGGGCTCCGACTAGCGTGCAAACTTGGTAGCTCAGTGCGCGGGGCTTTGCCAGAGGGGCGTCCCGCCCGTGAGCGGTCATTGGAGCCATTCCGCCAAGACGAAAGCGCGCGCTCAGCGCAGCTTCAGCGTGGCGAGCCCGATCAGCGCCAGCACCAACGCGATGATCCAGAACCGGATCACGATCTGCGGTTCGGCCCAGCCGCGTTTTTCAAAGTGGTGGTGGATCGGCGCCATCAGGAACACCCGCTTGCCGGTGCGCTTGAAGTAGAGCACCTGGATGATCACCGAGAGCGCTTCGACCACGAACAATCCGCCAACTACGGCCAGCACGATCTCGTGTTTCATCATCACCGCGATCGAACCCAGCGCGCCGCCCAGAGCAAGCGAGCCGGTGTCGCCCATGAACACCGCTGCGGGCGGCGCGTTGTACCACAAAAACCCGAGGCCGCCGCCGATCAGCCCGGCGGCAAAGACCAGCAGTTCGCCGGTGCCGGGCACGTAGTGCACGTCGAGATACTCGGTGAAGTCGACCCGGCCGACGGCGTAGGCGATGATGCCCATGGTGGCGGCGGCGATGATCACCGGCATGATCGCGAGCCCGTCGAGCCCGTCGGTGAGGTTTACCGCGTTGGCGAAGGAGACCATCACGAAGGCGGCGAACACCGGGAAGAACCAGCCGAGGTTGATCAGCGTGTCCTTGAACACCGGCAGGGCGAGGCGAAAGGCGAGGTCGTCGGGGTGCACCGAGGCGGCGGCCCAGGCGGCGGCGAGGCCGATCAGCCCTTCGAGCAGCAGCCGGGTGCGCCCCGAGAGACCGCCGTAATTGCTGCCGGCGGTGATCTTGCGGTAGTCGTCGGCAAAGCCGATCAGGCCGTAGGAAAGCGTGACGGCGAGCACGATCCAGACGAAGGGATTGTCGAGCCGGGCCCAGAGCAGGGTGGCGACGGTGAGCGCGCCAAGGATCAGCGCGCCGCCCATGGTGGGGGTGCCGGCCTTGGTCAGAAGGTGGCCCTCGGGTCCGTCCTCGCGGATGGGCTGCCCGCCTTTCTGTTTGCTTTTCAATAGGTTGATCAGAGGCTTTCCGAAGATGAAGCCAAAGATCAGCGCCGTGAAGAAGGCCGCGCCGGCGCGGAAGGTGATGTAGCGAAACAGGTTGAAGACGTCGCCGCCATCGGAAAACTCGGTGAGCCAGTACAACATCTCATGCGCCCTTCGGTTCAGGTGGTGAGCGGATGGCCCAGTTTTCGGATCGCGTCAACCACGCGAGAAACGTAGCTGCCCTTGGAGCCCTTCACCAGCACCACGTCGCCGGCGTCGATGTGGTGACGGATGCGCTCGGCCATCGCCTCGGCGCTCTCGGTCCAGTCGCCCTGCTTTTCGGCCGCAAGCCGCTGCCACAGCGCGCGCATGCGCGGGCCGACACAATGGACCACGTCGGCGGCGCAGAAATGCGGCAGATCGGCGAGGCCCTCGTGCAGCGCGATTTCGCCCGCGCCGAGCTCCAGCATATCGCCCAGCACGGCAATACGCCGACCGCGCGCGATGCGCCCCACGCCATCCTCGGGGTGGGCTGCGGCGAGCACTTCGAAGGCGGCTTCCATCGAGGTCGGGTTGGCGTTGAAGGCGTCGTCGATCAGGGTGAGGAACAGCTCCTCGACCGGGTCGAGCAGGATGTGCTCATGGGTGCCGCGCCCGGCCGGCGGCGCCCAGTTGGACAGATCGCGCGCGGCAAGCGTCACGTCCGCCCTCAGTGCCTCGGCCACGGCAAGCACGCCGAGCGCGTTGGCCGCGAAGTGGCGGCCCGGCGTGGAGAGCCGGAACAATTGCGGCCCGGAGGGCAGATCGGCGCGCACCACGGTGGCCTCGTGGGTCAGATCCACCGTGGCAAGGCGGTACTCGCAGCCCTGCGACGCGCCGAAGCGAAACACCGGCGCGCCGGTCGCCCTGGCTGCGCCCTCAAGGGTGCGTGCCACACCGTCGGCCAGATCGCCGTTGAAAATGCAGGTGCCGCCCGGCTCCAGCCCGGCGAAAATCTCGGCCTTTTCGGCGGCGATGGCCTCGATGCTGTCAAACGCCTCGAGATGCGCCGCCGCGACGGTGGTGATCATCGCCACGTGCGGACGGGCGAGCTTGGCCAGCGGCGCGATCTCGCCGGGGTGGTTCATGCCGATCTCGATGATCGCAAAGTCGGCGTCGGCGGGCATGCGCGCCAGTGTGAGCGGCACCCCCCAGTGGTTGTTGTAACTCGCCTCGGCGGCGTGCACCCTGCCCTGCCCCGCCAACACGGCGCGCAGCATCTCCTTGGTCGAGGTCTTGCCGACCGAGCCGGTGATCGCCGCGACCCGCGCCGTGGTGCGCGCACGCCCCGCCGCGCCAAGACGCGCCAGCGCCGCGAGCACGTCGTCGACCACGAGCAGCGGCGCATCTTCGGCGACGCCCTCGGGGATGTGGCTGACCAGCGCCGCGCCCGCGCCTTTGCCGAGCGCTTGCGCCACGAAATCGTGGCCGTCGCGCAGATCCTTCAGCGCCACGAACAGATCGCCGGGCGCAAGCGTGCGGGTGTCGATCGACACGCCATCCACCGCCCAGTCGCCCCGGGCTTCGCCGCCGGTCGCTTCGGCGGCTTCAGCGGCGGTCCAGAGGCTCATGCCAGCCGCCCTTCCAGCGCGGCCACGGCCACGCTCGCCTGTTCGGCATCGTCGAACGGCAGCACGTCTTCGCCGATGGTCTGCCCGGTCTCGTGGCCCTTGCCGGCGATCAGCAGCGCGTCGCCCGGCTCCAGCAGATCGACGCCGCGCAGGATCGCCTCGGCGCGGTCGCCCACCTCGTTGGCCTCCGGGCAGCCAAGCATCACCTGGGCGCGGATTACGGCGGGGTCTTCCGAGCGCGGGTTGTCGTCCGTTACGATCACCACGTCGGCATTCTGCGCTGCCGCCCGGCCCATCAGCGGGCGCTTGGTGGTGTCGCGGTCGCCGCCGGCACCGAACACCACGACGATCCGCCCCATCACATGCGGGCGCAGCGCTTTCAGCGCGGTGGCGATGGCATCGGGGGTATGGGCGTAGTCAACAAACACCGCCGCGCCGTTCGCCCGCTTGGCCGCGAGCTGCATCCGGCCGCGCACGGTGGTGAGGTCTTCGAGGCAGTCGAACACCGCCTCCGGCGCCGATCCGGCGGCGATCGCCAGCCCGGCGGCCAGCAGCACGTTGTCGGCCTGGAAGCCGCCGATCAGGTTCAGCCGGATCATCTGTGGCTTGCCCTGCCAGTGAAAGCGCAGCTCCTGGCCGGTGGCGCCATAGCGGTGGTTGGTGATGCGCAGGTCGCAATCCTCGTCATGCCCCACCGCGATCACCTCCTGGCCGCGCGCTTCGGCGGCCTGCAACAGCTTCCAGCCGTTCGGGTCGTCGGTGTTGATCACCGCCACGCCGTCATCGGGCAGCACCCGGGTGAACAGCCCGGCCTTGGCTTCGAAATAGGCATCGAAACTCTCGTGGTAATCGAGGTGATCCTGGGTGAAATTGGTGAACCCGGCCGCCGCCAGCCGAACCCCGTCGAGCCGGCGCTGATCGAGCCCGTGCGAGCTGGCCTCCATCGCCGCGTGGGTCACGCCATGCGCCGCCATGTCGGCAAGCAGCTCGTGCAGGGTGATCGGCTCGGGCGTGGTATGGGCCGAGGGCGCGCTGTAGGATCCCTCCACGCCGGTGGTGCCGATATTCACCGCCTCGAGGCCGAGGAGATCCCAGATCTGCCGGGTGAAGGTGGCCACCGAGGTTTTGCCGTTGGTGCCGGTGACGGCAACCATGGTCTCGGGCTGACGGCCGTAAAACAGCGCCGCGGCGAAGGCGAGGGCCGCGCGCGGGTCTTCGGCGACCACGAGCGCCACGTCGCGGTTGTCATCGAGCACGTCGCGCGCCAGCGCCACGCCCTCGCGGTCGGTCAGCACCGCCGCCGCGCCCATCCTGAGCGCATACTGGATGAAATCGGCGCCGTGCATCCGGCTGCCGGGCAGCGCGGCGAAGAGATGGCCGGGGCGGGTCTTGCGGCTGTCGACCGACAGGCCCGAGATCTGCGCGTCGCGCCCGCCCTGCGCAGTCAGGCCGAGCGCGGACAGCGGAATGGTTGGCGCGGCGTCGATCATGGTGCCCTCGATGTCAGTTCGACGTGAGTGTTACACCGGTTGGGGCGAGGGGTTCAATCTCGGGCTTGAGGCCGAGCAGCGGCGCGACCCGGCGGATCACCTCCGCCGCCACCGGCACCGCGGTCCAGCCGGCGGTGCGGCGCGGCTCGCTGCCCGAGGTTTCGACCGGCTCGTCGAGGGTGAGCACCAGCACGTAGCGCGGATCGTTGGCCGGAAAGACGCTGGCGAAGGTGGCGATCACCTTGTCGTCGTAGTAGCCGCCGCGCGGTTTGGGCTTGTCGGCGGTGCCGGTCTTGCCGCCGACGGCATAGCCCGGCACCTCGCCGAAACTCGCCGTGCCCCGGGTGACCACCGCGCGCAGCATCTCGCTGGCGGCGGCGGAGGTTTCGGCCGAGACCACGCGCGGGCCACGCGCCACCGGCCCGTCGCGCACCAACGTCGGCATCACCCGATAGCCGCCGTTGAGCAGCGAGGCATAGGCGGTGGCAAGGTGCAGCGGCGAGGCCGACAGGCCGTGGCCGTAAGAGATCGTCATCGTCGACAGTTCCGACCAGTTGGGCGGCAGCAGCGGCTTGGCGCCAGCCGCCTCGATCAGCTCGATCGGCGCGGCCTCGGTCAGCCCCAGCGAGGCCAGGAACGCCTTCTGGCGGGTCGCGCCGATATCGACGGCGATGCGGGCGGCGCCGATGTTGGAGCTTTTCACGATCACGTCGGTGACGCTGAGCTGCGCGCCGTAATCGTGAAAATCACGGATCGAGAACTTGCCCCATCTGAGCGGACCACGGGTGTTGATCATCGTCGCCGGGCTGACCTGGCCGATCTCCATCGCCTGCGCCACGGCGAAGATCTTGAAGGTCGAGCCAAGTTCGTAAAGGCCCTGCACCGCGCGGTTGAACAGCGGGCTGTCGGAGGCGTCGCCCTTGGTGAGCGGGCGGGGCCGGTCGTTCGGGTCGAAGTCGGGCAAGCTCGCCAGCGCCACGATCTCGCCGGTGTTCACGTCCATCAGCACCGCCGCCGCGCCCTTGGCGTTCATCATCTGCATGCCACCGGCCAGCACCCGCTCGACGGCGGCCTGCACGGTGAGATCGAGCGTCAGGCGCAGGGGCTCGCCGGCCAGCCCCGGATCGCGCAACCGCTCGTCGAAGGCTTTCTCGATCCCGGCCACGCCGATCACCTCGGCGGCATTCACCCCCTCGCGGCCGAAACTCGCGCCGCCGAGCACATGGGCGGCAATCGAGCCGTTCGGATAAAGCCGCATCTCGCGCGGGCCAAACATCAGCCCCGGCTCGCCGATATCAAACACCGCCTGCTTCTGTTCGGGGCTGATTTTTTTCTTGATCCACAGGAACTTGCGCTCACCGGTGAACCAGCCCAGCAGGCGCTCCTGCTCGAGGTCGGGGAAGATCCGCGCCAGCTCGCGCGCGGCGCGCTCAGGGTCGACCATCAGTGGCGGCTGGGCGTAGAGCGCATGGGTGACAAGGTTGGTCGCCAGCACATAGCCGTTGCGGTCGACGATATCGGCGCGCGCGGCGGCGATCTGGGCGCCGGGGGCCTGGGCGCGCGGCTCGCTCGGCTCGGTCGAGGCAATCGCCCCCATCCGAAGGCCGACCACGGCGAACGCGACGAAGAACAGCCCGGCCAGCACCACCAGCCGGCCCTCGGCGCGCAGCCGGGCCCGGTCGCGCATCGTCTCGTGGCGTTTGTTGAGGTTCTCGCGCTCGATCAGGTCGGGGTTTTCACCCTTGGCGCGGGCGTCGAGCACGCGGGCAAGCGGGCGCAGCGGCACCCGGGTCATGGCTTGATCTCCCCGACCACGTCCACCGCCTCTGACACCGGCAGCTCCTGCTCGCGGCCCGGGTAGGCGATCTGGTCGACCCGGCCGAACTGCTCGGGCGCGAGCGACAACAGCCCGAGCCGGTCGAAATTCAGCTCGGCAAGGTCGCGCAGCCGGTCGGGGCGGTTGAGATAGGCCCATTCCGCGCGCAGCACCGCCAGCTCCTCGCGCATGTGGCCGATCTCGCGCTGCAATTGCTCGACGTGGTTCAGCGAGACCTGGGTGCGGTAATTCTCGACATAGGCCCAGTAGCCCAGCCCGATCACCGCGAGGGTGGAGGCAACATAGAGAAAGGCGCGCATCACCGCGTGTCTCCCTTGAGAACGGGGGCCGGCAGGCCGAGTTGGGTGCGGTCGAGCACTTCGGCGGGCGCATCGGTGCGGGTGGCGATGCGCAGCCGGGCCGAGCGGGCGCGCGGATTGGCGCGCAGCTCGTCGTCGTCGGCGGCAATCGGCTTTTTCGGCGTGAGGGTGAAGCGCGGCGTCTCGGGGCCGCGCTCGGGCGCATAGCGCGAGCCGCCGCCGCCGGATGAGGCGGCCAGTTGCAGGTAGCGCTTCACCACCCGGTCTTCGAGCGAATGGAAGGTGACGACGGCGAGCTTGCCGCCCGGCTTCAACGCGCGCTCGGCCGCCTCCAGACCGGCGGCGAGCTGGCCGAACTCGTCGTTCACCGCGATGCGGATCGCCTGGAACGAGCGGGTCGCCGGATGGGACTGGCCGGGTTTCGGGCGCGGCAGCTGCCGTTCGACGATTTCCACCAGCCCTGTGGTGGTCTCGATCGGCGCCTCGGCGCGCGCACGGCAGATCGCACGGGCAATCCGGCGCGCCTGCCGCTCCTCACCGTAATGGTAGAGAATATCGGCAAGGTCTTCCTCGCTGGCGCTGTTCACAAGATCGGCGGCGCTGGGGCCGGAGGCGCTCATGCGCATATCGAGCGGACCTTCACGCAGGAAGCTGAAGCCGCGCTCGGGCTGGTCGAGCTGCATCGATGAGACGCCGAGATCGAGCACAACCCCGTCGACAAGCTCACCGGCAATCTCGTCGAGCTCGGAAAAGGTGCCTTCCACCAGCCGCAGCCGGTCGCCGTAGCCGCCGGCCCAGCTCTTGGCGAGGTCAAACACGGTGGGATCGCGGTCGATGGCGATCACCAGGTCGGCGCCGGCGTCAAGCAGCCCGCGCGTGTAGCTCCCGGCCCCGAAGGTGCCATCGACCCAAGTGCCGGAGACCGGGGCGACGGCGGCGAGGATCGGGCGCAGGAGAACCGGGATATGCGGGCTCGCGGGCGGGGCAGCAACGCGCGTGAGCGTCATCACGCGCCTCCGTCGTCGGCCGGCAGCAGTGTGAGGGGGTCGAAATCGTCGGGCATCTCTTCGAGCCAGGCCTCGGTGCGCGCGGCGTCGTGTTCGTAGGTGTCCGGGTTCCAGATCTGGAAGGTGTCGCCGGTGGCGATGAAATAGGCTTCCTTGTCGAGGCCGATCTTCTGGCGCAGCTTGGCGGGCAGCACCAGCCGGCCGGTCTCGTCCACCGAGGTGGGGAAGGATTGGCCGTTGAACAGCTTTTCCAGCATCCGCCGCTCGAGCGAGCCGCGCTGCATCTTGAGGATTTTCGCGTCGACCTCGGCAATCGCTTCCATCGTGTAGGCTTCGAGGTATTGGCGGCGATGGTCGCCGTAGACGATCACGATGTTGGGTGCGAGGCCTTCGGTCCAGTCGGGATCACCGGCTTCGAGCACACGGCGAAACAGGGCGGGGACCGAGACCCTGCCCTTTGCGTCCACCTTGTGGAGCCCTTCGCCTCTGAATACCCGTGCCACGGTGCGTGGTCCTTGTCTGTCCTTCGTTTTCCGTCCGCCAGATATGAAAACGACGGATCGGACTGCTGCCACTGTCCGATCCGCCGCCCTCGTCCCATCTCTGGGTTCGTCCGATCGCGTCGCCACCTGGGGGGATGTCTGCTCGCGACAGCGTCGGATCTCTTTGTCCCGAAGAAGCGGGGTGCCTGTATGAAACCTGACTTGGGAGATGTTTCAGGGTCTTGCTGCCCTTTGATGTCCCGTCCTCTTCGATGAACAAGGGATGCCATGGGAAATCATGGGAGGCAACAACTTTCTGGGCCGAAACCCTACCAGATGTAGGTCTTGGCCTCGCGAAAAATCAAGGTGTTGCGGGGGCAAAGCGAGAACGCCAGACATAACCTAGCGTAAGCGGATTATTGCCACACAAGATATAGTGGGACGAAAAAGGTGGAAAATATTCCCCCGAATTCCCATCTAAAAGGGTGGCTCACCTCAGATCCCGGGCCTCACACCCTGTGTCACAGGCGAAAATCCCCGCGAATCACGTGGGAATACCGCACATGATTCGACTTTTCTAACCCTGAAACGCAAAAACGCCCGCCCTGCCCGGCCGGCGTCCCATGCTTTCCCGTGACGTGTCCCATGGTTTCCCGTGGGGAGACCGGCTCAGCCCGCGTAAGCGGCCTCGAGCGCGGCGATGTCGATCTTGCGCATCGTCAGCATCGCCGCGGTCGCGCGCGCCGCGCCGGCCGGATCGGCCCCGCCGACCGTGGCCATGAGCTGGCGCGGCACCACCTGCCACGACATCCCGAACCGGTCGGTGCACCAGGCGCATTTGCTCTCGGCCCCGCCATCGGCGACCAGCGCGGCCCAGAGCCGGTCGGTCCCGGCCTGGTCCTCGGTGATCACCTGGATCGAAACGGCCGGGGTGAGTCTGTAGTGCGGCCCGCCATTCAGCGCCTGGTAGGGCACGCCGCCAAGATGGAAGTTGACCAGCAACGGCGCGCCGTCCGCCGTCCGGCCGATCACGTCCTCGATCCCGGAGCCGGGGATCAGCGCAACATAGAAGCGCGCCGCCGCCTCGGCGGTGCCGTCAAACCAGAGACAGGTGCGGACGTGCGACATCGGGCCTCCTTGCGCGCGGACACCCCATTAAGCACCCGATCCCGCCCGTCGGGCAAATCACGAAAACAGGAAGGGCAGAGCGCGGCGCGCCCTGCCCTTCTGTGTTCCCAAATACCTCTGGGGCCCGGGGGCGGCGCCCCCGCCTTCTGGGTGGCTCCCCTTCGGGGCGCGGGGGCGGCGCCCCCGCCTTCTGGGTGGCGGCCCCCCGCGTCGGTCGGACCGGCGTCAGCCGGGTCGACTTGCCTCAGCCCATGCCGCCGTCGACCAGCTCTTTCGCCAGCCGCTGGTAGGCGTCGGCCACCGGGCCTTCGCCCAGCGCGATCGGCGTGCCGCTGTCGCCGGCGGTGCGCACCTCGCGCGCGAGCGGGATCTCTCCCAGGAACGGCAGGTTCATCCGCGTCGCCTCGGCGCGCACCCCGCCTTCACCGAAGATATGGTCTTCGTGGCCACATTGCGGGCAGACATACATCGACATGTTCTCGATCAGGCCGAGCACCGGGATGCGCACCTTCTGGAACATGTCGATCGCCTTGTGGGCGTCGATCAGCGCCACGTCCTGCGGGGTGGAGACCACCAGCGCGCCGGTCATCAGCACCTTCTGCGCCAGCGTGATCTGCACGTCGCCGGTGCCGGGCGGCAGGTCGATGATCAGCACGTCGAGCTCGCCCCAGTTCACACTGAACAGGAATTGCTGGAGCGTGCCGGTGATCAGCGGTCCGCGCCAGACCACCGCCTGATCGGGATCCACGAACAGGCCGATCGAGACCAGCTTCACGCCGTGGGCCACCACCGGATCCATGATCTTGCCGTCGTCGGATTTGGGCCGATCCTTCGTGCCCATCATCAGCTGTTGCGAGGGCCCGAGCACGTCGGCGTCGAGCAGGCCCACCTTGCGGCCCTGCGCGGCGAGCGCGACGGCAAGGTTCGAGGCGACGGTGGATTTGCCCACGCCGCCCTTACCCGAGGCGATGGCGATCACCCGCTTCACGCCCTTGATCGCTTCCGGGCCGTCCTGCGGCTGCGGGTGCTGGCCGATCTTCAGCGCCGGCGGTTCGCCCTTGCCGGCGGCGGGCGCGGGCTGGGGCTGCTTTTGCGGCATCGCGTTGTGCGCGGTGAGAATGACGGTGGCGTGGCTCACGCCCTCGAGCGCCTCGACGGCGGCCTGCGCCGCGTCGCGCTGCGCGCCGAGCGCGCCGGCCAGCTCCGAGGTCGGCGCCTCGATCAAAAAGCTGACCTTGCCATCGGCGGCCAGCATCAGCCCGCGCACCATGTCGCGCGAAACAAGGTCGCCGCCGCCGGGCACGGCCACTTTCGCAAGGGTTTCGAGAATCTGTTCTTTCGTCACGGCCATCGCGCGCGCTCCTGTCCCTGGGTTCGGACGCATTACATGACCGTTTTCGTCGGGATCGCAAGGGGGGCCCGTCAAACTGCCGCGGAATTGAGCGTTCGCGCGAGCCATGCACAAAATGCATGCCCGTTAGAAATAGGTCAGGATCGGTTATGCATTTCGTGCATAGCGGCAATACCGAACCGTCCGTTGTGCAATCGCAGCATGGGGCGCATCTTACTCCCAACAGCGAGACAGCGACACGCGACATCGCATCCGAGTTCACCGCTCCCCGAAAGCGAACAGATGGGGGGCATACAGAAAGAGAGCTATCATGGCCTACGTCACCGACTTCTTCAGCGCCGAAAACCGCAGCCTCAAGGACCGCGTTGCGGTCATCCGCAAAGCCTTCGCCGAAGCCCGCGAACAGCGCCGCATCTTCAATCGCACGCTGAGCGAACTGCGCAGCCTCAACGCCCGCGAACTTGCCGACCTCGGCATCAACGCGGCGCAGATCCCCTACATCGCCCGCGACGCGGCCTACGGGGTGAAGTAACCAGACAGGCCACCGCCCTTTTCCTCCTCCCCTGGGCGGGTGGCCGAGACCGAACGCGGGACTTTCCTCCTCCCTGTACCGCGCAAGGTCGACCCTTCGGGCGCGTCTTCCTCCTCCCTGAGGCGCCCGTGACCTGCCGGCGGCCCCATCCTCCTCCCGGGGCCGCCGCGCAGGGTCAGAACCAAAGATTTGGCGTGGCCCTTTCCTCCTCCCTGGGTCCGCGCCGAACCCCCCGAAGGCCCTTTCCTCCTCCCTGGGCCGGACGGACCTACTACCGGGGCCATTTCGCCCCGATCGGTGCAACGGTGTCTTCCTCCTCCCTGAGACGAGACCGATTGCCAATTGAACGGCGGCGCCTCCCTCCTCCCTGGCGCCGCCGTTTTTTTACCTTGCGTTCCACAATCGGGTGAGCACAGTGCGCCATGACGATACGGAGACCCGGGATCAAACGGCTGACGCCGGCGCCACGCGCGCATTCCGGCCTCGACGCGCTGACGCCCAGCCAGGCGGGCGCGATGTGGATTTGTCAGGAGCAGTGATGACACGTCAGTTCGTGCCTTTCGGGCAAATGTGGAGTTTGCGGGTGCCGGTGCCCTATTCGGGGCTGGTGCGCGACGGCGACCGGGCCTGGAGCTCGGGTCAGCTCGCGCTGGACGTCAGCGGCGACGTGCGCGCGCCCGGCGATATCGCCGCCCAGGCGGTGATCATTGCCGACAACATCGCCGGCCTGCTGGCCGAAGCCGGGCTTGGCGCCGATGACGTCTCGCGGATGGTGCTCTACTCGGCCGCACACGATCCCGCAGACCAGGCCGGCGTGGTGGATTATTTCCTGCGTCGCTTTGGCGACGACAGCCTCGTCGAAGTGGTGCCGGTGCCGCATTTCTACTACGACGGCGTGCTGCTTGAGGTCGACGTGTTCTGCGCCCCTTCCGACCCGGTGATCGAGGAAGATCTGCCGGGGGGCGGACGCGCACGGGTCAAGCGCGAGGGCGAGATGGTGCTGGTGAACCTCACCGCGCCGCCAACCTCGCTGGGGCGCGCCATCGGCGGGCTGCTCACACGCCACGCGCTGTCGCCCGACCAGCTTCTGTCGGGCTGGGGGATCGCGCCCGAGCCGCTTCTGTCGGCGGTGCCCGGGCAGGTCGCGCCCCGGCTGCCGGGGTTTTTCGCCGGCGCGCTGATGCCCTGCTACATGATCGACGACAAGGTGCACCTCTACCTCACCTTCGGCATCGGCGACGTCGAGATCGCCGAGCAGCGCGGCGGGCGGGTGCGCTTGCACCTGGCGCGCGCGGGCACGCTCGCGGTACTGGATGGGCGCTATCTTGGCGGGCGTGCGGTGGGGCTCGAGGCGCAGACCGAGGCGGTGATGGATGAGCTCGCGATGATGCTCGAAGAACATGGCATGGATTTCACCGACGTGGTGAAGGCCACCACCTTCTACGCCGGCGGCAATACCGCCGAAGAGCTGCATGGCAACCTTGCGGTGCGCAATCGGTTCTACAGCGCGCCCGGCCCGGCCTCGACCGGGGTGCCGATCGCGCGCATGGCCGATCCCGGTGCGAAGGTGCGGATCGAACTGGTGCTACGCCCGCCGCAGCGCTGAAGTCCGCCGGCGCTCACATTACTGCAAACTCGACCCGCTCTGCGCGGCGCCATGGCACGGCTGTAGCCCTGCCCGTGACGGCGCTCCGACGCGCAGCCAGCACCTTCGGCCTGGGCCCCCGCGCCGGAGCCGGAGCCGGAGCCGCGACAGGGGTGTCTACCAGGGGCGCATCGCCCAACGCGGCAAGCAGGGCGCGCGTCTCGCCCACGCTGAGCACGCGGCGGGCGGTCACGCGCGCGGCCGACAGATCGGCGATCCCGACATCGCCAAGCCCCGGGTAATCGGCGAATGGATCCCGCGCCGCCTCGGCAATGCAACGGCGCGCCTGTGGCCCAAGGTAGAGGCTCTCGCAGGACGCGCCCGTGCCGGCGGTGACAATCTCGTGGGAATCGCAGAGAAAATTCACATAGGTGACGTCCGGCGTCGGTGCGGCGGCGATCCCCGGATAGCCGATTAAACCCTTGGCCGGCACCAGCACCTCGTCGCCACCGGTCAGCCGCCGCACCGCCGCGCCGGACAGCAACACCCGGTGCTGGGGCGATAGCCGCAAGGTATCGCGGTTGGCCAGCGTGCCGGGCAGGAAGCGCACCGGCGTGGCCTTGCCGATGCCGCGCGCGCGGCGGCGCCCGACCCAAAGCACCGGCTGCGGGCCATGGTCGCGGGTGAGCACCCGATCGCCGACCTCGATCTCGCCCACCGGGACCGGGCCGGCGGGCGTGTCGATCAGGGTGTCGGCGGAAAAACAGATATGGCCGTAGGTCGTGGCATCCTGGTCGCCATTCCAGAACAGTGGCGGATTTCGACCGTTGAAATTGTCGTAATACCATTGGCGAACGTCGAGATTTTCGGTCCAGATGATCTGCGTCGCGTTGCCGTTCTGGTCGATCCCGTCGAATACAACGATCCCTTGTGCGGCCTTGTCGAAATAGTGATCCGAGCGCACCACCACGGCATCGGTCATGGTCATCGTGCCCGACGCGCCCTGCCAGGTGAGATCATAGAGATCGCCGAGCGAAAAGAGGTAGTTGGTGGAGTCGCCGGCGGTCGTGGTGATGGTGAGGTCGGTGTTGCTTTCGAGCGGGGTATCAAAGCCGCTCCGGTCGTTGCGGACATTGTAATTCGATCCCGTCGCGGTGGCGAACTGGCTATCAATCGCAGAGATTGTCAGCGTCACTTGTTCCTGTCCCTCGGCACGGCAGCGCGCCGCGAAACCGCGGCGGGGTTTGGTCACACACACTCGCGCAAAGCCCACGCCCCTTGGCCCGGGGCAGGCTTGCGTGGGAGATATCTCGCCGGAAAACTTGGTTAATTTCGGATTGAATTGGGACCATTTCCGGTCTGGCGACAGGCTTTTTCGTGGGTCTGATCTTGTGGAGCTGGTTGGGCGCGTCTGGCGCGGAAAAACCCGGGCGGGGCGCCGCTGTGTCGCGGCCCACTCGCCCGGGCGTCACCATTCAACGTTAACCACTCTGCCCGCCGATCGCGGCCGCAGCAGGGTCAATTCGGGGAACTATTCCGCCGTTTTTGGGGCGGAGGCGAGGGCGCGCGCGCCCACTCAACCGCAAGGCGGAGCGGCGCGCGCCCCGCCTCAGAACGGCACGTCGCCGCCGGCGCGGTCGGCGGGCAGGATGAACTTGGCCACCACCTTCTTGGCGCCAGCATGTTCGAACTCGATGTCGAGCTTGTCGCCCTCGATCCCCATCACGTAGCCGTAGCCGAATTTCTGGTGAAACACCCGGTCGCCCTTGGTGAAGGACGAGATCGCCGTGGCGTCGATGGTGAGGCCGCGCGCCTCGGCAGGCGATTGCATCTGGCGCTGCGCGCCGCCGCGCGCGGCCATCCGCTTCCAGCCGGGGGAATTGTAGGCGTCGGATCGCGCGGCCTGGGCTTCCAGCCGCGAACTGCCGCCCATGCCGCCCGCCGCCGCCCCGTAGCCGCCGCCATAGAGGCCGGGCGGGGTCAGCACCTCGACATGCTCCTCGGGCAGCTCGTCGATGAAGCGGCTCGGCAGCTGGCTTTGCCACTGGCCATAGACCCGCCGGTTGGCGGCGAAACTGATCGTGCAGAGCGCCTCGGCCCTTGTGATCCCCACGTAGGCCAGACGGCGCTCCTCTTCGAGGCCCTTGAGCCCACTTTCGTCCATCGAGCGTTGCGACGGAAACAGCCCCTCCTCCCAGCCCGGCAGGAACACGGCGGGGTATTCGAGCCCCTTGGCGGCGTGGAGGGTCATGATCGTGACCTTCTCCTCGTCCTCTTTGCTCTCGGTGTCCATGATCAGGCTGACGTGTTCGAGAAAGCCTTGCAGGTTCTCGAACGCCTCCAGCGCCTTGACCAGCTCCTTGAGGTTTTCCAGCCGGCCGGGCGCTTCCGGCGTCTTGTCGTTCTGCCACATCTCGGTGTAGCCGGACTCGTCGAGGATCATCTCGGCGAGCTCCATGTGGGTATCCGCCTCGGCCTGCACCTGGGCGTGCCAGCGGTCGAGCTGGCGGGTGAGCAGGTCGAGCGCCTTGCCGCCCTTGCCCTTGATCGCCCCCTGCTCCACCGCGATCCGCGCGCCATCGACCAGCGACACGCCGTTGGCGCGCGCCGCGCGGGTGATCGCCTGGATCGCCTTGTCGCCAAGGCCCCGGCGCGGGGTGTTGACGATGCGCTCGAAGGCGAGATCGTCGTCGAGGCTGACGGCGAGGCGGAAATAGGCCATCGCGTCGCGGATCTCCATCCGCTCGTAAAAGCGCGGGCCGCCGATCACGCGATAGGGCAGGCCGATGGTGAGAAAGCGGTCTTCGAAGGCGCGCATCTGATGGCTGGCGCGCACGAGAATCGCCATCGCATCGAGGCTGAGCGGGGCCATGCCGCGCGATCCCGACTGCATCGCCTCGACCTCGTCACCGATCCAGCGCGCCTCTTCCTCGCCATCCCAATGGCCGATCAGGCGGACCTTTTCGCCGTCCTCCGCCTCGGTCCACAGTTCCTTGCCCAGCCGGTCCTCGTTGCCCCGGATAACGCCCGAGGCGGCGGCGAGGATATGCGGCGTCGAGCGGTAATTCTGCTCGAGCCGGACCACCTTGGCGCCGGGAAAATCCTTTTCGAACCGCAGGATGTTGCCCACCTCGGCGCCGCGCCAGCCGTAGATCGACTGGTCGTCGTCGCCGACGCAGCAGATGTTCTTGTGGCGCGCCGCGAGCAGGCGCAGCCAGAGATACTGGGCGACGTTGGTATCCTGGTATTCGTCGACGAGGATATAGCGAAACCAACGCTGGTACTGCTCCAGCACGTCGTCATGGTTTTGAAAAATGTGCACCACATGCAGCAGCAGATCGCCGAAATCGACGGCGTTCAGCTCGCGCAGGCGCAGCTGATACGCGGCGTAGAGTTCGGTGCCGCGATGGTTGAAGGCGGCGGCCTCGGCCACGGGCACCTGTTCGGGGCCCCAGGCGCGGTTTTTCCAGTTGTCGATGATCCCGGCGAGTTGGCGCGCCGGCCAGCGTTTTTCGTCGATGTTTTCGGCGATGATGAGCTGTTTCATCAGCCGCACCTGGTCGTCGGTGTCGAGGATGGTGAAGTTCGATTTCAGCCCCACCAGCTCGGCGTGGCGGCGCAACAGCTTCACGCCGATGGCATGGAAGGTGCCGAGCCAGGGCATGCCCTCGACGGTCTCGCCGAGCAGCCGGGCGACCCGGTTTTTCATCTCGCGCGCGGCCTTGTTGGTGAAGGTGACGGCGAGGATTTCGTTGGGCCGGGCGGTGCCGGTATTGAGCAGATGGGCGATGCGGGTGGTGAGCGCCTTGGTCTTGCCGGTCCCTGCCCCGGCGAGCATCAGCACCGGCCCGTCGAGCGCCTCGACCGCCGCGCGCTGCGCCGGGTTGAGATCGTCGAGATAGGGCGCAGGGCGCGCGGCGAAGGCGCGCTGGCTCAGAGAGGGGCGCGGCGCGTCGGGATCGGAAGGGTCAAGGTCACGGCTCATGGGCGCGAATGTAACGGGCGGGCGCGGCGAGGAAAAGGTGTTCTTTGAATGTTCTGCCGCCTCAGGCGCCGCCAGCGAAAACCTGCGCCATCCCCGCGCTGTAGCGCGCGAAAAGCCGGGCGAAGGCGCGGATATCGCCCTCGTCCCAATCGGCGAACACGTGAAGCAGCTTGTCCCACTTCAGATCGCGGTATTGGCGAAACGCGGCGCGCGCCCGATCGGTCAGCAGCAGCACCGATTTGCGCCCGTCCTCCTGCGCCGCCTCGCGCCGCAGCCAGCCGGCCTCGATCAGCCCGGTGGCGATGCGGCTCGCGCGCGACGGGTCGATCGCCATTTCCTCGGCCAGCAGCCCCACCGTGGCCGGCTCGGCGCGCAGCCGCCCGACGCCGTGCTCGATCCGGCTGATCGCGGTCAGGGCGTGGAACTGGCTGAGCTCCAGGTCCAGCTCCATCTCGGCAATCAGCCGCCCGGCAAACTCGCCCTTCATCGACCGGCGGTGCCAGGAAAACATCTCGGTATCGAGGTCGAGCAGCGCCGCCGCGGCATCCGGCGCGTGGCCGGCGGCGGCGAGCCGCTCGGGCAGATCGTCGTGAAAGCCGGGAAAGATCGTCCGGCCGGGTTTTGCCTCGGTGGTCATGGCCGAGAGATGGCCGCCTTGCCGGCGGCTGTCAACCATGTGCCCCTCACATAAATGTGCCATTGACACATATTTTACCCGCGCCTAGGTCTGGCCCAATCCCGAAGGAGCCCGCGATGCCCGACACCTCCGCCCCCGCCAGCGATCCCGCCGAAACCCATACCGGATCGATCCGGCTGGTGATCGTCTCGATCGGCCTGCTGCTGCTGCTCGCCTCGCTCGACCAGACCATCGTCTCGACCGCGCTGCCGACCATCGTCGCCGATCTCGGCGGCCTGGAGCACCTGAGCTGGGTGGTGACCGCCTACATCCTCGCCTCGACCGTGGCGGCCCCGCTCTACGGCAAGCTCGGCGATCTCTACGGCCGGCGCACCATGGTGTTCATCTCGGTCGGGCTGTTCCTCACCGGTTCGGCGCTCGCGGGCGCGGCGCAGTCGATGGAATGGCTGATTCTCAGCCGGGCGCTCCAGGGGCTCGGCGGCGGCGGATTGTTCGTGCTGGCGCTCTCGGTGATCGGCGACGTGATCGCGCCGCAGGACCGCGGCAAGGTGCAGGGCGTCTTCGCCTCGATCTTCTCGGTTTCCTCGGTGATCGGGCCGCTGGTCGGTGGTTGGTTTGTCGAACAGGCCAGCTGGCACTGGATCTTCTACATCAATATCCCGATCGGCGCGGCGGCGCTCGCCGGCTTCGCCGCGTCGTTCAAGGCGACCGGCCGCCGCGTGCAGCACAAGATCGACTGGCTCGGGGCGGCGACGCTCTCGCTGACACTGGCCTCGGTGACACTGGCCACCAGCCTCGGCGGGCGCACCTTCGCCTGGGACAGCGTGCAGATCATCGGCCTTGGCGGCCTCGCTCTGGTCGCGCTCGCCGCCTTCATCCGCGCCGAATCCCGCGCCGTCGAACCGATCCTGCCGCTCGGGCTGTTCAAGCTGAACGTCTTCTGGGTGACCTCGATCATCGGTTTCATCGCCGGGGCGGCGATGTTCGGCGCGGTCACCTTCCTGCCGGTCTACCTGCAGATCGCCAAGGGCGCGACGCCGACCCAGTCGGGCCTGATGCTGATCCCGATGACGGCGGGCATCCTGTTCTCGTCCACCTTCGCCGGCCGCTACATGGGCCGCACCGGACGCTACAAGATCCTCCCCTTCCTTGGCATGGGCTCGCTGATGGTGGGGATGCTGCTGCTCTCGACCCTCGGCGCCAGCACCAGCACAGTGGTGTTCTCGCTGTTCATCGCCTTCGTCGGCCTCGGCATGGGCAATATCTTTCCGGTGGTGACCACGGCGGTGCAGAACGCGGTGCCGCGCGCGCAGCTCGGCACCGCCACTGCCTCCGGGTTGATGTTCCGCCAGATCGGCGGCTCGCTCGCGGTGGCGGCGTTCGGCGCGATGTTCACCGCCCGGATGGCGGCGCAGGCGGCGGGCGACGCGGCCAGCTTCGGCGGCGGCGAGGGGTTGGCGATGAGCCCGGCCGCCCTCGCCAAGCTGTCTCCCGACGCGCGCGACCAGATCGCCGCGATGGTTGTCCACGCCATGCACCCGATCTTCCTGGTGGCCGCCGGCCTCGCGCTGGTGGGCTTCTTCGTCGCCTTCGTGCTGGAAGAGATCACCCTGCACAACCGGATGGCGCCAAAGGCCGAGTAGCCGCGGCCCGGCGCCCCTTGCACCCGGCCACGGTTGCGTTACCGTGCCTTGGACGCGCGGCACGCACCGAAACCCGATATTCCGAGCGATGTCGGTTTTGAGAGGGGTCCCTTTCTTGTGCCGCACCGCAGCATCGCCTACGACTTGAGCCAAGTCGAACAGCCCGGGGAGACAGCCATGCCGGAATTCAACAAGATCCTGATCGCCAACCGTGGCGAGATCGCCATCCGGATCATGCGCGCCGCCAACGAACTCGGCAAGAAGACGGTCGCCGTCTATGCCGAGGAAGACAAGCTGGGCCTGCACCGGTTCAAGGCCGACGAGGCCTACAAGATCGGCGCGGGGCTGGGGCCGGTGGCCGCCTACCTGTCGATCCCCGAGATCATCCGGGTGGCGAAGGAATGCGGCGCGGATGCGATCCATCCGGGCTACGGCCTGCTCTCGGAGAACCCCGATTTCGTCGATGCCTGCGACGCGGCGGGGATCACCTTCATCGGCCCCAAGGCCGCGACGATGCGCGCGCTCGGTGACAAGGCCAGCGCGCGGCGGGTGGCGATCGAGGCCGGCGTGCCGGTGATCCCGGCCACCGAGGTGCTCGGCGACGACATGGCGGCGATCAAGGCCGAAGCCGCCAAGGTCGGCTTTCCGTTGATGCTGAAGGCAAGCTGGGGCGGCGGCGGGCGCGGCATGCGGCCGATTCACAATGTCGAAGAGCTGCCGGAAAAGGTGCTGGAGGGCCGGCGCGAGGCCGAGGCCGCCTTTGGCAACGGCGAGGGCTATCTTGAAAAGATGATCACCCGCGCGCGCCATGTCGAGGTACAGATTCTCGGCGACGAGCACGGCAATATCTACCATCTGTGGGAGCGCGATTGCTCGGTGCAGCGGCGCAACCAGAAAGTGGTCGAGCGCGCCCCTGCCCCCTATCTCAGCGAGGCCCAGCGCGCCGAGATCTGCGAGCTCGGCCGCAAGATCTGCGCCCATGTGAACTATACCTGCGCCGGCACCGTCGAATTCCTGATGGATATGGAGACGAGCAAGTTCTACTTCATCGAGGTGAACCCGCGCGTGCAGGTCGAACACACCGTGACCGAGGAGGTCACCGGCATCGACATCGTCCGCGCCCAGATCCTGATCGCCGAGGGCAAAAGCCTGGCCGAGGCCACCGGCGTGGCGAGCCAGGAAGGCGTGACCCTCAACGGCCACGCCTTGCAGTGCCGCATTACCACCGAGGACCCGCAGAACAACTTCATCCCCGATTATGGCCGCATCACCGCCTACCGCACCGCGACGGGCATGGGCATCCGCCTCGACGGCGGCACCGCCTACCCCGGCTCGGTGGTCACGCGGTTCTACGATTCGCTGCTGGTCAAGGTCACGGCCCATGGCCAGACCCCCGAGCAGGCGATCGCGCGGATGGACCGGGCCTTGCGCGAGTTCCGCATTCGCGGCGTGAGCACCAATATTGCCTTTGTCGAAAACCTGCTGCGCCACCCGGTGTTTCTGAACAACGAATACACCACCCGGTTCATCGACGAGACGCCGGCGCTGTTCGAGTTTCCCAAGCGGCGCGACCGGGCGACCCGGCTGCTCACCTATATCGCCGACATCACCGTCAACGGCCATCCCGAGACGGTCGGCCGCCCCGGGCCGCACCCGGACCTGAAGCCGCCGCGCTGCCCTGGCCTCGCCACCGAAACGCCGCCCGCCGGCACCCGCCAGCTGCTTGAGGCGAAGGGGCCGAAGGCGGTGGCCGACTGGATGCTGGCACAGAAACAGGTGCTGCTCACCGACACGACGATGCGCGACGCGCACCAGTCGCTGCTGGCCACCCGCATGCGCTCGTTTGACATGATCCGCATCGCCCCGGCCTATGCCGCCAACCTGCCGCAGCTGTTCTCGATGGAAATGTGGGGCGGGGCCACCTTCGATGTCGCCTACCGCTTTCTGCAGGAAAGCCCCTGGCAGCGGCTGCGCGATATCCGCGCTCACCTGCCCAACATCATGACGCAGATGCTGCTGCGCGCCTCCAACGGCGTGGGCTACACCAATTACCCCGACAACGTGGTGCAGGGCTTCGTGAAACAGGCGGCCGAGAGCGGCATGGACGTGTTTCGCGTGTTCGACAGCCTCAACTGGGTGGAAAACATGCGCGTGGCGATGGATGCCGTGGTCGAGGCCGACAAGGTCTGCGAGGCGGCGATCTGCTACACCGGCGATATCCTCGACCCGGACCGCGCCAAATATGACCTGAAATACTACGTGAACATGGCCAGGGAGCTGGAAGCGGCGGGCGCGCATGTGCTCGGCGTGAAGGACATGGCGGGGCTGTTGAAGCCCAAGGCCGCGACGGCGCTGATCACGGCGCTGAAGAACGAGGTCTCGATCCCGATCCATTTCCACACCCACGACACCTCGGGCGTCTCGGCGGCGAGCGTGCTGGCAGCGGTGGATGCGGGCGTCGATGCGGTCGACGCGGCGATGGATGCGTTCTCGGGGTCCACCTCGCAGCCCTGCCTCGGCTCGATCGTCGCCGCGCTGCGCCACACCGAGCGCGACCCCGGCATCGACCCGGCCGAGATCCGCAAGATGTCGAACTACTGGGAAGCGGTGCGCGGGCAATATGCCGCCTTCGAGGCCGGATTGGAGGCGCCCGCCTCCGAGGTCTACCTGCACGAGATGCCGGGCGGCCAGTTCACCAACCTCAAGGCGCAGGCGCGCTCGCTTGGGCTCGAAGAGCGCTGGCACGAGGTGGCGCAGGCCTATGCGGACGTGAACCGGATGTTTGGCGATATCGTCAAGGTCACGCCGTCGTCGAAGGTTGTGGGCGACATGGCGCTGATGATGGTCAGCCAGAACCTCACCCGCGAACAGGTGGAAGACCCGGCCGTGGAGGTGAGCTTCCCCGACTCGGTCGTCGACATGATGAAGGGCAACCTCGGCCAGCCGCCGGGCGGCTTCCCGGACGGGATCGTGAAGAAGGTGCTGAAGGGCGAGAAGCCCGACACCGAGCGCCCCGGCAAGCATCTGGCGGCGGTCGATATTCCGGCGGCGCGCAAGGACTTGTCGGACAAGCTCGGCTTCGAGGTGGATGGCGAGCAGCTCAACGGCTACCTGATGTATCCCAAGGTGTTTCTCGACTACGCCGAGCGCTACAAGACCTACGGCCCGGTGCGCACCCTGCCCACGCTCACCTTCTTCTACGGCATGGAGCCGGGCGAAGAGATCGAGGCCGAGATCGACCCCGGCAAGACGCTCGAAATCCGCTGCCAGGCGATCGCCGAGACCAACGAGGAGGGCGAGGCCAAGGTGTTTTTCGAGCTGAACGGCCAGCCGCGCACGATCCGCATCGCCGACCGCAAGGTGGCGGCGACGAAAGTGGCGCACCCCAAGGCCGAGCTGGGCAACCCCGCCCATGTCGGCGCGCCGATGCCGGGCGTGGTGGCGACGATCGGCGTGCAGCCGGGCCAGGAGGTGCACGCGGGCGACCTGCTGCTGACCATCGAAGCGATGAAGATGGAAACCGGCATCTCGGCCGAGCGCGACGCGGTGGTGAAGGCGGTCTATGTGACGCCGGGCTCGCAGATCGACGCAAAAGACCTGCTGGTGGAGTTCGAAGCCTGAACGCGCGGATCTGCGCGGCTGAGGGAAACGCTGCGAGCGCGGAGGCGAGCGGGGCAAGACCCGCCTGCCCGCGCGCGCAACGGTTTTCCGGCGTGGCGTAGCCGCGGGCGGCTTCTGCACCAGCATTCGGATTTCCGCATATGCAGAATTCGAGTATTCCGGTATTCCGGTATTCCGGTATTCCGGTATTCCGGTATTCCGGTATTCCGGTATTCCGGTATTCCGGTATTCCGGTATTCCGGTATTCCGGTATTCCGGTATTCCGGTATTCCGGGGAATTCTTGGCTTACCGGGCTGTTTGCAAACCGTTTTTCACGCCGCCCACGGCACGACCCACGGTTTACGAGGCATTGACGCGTCCGCTCAGCGCGCGGCCGGTGCGTCGCTCCTCGGCTGCGCCAGGGCCTCGCGCCCCTCTGCGGCGGCAAAAACTTTGGCCGGGTCGATATCGCGCCGGCCGGTCAGCCCGTCGCGCACCGCCCACCAAAGCAACCGCAGAAATCGGCCGCGCATGCCATCGTGATGGCGCAGCTTCAACACCCACTTGGCAATGAGCGGCCAGATCACCAGCCAGAACCACGGCCCCGCGAGGGCGCGGTAGAGAAACACCTGGTTGCGGTGATAATAGTAGGTCTTCCAGAACGGGTTGAGCCGGCGCGAAGACCCGCCCGCAAGCGAGCCGCAATCGTGCTCGAACCGGATCTCGGGCAAAAATCCGATCCGCCCGCCCTGGCGGGTGAGGCCGAGGGTGTAGAGCACATCGTCGGCGTAGATGAACAGGCGCGGATCGGGGTAGCCCGCGCGCTGGATCGCCCCGCGCGACAAGAACAGCCCGACGAAGGTGGACCAGTCCACCCGGCGTGGGGCGGCGGCATAGTCGCTGGCCGTCAGGTGCGCCACGTCGCCCGCCCCGGTGGCATAGCGCAGGAAGGTGGGCAGATCGTGAAACGGGTTCATCGCCGGGCGGTTCATGTCGCAGATCGCGCCATCAGGGTAGTAGACCGCCGCCGCCACGCCGTCCCATCCCGCGAGGTCGGCGCCATGGAAAGCCGCCAGCGCCTCCGGGGCGGGGCGCGCATCGTCGTCCATCACCAGCAGCCAGTCCGGGTCGAACAGCTCGACCGCGCGGCGCATGCCGAGGTTGAACCCGCCCGCGCCGCCAAGGTTGTCGGGGCTCAGGAGCGCGTGGAGGCGGCCATCGTCCTGGCCGCGCAGCCAGTCGCCGGTGCCGTCGCTCGAGGCGTTGTCGACCACCAGCACCGCCTGCAGATGCGCCGGCGCGGCCGCGAGCAGGCGCGCGAGCGTGAATTTCAACTGGTCCAGGCGGTTGTAGGTCACCACCACCGCCACCAGCCGGCCCTGCCCCGTCATCGCGCGTTCGTCGCCCATCGCCTCGCCTCATTCTGCCGCCCGGTCTCTGCGCATACTTCGCCGGCACTGTCAATTTCGCCCCGCCGCGACGCGGGCCGTGAGCGCAAACGGCCAGCCGGTTTACATTCAGGTCTCGATATGTTCTGTTTGCGACATCAGCCCGGCGCAGGTGTCGTTTTTATACCTGCGGACACCGGGAAATCGCCCATGCGGGGTGGTGACTGGCCGGCGGGAAGGAACCGGTGGCCGGCGAAAAGAAATTACCTTGGGGGGACCCAATGACAGTTACCAAACTTGGCGTGCTCGGCGCGCTTGGCCTCGGCGTTTCGATGCTGGCGACGGCCGCGACGGCACAGGATTGCGGCGAAATCACCATCGCCGAGATGAACTGGGCTTCGGCCGAACTCATGGCCAATGTCGACAAGCTCATCCTCGAAGCGGGCTACGGCTGCTCGGTCGAGCTTGTGCCCGGCGCGACGGAAACCACCTTCGCCTCGATGAACGAAAAGTCGCAGCCCGACGTGGCCCCCGAGCTCTGGGCCAACGCGATCCGCACCCAGCTTGACGCCGCCGAGGCGGAAGGCCGGATGCACGTCCTCAACCAGGGCCCGATCACCGGGCTTGGTGAAGGCTGGTGGGTCACCAAGAAGTTCCGCGACGACAACCCCGAGCTCGACACCGTCGAAAAGCTGCTCGCCCATCCCGAGATGTTTCCCTACATCGAAGACGAAACGAAGGGCGCGTTCATGGGCTGCCCGGCCGGCTGGGGCTGCCAGTTGGTGAACGCCAACCTGTTCCGCGCCTTCGGCATGGAAGACAAGGGCTGGACGCTGGTCGATCCCGGCTCGGCCGCGGGCCTCGACGGCGCTATCGCCAAGGCCTCGGAGCGCGATGAACCCTGGTTTGGCTACTACTGGTCGCCGACCTCGATGATCGGCAAGTACAACCTGCAAATGCTTCCCTTCGAGGCCGAGTTTGCCGGCGCCGACAACTGGAACAACTGCATTGCGCTGTCCGAACAGGAATGCGACGATCCGCAGGCGACGGCTTGGACCAAATCCGAGGTCTTCTCGGTCGTCACTGACGAGTTCATGACCAAGGGCGGCGCTGCCTCGGACTACTTCGCCAAGCGCGTCTTCCCCGGCTCGACGATGAACGAAATGCTCGTCTACATGTCGGACAACCAGGCGACCGGCGAAGATGCGGCCTACCACTTCCTCGAAGCCTACGAGGACATCTGGGGGGCCTGGGTCGACGCCGAGACCGCCGAAAAGGTCAAGTCGGAGCTCTGAGCCACGACATTCGAAAAAGATAAGACGGGGGGCGATTTGCCCCCCGTTTTACGATCCAACCCGGCAAATTTGGTTGGGAAAAGACAAGGGGACATGGAAGCATGTTGGACTTTCTGAGCGAGTTTCCGGCCATTGGACGGCGTGATCTCGCAGAGATGAAAAAGGCGATCGACGAGGCCTTCAAAGGCTTTTCGCGGCAATATGGCGAGGGGCTGGAAGACTTCTTCTACCCGCTGCTGAAGTTTCTCGTCTGGTTCGAGAAACTGCTGCAGGCGACGCCCTGGCCGATCATCCTGTTCATCGTCGGCGGGCTGGCCTGGCTCGGCTCGCGCTCGTGGAAAATCACCGTCGGCGCGGTGCTTGCCTTTGTCGTGATCGGCATTTTCGACATGTGGGAAGACACCATGGCGACGCTGGCGATCATTTCGGTCTCAACCATGCTGTGCATCCTGATCGGCATCCCGATCGGCATCCTGATGTCGCGCTCCGACCGGATGCAGGCCTGGATTACGCCGGTGCTCGACGTGATGCAGACAATCCCCTCGTTCGTCTACCTGATCCCCGTCGTGATGCTGCTCGGCATCGGCAAGGTGCCGGGCCTGCTCGCGGTGCTGATCTACGCCATTCCGCCGATCGTGCGCCTCACCAACCTCGGCATCCGCCTCGTCGACAAGGAGGTGCTGGAAGCCGCCGACGCATTTGGCGCCAGCCAAACCCAGAAGCTGTTCGGCGTTCAGGTGCCACTGGCGTTGCCCAACATCTTTGCCGGCGTGAACCAGACCATCATGATGGCGCTGTCGATGGTGGTGATCGCCTCGATGATCGGCGTGAAGGGCCTCGGCGTGCCGGTGCTGCGCGCGATCTCGAACCAGTATCTCGCGCTTGGCCTGATGAACGGCCTCGCCATCGTCGCCCTCGCGATCATCTTCGACCGCATCTCGCAAAGCTACGGCAAGCGGCTGCAGGCCTACCGGGGGCAAGGCAATGACTGAACCGAAAATCCAGATCCGAAACCTTTACAAGATCTTCGGCGACAAGCCCGAGAAGATGCTGCCGCTCGTGCGCGACGAGGGCATGGGCAAAGACGAGCTGCTCGACAAGCACAACCACGTGCTCGGCGTCGACAACGTGTCGCTCGACATCATGCCAAAGCAGATCCAGGTGGTGATGGGCCTGTCAGGCTCGGGCAAGTCGACGCTGATCCGCCACATCAACCGGCTGATCGACCCGACCGGCGGCGAGCTGCTGGTCGACGGCGAAGATGTGCTGGCGATGAACCCGACCCAGCTGCGCGACCTGCGCCGGTTCAAGATGTCGATGGTGTTTCAGAAGTTCGCCCTGCTGCCGCACCGCACGATCGGCGAGAACGTGGGCTACGGGCTGGAGGTGCAGGGCGTGCCGGAGGCGGAGATCGCCGAGCGCACCCAGCACTGGATCGACCGGGTCGGCCTCACCGGCTACGAGAACCACTACCCCGGCCAGCTCTCGGGCGGCATGCAGCAGCGCGTGGGGCTCGCGCGCGGTCTCGCCACCGACGCCGATATCCTGTTGATGGACGAGGCCTTCTCGGCGCTCGACCCGCTCATTCGCTACGACATGCAGTCGATCCTGCTGGAGCTGCAAAACGAGCTGCACAAGACCATCGTGTTCATCACCCACGACCTCGACGAGGCGCTCAGGCTCGGCGACAATATCGCCATTCTGCGTGACGGCGGCATGGTGCAGCAGGGCGATGCGCAGGAGATCGTGCTGAAGCCCGCCGACGACTACATCCGCGACTTCATCAAGGACATCAACCGCGCCAAGGTGATCCGCCTGCGCGCGCTGGCCGAACCGCTCGCTGCCGGTGCGCCGCCGCCCGAGGGGCTGCCCACCCTGCCCGCCGCGACGGTGCTGGAAGACGCGATGTTGACGATGTCGGATGCGCCGCGCCAGACGGTGCTGGTGGAACGCACCGACGGCACCTTGGCCGGCACCGCGACCTTGACCCAGGCGATCCAGGCGCTGCACGGCTGATCCGCCACCTGCGCGCGAATTAAGCGAACCGGGCCGCGCGGGCCCGGTTTTTCGTCAGCTCGCGCAAAACGTGCAAGAATACGTGATCGGAAACTCATTGTGATCCAGATCATGGCCGACGCTACCTCAAGATGTCATTGATCGGATCGTACCGTTTGAGTTGTCCACTGATAACGGACGGGGGTGGGGCACGTCGCGCGCGGCACAATGCACGCTACGCGCATCCTTTGGGGCCGAGCTTTTTTCGCTGGCCTTGACCGTCCTGCGGGAGGAAATAATGGACGACGTCGTTTTTGTCGGTAACCACCGGGATGCCGCCCTGTTTCGAGACGCCGGCATTCTCAGTTACGCCCCACCACCGAGCCACCTGGCCGAACGGGTGATGGCCGAGCGCGGCCGCTGCCGCGTTCTGGTGATGACCCAAAGCACCCTCCAGGCCCTGCCCGTTGAGCTGGCCCGCGAGTTGCGCGAAGGGGCGTGGCCGCGTCTCGAGATCGTGCAGGAAGGGGCGCAGGATCATACCGCCTCGGGCCTTGTACATGCCTTGCGCCATCTTCATCCCGTCGGCGGCGAGGCCGCCTTGGCCTGAGCCGGCGCCGCCCCTGCCCGGCTGGCGCCGTCAGCCCGCCGCCGCGCCGCCGAGCGCCGCGCGTTCGGCCCGCAGCGCCTCGATCCAGCCATACCAGCCGTCGAGCCCCTCGCCGGTGAGCGCCGAAACGGTGAGCACGCCGATCTGCGGATTCACCCGCCGCGCGTAGTCGATGCATCGCTGCACGTCGAATGGCACGTAGGGCAGCAGATCGGACTTGTTGATCACCATCAGCCGGGATGCCGCGAACATGTCGGGGTATTTGATCGGCTTGTCGTCGCCCTCGGTCACCGAGAGGATCACCACCTTGGCCGCCTCGCCCAGGTCGAACCCCGCCGGGCAGACGAGATTGCCGACGTTTTCGATGAACAGCGCGCCGCCGCGCTCCAGCTCCAGCCCGTGCAGCGCCTGGTGCACCATATCGGCATCGAGGTGGCAGCCCTTGCCGGTGTTGATCTGCACCGCTTTCGCGCCGGTCGCACGGATGCGGTCGGCATCGAGGCTGGTCTGCTGGTCGCCCTCGATCACCGCCACCGGCAGGCGCGCGCCAAGGTCGGTCGCGGTGCGCGCCAGAAGCGTGGTCTTGCCCGAGCCGGGCGACGAGACGAGGTTCAGCGCCAGCACGCCGGCTTCGGCAAAATGCGCCCGGTTGTGCGCGGCAACCGCGTCGTTTCGGGCCAGGATGTTTTCCTCGATCTCGATGATCCGCGCCGGGCTCAGCCCCGCCTCATGCGTGCCGCCGAGCGGGCCGTGATCGTGGTGGTGGTGGTGATCGTGGGGATGGTTGTGGCCATGGCCGCCGTCGATCGTCACCTCCGCCTGGCCGCAGCCGCAAGTCGTGCACATCACGCCACCTCCATCTCTTTGACCCGAAGCTCATCGCCCCCCAGCACCGTAAGCCCGTAGGCCCCGCAGGCCGGACAGGCCGCGCCGAGCCGGTCGATCTCGACCGCCGCACCGCAAGTATCGCACCGCGCGCGCCCCGGCGCACGGGTAATCTCAAGCCGCGCCCCTTCAGCCGGCGTGCCGGGGGCGACCGCCTCGAACGCGAAAGACAGCGCCGCCGGCTCGACATGGCCGAGCGCGCCGATCTCAAGCCGAACCACGCGGATGCGCACCGCCCCGGCCACCCGCGCCTTGTCGGTCACGATCCGCACCACGGCCTCGGCCAGCGACATCTCATGCATCGATCATCTCCACGCTGGCGGCGACGCAGGGGTCGACCGCCAGCACGTGCAATTCGGCTGCGAGCGCATCGGCCGGCGCACCGATCAACCCGGCAGCAGCCGGGCCCTGCGGGGCGAAATTGGCCTCTGTCGGCGCTTCGGTGACGCAGGCGGTCACGATCCCGTCGGCCAGTGTCAGCCGATGCGTGAGCGGGCCGCGCGCGGTTTCCACCACCGCGTCGCCCATTCCCGACAGCCGCGCTGGCGCGCGCGCGGGCTCGGGCACGATCCTGTCGAGCGCCTCGATCATCATCAGCGGCAACAGCGACAGCTCTGCCCGGCTCGCCTCCAGCCGCGCCGCGAGTCCCACGCCATGCGCCGCGCGCGCCTCGGCCACCGGGCCCGCGTCCCAGTTGCGCGCGAGCGCCCCGGCCTCGGGCGGCATCGCCTCGGGCAAAGCGCCATAGCCCTCCAGCCCGCGCGCCGCCAAAGCGCCGGCCAACTCCGCGCCGGGATCGGCCTCCTGCAACAAGGTGTCGAGCGCGCCCAGGGTTTCGGCCAGCGCCGCCGGTGGGGTGCGTGCCCCGGCCCCCGGCACGCGCCAACCCGCGCCCAGCACATCGGCACCGATCGCGGCTTCGGCGGCGAGGCAGGCGCGCACGATCTCGGGCCGGATCTCGCGCCCCAGCGCGCGCGGCCAGTGCAGGCCAAGGCGCATCGCCACCTGGGTCAGCATCTCGGCCAGCCGCGCCAGATCGCGCCCAGCGTCAACGCCGGGAGCCGGCGCCAGCCCCAACGCCATTTCACTGGCGCGCAGCGCCGCTACCGTCTGCGCCGTGCCACAGAGCGAGAACACCCGCCCGATCCCCGCGCACATCTCGCCGACGGGCATGCCCTCGAACATCCGCGATGCCGCTACCGGCCGGGTCGAGACGATCTCGACCGAGGCGATCCGCCCCGCCGCCGTGCGGGCGCGCAGCCGGATATCGCCACAGATGTCGCCGGAGGTCGGGGTCACGTGATCGCCTTGTTCAAACCGCGGCCAGATAGCCCGATTGCGCGCCGGCGCGGTATGACATGGGTCAACCCGCGCGCCGTTGCGCGCAACCCCGCCGGGGCGCATACTCGACGTGCCGCAAGCCAAGGGGGCCGCGTGATGTGCCTGACCATCCCGATGCGTGTCGAGGAAATCGACCGGACCCGCGCCCGCTGCGCGGCGTTCGGGCAGGAAACCTGGGCCGATCTGGCGCTGCTCGCCCCCGACCTGCCCGCGCCCGGCGACTATGTTCTGGTGAGCCTCGGATTCGCGCAGCGGATCGTGCCGGAGGCGGAGGCGCTGAAGACCTGGGCGCTGTGGGACGAGATCAACGCCAAGACCGGCGGGATGTGAGGGCGAGACCCGCTCGGCGGATTTGCTGATGCAGATCGCCTGCCGGGCTAGGTTTTGCGCTGCAAAACGTGGTTGGTGCCCCCAGAGAGACTCGAACTCCCGACCCTCTGATTACAAATCAGATGCTCTACCAGCTGAGCTATAGGGGCGCCTGCGCAGTCGTTTAAGCATTCGTCCGCGTCCGTTCAAGCGTCATCGGCTCGCGCGCGCCGCCAGGGCCACCGCCGCCAGCCCCACCGCGATCACCAGCATTGCCGCCGGCGCGGCTTGGCCGATCTGCTCCAGCGAGGCCTTCTCATACACCCGCGTGGCCAGCGTGTTGTAGTTGAACGGGCGCAGAAGCAGCGTCGCCGGCAGCTCCTTCACGCTGTCGACAAACACCAACAACAGCGCGGTGCCCACCGAGCCACGGATCAGCGGCACGTAGACCGCGCGCAGCGCGCCCCCCGCCGTGCGCCCCAGCGAGCGCGCCGCCATCGGCAGCGAGGGCGAAACCCGGTCCATCGCGCTCTCGGCCGCGCCCTGGGCAATGGCAAAAAAGCGCACCGCGTAGGCGTAAACGACGGCGAAGGCGGTGCCGGTGAGCAAGAGCCCCGGATCCCAGCCGGTAAGGGCCAGGACGGCGTCGGCAAAGGTGTTGTCGAGCGCGGCGAGCGGGATCAGGATGCCCACACCCAGCACCGCCCCCGGCGCGGCGTAGCCAATCGTCGAGATCGGCATCACCCGGCGCGGCAGCTTCGAGCCGGTGAGCTTCACGCCGTAGACGAGGAACAGCGCGCCCAGCACCGTTGCCACCGCCGCCGCGCCGCCGACCGTGAGCGTGTGGCGCAGTGCCTCGCCCAGCCCCGGCGCGGTCCAGCCCTCGGGGTTGGCGACGGCGTGCCAGCCGATCACCGAGACCGGCAGCACGAAGCCGACTGCGAAGGGCACAACACAGAGCGCGGCGGCGGCCCAGCCGTGCCAGCCTTCAAGCCGGATCGTCTCGACCGGGCGTTGGTGGCGGGCGGTCTGGTAGAACCGGCTTTTCGACCGGCTCGCCTTCTCCAGCCCGACCAGCAGCAGCACGAGGCCGAGAATCACCAGCGAAATCTGCGCCGCCCCGCCGGCGTTGCCCATCTCCAGCCAGGTGGTGAAAATGCCGGTGGTAAGTGTCTGCACCGCGAAAAAGTCGACCACGCCAAAATCGCTCACCGTTTCCATCATCACGATCGCCGCACCCGCGGCGATGGCGGGGCGGGCGAGCGGCAGGCCGACGCGCCAGAACCGCGCCCAGGGCCCGGCGCCGAGCGCGCGGGCGACCTCGTAGATCCCGCCCGATTGCTCCCGAAAGGCGGTGCGCGCGAGCAGGTAGACGTATGGGTTCAGCGCGGCGGCGAGCACCACCACGGCGGCCCAGCGGCTGCGAATCTCGGGAAACCAGTAGTCGCGCGCGCTCTCCCAGCCCATCAGCCCGCGCAGGCCCGTCTGCACCGGGCCGGAATACTCCAGAAAATCGACCAGCGCGTAAGCGCCCACATAAGCCGGGATCGCCAGTGGAAAGAGCAAGAGCCATTCGAGCCAGCGCGCGCCGGGAAAGCGGTACATGGTGATCAGCCAAGCCGCGCCGGTGCCCACCATTGCCGCCATCAGCCCCACCGCGCCGGCGATCAGCGCGGTGTTGGCGAGGTAGCGCGGCAGCACCGTGGCGATCAGGTGCGGCCAGACGTTTTCTTCCGGGTTCAGCGCCATCCACAGGATCGCCAGGATCGGCGCGACCACGCCGGCGCCGATCGTCAGCGCGCCCAGCGACCACAGGCTGGGGCGGCGCAGGGCCAGGCGCGGGGTGGAAACTTGACTCTTTTGGTCGACCATATCCTGCCCTTACCCCGAATTCGGTTTCCCTGTCCAGAAAAGCCGGTATATTGACGCCGACCCAAGCCCCAATGAGGCAGCGATTTCGATCGGCAACATGCAGCAGATGAAAATCTCCATCCACCTCGGCGTGCATTGCACGGATGAGGATCAGCTCGTCAAATCCCTGCTCAAGAACCTCAAGGTGCTCTCGGACGAGGCCGTGGTGGTGCCAGGGCCGGGGCGCTATCGCCCGGTGGTCCGCGCGGTGCTTGAAAAGCTGGCCGGCCAGCCGCCCAGCCAGGACACCCAGGACGTTCTGCTCGAAGAAATCATGGAAACCGAGGACGCCGAGCGCCTGGTGCTGTCGAACGAACAATTCCTTGCCACGACGCAACATGCCTTCCGCAATGGCGCGCTCTACCGCAATGCCGCGCGCAACACCGAACGCCTGCGCCGGCTGTTCCCCGACCACCCGGTGGAATTCTTCCTCGCGGTGCGCAACCCGGCCACCTTCGTGCCGGCGCTGCACCACAAGATCCAGGGTGGTCCGTTTACCGATTTCATCGCCGGGATCGACCCCGACGCGCTGGCTTGGTCCGACGTGATCCGTGATATCCGCGAGGCCAACCCGGAAACTCCGATCACCGTCTGGTGCAACGAAGACACGCCGCTGATCTGGCCCGAGGTGATGCACGAGATCACCGGCATCGACCCGCAGGTGCAATTGATGGGCGGGTTCGACATCCTGTCGAAGATCATGGCCCGCGAGGGCGTCAAGCGGTTGCGCAGCTACCTCACAAGCCACGCGCCCGCCACCGAGATTCAGCGCCGCCGGGTGCTCTCGGCCTTCCTCGACAAATACGCGCTCGAAGAAGAGGTGGAGGAAGAGCTGGACCTGCCGGGCTGGACGCCGGAGCTGGTCGACCATCTCACCAACGTCTACGACGACGACATGATCGAGATCGGCCGCATTCCCGGCGTGACGCTGCTGACGGCGTGAGCCGGGGCGCGCTCAGCCGGCGTCGTTCAGCTTGTCGAGCCGCACCCGCACGCTGAGGCCATGCGCCTCCAGGCTTTCCGATTTCGCCAGCACTTCCGCCGCCGGGCCGATCGCCTTCAGCGCCGCCGGGGTCATCTTCGCAATCGTCGTGCGCTTGAGGAAGTCGAGCGCGGAGAGCCCCGAGGAGAACCGCGCCGAGCGCGCCGTGGGCAGCACATGGTTGGGCCCGCTGACGTAATCGCCCACCGCTTCGGGCGTGTAGGGCCCGAGGAACAGCGCCCCGGCGTTGGAAATCTTGGTCGAAAGCCCTTCGGGATCGGCGACGCACAGCTCGAGGTGCTCGGGCGCGATCCGGTCGGCGAGCGCCGCCGCCTCATCCAAGTCTCGCACCGTGATCACCGCGCCGAAATCGCGCCAGCTCGCGCCGGCGATCACGCGCCGCTGCAGCGTTTCCAGCCGCGCCTCGACCGCTGCGGCCACCCGGCGGCCAAACGCCGCGTCGTCGGTGATCAGGATCGACTGCGCGCTTTCGTCATGCTCGGCCTGGCTCATCAGGTCGAGGGCGAGGAAGTCGGGGTCGTTGTCGCCGTCGGCGATCACCAGGATCTCGGACGGCCCGGCGATCATGTCGATCCCGACCCGGCCAAACACCCGCCGTTTCGCCGCCGCCACGAAGGCATTGCCCGGCCCGGTGATCTTGTCGACCGGCGGGATCGTCGCGGTGCCATAGGCCAGCGCCGCCACCGCCTGCGCGCCGCCGATGCGGTAGACCTCGTCGACCCCGGCGATCTGCGCGGCGAGCAGCACGGCGGGGTTCACCACCCCGTCGGGCGTGGGCACGGTGATGGCAAGGCGCTTCACCCCGGCCACCTTCGCCGGCACCGCGTTCATCAGCACCGACGAGGGATAGGAGGCGAGCCCGCCCGGCACGTAGAGACCGGCCGCCTGCACCGGCGTCCAGCGCCAGCCGAGGGTGGCGCCGTCGGGGTCGGTCCAAAGCTCGTCGCTGGGCATCTGGCGCACGTGGTAGGCGCGGATGCGCTCGGCGGCAAGCTCCAGCGCGACGCGCTCGGCGGGCGGCACCTTGGCGGCTTCGGCGGCGATCTCCTCGGCGGAAAAGCGCATCGTTGACGCCGTCAGCTCCAGCCGGTCGAACTTCGCGGTCAGCTCCAGCACCGCCGCGTCGCCGCGCGCGCGCACATCGGCGATGATACCGGCAACGACTTCGTCCACGTCGGGGCTGTCTTCGCGCTTCATCCCGAGCAGCGCGCCAAAGCGATCTTCGAAGTCAGGGGCGGTGGTGGTCAGGAACTGGGGCATGCGGTTCTCCGGGCTTTGCCGTCACATACCCCCCCGCGCGCCGGGCGACAAGAACCGCAGGGGTGGTAGGTCTTGCGCAAGGGCCGCGCTCTACTCGGGCGTTTCGGCGGGCGCCTGCACCAGCCACGGCTGGGCGATCTTCACCGCCAGCACCGCCGCCGCGGCGAGGGCGATCAGAATGGCGGTGTTGCGCAACCACTTCTTCAGCATCTGCCTACTCCGGGTGGCGCGGCGCCCGATGCGACGGGGCGGCGTAGGGCCGGGTCACGTCCTGCAGCACCACGTCGAGCGCCTCGACCTCGAGCGCGATCGCGCCATCGCCCGCGAGGGTGAGCATCAGGCGTCCGGTGCCGTCTTCGCCCGGCTCGAAGGAAATAGACAAAAGCGACATCACCAGCTGTTCTTCAGCCCGATCCACGCCCTGTGTTTGCACTTTTTCAACATCCGACACGACGAGCAGGCTTTGCACCCGCTCCACGTCCCGGCGCCCGAGCGCGGCGTTTTTCGCGTCTTCCCAGCGAAACCGGTTGACCAGCAGCGCGAAGCGCCGCCGGCCCGGCTGCCAGGTCATCTCGGTGATCGGAAACACCGCGTCCTGTGTCAGTGTCGAGATCACGCCGAGGTCTTCGGCATCGAGCGCCATCAGCTTCAGCGGGGTCTCGCCGCCATCTTCAAACTTTGCGTCTTCGGTCATTGGCCCCTCACCCGTTCAATCTTCGCGCCCACGCCCGAAAGCTTGCGCACCACGTGTTCATAGCCGCGGTCGAGGTGGTAGACCCGGCTGACCACCGTTTCGCCCTCCGCCGCGAGTCCGGCGAGGATCAGGCTGACGGAGGCGCGCAGATCGGTGGCCATCACCGGCGCGCCCTTCAGCCGGTCCACCCCGGTCACCCGCGCGGTGCCGCCCTGCACGTCGATCTCGGCGCCCATCCGGGTGAGCTCCGGAGCGTGCATGAAGCGGTTTTCAAAGATCGTCTCGTGCAGGGTGCTCACCCCCTCGGCGGTGGTGAGCAGCGCCATCATCTGCGCCTGGAGGTCGGTCGGGAAGCCGGGGAACACCTCGGTGGTCACGTCCACCGCCTGCACCCGCTTGCCCGGCGCGTGGCGCACCTTGATGCCGCGCGCGGTCTGCTCGACGCTCACGCCGGCCTCGTCGAGCTTGTCGACGAAGCTCTGCACCAGCCCAATCTCGCCGCCAAGGCATTCCACCTCGCCGCCGGCGATCACCGGGGCCAGCATGTAGGTGCCCAGCTCGATCCGGTCGGTCACCACCTGGTGGGTCGCGCCGCCCAGCCGGTCGACGCCCTGGATCTCGATCCGGCGCGTGCCCTCGCCCTCGATCTGCGCCCCCATCGCGCGCAGGCAGCGCACCAGGTCGACGATCTCCGGCTCGCGCGCGGCGTTCTCCAGCACCGTGGTGCCCTTCGCCAGCGTCGCCGCCATGACGATATTTTCCGTTGCCCCCACCGAGGCGAAGCGCAGCTTGATCTGTGCCCCCTTCAGCCCGCCGGGGGCCTTGGCATGCAGGTAGCCATCCTTCAGCTCAATCACCGCGCCCAGCGCCTCAAGCCCGTCCTGGTGCAGGTCCATCGGCCGCGCGCCAATCGCGCAGCCGCCGGGCAGCGACACTTCGGCATGGCCGTAGCGCGCCAGCAGCGGCCCGAGCACGAGGTTCGAGGCGCGCATCTTGCGCACGATGTCATAGTCGGCGCGGGTCGAGGTGAGGTCATGCGACGACAGCGCCAGCACCTTGCCGCTTTGCAGGCTCGCGGCATCGGCGCCGAGCGATTGCAGCAGCGTGGTCATCGTCGCGATGTCTGACAGCCGGGGCGCGTTGGTGAGGATCAGCGGCTCTTCCGAGAGCAGCGTCGCCGGCATCAGCGCCAGGCAGGCGTTTTTCGCACCGGCGATCGGGATCTCACCCTGCAAAGGGCCGTTGCCCGTGACCACGATTGAATCCATGCCTGCCTCGCTACTTTGTCTCGTCCTGCGCCGTGTCCGCCTCGCGCGCCTTGGCCTGCGCCTTGCGCCGGCCCATGTTGGCTTTGAGCGCAGCCTTGAGCCGGTCCTCGCGGGACTGGTCCTTTTTCGGCGGCGTGGCTCGGTCGGTTTTGCGCATCACGCGCTCTCTCTAGCGCAGGCACCCCGAGGCGTCCAGTTGTCGACGCGGCCGGGCCGGTGCGCAGGTCATTTGCGCGCACGTCGGCGCAGGAAGATCCAACCGCCCACCATCGCGAGGATCACCCCCGGCACGATCACCCAGGCGAAACGGTAGAGCAGATGCCACAGCGCCGGAAGCATCCCCGCGTGCGCACCCACCCCATAGGCCAACCAGCTCCACGCCCCGACCCAGATCGCCGCGCCCACGGCATTGGCGGCGAGGAAGCGCAGCCAGTGCATGCCCACGGTGCCCGCCGCCAGCCCGTTCAACTGGCGCAGCAGCGGAAAAAAGCGCGCCACGGCCACCACCAGAACGCCGCGATGATCGAGCACCGCCTCGACCCGGTCGAGCCGCTCATGGGTGATCCCGAACCGCGCGCCGCGTGCCAGCACCACCGGCCGGCCGAACTTGCGGCCGATCAGATAGCCCAGGTTGTCGCCCAGCACCGCGGCGGCGAAGGCCACCAGCGCGACCATGCGGATGTCGAACGCGCCCGTCGCGGCAAGCCCCGCGGCCACCGCCAGAAGGGTTTCGCCCGGCAAGGGCGCGCCCATTGACTCGAGAAAGATATCCACCGCCAGCCCGAACAGGCCATAGCTGTGGATAAAGGGTTCGATCCATCCGCCTGCCATCGCAAACTCCATTGATCGTCAGCAGATGGGGCGGCGGCGGCACAAAGCAAGGTGGGCGAAAAATCCGCCCAGATAGCGCTTGCGCCCCGGTCGTTTTGCGTCTAATCAGCCGCCCACGGTTCGCCGCAGTAGCTCAGTGGTAGAGCGCACCCTTGGTAAGGGTGAGGTCGGGAGTTCAATCCTCCCCTGCGGCACCATCTCCCCTCTCAGAATCCAGCTCGAATTGCCCGCGCCGCAGAGCGGGGATCGTCCCCGTCCGCGCGTGATTTGGCGCCGCGAACAGGTGCTGGTCCCTGCCTCGCCCTTGGGATAGGCTTGTCGACGAAGGAGGGACAATATATCGCGCTTAACGCGATTATTTCTCATACGTGGGCAATTAGGGGTTGTATGCGCCCGAGCGGCGCACTTAGCTGACGAACATGGGGCGGAATCAGGTCATAGACGATTTGCTAGTGGAGCTGGGCCAGGAGGCCCCGGCCGGGTATTACCTTGCGCTCCACATCCGCTTTGCCTCGCCCCTGATGATGTTCCAGACCTACAATCCGGACTGGATCGATCGCTACACCCAGAATGCCTATGCCCTGCGCGATCCGCTGGTCGCCTGGGGCATTTCCCGGACCGGTGCCACGCGCTGGAGCGACATCGACTTGCCCGACCCCTTTGGCATTATGAACGAAGCGGCCGGCTACGGGCTTAAGTACGGTGTCTGCATCTCCTGTGGTCCAATGTCGTCGCGCACGATCGCCTCGGTGGCGCGCGCCGACCGGGAGTTTACCGACGAGGAAATCTCGGCGATCTCCGGCACGGTTCTGCACCTGCACCACGAAACCCAACCCCCCGACAGCCTGACCCACGCCGAGATCGAGGCGCTCCAGGTTGTCGCATCCGGGGAGCGCTATGCCGCCGGGGCCGCCCGGCTGGGCATCTCCGAGTCGGCGCTGAAAGCCCGTCTCTCGTCAGCGCGCAATAAGCTATTCGCACGAACCTCTGCCGAAGCCATCCAACGCGCGAAGGACTACCGGTTGATCTGAGCCTGTCAGCGACCGGAGCCTGAATGACGTGCGCGAGGCCAGGCCGGGGTGCGGGCGGATAGCTGCTGTTCAACCCTGACTTGGAGGTATCCGATGCAAACCACTACACTTTCTTTCGCCAATATTCACAACCATGGCGAGCTTTTTGCCAACCTGCTTCGCGCTAGACGGCAAAACTTCATCGTTCGCAACAAATGGGACCTGCCCGAAGCGATGGGCATGGAGTTCGACCAATACGACACGCCGGCCAGCCGCTGGGTGGCCGTGCACCAGCTTGGCCGGGTCTATGCCGGGATCCGGCTCACGCCCACTACGGCGAAGGTGGGGATCTACACCTACATGATCCGTGACGCTCAGCGCGGGCTGCTGGATTCGATCCCCTCGGATCTGCTCTACGAAGAGGCCCCGGTGGCTGAAAACATCTGGGAAAGCTCCCGCGTTTTCGTCGCCAGCGACACGCCGCAGAAGCTGCGCCGGGTGGTGCACCTGCACCTGATCGAAGAGATGACCAAGGCCGCGCGCGACCTTGGTGCCACCCGCGTGCTCGGCCTGATCCCCGCGAACTGGCCGCGCTGGGCGACGCGGCGCGGGCTCGACGCCGAGGGTGCCGGGCCGGTGATGAATATCGACGGGATCGACAACCAGGTGGTGTCGATCAACCTCGCCGAGAAGATGCACTGACCCAGGCGCGCCCCGGCCCACGCGGTCGGGGCCGCCAAACGCGGGGGGCTCT
>SWCD01004462.1_pt1 | contig 53788 bp, 52 predicted proteins | sample 4693011 | NCBI WGS metagenome assembly SWCD01 (sample SAMN10267278, study PRJNA491770) | bioreactor metagenome | isolation source: DHS bioreactor inoculated with marine | place: Japan: Omine Ridge, Nankai Trough
TTTTTTTGATAGATAGTCACTCTCATGACCCATCCAGCCTCCCATATGAAAATGCACAAATAAACTACCGGCCATTTTACTATCGTCACAAAACTCCTCGATAAATAAACGTGTCAATTGGCCTCCTGCAGCCTCATTCAATGTTTTGGGCAATACTTGTTCTATTACCCACATTCTTTTTGCAGCATCTTCTTTTATCCAGACAATAATTTCCTTTGCCGGCATATAGTTAATTGCACCATTATGAGGTCTGATATCTGATCCAGTATCTCCAAGCCAATAAATAGTTTCATAACGATTCTCTGATTCTGATATAAGTAATTCAGAGACAACCTTCCAGGACTCATGCGGATAGGCAATAACTATTTCATCAGCTATTTTTGCTATATAGCCCGGTATTCCATGGCGTGTAACTCGTCCCATATTACTTAAAATGTGTGTAAGTAGCTCAATGCTTCGTTCCGGGCATTTCTTTAAAAACTGTTCTGCTATTTTATTCCAGTAAAACCCATACATCTGATCTTTACTTTCTGATAATGGTACTTGACTAAGTACTGCAAAAATCATCTCCTCAGGAAATTCACTAGATATTTCTTTATTAAAATAATAAGCATGGGTGATCTCCGTACTGATACTTGCAGTTGTATCGTCTGGATACTCCAAGAGAGTAGTAACGATTTCTTGAAAAAACTCATCTCGTATATCACCGATCTCATTACCAAATGTGAAGCGACCGAATTCACTGGAGGTTAACTCCCCTTTCGTCAATAGGGCAAGCATCTCGCTTAGTAATGATTCTGTAAATCCTGATCGATAGATGCAATCAAGAGCTAATTCTCGTGTATCACTGTCACTTAGCATGTGGTGTAATTGAGACTCCCATAATTTAGAATCTTTTGTGCGAAGCCCTGCTAAGTAGCCTCCTAAAAAGATACCATTTACATTACTTACTTCTGATTCAATGGCAGTAAAGATAACATCATTAAATATATGCGCGGCTATCCTACCGCACTCAACGCCAAGCTGAGGTAATCTATGGCCGTTTTCCTGTAGAAGTTTGGGTACATGTTTCGAGAAAACATCTATATCACTCATATATTCTTTGGCCAGGTTCTGAACTCGTATGGTAGGCTCTTTCTGTTCTTTATGTTCTTTATGTTCTTCATTCTGAAAGCTATAATCTTCGTCCCAGTTAGTATGTAGAACGTATCGATTGGTTCGCTCCCATAATGAGTCACCCGTCAATATTTTATCCAGTCGATGTATTTTTGAGAGAGTCTTTTTGCTTAATCCTTCGCTTCTGTGTTGCAGCTCCCATATGACAAACTGAGTGAGTGATTTTCGATTAATATCATTATCACAAGCAATTTTAAACAATATATCCATTACCTCATCAGATATATTTTCAACGTGAATAAGATCTTTTGCGGCATTAACTAAAACATCTGCTGCCTTATTCCGATCATTAACACCAAACCCTTGCATTTCTTCATAAAGAAAATGCAGTACATCACGCCAAGAATCAAACATTTCACCATAAGTTTTAGGCCGCCAGAACTCAATCGGGGGCTTTAGCCCTTGATACTCTGCACCTATCAACCTTGAGCCACCGTGATTCTCCAACCATTGTTGACACAATTCCAAACCTAATGCTCGTTGGCTAGCATCTGTACTCTTAACTAAATCTTGTAAAATTGGCAATCGTTTTGATGGTGGCGCCTGCGTTGGAGCCCAGCCCAAACCAACACTGAACAGACTGAGCAGAAGGCCTTTGGAGTTATTTGAATTCTTAGCGTTTTCTGCCAGCGCCATTGGGATCAATACGTTGGTCGCACGAATAAACAAATCATCCCAGGCAGCGATTTTTTCTAGCGCCCAAACTATTTCTTGACGACCAGAGTTCCAGTCATACAATTCCTCATGCGTCCAGGTTTTAATGCTTCTTTCAAGCAGAGCCAGAGTAGAGGCAGGATCTGCTTCTGATAGATAATTTATAAATCGTAATCCAACTCCTGATTTCAAAAATGTTTGCTCAGAAAATGGTCCTGACGGTGATAATATGTCTTTTACTACTTTCTTGGCGGACTCGGCTGCATGCGCGTAAATAAATAACTGTAAAAACCAACGCTTCATACTGGCAGGGACGCGCTCTAGAAATACTTGGAACTGAAATCCGTGTCCGTGGTTAACCCAAAATTCAACCCAGAGATGAATATGCAAAGCCTTAGGTACAATAAATAGTGTATGCCTGCCTTGTAATATTCGTTTATTTCTATATTGCTGCACAATTTTTTGAAACCTGCCCCATGTAATTGCTGGATCAACTTGTTGGGCAAGGCTGCATATAAACTGCCCTTCTTCGTTCACTGGCGACTCAAAACCAAACCGGTGAAATAAAGCAATATGGCGTAGCACAACCCTGTGCTGCTCAGCTTCTTGACTATCCATCTCCTTATGACCAATGATAAAACGATCCCAGATAGGAACATCAGCTGGTGATTTTAGTATGTCATCAGGATTGCTTCTCAGATTCTCGCCGACAGCATGTGCGACACGTGGTGAGCCACTACACCATTCAGCCCAATTGTGTAGATCGGTACGTTCTTGGATGTAACTGAATAGAATATTTTTTATTTGTTCCTCACTTAATTGCGGACACACAAATGTCTTCATAGCACTGTCATGAACAGCATCTGGCCCATGATCGATTGTAATCAGCTTAACACCGTTAATCCCTTTCAGCGCCGACCAAATAGATGTCCTATCGCGATTATCACAATCATCAACGACCAAGGTTACAGAATACCGTCTATCTGGTTTGAGCAATTCATTGAAGAGCTTACTCTTCTGAAACTCTTCTCCAGTTGGCACATATATTACCGAGGGCGCTATTTCATCGATTGAGAGTGACTCCAGAACTATGCGTGTTTTCCCAATACCAGGCTCGCCGATTACACGGATATGCTGAACAGCATCATCTATTAAAGTAGATTGTATGTTTTCAATAAAAGTGCTCTGTTCGCTGCCAGGTTCGAATTTTAGCTGCATTTGGGCATTACTTTTCCAGCCCGTTAGCGATTTAAAACTACCATCGTCCAGACCAATCAAGTCAAGACAAATAGACGGGTACTTGTCTAACTCGCCAACTAACTGGCCTTGTCCATAAACACGAACTTGTGGATCTTTATAGCCGCACGCTTTTAATAATTTAACAAGCTCGTTGACTGCTTTTGAGTGTTGATTTGGCAGCAGGTCGTGACCAAAAGTAATAATTGCATATGTACCATTTTGATCAAGGCAGTTTTTTATTTCTTTACCTAGGTGTGTTTTTGAAGGGGTGATAGTGGATTTACCTAACAGCTCTTTTTTTAAAGCGCTAGGCTGCCACGGCTTAAAACTTGGTCCCGTCTTAATTTGAAAATGAGTACTGCCTTTCGTTAAAAGTGAGCCCGACACAGGTGAATTATCAACTTTTGCATCGATACCGCCATCCTTGACGTTGATATTTAACGATAATACGACATCTTTCGGGCTTAACCCGTTTGCTATCGCTTCACATCGTAATAGCTTAAGAAAAACACTGGTGCCTGTTATTGAGTCCAACTTGCTGAGCTCTTTTGGCGCAGGCGCAAATATTGATAGAGCTTGCCCACTATTTATATTAATGCTTCCCAAGCCTGTGTGGAGCTGTACGGGCTGTACATTTACATTAACCCGGAGACCAGCTTTTGTTGCTAAAGTAACAAGCGCATCAAGACTAAATTTATCAATCCGTTCCTTTATTAAATCATTCAAGCGTGGCTGAGTAATACCAAGATCCTTGGCCTTTTCAGCCTGCGTTCCCGAGAGCTGCTCAACATGCTCTTGTAATACAGTTAAAAGTGCTGCCCGCTCCTGTATATCTGTAAAAGATTTTCGTTTAGCTTTAGCCGCCTGTTTCTTTTTTACCATTTCACCACGCCTTTCTAAACGCTTTTATTAACAATTATATCGTTATTGATATAATAACATAATTTATATCATAACTGATATAAAGGCGGAGTCTAATCATTATTAGGCATGTATGACGGCAACCTGGTCTTACGGTATTTACAAATAACGTATAATAATTTAACTATTAATGTTTAATATGTTATTTAATAGCTAATATTATAGCTATTATTATATTTCAACTTGACATTTTATTAGATAGATATATATTTATCTATTACTAGGCCATATCTATACTAATAGATATTATTATGACTATTATGGATTATTACACAATCTCAGATAGCGCGATTCTTAAAGAGCTGGGTAACCGCATCCGCAAATTACGCCTTCACAAAAACATCACCCAAGAGGACTTGGCCGAACGGACTTTGCTGGCCGTCGGCACCATCAAATCGCTCGAAGCCGGCAAAGGCAAACTATCTACCCTGGTTGCCGTTCTTCGTGAGCTCGGCGCCCTCGATCAGTTGGACATGTTTATCCCACCGGTGACGATTAGCCCAATAAGGATGGCTGAAGCCAACATAAAATCATCTCGGAGCCGGATCCGTGCAACCGGTACCGTACACAAGAGTAAAAAGTCATGAAGGTAGATGTTGCTGAAGCTTGGCTATGGGGGCACCGAGTCGGCGCTGTTGCGCTTGACGAGCTGGGTGTCGGTGTATTCGAATACGACACCGACTTTCTAAGGCACGGCCTGGATGTCGCACCACTCATGATGCCGCTGGAAGAGGCCAGCCGGGGCCATGTGATACACAGCTTCCCTACCCTCAATCCGGAAACCTTCAAACACCTGCCAGGCTTACTAGCCGATACCCTGCCTGATAAGTTTGGTCAGGCGATTGTTAATGCCTGGCTTGCCCGGCAAGGGCGCAGCCCCAATGATTTTTCGATTATCGAGCGACTGTGTTACACAGGAACTCGTGCAATGGGTGCGCTGGAATTCAAACCAGCCGTCACTCAACACCTGAACCAATCAGTTGGTGTTGAAATCAGTGAGATGATCTCATTAATACAGGATGTGATGAATCATCGTAACGCTCTTGATGTGACACTCACAAATGACGATCAGGGCAACCAGGAAGCCCTGCTCGATATATTGCGCATCGGCACATCTGCCGGTGGCGCCCGCGCGAAAGCTGTCATCGCTTACAATGAGAAAACGGGCGAGGTACTCTCAGGCCAGGCTGAAGCCCCTGAAGGCTTTGAACATTGGATACTAAAGTTCGATGGTGTCAGCGATATTGAATTTGGCAAGACGTCAGATTTTGGGCGCATTGAGTATGCTTACTACAAAATGGCGCTAGCTGCAGGGATCAATATGTCCGAAAGCCGATTACTGGAAGAAAACGGTCGCGCCCATTTCATGACACGGCGCTTTGATCGTGTAGCAGGTAACAAACTACACATGCAATCACTATGCGCCATACAACATTACGACTTTAATATGGCCGGTGCTTATGGCTATGAGCAGGCCTTGATGACCATGCGCAAGATGAAGTTATCTAAAAAAGAACAACTGCAACAATACCGACGCATGGTCTTTAATGTCATTGCCCGTAATCAGGATGACCACACCAAGAACATTGCGTATTTAATGAATCAGCAAGGCGAATGGTCACTCTCCCCTGCTTTTGATATGACCCACTCGTATAAACCCGGTGAAGGCTGGACGCAGACCCATCAAATGACGATCAACGGTAAACGCGATCATTTCACCCGGCAGGACCTGGTTGAGGTGGCGCAAAATAATGATCTTAAAAATGCCGATGATGTGATTGCTGAAGTAATTGCCGCCGTGAAGCAGTGGCCCACCTTCGCCACAGATGCCGGCGTGAGTGAGCATAAAATTGAAGCGATTACCAAAGACCATCGATTAGCTTTAGTTTAATAACAATACCGTAAATGACAACTATCATAGTAGCCGGATAATTTTTCCAGCTGAAACATCTCAGCTATACATCCACCGTCATTTAACTATCCCGCCCTCATAGTCATTTAAATGGAACTAGTTATTCTCCCTATAAACAACAAGCATAGCAGATTTGTATTACTTTCCATTGCTATATATGCTTCCAATAACTAGACCGCATAAGGACAAAGGGGCGCATAGCTGCCATATTAATACTAGTGCCTAAGTATTGTTTAGAACTGGTAGCCTACACCTAAATTAAATCCATCAAAGTTACCAGCAACGTCGTTTTGTGATTGGTAATCGGCTTTTAATACCACATTTTCATGCGGCCAGTAGTTAAAACCAACGTCAGTTTGTGTTTCTTTAGTGTCACCAGTACCGCCGTTGTCCCACTGGTTCTGACGAACAAAGATCCCGAATTTTGGATTAATTTTGTATGAAGCTTCAACATATGCACCAGTCTGTACTTTTTTATCAATATCTTCCTGTACTGCTGTATCATCCACATCGATATCCCATCGAGCATACAAACCGGTGAGCGTGAGATCTGCAATATTCCATCGTATATGAGTTTCTAGCAATGTCGCGCTGCCTATCTCATCACTAGTATTCTGTGTCATATCATCCTGATACTGAGCAGTACCGGAGATTGTCAATCCACTTACACCAGTATATTTTATGCGGGCAGTCGAGGCTAAATTATTCGCATTGGCATTGGAACCTTTTTGGCGACCACCACGAATATTTGTACCATCATCCAGACCGCTGTGAATAACAATATCATAGCTCATGCCCGAATTATAATAACCGGATAGCATCGCACCACCTTCTCGCCAGGTAGTCGGAATTATCATGGTTTCAATAGGGTTACGCTCTACGCCATAAAATGTATTTGGCTCATGTGTTTCATTAATAATACCCGCTGGCACCAACAAAATACCTGCATTGGCTTTTGTCTGAGCACCTATATCGAACTGAACAAAGGCCTGTTCAATAGCAACCGCACCTGTGCTGGACCCATCGTCAGTATCCTCCAACGTAGCGTGTTCAATTTCCACTTCAGAGAAAAAGCGTATTTTGTCATTAAAGTCATGGTTTATAAAAAGGACAAAACGATGAAGATCAATCTCTTTTTTATCCACACCGTTACCATTACTTAAGTTGTTATAGTGAAGCTCACCATAACCACCTACTCTAGTAGCACTGGAACTATCAGTACTGTTTTCTTCTACCTGCTCGGATAGCTGATAAAACTGGTCTTGTAGGGTATAAAACTCTTCGTCTGTGACCGCTAAAGCAGGTTGTGTTAAAGCCAATGTAGTGGCAAAAAAAATAGTATTTTTAGTAAATGATGGGTGTTTCATAGTTTTTCCCTAGCTGGTTTGATTTAGAGGTTTTTTCTACGCTTGCTTAAAAGCGTGGATTTTATACTAAATGATAATCATAATGCAAATGATTATCATTTAGTATACATCATAGCTTGTGCTATTAGTGGCTAACTTAATAGTGGTTTATTTTTCTGCCAGATATCGTCCGTATAAATGGACTGTCTTCGAAGTTACTACATCTATGGACGCACATTCGCGCAATCATTTACCTAGACAATATCCGTATGAGAGGAGCTATCCAACGCGAAATATTGAAGCTTATTACAGAATCCTTGGGGTACTGTGATATTATTGAGTTGATTCTTTACTAAATCCACGTCAAATATATTTGCCAAATATAATGGATTCTCCCATGCATTCAAATATGCATTTCAACTGGCTGGATTATTTAGAAATAGGTTTTTTCGTACTACTTATAGTACTTGCCCTGATAATATTTTTTAGATTTTTTGTTTTAAGGCGTGTTGGCATCACTAACGATAGAAAGACACCCACACAGTTAATACAATCCTGGAATCAAATCCCTGAGATACTGTTAATAGTACTTTCACTGCCATTGCAATTGTTATGGGAAATAGCTCAGTTCCCTCTCTATACTGTCTGGCATGAAGGTGAATGGAGCTACATACTATACGGATTAGTGCACTGCACTTTAGGTGATCTATTGATTTTACTTAATGTATATTGGCTAGTATCAATATTTAATCGCTCTAGGCGCTGGATCTTTTCTCCATCGATGCCAAATATTGTTTTATTTACTATTTTGGGTCTGTCTTATACTATTTTCAGTGAAATTCTAAATACTCGCATCAAAGGTACATGGGGCTATACAGAATTAATGCCCATAGTACCGGTTATCGAGGTTGGTGGTATGCCGTTTCTGCAGTGGTTACTAATCCCACCAATATTAATCTGGCTTATGCAGATAATGAGACCAAGTCATAATATATGAGCTTCTATGTATATAAGATAAAATCCACGTGATATCACAAAGTATCATTTGTATAATTTACTACCGGTATAGAAAATATGCAGATGTTAATCAATACTTCATGACCGATTCTATTGCTTGCAGACACCATTGTGGATTGCGTAAAAGCGGGTGATGATCAGCGTCATCTAAGATGTCTAGTTGCCAGTCAGAATGCCCTTTCATTAGTTGTTGAACACCAAAAAGTGGTGCAGTTTTATCGCGTCTGCCATGCAGGAAAAGTACATCGCAGTTTGAATCAAGTCGTTTGGTATCAGCTACAAGGTCATGACGATAAATACCATCCCAGACTGAAGATGTGTAAGAGCGCCACGTATGCCGTGTAAGATCCTGTACCACCTCACGTGGTATATCGCGTAATACATAGGGTAGAAGCCAGCGTAAGACATAGCGGGTCATGATGCAGGCTAGAGCAGCAAATGCAATGTTAGTCATCACATATCGGTCGGCCAAATTACTGTTACGGAAGTAATGAATAGCTCCGGCTTTATCACCAAAATATGGCATGCTGATAAGAACCAGACGTTTTACCATATGTGGATAACGTGCAGCAAATGCCATGGCAACAATGGAACCAAACGAATGTCCTACGATTGTTAGTGATTCATGTTCGTGCAGCACCTGATAGAGCTCTTCGACATGACGCTTAACCGTATATTTCGTCCAGGGCTTTGGTGATTGTCCATAACCTAGTAGGTCGATTAGTATAAGGCGGTAACTAGTGGCCAGTGATAACACGCGTGTTTTCCAGTACCTCACTGTGCCACCGATACCATGCAAAAAGACTATGGTATCAGGTGCATCACCCAGCATCTCGCTGTGAAGCATCAGTGATGATGACCCCATTTTGAGCTAGGGCGTGCTTCCAGTGACTCTACTTCTGTCTCTTCCGTAAAGTGGACAAATGCACGTCTGATTTTTTCCGTCATGTTATCACCAAGTACAATACCTGCTTCAGTAATTTTTTTCTCGATTTGCAACTCAGTTGCTTGAAGAAGATCGTAAGTTATCTCAATACAGTTTCCGTTTATCTCGATAGTTTTAATACCCATCATAGCTTCTATGTACTCTTTAAACTGATCGGAAACTTCCTGTGGAAACGGTTCAGCCAGTTTTAGTCTCCTTTTTTTCAAGATAACAACACCAGCATGTTTGGGAGATTCGCTACTCGGATAGCCAATATACAGATGTGGATTTAACTGGAACCTTTCAAGGCACTGGTTTGAACAAAAAACATAATGAATACCCTGATAATTTAAAGAGATATTGTCAGAATTGACATCCATGCCACAAACAACATCTTTTTGTGCTGTCGATTTTGTTTTCATACCTCCCTCCAATATTTGATGCCATTCTTTAATTGAGCCTAATGTATATTTTCAGACAGTTAAGATATTATGAATTCTTCAGTATTGACTAAAAACAGTACTGTCCCCATCTTTAGTAAATGTCAGCACATTGTATGGATCTTTTCGCGCACCTTCCATACCTGGTGAACCCATCGGCATCCCAGGCACTGTTAGACCTGCAATGGCTGGTTTTTCTTTTAATAGACGCTTAATATCAATAGCTGGAACGTGTCCCTCTATGACGTAATTACCCACAACCGCCGTATGGCATGAAGCCAATTGCCGAGGAACGCCCTCCTCTGATTTGATACTTTTCATGTCATTTTTGTTTACAGTATTAACATTGAATCCATTATCCTCTAAATGCTGCACCCATTTATTACAGCACTTACATGTCGGCGATTTATATACTGTTATAGGCACAGTTTCTTCTGCTGACTTATACTCAATAAATGTTTCTTGAGATAACACTAACGTAATCATTACGCTAGTTATTATTACAACTGCAACCAGAGTCTTACGTAATTTAGTATTTTTCATCGGACAAACCCCCTTTTGATGCCTTCATGATTTTCTGCCACTGTCCTGGTAATGGAATAAACATAGGTACACGTGACTGGTAAGCGCGATATTCATCGCCAAATTGTTCGATCACTTTTTTTTCTTCACTGCGTGCCAGCAGAACATATGCCAGCACTATAACGGGAAATATAGCGACCGAAAAAAGCGTTGGCCAATGCACAATGCCTTCGCCAAAAAGGCCTATAAACAACCCGGTATACTGAGGGTGCCTAACGAAACGATACAGGCCTGTCGTTACTAGCTGATTTTTTTGTCGGGCGCGATAGAGTTCACGCCATCCCTGTATAAAAAGACCAATACCGATGAATAGTAGTGCATAGCCGAGTATCATTGAAATCATCATTCCAAACTCACCCATACCCAGTAAGGTTGACCAGAGGTTAGCGTTAAGATTAGGACTGTCCAGCCCAAAGAACCTAACGAGTAAATAGATGGTGAGCGGAAATCCATACATCTCAGCGTACAACGCAATAATAAACGCCTGAACCAGGCCTGCATTTGCCCACTCATGCCATGTCTTCGGTGCAAGATAACGATAAAGGAACCATGTCACCACGACTATCATAATTACAGCCAGGGCCCACGCTCCAGAATGTGCAATGTTTTCGTTCATAACCACCTCGGTTCAAACTAATGCTTTAATTCTCATGTTCACAGAAGAATTAAGCAACCGTAGAGTTGGAATATAAAGATTAGCGAATACACGTGCACGATAATTAGACACGTACTGTCATGACACGCATACCACCAACCTGTCAAACCATACCTTTACGGCCAATAACATCTGCTCATTTACTTATGATTGGATGATCACTTCATTTTTGGCATCATACCTTCTTGCATCGACATCCGGCCAATCATCTGCTCCATCATCATCTGCATCATATCCATACGCTCAACCATCATTTGATGGCGCATGCCTTTGCCTTCACAGCTCATGTTTTCACCCGTTCCTTTATTCATCATTGCACCACCGCCTTTCCCATCACCCATCATCATGTCACCGCCCATGCCTCGCATCATCTGCATACCTTTATGCATATTCTTCATGTGCGCATGCATTAGCTGCTGACGTTTTTCAGGGTCTTTGGTTGAATGAATCTCATCCATCTGCTTCATCATCACCTGCATGTTCTTTTTCATCATGCCCATATCACCTTTCCCAGCGCCCATCTGCATCGTTTTATTTTGTCCTTGTGCAGCAGGTTGACTCTTATCGGTCGCATAAAGTACAGACGTTTGAACTGTTATGGCTGCTGCTGCAACCAGTATGAGTATCTTTTTCATAACATTTTCCTCTTTATCAATGGTTTTAAATATTTCGTGTCAGACTTGCTATATTTCAGTACAACACCTTGTTATTTCATTGCATTTATCAGTATCAAGAACCCCAAACGGAATCTTCTCGCTTTGAATGCTTTTGTCCTTTTAGTGCAACGAAGTTATAAATCGGAACCCAGATAAGCGCGAAATACCAGCCATATGCCCACGCTTGAATGAGACCGATAATAAAACTCTTCCAGCTAAGCCATACGAATCCCGGAACCAGTGCCTGCCATGACTGGTACATGGCATAATCTGGAAACAACAGATCAAAAACTACACATAAAATAAAACTGATCGCCAGTAAAAAGCTGGTAGCATGGCCTACCGCAAATAGTGAAATGCCTGATTTCATGACACATCTCCTTCATGATGATGGCCATCATGAGCTGGATCGTTTATTAAATATTGCTTCGGTTCTTTCTCAAATTTGTCCAGACAATCACGTGAGCAAAACCTGTACAAATTACCTTCATACATTTTTCCATAACCCTGCTCGACATCGACTTCCATTCCACAGACAGGATCTATATGTTTCTTCTGTCCTTCGCTATGACCGCCATGATTGTGCGAACCGCCGTGTCCATGCATCATGTGAGCACCACAACCAAAACGCATCATCACAAAAAACAGTCCAGCAAATAAAAGCAACGATAATAGTCCCTCCATATCAACCTCCCGGGCTTGCACCCGTAATTAACTGATTTTGTATTTGTTAAAATAACCATCGGCTATATCACCTGGCCATCCTGGCTATATGTGCCATGGCCAGCGGACTCATTACCGCTGTTCCGATGGTTACCAATATCAAAGCAATAAGCATGTGGTGGCTAATGTGCTCCTGGAAATAACCCAATCCTGCAATAACAAGTGCAACCTCACCTCTTGGAGCCATACTCATGCCAACTAGTAGAGAGGTGCTTTTGGATGTCGTGTGGAGTGCACCAAGATAGCCACCTAGCACTTTCCCGGCAATTGCAATCAGAAATAGTCCGAGCACCAGAGAGGGCATTCCCGGATCAGTAATCACGCTCCATTCCGCTCTGCTGCCAATAACAACAAAGAAAAACGGAACAATGAGCGGTACAATCCGGCCTAACTGCAGAGCCATCAGCTTGCGCGTCGATGACTCCATGCCATCGCCTAGTCCCAGGCCTGCGAAAAATCCACCGACAACCATCGAGTAGCCTAATTCTTCAGTGGTCCAGCCAAAGATAACGATCACGGTAGCTATCAAAATAATCCCTGCACGGTTCATATTGTTATATGATGCTGAAACTCGTCGCGTAGCCCAACGGCATAGCATATAGATAGAGCCGAGAACTAAAACCGTTTCAAACATGGATAAAACCACCTGATAGACTTTCAGGTCTTCGCTTAGCAACCCATGCGCCGTAGCCAGCAGATAAAGAGCAATTACATCGTCAATAACAGCCGCTGCAATGATAATCTTGCCTGCTTCATAATTGATCAACCCAAGCTGGCTCAGTACCTGTACACTAATACCGATACTCGTCGCGGTTAACGCGGTACCAACATATACTGCTTCCGCATGTGGCGAACCCCACATGACTGCAAACACATAACCACCAATCAGGCAAAGAAATATCCCGAATACTGCAACCCACAAGGCAGTCCATCCGTGTTTCGCCAAATGCTTCGATCCGATATGAAGACCAGCCATACCCAGGAGAAGCACCACACCTATCTGACCGATTGTTTCCAGAAGCTCATTTGTGTTAATCCAGCCTAGTATGGGTGGCCCGATAACCAGTCCCAGTAACACCTGGGCCACAGCCGTGGGCTGACCAAATCGGTTGGCTAGCCAGCCAATGAGTACGCCGAGCACCAGGATCAGAATAAAATTCTGCATATCTGGCACCTCTCTTCAATGTATTTATTACAGTTCAGCATCGTGTTCTCGCGAACTTACATGATCTGAACAAAAACAGGATGGCTTTTGATAATGCTGAGTTTCGTAGAAAGTAATTAATTTTTTTACCAGCACTTCTGGTTCAGGCTCATAGATAAGTTTTGCTCCGGTATCCTTATCAATGCTTTTGACGATATCCGGCAAAGCAGCGGTTATGCCACCACTGCCTTCCAGGATACCTATTAGTTTTCCTTCATCATAGGCTATTGAAAATTCACCTAAGGTACCCGAACGCCCGCCTACTATAATCACTATGTCACTTGACCGTATATTGACAACCTCACGCCCCATTAAACCACTACCTGTATAAATTATGATATCGAAGGCATCTGACGGTGATTCGTACTTGTTTACATGTTCATCGAGGCTAAGTGCAGGCGATATGCCAACTGAGAGACCACCTTTCGAACGTGCACCCAGGGCACATTCATAAGGCAATCCTGGGCAGGCACCGGTGATAAGAATTAAACCGTTATCGGCAATTATTTCACCCAGAATAGTGGCTTTATGCCCTGATTCTTTGCTTTCACTCGTACCAGCAGAGCCCATTACCCCGATAGTCAAACGCTCTGCTTTTACATTACACTGGTATTTTTCAGGGTCTGTATCAAACTGATTCTTGCATTCGGCACTACAAAAATAATAGGCACGCCCCTGGTAAACAGACATAGCACCAGCATCTCGTAGACCAATTTTCATTGAACAGACCGGATCTTTCATGGCTCATACCCTTTCATGTTCATACGTGCTTTTTGTAGCACCATGAATAAGCCTAAAGCAGGATGCTTGAATTGTGTATTACGTAAAACGGTCCAATGCTCGAACAGGTAGTTCTCAATAAATTGAACAATATGTCCAGTTGTGATGACTTCGTATGAATGATGGTTTGTATCGACAGAGCCAAACGCAACTAGCCGAATATTATGGCCATCATGTGTTATGGCCTTTCCTTTGCGAATCAGTTGTTCGACAACGGAATCCACATGCTCCATTGAACAACAGCCAAAACGTACCAGCACAGTTCTTAGTACGTTAGGACTTCTTGCATTACGATTTAACTCTGCCTTACCTTCCTTGACTTCACCAATCAGCATATCTACTTCATTACCACTAGCTCCGAGTGCCGGATCAGGTGCAAATATATTGCGATTGTTTTTATTCCCTGTGATTATGCGACCGGCTCCAGGAAATCGAAATGCCAATATATCGACATCGGTAGCTGTTTGAATCTTTTGTTTCCCAACAGATTCAATAACAGGATACTCCGCAACGGTAAAGTATCCGTTTATCTGTAAATAGGCATCAACAAGCGCTACTGCATGATCCATTATAAATGGCCTCGAATATACTTTACTTATTATTCATTCACATACTTTAAGATGACATTTTTCTTTCGTACGTATGTGATATACAGATTCAACTGGCAGTATTGCAATAATTCCGTCACCCTCTTCGCCAGTGTGTGCGGCATCCATAACGGCTTCTGCTAAACTTTCTGCCTGTTTGACATCAATAAACACTTCAACCCGAACATGCTCGCATAACATATCCGTTTTAAAGAAATCCTTATGCTCACCAAAGCCTCTTACTTCGGTCACGCTAAGGCCAGGCACAACATGTTTTTTTAAACACGCTTCAACTGCCTCAAGACGCTCAGGTCGAATAATCGCAGTAATCTTTCTAAATTTCATGCTCTGTACCTCATAGTTTGGCTATTGTTATTAGCTGTCTCTATTTTTTCAGTTCACTTTTCTTTCTTTCAAACTCATCTTCATCAATTTCTCCTCTCGCGTAGCGTTTTTTTAAAATATCTAACGCACTTGCAGATGTATGCTGTGTTTGTTCTGAAGACCCGGATACCGCGGACTTAGCAATTATAATAATAACTGCAATCAATACGATCCAGAATATTGTCATACCTATACCCATCTCAACGCCCCATCCACCATGTAAGTCATTCATGTTGTGTCACCCCATATGTGTTTTATATTCTCGCTCTCTTAAGTCTTAATGAGTTAACGATGACTGATACTGAACTAAAGCTCATCGCTGCTGCTGCAATAATTGGAGACAGCAATATTCCGAAAACTGGATATAGGACACCTGCTGCAACAGGCACACCTAATGAGTTATATATGAATGCAAAAAACAGGTTCTGCCTAATATTTTTCATAACTGCATGGCTGAGGTGACGTGCTCTGACAATTCCTCGTAGATCGCCTTTCACAAGAGTTACACCAGCACTCTCCATAGCGACATCCGTTCCGGTACCCATAGCGATGCCAACATGCGCCTGCGCTAGAGCAGGTGCATCATTAATCCCATCCCCTGCCATCGCAACTATTTTTCCTTCATCCTGTAACTGTTTAACAATACTGGCTTTTTGGTCCGGTAATACTTCTGCCTCGACTCTATCAATATTCAGTTTTCCGGCCACTGCTTGTGCGGTCGTTATACTGTCACCCGTGAGCATTACAACATTGACACCTGCTTTATGAAGATCTTCAATTGCCTCCTGCGTAGATTCTTTAATTGGATCAGCAACACCTATTAAGCCAGCGGCTTTTCCATCGATCACAACAAGCATGACAGTTTGACCGCCAACACGCCGTAGATCCGCCTGCTCATGTAATTCGGCAGCGTCGATTGACATGCTCTCTAACAGTTTTTTATTACCCAAAGCAACACGATGCCCATCAACATGTCCAGTAACACCTTTGCCCGTTATAGATTCAAAATTAAGTGTAGTAGCCAGTGCTATACCGCGTTGTTCAGCACCTTTGACAATTGCCTCAGCTAGTGGATGCTCACTGGCACGCTCCAGGCTTGCCGCCAAGCGAAGAACCTCGTCTTCATTAAATCCCCGAAGCACCTCCACGGTTACCAACTGTGGACTGCCTTCCGTGAGTGTGCCTGTTTTGTCTACCACAAGGGTATCCACCTTTCTCAGTATCTCCAGTGACTCTGCATTTTTAATCAGTACACCCATTAGTGCACCTTTACCAGTACCAACCATGATTGACATAGGCGTAGCCAGCCCCAGAGCACATGGGCAGGCAATAATTAATACAGCAACTGCATTGATCGTTGCATATGCCAACGTTGGCTCTGGTCCCCAGATATTCCAGACAATGAATGTTGCAATTGCAATCAAAACAACGGCAGGAACAAAATATCCGGCAACAACATCGGCTAGCTTCTGGATCGGTGCCCGCGAGCGTTGCGCCTCGCTAACCATATGCACGATCTGTGAAAGTAATGTGTCTGCGCCTACTTTCTCAGCGCGCATTAGCAAGCTGCCAGTTCCATTGACTGTTGCACCAATGACATGTTCCTTTTCATTTTTTTCAACCGGGATAGGCTCACCAGTTACCATAGATTCGTCTACTGAGCTGCTGCCATAAACTACTACACCATCAACTGGAATTTTTTCACCCGGCCTGACACGCAACACGTCGCCAACAACCACATGTTCCAGTGAGATATCTTCTTCGTTACCATCATCACGCACGATACGGGCAGTATTCGGTGCCAGCCCGAGCAACATTTTAATCGCCGAATTGGTCTGACTGCGTGCACGTAACTCCAGCACCTGGCCTAACAGAACCAACGTAGTGATGACTGCAGCTGCTTCAAAGTAAACCGGTACCACACCGAATTCATTAAATACAGCTGACGGGAAAATACCCGGCAGAATGGTACCGACCACACTATATATCCATGCGATACCTACCCCAATACCTATCAGTGTGAACATGTTTAGATTGCGCGTGACCAGCGACTGCCAGCAGCGCACATAAAATATCCAGCCACCCCAAAGTACGACCGGCGTCGCCAGTACCATTTCGACCCACTGACGCAAATATGGAGAAATAACTTCTGCCATCATCTCCGGCCAGAACTCAGCAGCCATTGCACTGAAGAATACTGGAATAGACAACAGGGCACTTACCCAAAACCGAAGTGACATAAATTCCAGTTCACTGGTATCCTCTTCTGCTTCTACTACTCGTGATTCCAGCGCCATACCACACTTCGGACAGCTACCTGGATGGTCCTGCACAATCTCCGGATGCATGGGACAGGTATATACATTTTTCGCTGCCGCTGGCAGTCCCTTGAGTTCAAGCGCCATACCACATTTTGGGCAGGCGCCAGGTCCCTGTTGCTCTATTTCCGGGTGCATCGGGCAAGTATATGTTTCCGTACTGGAGCTACCCGCTTCATCTGACTGTTGTAAAGCACCAGCTGACAATTTGTTTATAAACTCATCAGGACTCGACTGAAATTTATCGTGACAGCCGGTACTACAGAAATAATATTTCTTACCTATGTAGAGATAGTGATGCTCACTATTATCGGTTACCGACATACCGCAAACGGGATCAGTCAGCCCATGTTCTTCTACCGCATCATTTGTTTTATCTAACATCGCATCAACCTCCATATATGCTACTTATTCGCCTGGTCCAGGACCTAACATTTGTGACTGGGGCGTTATTTTCTGCAGGAATTGATATTGAAGTGCAGAATGTCCATTTTTGTAATGTACATTTTTATGCATCACATCAATCACCTTGCCTCCATCAGAAAACTGCAATATATATAGCTCGGGTATACCGGCCTCTTCACCTGTTGAATAAAGCCATCCCTTATTACCGTTAGGTAACGTCATCTTTCGCACAGGCCCACCATGATGCGCGAAGGCCTCCTGCTTACTTATCATGCCCAGTGGATATTCATGTAAGACTTTTTCTGGCTCATGCATAAACGAAAATGTCGGCGGCATTTGCTTATGAGACTGCGCGGCCAATGCAGCATTAGATAGCACAACGCTGGTAAACACTAATATTAATTGTTGTATTCCTATTGTTTTCATGACTGTACCCTCACTTTTAATTTAAATTACATATCGATTTAATATCTTCTTTATCCCCCTTTGCGTTGATTGCCCCCTAAAGGCAATTTCTCCATTAACTATAAGTATTGGTGATTTCTGTATACTGTACTTTTTAACTAACTCAGGCTCATCATCGCAATATACGAGATAATACTTCACACCTAAATCATCAAGTTCTCGAGATAGTTTTTTACTGTAACTGCAACATTTTGTGGCAAAGAACATAACATTCATGTTTACTTCCGTTAGCTAGTGTTTAATATTATTCATATTGTGAATGCCTTCCAATGCTCCTGTGACAGACTCAATTAAGTGGCATACAGAATGCCCATCCGGAACACCATCAGGCATTTTTGACCATTGCTTCATCGCCTTCTCCATACGTGTTTGCAATGCCATCAGCTCTTCAAGGTGTCGTCTATTATCAGTTATCCTTGTCATTAATATTTCACGAACCCTTGGGCATGGTGATGCGTTATCATCCACGTTATTCATAATTTCTTTTATTTCCTTTAACGTATATCCAAGACTTTTAGCTTGCTTAACAAACCTCAACCAGGCTATCTCCTCATCCTTGTAGAGACGATAGCCATTCTCAGGATTTCTTTTCGGTCGCAACAAACCCTTTCGAGTGTAATAACGAACTACATGCGGTGTGGTTTCACATCGATTTGCTAATTCAGTAACTGTGTATAAATACATATCAACCTCCTCATCATCAGATATTCATTTATCCGTTATCATTCATCATAGGAAACAACTGCCATCTGGTGCCCTTCGCCTGCTGGCAATATAATTTCACCAAGAACATTTAACGTCTTTTGTTCAACAACCCATATTTTTGGCTCCTTTCTACTAGACACGTATACTTTGCCAGTGCCTGATATGGTATTAAGATGATATGGCGCAGGTGACAATATGGTTTCTTTAATAACGTTTCCAGTTTCTGCATCTAATGCAACAAGTTTGTCACCCTTTTTGCTGCTAATAAAAAGCGTCCTGCCATCATCGCCTATGTCCAATCCATGCAACGTGTCACCGACGTCCCATGAATCAATAACTTTTCCTTTTTCTATAGATATAGCCGAAACCATGCCAGCACGTGGATTAGTAACATAGAGGGTGCCGTTGTCTTTAGAGAGAACCATATGTTCAGGTGCGGGCCCAGATTCAAATGAGCGCACAACCTTCCAGTTAGATAAACTAATTTCAGTTATAGTCCCATTACCGCTATTAGTTACATACGCATACTCTCCATCTGGATGTATTACTGTGTAGTTTGGTGATGGTCCAGTTTGTATAGTTTTAATTACCTTATTACTGATTACATCTGCAACACTGACACCGCCACGTACAGGATGCGTCGAAATGACATAACGTCCATCCGGCGTTATTGCTTGATGATGTGTCATACCTGAAACATCGATGGTTGACATCACGTGTCCATGTTCAGGGTGAATTAGAGATAAAGTACTATTCGCAGTATTTTTATCCTGGCCTTCTTTAATGGGCACTTCTTTTAAACTGCCAGCAATTAAATATTCGCCATCGGGTGTTGCAACAAGACCATGCGGGTTATCAATGCCAGTAAAAGTGGCAATAATTGTGTCATTGGTAGCATCGATTGCAACAACCTTATTCGCCGTACCTAATGGAACATATACAACAGTTTTTGCTGTCACAACACTAGTCATTAACAATGTCACTACCGCTAAAATAATCGTATTTATATACTTCATAATTAGATCCCGAATATTATTTCAATAATTTATACAACCATTCTTAATAATTAATACGGAAATCAGTCGCTACCTTCCTCTATTACCGAAAAGACTACATTTGACGGCTCATGTATTACTGCTAGCATTTCAAGTAAGCGACCCATAACTTTGAAATTATTTACAATTTCCATATTAGACATGACTTCTCCAGACTTTGTAGAAATCTCGGCGTTACGCATATTTATTTCTTCCAGGATCTCAAGCATTATCTTTCTATGTTCAATTCGCGCTTCATTGGCTCCAGACTGACTAATATTTCCGCTATGTGCTTTCTTAAATGCCATCTCACACTGCTGGAGCTTGTCTTCCATAGGGAACTTCTCTCCGGCAATCACATTTCCAGACAGAAACATAAAGCTCGACAGTATCAGGGCAGATAACAGCTGTTTTTTAACTAATATTTTCATAATGATTTTCTCTTTTGATTTAAATTAATATCTATCTCTACTATAAAGGCTATACCTTAGACACAGGTCAAGGTTTAATTTCAATTAACTCCCCCTTTATTTGTAAAAAATGGACATCCTTGTCCTAAGCGGAGGAGTCTCCATGAAACCTATTTACCAAACGTCTCACGAATATATTTAAGGACCGCCGCGATATCTGTGGTACTTAAATTAGGATTACCGCCTTTTGGTGGCATCGCCATCGGTGATCCAGGGCTTTGAAAGCCATTGATAATGTGATCGACAAGGACTTCGTCAGATTTTGATAAAGCACCATCACTAGCACCAAAGTCTGGTGTACCCGGGAAAGCACCCTTACCATCGCCGCCATGACAGGCAATACACGTCTTATCGTAGGTCTCTTTACCAGTTGCACCCTTACCGATGACTGCAGCAACCTGAGTAGAGCCAGATGCGACTGATTTAGTATTTGATGCTTGCAGGAAAGTAATTACATCTCTTGTTTCCTGTCCTGTTAAACCAGCCCGTAAACGCATATGAAATGCTGTCGTTATCCACTGGTCATCACGTAACTCTTTCGGCCCGCGCATGTTATGGCAGCGGTTACAATTTTCCGCCCATACTTTAGAACCATCAGAAAAGTTTCCCGCTTCCGGATAGTCAGCTGCATGTGCCGTGGCAAAAAAACTGCCCGTGGTAAGTAGAATAGTCGTATTCAGTATCGCGCTGCGTATTGTATTGTTGATATATTTCATGTCTTTCTCCTCAGAAACCGTAGGCCAGCTGTAACATGGTACGATCCAAGTCACTGTCAGCACCTTCCTGACCATCATTCAATTCATGTGTTAACTTGGCAATAAAGTTATTGCTGACCAGATAATTCACACCAATTGCCGTTTGCTTCTGATCAACACTGTCATGAGGTGAGTCATAATCGGAATAACGTAACACTCCTTCCCATTTTGTGTTCGGCAAACGATAAGCAAACTGGGTATACCATGTTGTCCATTCTGCTCCTTCGCTTGCAGTTACTCCGGTAATCGCTTCACCAACCTCGGTTTTAACGTACTCACCTCGCAAGCTCATGTTTCCGGTAAACCAGACAAAATCTGCACCGATAACATCATAGTCTCGTGGCGTTTCACCAGATATAGATCCTGCTGGTGGCTCACTATCAGCCTCAATATTAGTGACTGTCGCCATGCCTGTTGCAATAGAAAAACCTATTTCTACAGAAGCGATTGGCAGTAAGCCGATGCGGCCGCCATAGGTTTTTTCACCATCATGGTCAGCGCCGAACCCTTCTGCTGCAACGCCATCAAGCTCATATTCAAAACCACCTGCACCGTCATCTTCTGCTTCTGCGTTTATCTCAGGACCATTTGAAACATACACTGCATAGTTCGCACGCATTCCTCCCAGCGGGAATCCACCACGCATCTGAACACCAAGGTCTGAAATAGGTGCAGCACCATCGTGCCCAAATCCTGGTGGCGCTGAGGCTAATTTATTGATCCATGAGGGGTGTAGATTCTGCCGAAACTGCCCGATCGGGCTGAGAAATTTACCAGCGACCAATGCGGCATAGTCATTTAAGAACCAGTCAATGGTCAAGTATTCCAGTGCGACTTCGGTCTCACCATCTTCACCGACTTCAAATTCCAACTCTGCTTCCATCAATACCGTGTCACGGTACTGATAATGAAAAATCGGGGCAAAGGTACCAACAACAAAGCTACCGTCTTCACCTTCTTTTTTCACATAACCAACATCTGCGTAACCAGACATATGGGCTAAAGTATTTGGATTTTTCCATTCAGTCGCCTGCTGTACCTCGCCGTTTAAAGCGGATACCTGATTTTGCAGAGCATCGATCTGCTCCTGTAATTCTGTATTGCTGGCTTCAGCCAATGCTATTGCGGGCATAGCTATAGAAACCGCCATCGCAATCGAATTGGCCAGCAATTTACGTCTGAACAAAACACATGAATATTTCATGATGTTCACTCCTAGTTGAATTAATAAAAATGTATTAATAAATCTTTATATCGTTTGTAACTATTCTTAACAGCACTGATTTAATACAGACACGCAACAGCGCTGACGCATAATAAAATGCGAGGATTAAATAGCGACTCCAGCTGGAGTCTTAAACGATTGGAGGACGAAAATCGGGGGAGATTATCTGATTATGATATTGAACAGTATGCTCAATTGTGGTTTGAGAAAGAGTTTGAGATTGGAGAATATCTTTGTTAAAGCTAACAAGTGCTGAAACATGAATTGAGCTTTGACCGCATGATGACATACCAATACATGCGGCACATGAATCACAATTATCACAGCAAGCTTTTTGCACCATTGAATCATGCATAACACTGATACTTACTGCTGCTTGATCATTCATGACTGAATTCATCTTATGACCAGGCATATTATGATCAGACATAGCTGAATCCATTTCATGACAGCTATTTTTTACTGTATGTGGTAATGAAAAATCAGCTGACACAGAAAGCGGCAACCAAACCAAAGATAAGGCTAAAATCCAGCAAAATATTGTGTGAATTTGTTTTTTCATTAATATTTATCTTATAGCTACATAAATATCACTGTATTAAGTATACAGGATATTTATTATTAGGCCTTCCATTATGACATATGTCAACTTTTATTTAATAATTGCCACTAATTATTTTGATTACCCGTTATCAAAGTAGCGCTTATATCTATTAAGGCTATCCAGCTATTTTAAAAAGCATTGTCAACACCAGCTCACATCATCGCTGTCAGCGATAACGCAGTAGCGCCTTGATATTGGCGTCAATAATCCAGTATCACAAATTGCCGTACAGCAACTGTCGCCCTTCATTCAATACCAGTGCTGGGATTCCAGGTATCTTATAATTATTTATTGCTTCATCATTCTGATGTAGTGTCACATGCGCCTGACCAGTATAAATATATTCACGAATATTTTAAGGGCGACTGCAACTTATCAGCATTTTCGTTTTAACAGTACGATTTGAGATATCTCGTCCATGACGAAAATACGTATCTCTAAACGCCCAGACGCATAAAACATCACTATCATATTCATTTTAAAAGTCACTTATTAGTGCCTCTTTTAAATTTAATCATTCTTTAATGCCATGCCCTTCCATATCAGGAAGACTGCCGGGATAACGATTAATGTTAAGACTGTAGCACTTACCATACCACCAACCATGGGGGCCGCAATGCGCCGCATTACTTCAGAACCTGTTCCACTACCAAGCATAATAGGCAACAAACCGGCGATAATTGCGGCTACCGTCATCATGATAGGACGAACACGCATTAGTGCACCATCAACAATTGCAGTACGAACTTTTTCTATTGTAAGCTCAACACCTGTTTTGTCCGCTTCACTAATATGATGCTGCAATGCTTGATTAAGATAAACAAGCATCACCACGCCAATCTCTACTGCAACACCTGCCAAAGCGATAAAGCCTACGCCTACGGCAACCGAAATATTGTAATCAAGCAAATACAGTAGCCAGATACCCCCAACAAGTGCTAATGGCAAGGTACCCATAATAATTAACACTTCAGTTAAATTACGGAAATTCATATATAAAAGAAGAATTATGATAACCAGTGTTACCGGTACCACTGTTGTCAGCCTCTCAACAGCACGCACCATGAACTCATACTGTCCCGACCAGGAGATAGAATAACCTGGCGGTAGTTGTATTTTCTCTGTTACGGCCTGTTGTGCATCCTGTACATAAGAACCCAGATCACGACCTTCGATATCAATGTATATCCAGCCATTAAGGCGTGCATTCTCGGTTTTTATTAATCCAGGTCCACTATCGATGCGAATGTCAGCTACTTCTGCTAGCGGGATGCGAGCACCTGCCGGGGTAACAACCGGTAGATTACGCAATTTTTCCAGTGAATCACGAACATCACGCGGATAACGCACATTGATGGGATAACGCTCGAGACCTTCAACCGTCATCGCAACACGCATACCACCCAGTGCAGTTTTTACGACTTCCTGAATATCGGCAATATTTAAAGCAAAACGTGCAGCTTCCTGTCGCTTGATATCTACCGTAACGTAACGCCCACCGGCAACTCGTTCAGCATATACCGACACCGTACCTGGAACATCATTCAAAACCTCTTCAATACGCTTACCGATCTCCTGAATCTCCAGTAAATCAGGACCGGCAACTTTTATACCGACAGGCGTTTTTATACCTGTCGCCAACATGTCAATTCGATTTTTGATCGGCATCACCCATGCATTGGTTAAACCTGGAAACTGAATCAGTTCATTCAATTCTTTTTTCAGTTTATCCATGGTCATGCCTTCCCGCCATTCTTCACGCGGCTTCAGTAATATGGTAGTTTCGATCATGGTTAAAGGCGCAGGATCGGTTGCACTCTCTGCACGACCCACCTTACCAAATACACGTTTAACCTCAGGCACTGTTTTTATCAACCTGTCTGTTTGTTGTAATAGCTCCTGCGCTTTCCCAACAGAAACAGCGGGGAAAGTACTTGGCATATACAACAGGTCACCTTCATCCAAATCAGGCATAAACTCTGACCCTAATTGGCTAAGTGGCCAAAAACCAACAACCACAACTAATATTGTTGTAGCTAGTACTGTTTTTGGTGCATGTAAAACCATAGCGATAACGGGACGATATACTGCGATCAATACACGGTTAATCGGATTTTTATGTTCAGGCGTTACATGACCACGAATAAAATATCCCATCAATACAGGCACCAGTGTTATCGAAAGAAACGCGGCACCAGCCATGGCGAATGTTTTAGTATATGCCAGCGGTGCAAACATGCGCCCTTCCTGCGCCTCAAGAGTAAACACAGGCAGAAAACTTAAAGTGATAATTAATAAGGAAAAGAAAAGCGGTGGCCCGACTTCCATCGCTGCTTCCCGCATTACCTGCCAACGATTCTCGTCGGTAACCTCAGTATGCTCCATGTGTTTATGTACATTCTCAATCATCACAATAGCTGCATCGACCATGGCACCAATCGCGATAGCAATACCACCTAACGACATAATATTCGCATTGATGCCCATACGCTCCATTACTATAAAGGCAATCAGTATCCCCACTGGCAACGAAAATATAATGACCAGTGCTGAACGCAAATGAAATAAAAATAATGCACACACCAGTGCAACTACGACAAACTCTTCGATCAATTTATTTTCGAGATTATCGACTGCACGATTAATCAATGCCGAGCGATCATATGTTTCAACAATCTCGACACCGTCCGGTAAACTCCGTGAGAGTTCTTCAAGCTTAGCTTTTGCGCCATTGATCGTGGTCAGGGCGTTCTCCCCAAAGCGCATGACAATGATACCACCGACTACCTCACCCTCGCCGTCAAGCTCAGCCACACCTCGTCGAAGCTGTGGACCCAGACGAATCTGTGCAACATCTTTCAACAAAAGGGGAGTGCCCTCCTTGTTAACCCCTAGAGGAATATTTTTCAGGTCGTCAATTTCATCAATATACCCCGTTGCTCGCACCATGTACTCAGCTTCTGACATTTCTATAACAGAGCCACCAGTTTCCTTATTACCTCGTTGAATAGCCTTCCTGATTTTTGACAACGGCAAGCCATAAGCACGCAGACTGTCCGGATCAAGCACAACCTGGTACTGTTTTACCATTCCACCAACGGTAACTACCTCGGAAACACCGGGTACTGTCTGCAGCTCGTACTTTAAAAACCAGTCCTGAATACTGCGAAGCTGTGATAGATCATGCCCACCCTTTCGATCAACTAATGCGTATTCATACACCCAGCCGACACCAGTAGCATCCGGGCCTAACTCCGGCCTAGCATCCGGTGGCAATTTACTCGACACCTGGCTCAGATATTCCAGAACGCGTGACCGCGCCCAGTATAGATCTGTCCCGTCTTCGAATATAACGTAAACGTAAGAATCACCAAAGAAGGAATAACCACGTACATTAACCGCTTTAGGTACTGATAACATGGCCGTTGTTAAAGGATACGTCACCTGGTCTTCGACAACCTGTGGCGCCTGACCAGGATAGGAAGTTTTTATAATGACCTGCACATCGGACAAGTCAGGTAAGGCATCTAAAGGTGTTTGTTTAACAGAATAAACACCTAACCCAACGAGGATAACCGTGAGCATGATCACCATAAACCGATTGCTGATCGACCAGTCAATAATTTTAGCTATCATAATTACATGCCTCCATCATTAGAGCTGTCAGCATTCATTTTATGAATAGACGTAATAAGGTAACTGTCATCACGCTGCTCAAGTTGGAACATGACTTCGTCTTCAATAGATATGCTACTTATATCGACACCATCGGTGACGGTAAACTCCATCGTCATCGCAGGCCACCCAAGATCTTCGATAGGTTCGTGTTGCAAAGTCAGCTTTCTATGCTCAGACATAACCATCTTGACAACGCCACTACCAATGGCATTATCAACGGATCGCTTTTTAGCCCCCCCTTCTTCTTGATCCTGCATATCATCCATGCCACCACCAGCTGGTTCAGACATGCGGGTCAGGCTAGCACGCATGCTGGCCTCAGAATCAATCAGAAACTGCCCCGATACAACGATATCATCACCTTTATTAACACCATCGAGGATTTCGACAAAATCACCACTCTCTATGCCTGCCGTAACTCTACGCGCTTCAAACTTACCTTCACCAAGTGCAATGATGACCCGCTCTTCCCTACCTGTTCGAATTAATCCTTCCAGTGGCACAACAATCGTATTCTCTTTAGCGCCACCAAATATTTTTACGTTAGCATACATGTTTGGCTTCAATTGCTCTCCTGGATTATCAAAACGCAGACGGACTTTTAATGTGCGCGTTTTTGGATCCAAATCTGGGTAAATATACTCAACGCTACCCTCCCATTTTTTACCCGGAATATACGAAAGGCTAACTTCTGCTGATTGATCAACTTCAATCCATTGCGTTTGACGTTCAAAAACCTCTGCAAGCAGCCAAACACTGGACAAATCACCAAGAGTCATGACTTTCTGTGCAGGCTTTACAAACATACCTTCACGTACAGGCAAACTGGAGACCACGCCATCCTGTGGTGCATATATAGAAATCCGTTGCTTAACTTTTTTATCTTTTTGCAGTGTCACTATCTGCGCATCAGAAATACCCAAGGCAGAGAGTCGTTCTTTAGACGCATTGATAAGCCCTTTGTTACCTGTGGATAATGCTGTGACCAGCTCTTCCTGTGCATTGACTAACTTTGGTGAATACACCTTAAAAAGAAAGTCCCCTTTTTTGACGCGCTCACCCTCTGATTGTACAGCCAGGTTTTCAATCCAGCCTTCTGTCCTTAAGTGAATGTGGCTGACTTTTGATTCGTCATAATTAACATATCCGACAGTATCGATACCACGCCATAAACGTGACAATTCTGCTTTAGCTGTTCTTACCCCCAGGTTTTGTACAACAACCGGTGAAATATTGACTGTACTGCCTGCCTCATCCTCACCTGCATAAAATGGAATTAAATCCATACCCATTGGCGATTTACCTGGCTTATCTCGTCGATAGTTAGGATCCATTGGCGCAACCCAGTATAAAACTTCTTTTTCTTCTTCTGCTAATGCCAATGAGTAATTTCCAAGAGATAGAAAGCTCGCAATTAAAGCCATAGCTATTAGCGTAAATATGTTATTTAATTTCATTGTTAGTATCCCCTGTTATATAAAGCAATTTAGCCTGTGTAACTGCGCGATCTACGCGTACACGTAAGTCTTCTAAGCGCACATCTAACTCAGTAATTTGCGCACGCATTAAAGTATTAAACTCTGAAACACCGCTTTGATAAGCTTTTAATGAGGCCTTTGAATTGTTTTTTGCAGCAGTGAGCAAACTATTTTTATATAGTTCTTCACGTTCACCTAAGCGTATCCATACATGCTGATTTTTGTCATACATTTGTTTTAACTTCCGCATCTGATCATCTTTAGAGTAACGCGCAGCCGATGTTTTTTTCTCACTAGATGTCACTTTCTTATCCTGACGATTACCGGTAAACAAGGGAACGTCCAAACTTACGATTGCCGATGCAAAATCAGATCGTTCGGTCCCATCCGGATTGTTGCCAGATCGAAAACCGTAATCGACCATCAAACTCCAACCGGGCTTGTAATCCTGTTTCGCCATTTCAGTCATTTTTTTACTGGCACTAACTTTCGAACTCTCCGCCCTTATTATTGGATGTTGTGGAATCACCTGGTTCAGATCCACCTGTTCAGGCAGATTAGGTAATTCTGGAAAGTCCATACTCACACTGTTCCACGCAGGATCGCCAATCCACTGCGCAAGTTGCGCGCGATAACTTTCTTCACTTGCCTGTATTTTTGCTGTGCGATCATCTAGGCGTGATAATTCAAGACCTGCGAGTACTACATCTTGTTGATTGACGCGACCTGCGGCATAGTTAGATTCAGTGATCTTAACCAGCTCGGAAAACAGTTGACGTGTTTCCCGGATAATCTGATAAGCCGAAACTTCGTAAAATAAATTTAAATAGGTTTCACGAACATCACGAATAATTTTGAGTTGAGTGTCGTCTGCCATCGACAGGGCGGCGCTCGATAAATATTGTGATTGTTGCTGCTTTATTGATAGAACATCACCACGTGGAAAGCTTTGCTGGATTCCCACTTTTAACTGCGTCATCTGCTCCTGTTCAAGGTCAAATGTATCTACTGGTACATTTACTGCACCAAGACGTAGTTTAGGATCCGGCAAAGTACCGTCAGCAACAGATTCATCAACGAATGATCGTGATGTTGCTTTAAAGCTTTCAATGGAAGGGTCTGATTGTATAGCTAGCTGCTCTGCCTGTTTTAAACTCAAAGCTAAAACATTGGTAGAAAATAAAAGCATTGCGCTAAGCAAGCAGCTGTATATACGCCTTTTATACGTATAATATTTTTCAAAATACGATTGACGCATGGCCAACCTCCGTAACTAATAATGATCTAACAACCGAGTACAAACTTGTACAAGGTGCATTTATATAATTACGAGATTACAGCCGGGGGACGAGAGGGAGGTGCTAATTCTCTTAGTAAGATATTAGATGAGATTATTACTGACTCTGATACATCAAGAATAACAGCAGCAAAAGATAATTCACGCATAACCAGTGAAACTGTTAAGCCCATATCACAGTTGCTTGCACAGCTTTCATGACCATCAGTACAACAGCAACATAGATTAGCGGCTATTGAGCTGTCATCGATATCCATTATATGGACATGCTGTTCCATTTCATGATGATCAGTTGCATGCTCAGACATCATGACACTTGATGCTGCATCATTGGCAACATCCATTTTACAATCAGTGTTGCCTGCTGTAACAGCACGCAGCGGTGTTACCGTCATCATGACGATAAGTAACCAGCGCAACAATTTGTAAGATTTAGGATGCATTCTTTGATAATAGTCAATAAGTGAAATTCATTCAAGTCATAAATTATAATTAATTATTTCATCTTACCTTTGACAACCCTGTCAAAACCTAAGCTAAGAACTCATAGTCAACATTGTATATCAACCGCTAATTTCTTTAGACACGACTCAAGACAAACGTTTAGTGCTATTTTGCAATTATTCAGCATTAGACGATAGGGACAAGATGATACTACTGTTACTGATAACCAATATGTCGAATGCCTGCTCTGGGTCGACAAGAGACACTCAGAGCGTAAAGCATGGCTAAATCACTCGAACGGCAGCCAATAGCGGACATTCAATACGCTATTTAGATAGGTATTACATTGATAGTTATATGTTATCTCAGGTGTTGATAAATCTACAATACTGTCAATAACATAACACTTGTTACAAATAGGTTTACCTACTATTATCCTTACTAACAGAAAGGGCAAATAAGAGATTCAACTGCGCTTTGTGTAAGCACCTATCTAAATGTTCACCAAATCTATATTTTATCAATTTTGAGTACGAGTCTGACAAGTTATTCTGTGTGCAGAGACGTTACTATTTGAAGGAAGAATTATTTGTTAGTCATGAAGATGCAGCAAAAAATAAATCTATTTGTTTCTATTCTGGCCATCACCTTCTGGGTCGTTCACGCTTATTTTGTCCATTTAACATCTATCGAGAGCGTATCCTTTCTGGAAAGTTGTTTTAATCCGAGCATTGAGAATTTAATGTTACGGGGATTTGTTATTCTGCTTTTATTGATATTAAGCGCATTTGCTGAAAGATTGGTTAAAGTTTTTAACAGCATGACAATGGAACTCAAGCAACATCAAGAACTTCTTGAAGATACTGTCAATCAACATGTTGTGGAAAATAAAGAACGCTCACTTGCTATAGAAAAACTAGAGAAATTAGCCGGAACTGACCCACTTACATCGGTGTATAATCGACGAAAATTCAAAGAGATGCTTCAATATGAAGCAGTGAAAAATCAACGTTACCAGAAGAGTCTCGCACTCATTCTGTGTGATATAGACCACTTTAAAAGAATTAACGACGAATTTGGTCATAATGTAGGAGATAATGCTTTAAAAGCATTTGCTAAAAAAATCACAGATAATATTCGTGATGTAGATGTATTCGCACGTTGGGGTGGGGAAGAATTTATAATACTTATGCCCAATACATCTACAAATAATGCCAACACTGTCGCCGAAAAACTACGCAAGATAATTGAGATGACTGGCATCGAGCATGTTGACAACTTCACTGCTAGTTTTGGTGTAACAGAATTCAAAGCTAATGATACGATTGATTCCTTTATTAAACGCGCTGATGATGCTTTATACAAAGCAAAAGAAGGTGGTAGGAACATGGTTGTAGCAATAGCATAAATTTAATGGTTGCTAAATGATTGACTTGGGTCGGTAGCTGTAGGCCAGACCGCAATTTATTTTAGAAAACGCTACAGGTCGCCTTTGGGTCGGAAGCAGACTGTCAGGTATAGAAATCGAGAAATTTCAGCCTGGAATAGGTCGAAGGTCCGAGATCGCCGCCAAAAGCGGACGTTAGAGAAGTAAGTATCAGTGACTGCAATCAATAGCGGGTTTTCACGACAAGTTACATTTAACCCTCTCCTCCCTTAAATGTAATGACGTTGTTTCTCTAAGTAACAGTAATAGTGGTAGTCGCCGTCCCCAGTGTCTTTGCATTGCGTATATCACGGTATTCAATACTACCGGTATACTGACCAGATGATGGCATGGTCAGTATAATGTCATAGCGTTCACCTGCCGCACACATGATCTCTGTTGCGGTGTACGATTGAGCAAGAGGTCTTCCGTCAGAAGCGACGACTTCAAACGACAAGCCATCCATGCGAACAATACCTGGCAGGTAACTGGTGCCATTGATGCGAACGAGTACCTTGTCACCGGCATTTGCGGTGATTGCCGTAGCCGAATCATTCTCTGCATTGACCCCATCTTTGCCATTGATCATGAAATAGTCCGGGCGATAACGATCAAGATTACTAACATTGCCCATACCGCCACTGTGCCAATTGCTGTCGTAAGTAGTCAGTTGCCAGATGTATTCCTTGTTAAAGGTTGGACCGCTCTCCCAGATCCGGTCCGTACTGCCATCGCGTGGCCGAATAATGATGGTACCGAACATGCCCATTTCAAAGTGTTTGTTGGTATCGACATGACAGTGATACATATAAGTGCCCGCGTGGGGTGCAACAAACTTGTAGGTATATGAAGTAGGATTGCCCGCACCGCCTACTGCAAATGACAGTGCTGGGACTCCATCATTTTGCTGATCAACATCCAGACCATGAAGATGCATACTATGCTCCATCTGGGAATTCAGGGTTATTTCTACATTGTCACCTTCATTGGCTTCAATTACCGGGCTAGGCACCGAACGGTCACCATTAAAACCAGCACCATTGGCGCCATTAGTAAAATACCAGGTGCTCAGTGTTGTCCCGTCGGCCAGGGTTTCAGAGCCATTCATCCGGGCGGTGACAGATGTGGGTGCTGTTAAAGAAGTAAAACTTTTGATAGCCATGTGTGTTCCTCGTAATTCTGTTTTGTATTATGTCGAATAGCCGCGAATGATCAGCTTGCGCTCATAATGATAAGTCCACCGTTTGCGTAGACGCCATTCGCAGTAACCCCGGGGACATAATGCGTGTGTAACGGGAACATACCGGCCTGTGCCACCGGCAAAATCACATCGACACAGTCATCACGTTCAACTTGAACGGTATCTTTTTCGATAGCTGTGGTTTCAACAACTCGGTTGCGAGTAGCAACATTTACGTGATAACCGTGAAAATGCATGGGATAGGTAATGGCGCCGCCGTTGATGAAACGAATCGCCACATCTTCACCGACATTCATATCAATTTTGGTATCACCACCCGTCGTGGTATCAGGAAAACTCAGGCCATTGGCAAAAAAATAATTTGGCTCATAGTCATCCATGTCGTAATTGCCGCCAGCTGCAATAGCAGCATTCAGACGGTCGTCTAGTTCACTCATAAAAAGGGTGTACTGGCGGTCAAATGCAGGCCCTGCGTCATAAAGTGTATCTGAACCATCTGCAGGCAGCACCACCATCGGACCAGCCAGCCCCATGGCACGACCTAGTTCGCCATTGAGGTCATCCGTATACATGTAGCTTCCGGCCGCGGGTGCAGTAAAGCTGTAAATACGCGTGCTTCCCGCGTCGACAGGATCGGTCGTTGACATGATCACACCGGCGATACTAAGACGAATACTGCGGTCCAGCTGGTTTGTTACCGTAACATTCACCGTATCACCTTCTTGAACTATCAACCCTGAAGTTAAAGCACCAGGACCGCTGCTACCGCTGGTATCATTAAACTGCCAGACATACACTGATACGCCATCAACCAGCGTCTTGGTTGTTCCTTCTGCCGTTAAATCAATATTAATAACATTGGGACTTAAACCAGAATCAACACCAGGATCAATAGCGGGAACATCCTCAGTGTCCGTCGAGCATGACGTTATCAGGCCAGATAAACTAAATACCGCGGTGCTTGCAAGTCCGGCACCACTGGCCTTTAAAAATTCTCTGCGCTTCATATCTATTCTCTTTCTAAATTGTTTAATAACCCACGTTTAAGGCTAATAAAATCATGAGTCAATGTAATTGACATCCATCATTATTCTAAAAAACGATTGTGGGTGTTATTTGAGGGGGGCCGTAAGCAACGGTTAGAGGCAATTATGAAGGGGGAGTTCCACTTTTTTGTTTGCTTCGTCTAAGTGGTGTAATTTTATTGTTTTCGCATTATTAGTAGCTTGGCACCACTTTTCTTGTAAGTTCAGTGTTACAACAGGGTATCTGTAAAAAGGAAAAAAGTCTCTTATGTGGCATTTCCGGTCATCGCGATGCAATCGCTCGTGCAGCCGAGGTGGGTCGTTTTTGCCCAGTCACACCAAATCCCCGATGGTCTGAATTACCAGTACTAACAACCAGGATCACACCCTCCCCCACTTTTTTCCTTAAAACACTACAAATCAGAAACACCAATCTTATCTAGGACCCCCTGCAGAATATCCAGGTCACAATGGTAATTAATTTCCAAAAGACCGTCCTTTTCATTGATTTCAACGCGCGCGCCAAAGTGTTCCGTTAACATTGTTTCAAGGCGCAAGACATCTGCTGATTTTTCCCTCACAGGCTTAATTACAGAACGCACAGCCCTGTTTTCACGCAGATCTTTTGCCACAGCCTCAGCCTGTTGAACAGTCAGCCGTTCTTTAATGATGTTTTGCATCAGATCAACCTGCTGCGCATATTGAAGGCCAGCCATTATTTTTACATGCCCAAATCCAATACCAGGGTAGTTTTTTATCTTCGCTAAAAGGCCTTCATCCATCTTCAAGATTCGCATCAGATTACACACTTCAGACCTGCTCTTCCCAATCATTTTTCCAGCAGTTGTAAGACTAAGATTTTGACCTTTAATCATCGACTGTAGCTCTCGTGCTCGATCAATAAAATGGTCTGAGGTAGTTTTGAATGGTGTGTAGTAGCCATTTAATTCGGAATGGCTCAAGTGATCCATTTGTTTCACAGGAATACTTGGTTGCTGGATTAGCTGCGCGATTAGCCAGGTCTTCGGTGAACCCAGTATCTCATAATGACCTGGCTGAGACTCCAGCGCCCTAACATGGACATCATCATGAAGTCCGTACAGCTTCGCGCGCTCAATTTCTTGTTCTGAAATATCCGCTTGAAATAATCTTTCAGTCCATTGACCAGTTTGAATCAAATCAATATCAAGGTGCATATAAAGATTATAGCGAATAATGTTTTCATATGAAAACAAATAATAAGATACGTTTTTTAAATCTCATTATCACCCACCTAAATCCTTTCTCTTGGCAGGAATAACTTTAAACCTCCATCAAACAACACCTAAATTCAACGGCTATTTTTTATCATTTTATTTAGCTTATTTCCTTTATATTCAATATGTTAATTAATAATTCAACCGTTGAATCCCCCTGTCAGCCAAGAAACTTAGTTAACGCCTTGAGCACACCCGCTTTATCCCCTGAAGCTGCTTTGCTTACCTTGATTGAGATAGCTCCGGTAGTTGCCTGTTTTACTATTACACCATTCTTGTCCCCTGCTACCAGATAAGCCTTTTCAACAGGCTTGTTTGCTTTGACCTGTAAAGCCGCCTTTCCTGCAGCAATCAGCTCCTTCATTACTTTGGTAGTTTCTATAATTTCACCTTTAATCTCGCGCGCTTTTTCAAGAATCGCTTTCTTCGCTTTAGGAGATTTATTCATCAATGATCGAAGCTGTATGGCCTGCTTAACGGTGATTTCAAACCTGTTGGGGATTACGTTAATAATCTCTATTTCCATATCAGCAATCGCCATCCAGTTTGATAACGTGCCCTCTCCTATATCATTCTCCAAGCAATAATTTTTCTGGTTACCACCATATATTTCAGCGATGACTTTCTTTGCATTTATTGCTTTTTCATACGCAGTTGTATCATCACGCTCTTCGTTCTCACTGCGCATTATCTTATACGCCTGCTTGTCATCAACATCGATTAGCGCAATCTTTATTCTTTTCGCCGGGATGTGAGAGCAGGCCCAGAAACGGCGTGTGCCAATAATTATCTGGTATGCTTTTTTACCTTCAGGGTCACGCCGTGCTATGACTGGTTGTAGCTGTGAATTTATCTGTATGTCATCAACCAGCGACTTACAGTTCTCCATACTAAGGCCTTCATAAATACGATCGTTATATTCCCATAATCGACAATCATCTGTAGAAACGGTCAATTCGCTCACGCCAGCCTCTGCAGCCTCGTTCAATGCTGGATTCGGGTTTTGTGATAGAAATGCCCTGCCCCGATTATGCAGACCTGTTTTCTGACGGGGTTTTACATCAATATTATCCAGGTCAGCCCCTGCCGCTATATCATTAATTTTTGTTCTAGCCATTGTGGTCCCCTCTTACTGTGCTGATGCAGTTTTTAATTTATTATTAATACTTGGCCAATGCACAAGAAGCTCCTGCAACACTTCTTCACACATCGCATCAATTGACGCCATTGCCGTTCTAAAACTCTTATAACTGGTCGTTTGCCCATGAATCTCAAATAATGTTTTAAACTCACTTGCAGCATTATCGATAGCCGTGGATTCATAAATAATACTATCAAGCATGTATTCACTACCAAAGATACGTCGTGCCAGATCCAATATATCATCCTCTGCACGAGCATATTTTTCATTAGTATTACGCTGCTTTTTCTTTGACGTAACCAGCTTAACGAAATCATACTCAATCTGAGTTTTATAGTGCCCCTGTATCTCATCCAGTGTTTCATGCAACATATTGAAAAACTGTAATGACGAGGTGAAATCAAGCATCCTGGGCGGCATTGGAATTAATAAACTTGTTGCTGCTACCAGCGCATTGATGCTGAGCATACCCAGTGCTGGTGGTGGATCGATGATAATCACTTCGAAGTCCTTCTTGATACTCTCGATCCCTTCTGGCAAATAGGAGTAAATCGGGCGCTGCGCATGATTAGCTGCGACCATATACTCTGCATTATAAAGTTGCAGATTGGCCGGTATTAAACTTAAGTTTTCAATAGTTGTATCCCTGATTGCATAATGCATAGTACGTTGTTCCCCTTCAAAAAATGGCAGCAAGGTATCGTTTGCATCAATGTCCATATCAGGTGTATAGCCAAACAGCGTCGTCGCTGATGCCTGGCTGTCCAGATCGATCAATAAAACTCTAAAACCACGAATTGCCAGCCACTGTGACAGATGTACCGCAAGACTGGTCTTACCTACACCACCTTTAAAGTTTTGGACTGCCAGCACTGCAGGCTCTTCATTGGCCTCCAGTCTTGGCATGGTATTAAAGTGACGGCGTGCCTTATTGATTTCAGATAATGTAAAGCCACGTGCATTGGATGCATCTGCGCGTATTGCTGAAATAGCTCCCTGTTTTTCAGCATCACGTATGGTTGTAGGATGACGCCCTATTAATGATGATGCCTCACCAATTTTAAATGCTTTATCGAACGTCTTTTCACCATCAGGGCTAAAGATATGTGTTTTAATGTGATTGATGATTTTATCTGATCGTTGCACCAGATCAGCCAGTTCATTTATCGATACAGCCATGTTCCCTCTCTTTTATAAATTTTTTTATTAAATTCTTATAGAATCGCCTAAAGATTCGTATTCTGCTTTTTATAATTTATTATACATATAACTAAACTAATTCAAATGCATAATTCGTTTTTCTTGACAATATGTGGCAAAATTAGTTATAAATACACAATATAAAGCTGTTTGAAGGATAAAAATAATAATAATCGCATGATTTGAGTCCTGGATAATAAACAATCAGATTATGCCGGAGGGTAGAGCAGTGACAACAACCGCTATGGAACGCGTTCTCAAACGTGGCAAAGAAGCAGAAAAACGCATACAGGAAAGAAGGGCGCTTGAAGAAGAGTTGCAGCCGCCCGAACCAGAATCAAAGAAAGAAACCAGGACTCGCAATGGCATGACCAGTGACAAGATTGTTGCGCTGGCCGAAGCCGAAGTCTACAAAAATGAACAACTCGGTTTATTTGACGCCATTCCTGTGGCAGATCGAGAAGTTTTCCCTACTTTACTCACTCGCATCCCCATCTTTATGCCTATTACCAAGGCCAAGCAAAAAGAATTACTGGATGAAGATAATGCACTGCCTTTTGAAACACCGTTTGGAAAGGGGAAACGTTACGGTGCAAATCTGAGTGTATTTGATGAAGATGTGCTTTACGCTTTAGCAAGGCTATCGAACAAGAAATTGATTGGGCCGCATGACAACATGCCAATCAAGGTTTCGCAGGTCTACAAAGCCAACCAAAAGGGCAGTGTCAATGTTGATACCGTTGTTTGCACAATAACCAACATACTCGATGCGCTTAATATGTCAAAAGGCGGCAAGATGCGAAAGGACGTCACTGACTCGCTGGAGCGTCTCACATCCACTACATTGATCCTGACTCTAAAAAAAGAAGATCGCTACCTGGGCAAATGTGAAATAGGCAAACCCATAAAACTTGTCGATATTGAATGGCAACTCTATTCAACTGAAGGCATCATCTATGCGCAGTTCTCTCCGATAGTGACTTATTGGTTAGAAAGTGAATATACCTATTTTGACTGGGAAACCCGTAGAAAACTCAAAAACCGCCTGGCTAAAGCTCTGCATCGGTACCTCAGCTCACAACCAAAAGAATTCTTTAAACTAAACAAACTCGATGATATCTCAGCCTCCATCGGCTATCACGGTCGTAAATGTGATATGAAATCTGCCTACGTTAAAGCTGTTGATGAATTAATCAAGGTTGGATTTTTAATCGATGCTGAAATATTAGGAACGGGTAGGGCGGATCCATTTAGATTATACGCAACCAGAAAATAACCTGCGTACCAAAACCGGTTGAACAACACTGTGTATCAATAAATACACAGTAAAGCAGCGTACTAAAACCGGTTCTATACCTTTTAATTCTCAACAAAATTCATAAATAATGCGTACCAAAGTTGGTTGAACGAAGACCTAATGGTAATTATGGTATAAGTTGTTATGTTTACACTTATTTAACTTATTGATTTTAAACTAACTTAAAGTTTTATAAATACAAATCAACTTATCCACAGTCGAGCGTACTAAAGCAGGTTAAACGGTGCACCATAACTGGTTTAATAACGTACCAATCCTGGTTAAGTAGCGTACTAAAACCGGTTAAGTACCGTACCAATCCTGGTTAAGCAAAAATAATAATCGTTTTATCTAATTGATTAATATCCTTTTTTTATGATTTATTAAGCTCTTAGTCTTTATTTAGTCTTCTTATAGTATTTATATAGTCAAACACAGTCAGTGTTTTTTAAAAGCTTTTTACATAAAGACAGTAACCTGTTTGATCTCTAGACCTTCAACTATCATTATTTCGATTTATTAGAAGAAAATAATTAACAACAGGGCGGAACGGGGGCTTACCCTGCTGCCCCCTTATACTTATAATAAATTTATTCCTACTATGAGAAAAAGCTATGCCAAGAAAGAAAATTCCAAAACCATGTGGTTGTGGCTGCGGTGAAATGACAAAAGGAGGTCAATTCATTCCAGGGCATGATGCAAAGCTACTCAGTGCCATTATTCAAAGTGTCGGTGGTTTAGAAAACCTTCGTCATATCATTGAAAAGTATAATGGTGAAAATATTGCCTTGGTCGAAACGACCAGAGAACGCAATTCAAAAACTGTTAAATCAGCGAACCATGTTTGTCCAGAATGTGGCCATGAATTTAAAGGAGGTACCTGGGGCGGTATCGATGCGCACTGGAAATCAAAACATGAAGATATTATGCCTTATTCAGTTGCCTGGTCTTTGATTCAATCGGGTAACTATAAAAGCCCAGAAAAAATTAAGGATGATGTTTTATGAGTGATTTTAAGATTTTGATGTACTCTGTTTGTTGATAATTGATTTTAATTCTCTTAAGTAGTATTTGGGATGAAATTGAAGATACCGTTAGGTTTAAAAGAGGGCGTTTTGTGGTTGCGATGAAAAAACGTGTTATGAATTTACAACGTTTGATATAAAGACGGTAGAGGATCGTTATAAGTGTGATACATAACCTCAAGTTTCTGTAGAAGCTGTACAGCGTTTAGATACAGGTTGTTTGAAGTTAGAAGGCAAAGAATAATAATCGAGCATCCATAAGTCTTTTCTCTTTTTTGTAGGAATATTCCTGCACCAGTTTTCAATTCACGTCCGTTCAAATAGATTTAATCTATCAGTATTATTCGTTACATGCCGACACGGATAGTCAGGTGACGACCGACCAGGAATGTCAGGCTATAGCATCTCAGAGTGACTCCCATCTGAGATGCTTTTTAACTTACAGGAAGTAGTAATGACACAGCCAAACAAAGTTATACCCATTACTGAAAAAACAGATAATGCATATATCGATCCCGAAAGCATAGAAGTCGTTGTACAAATTCTTGAAGATCTAAAAAGAAAAGTCTCAGAGACAGAAGACCTGCTGGAAATAATAAGGCTGCAGCAAACAGTAGAATAAGGCAGCAAAGCAAAGAAGCGCTGTTGAGTTATTAAATGTTATAGAGTTTCCAGGCTATTTTCCAAATTAGCATTATAAATCTTATTAATATTCAGGGGTTACACCGCAGGCTGTGCCTGCCCATTTTCGCGTAGCTCGGGACATGTCCAAGGTGATTTCGTGCCTGTGCACTCATCACGCACTAGCGTGCCTTGTTATGTCGCCTCGCCATTCGGCTTAACTCCGCAGGCTCCTTTAAGCACGAGGCTCAGCCCTCGCTACGCTAAAGCTCCGGACGCAGCCCTGTCGTGCCGCTGGCTCGTTCTTTGAACTCGGAGGTATCCGCAAAGCGGATATTTATATAGCCACAGTGTGGCGATGACAAATGTTTTGAATAAAATATTTATCGTTGGTGCTTTTGTGTGTCATTATCCACATAGTCACCAGCCCGAAGCGAAGCGCAGATTTTGACTGCCGTAGCATTCTTAACTATGCGAAGGCAAAGCAAAATTTCAGGCTGTTGGCCCATGTGGATAAAATGGGGATAGGGAAGGGCAATGACTCGTCGTTCATATAATCCGCGCACCGCGCGCCTGGCAAAAATTGTTGGAAAAGAAAATACTAAATTAAGACTGACAAAAGCTGATCGTGAGTTCTTGCGAGACATGGCAAAGGTCCAAATTATTTCATCAACGCAGGCCGCTGATAATCATTACGCTCATTTGAAGACACAAGGTAGCCGATCACTCAAGCGTCTCGTTGATGCTGGTATTATCATCAGCCGGAAGATATTTGTAACAGGGCAGGGACAATATAAAGCCTATGAATTCGCCAGCCATGAGATGGCGATTGCCTGGGGCGGCCGCTTGCCAAGTACCGGGAGCTCAAAAAGTGACTATCACGAACTGATTACCTCTGAAGCTTACTTTCGTTTAGGCCGCCCGGAGGATTTTCGCCTGTCGCATAAATTAAGTAAAAGTGATGAATCACTCATTGGTGAATATTTACCCGATGCGGTATATACCGATCAGGCAACCGGTGAAATGGTATTGTTTGAAGCGGATGCGGGTAATTACTCGAAGCAGCAGATACGCAATAAAACACTTTCCTGGGAGAGGCGTGGTTTAAAACAAACCTGGGCGCAACCAGAAAAAGTCACGAGTCGTATACAGAAGAATGATAACTTGAAATTACTTATCGTATAAGTTTCCGTCGGAAACATTATAATTATGATTGCAAACACTATAGATACAGTCTTATCTGATAGACGGTCATTGTAATCGTCACACTGCTCATGTAATTTACGCGCAAATGTAAATGATCAAAAATATGGAAGCAGTAATGATGAAAGGAACAACGTCTATATCTCACCCATCCTGTGGTGAAGAAAAAATACTTCAACAAAACTCTATAAAGATATAACACGCAACCGTATTGTATTTACTGTGTCTGTGTAAAAACACCACATTGTTTATGTGGCTGTTCGCGCGCAACAAATAATTATTGCATTAACAAATATACAAAACATTAATTAAGGATAGTTGCGTGGACTTAAAGGAAGAAATCGCCAGGAAGCGAGCAGAAGCAAACAGGACGTCTACTGATGAAAGAAACAGTACGCCAGATCAGAGTAATGATATAAGCATGCAAGATCATCATGATCCTGATGCTGTTTTATTACCTGTCAGTCAGATCGAAGTTGTAGCGCAGGGAAGAACAACGTTTAAGGAACTGGAAGAATTAGCTGAAGATATAAAATCAGTTGGGCAACTACAGCCTGTCGTTGTTAAACAGGTCGATGCGCAGCGTTATCGCCTCGTTGCTGGCGAACGACGCTTTCGTGCTATATCACAGGTATTAAAGCAGGAGAAGATTCGAGCGACCATCCGCAGGGTTGAAGAATCTGAGACCGACACCCGGTTCGTACAGATCTCAGAAAACACACAACGTGATGATTACTTGCCCCTGGAGCTGGCGGCAGAACTAGCGAGTCTTAAAACAGAGACAGGATTCACTATCGAGCAGATCGCTTCAAGGATTGGTAAGTCGAAAGGCTTTGTTTCTAAATATATCAACCTGCTTAATGCACCCGATGATATAAAACAGGCTATTGAAAGTGGCGCTGTTTCTGCGACGGCCTGGTTTAATAATAAAGCGATGGTAACGCAACAAGTCAAGGATGAATCGTCTGGCCCGGTACCACCTAAAGTAACAAAACGAAACGCAACCTTACCCGTATCGATCGATATCGCGCTGGACTTTGCACGCATACTGCAGACCCTTTCCAAGCAGAAAGGCCTGGCAGCTATTGATGTTAATTTGTCCGGAAAGGTGAGTAAAAAACAACTACAGGCAATTCTAACGTCTCGTACCAATGAAATTCTTGAGTCGTTATGATGAAAAAAACAGTATGCAAGTTGCTACACACGACTACCTGAAAGAGGCAATGTTGTATGCATACGCGTGACAAAATTATGATGCAGTTATCTGTGAGTGATTTCGCTACCCCGGCACAGTTGGCCGCTTTCTGCGATGTACAGATTCCGGCGATTTCAAAAGCGACTAAACAGTTGCAGATACAACATATGGTTGTATTAGAAGAGGGGTTTCGCCCAAGTGTGTTACGTCTGAGCTTTAAAGGGGCACGGATGATGGGCAGAGTATTGTCTTCCGGCAAACGTAATCCCAGTGCAGCGGTGCAGCAGCACGCCTGCCACCGAAATGAAGTCGCACTTATCCTGTCAAAGAAATACCCAGGCTTTCAGTGGACGCCAAAAGCTCAATTGTTAGCGCATGGTTTACGCCCGGCACTGGGTGAACATGCAGCAACTGACCATAGTGGCCGAGCACATTTAGTATTGCTTGATGATTACCAAATGGCGTCAAATCGAATCGCTCGCAGCTGGACGCGTCGACACACGCCAGATACCAACCACTATCCTGTTCATAATGGCCAACGATGGTGTGATCTGGCCAATAACTTTGTTATTGCCACCACTTGCGATGCGCAGGCAGGACGTCACCAGAAGTGGATTGTGAAGGCCAGTAAAAGCAGAAGGGAAGGGGAGGCTAGCTTGCCTGAGATAGAGATCATAACGATCAAACTATTGTGGGATCTGTTTTGAGAATTATCTTCATCCTACTATTTTGTGTAGCAGCCATTGATGCTCTTGTTTTGATGATGGCCTGGTCATGGTTCTTTGTCTTTTTATTAGTGGCCTCGCTGGGAGGCATTGGTATTATTGCGCTGTCAGCAAAGCCGTCTATTCAGTCTTCAGGCAACAACGACTGGGCACTCGGTGAGTGCCATGAAATCACCAATCCTGACAGGCCAGTAAAAGAGCAATGTAGCCTGTCGATTAAAACCATGATGCAGGGCATCCTTTGTTTTGGTCAACCCGGCGCGGGTAAAAGTGAGTCGTTCAGTTTGGGTTATGTTGAATACGTTAAAAAATCGCTGGATAAAGGCATGGCGTTTTTTGATGGGAAAGGCGACCTGGACATAATTCGTAAATACATCGGCTGTGTGGGCCAGCCGGATTATCTGTTTTCAACTGAGCTTGAACACTCTGCCAGTATTAATCTGATGGCAGGCGAGGCCGCTGCCGTGGTGGATCGCTTAAGTGCGGTATTGATCGGTAACAGTGCCTCAACCTCCTATTATTCTGATGAACAGTACACAGCATTAAACCGCGTGATTCCGGTGTTGCTTGGCCTGGACCAGCGCGCGAACCTGCGTGATCTCTACGTGGTATTAACCGTAGAAGATGCCGGATTTGAACTCATCCGTCGTGCGCGAGAATCCAACACTGTTACGGCCGAACAATTATCGCTGGCCAAAGCCTGGTTTGATGTACCGACAGAAGAGCGCATTAAAAATGTCGCGGGACTGCTTAATCGCTTATTTATCTATGTCTCGGGTGAGCATACCGATCGCTTGAATGACTATCAGCCGGATATCGATATCCATGCCTTGATAGAGAACAACCAGTCGGTCTATTTTCATCTGCCGTTTACCAAGTACTCGGTTGCGGTCGCCGTTGCTATCTCTGAGATGTTCGCGGTGGAAGCCAGGGCCCGCCAGCTGGCTGGTGGCAGTAGTGCCAATTATTACCCGTTACTCTTTGATGACTGGGGACGGTTCGTGCATGAAGGTTTCTCCCCCTTTATGGCACGAGCACGTAGCGCGGCCATGCCCGCTGCCTTTAGTTTTCAGAGCGTGGCGCAGATCAAGGAAGTTTCCCCGATCTTTTTAGAGCAGATGGATGACCTGGCCGCCACCAAGATCTTCCTGCGGGTGCAGGGGGAGTCCACCATCGACTATGCAAAGCGTATCCTTGATCGTTATGAGATTGCTGAAGTGTCGGCATCAAAGGATAGTAATCGTTCAGGTAACAGTGTCAGCATGCGTGAACATGAACGCGTATCAGGGCGTGATCTGAGGGAACTGGCCACCGGTCAGGCGTATATCTCGACACAGGTCACGAGCGGCCTGGTCGCGCGTAATCCTTTCTGGTTAATGCGCTTTCCCTTACCGGATTTTGGTGACTGGGAGTCTATTGCATTGCCCGAGTATGAGCATGGTGATGATTTAAGTGTGGGTCTGCGTTTCTGGGAGCGTTATCTCAATCCGCACAAGCTTGATGAGATCCGAAAACTGGCTACTCAGTCAAAAGCAGATGATGTTGACCTGGCTGCTACTCGGGAACCTGAATCGCTCATCGATAATCCAGGCTGGGGGAGTGTGGCATGTTGACCTGGTTTCGCCTGTGGCCGTTATTGGCACTGCCCGTATTTATCTTGTCTTTGCTCATTTCTCTGCCGATGTTTGAAGTGCGCCATCAACTTTTAGGCGGAGGGCTGGTCAGGCAGTGGTTACTCAACCATAGCTTATTGCCCTTACTACCTGACGTGCAAACAGTACAGATCATTCAGTGGTTTTCTGAAGCGAGCGCCCTGCAGGAATGGTTACTCGCATTTCTGATCGCACTGAACATCAATGCGCTACTGCTGTTGCCATTGTTCTTTGTTGGCCAACTGATTATTCAGTTCTCTGCCTGGACGATGCGCACCGAGCTGAACATAAAACGACAAAGTGTCCGTTAAAAAACAGAAAAAATAAATTTAATTAGTAAACCTTAGGAGTTGTTATGAAAATGATAAAAAATGCCTTATTAACCTTTTCACTGTTTCTATTTAGCAAGCTTAGCCTTGCTGCATTGCCTTCATATGCACAAAGCGGTGATGTTAGCTCACAACTGGAAGAAAAAGGTTTACTCATTACCGATACCGTAACACTGCTAGCAGGCATCGTGGGTGTGGTGGCGATTGCAGGCTCGGCCATCTATTTCAGTAGTGGTAATTCAGATAAAGGTAAACAGTTCTTAACCGGTGGTCTGGTCGGTATTTTTATTGCCGGTGCGGTTTACGGTATCGCGGGTGTAGTCGGTTAATGAAAGCGTTTAATCGCCGTTTTGATATCAAGCGTGTTGCCGGCATGCAAGTGCCGATGGCCATTGGGTTAGTGGGCATGCTCATCAGCAGCGTGTTTGCTTTAATGCTGCCATGGCCGATTAAAGGTCTGGTATTGCTGCTCTTGGTGTTCTCTATTGGTGCTGTCCTTTATGTATTTTATTACGGTGAGAATATCCACTTTGCAAAAGTCATCGTCGAGTCGAAACGCTATAAGCGATTAACCACACCAGAGCATCAGACACGACTGTAAGCCGCTTATGATCCCACTCGTTCAACAGCATTATTCTGATTATTACACCTGGTCACACCCGTTAGGTGAGCACTGCATCGCGCACAGTGATGGTGCCGTGTCGTGCATGATCGTTTGGCAGGGCATCGATACGGAGATCATGACGGACGATGAAAAAAATGCCCATTACGAGTCATTGATTACTTTCTTTGAGCAATTAGACAGTGATTATGTGTATGAACAGCATCTGTGGCGTGAATGGGATGACAGTGTTGCACAGCGCTACCTTGAACTAAATAAAACTGTTGAGCGAAGTGAAGGCTTTATAAACTATATCCGTACTGAGCATGCACAGCAACTATCGCTCTACGGCATGACCAATACGGTCTGTTTGGTTATTACCGCCATTCCCAATAAACCCTTCTTATCCACGCTTCGCATAAAGAAACAATTAAAAGATCAATCTTTACTCGCCGACAAGCTCATCGATCACGCTAAAGGTGTCATCAATTATTTAAGCGGGGCCGAGCTTCTACCATTTTCTGAGTATCGACGCCGCATTGTGCAAAGCTATGACCGCACGCAAGAATTTGAGCGGTTAGACGTATCCAGCAATAACCCACAGATTCCGCTGAACGAGCAGATCGTCAGTTTCGTGCCAGAGGTTAAAAACGATTGTTTGATTAATCAGAACATCTGCACAAAAGTGTTATTCATCTATCTATACCCGGATGCCTATGCCGGCTGGATTGAGCAATTAGCCCAGGTCAATGTGGCCGCGCACATCGTTCAGATCCTGCAACCGATCGATACCCTCAAAGCGATGTCGGATAGCGAGCGCAGTTCAAACTTTGCCGAAGGCACGGCCAGTAAAAAAGGTGCGGACATGCAGCGCCGCCAGATGCAGGACATGAATGAGTTTCGCTCCTTCGTTGCTGATAATAATCTACGCATCATTAAAAACGCCTACATCGTTCACCTGCACGGTGAACGCGAAGAAGTTGACGCCCTGTCAAAAAGCTTGAGTTCCTTGATCAATAAAGACGGGCAGGTCAGGGCGAATGAATATATACAACTGCCATATTTTCGTGCCGCCCAGCCGGGACAGGGTTACCTGTCGCCGATGCTGCGCCCGGATCATCATATCCAGTGTGCCTATATGTCGCCGGTGCAGGTGTACGCGAAAGGGGACGTTGAAAACCCGGAATCCCTGCGCCTGGCCAATAATGGCCAGCTGGTTGGCATTAACTACACCAATCAATCCTTATTGCATGGCCTGACCACGGCCAAGACCGGTTCCGGTAAAGATGTTGAAAAGATCCTGACCATGGTTGAGACCTACGGCTTTGGCGTGGACTGGTATGCCGCAGAGATCGGTGGCAGTTACCAGTGGGTGATCGAAGCACTGGGAGGCACCTACACCAAAATCGACCCGCGCGAGACGGTCATTAATCCACTGCCAGAGTATGCCATGGCAAGTGAGGATGCGGACTATCCGCTGGATGCCATCCTTGTTGCGCAGACCGTGCAGTCACTGGCCTTTTTATTAACCGATGGCAAGGTGCGCCTCAACGCCCATGAACGCAGCGCTGCGCAAAGCGCCATGCAGTTGCTTTATGCCGTACCCGCTGATGCCAAGGCGCCTAACCTGGCCGATTACCTGGTTTCACTGGAAGCGCTGGATTTTGATAAAAAAGAGGTGAACCAGGCCGCTAAAACCATGGCCGCCAATCTGCACAGTTTCCTGGATACCTCAGAAGGCCGTATTTTTACGCGGCCGGATAATCTCTATTTATCGGATGGTATCTCGGGTGTGGATCTAAAAGAGGTGGATAAAGCCTCGCCCGACCTGCTCAAGTTTTATTTAGTGTTTATCTCGCTGCGGTTTAATAACCTGGCATTCGCCCACGGTCGCACCACCGGTATTTTATTAAATGAGATGCACAAGCTGGTGGCGGCCTTTCCGGATGTCGTCGGTACACTGATCTCTGAGCTGGCGCGCATGGGGCGCAAAGATGCGGCTTTTGTCGATATCGTCACGCAGGGCATCAAGGAACTCGATACCATCGAGAATGAAGTGCTTAACTCCATGCAGTTTAAATCCTTGCTGTATCGCCCGGATGAACATCTTGAGATCGCGCAGCGCATATCTCTGGCACCGGGTGCGCTGCAAAAGTGGCAGGCCTATAAAAATCCCATGGGTAAAAACTACCGTCCGGGCCTGCGCCTTGTTGGCGACGACTGTTTTGATCTGTACTTAACCTTCGAGCAAACCCTGCTTGATCTGTCCGGCACCGATACCAGCTGCAAACCCACGGATCTTGAAATTAAAGATCAGGTAGCACAGCAAACCAAAGACCCATTCGAGCGATTAAAACTGTTCCGGGAGATGCGCAATGCGGCTGCTTAAAACAGTGGGGCTGTTAAACCTCTTATTGGTCAGCGAGGCCCATGCTATAGGCGGGGCCGGGGATGTGGTCTGGGATCCCAAACTGGAGGCGCAGGTGATCGCCGTTTATGAGCAGACGGTCGAGCTCTATGACAATGCAAAAGACCAGTTAAAAACCGCCGCTGAAATGAATCGAACGATCTATGAAGCCGAGCAGGCCTATGAGGCCATCGTGAACTTTGATCTCAAGGCCACGGCCAGCAAGATGTTTGGTTTTAATTCCTCACAGGGCAGTGAAGGGCGCTGGAAGATCCAGGGACTGGTGAATGATTTAAACAAGATGGAAAGTACCGGTCGAAACACCGGGCGTTTCTATGATTATCAGCTGGGACGACTGGAAAACATGCAGGCCATGTTTGAGTTCCAGGAAGCGGCCGCTGAGAATATCGAATCGGCCACTGAAGATATCCCGGTTCGTCAAAGTGGCCAGATCACCGCGCAATCTACCGCCTCGATGTCAGCCTTGCTCGCTGCCGAAGATTTACGCAGACAACAAGAACAGGTCGAAAAGGAGCAGGCAGCACAGCATGATCGCCAGCGTTTTTATGATTCCAAACATGTCTATCGTGCCCTGGCGGGTGGGGAGCAGTAATGGAAGCCGGCGATTTAATCATCACCTGGATCAGCCGGCTTATTGTGCCGACGTCCATCTATGACGGGGTAGAAGTCATCGCCCGGGGCATCTTTACTTTTGTGACACCCATCCTGCTGGTTATCGCCATTGCCACACGAAGCCTGGAAGAGTCGCTGGACATGACCAATTCATCCGGGCGCTGGGTGAATGCCCTGCGTGATATGGCCATCCTGGGGGCAGCCATTACGGTCTACTTCGCCGCAGGCAATATGGTGAATGACTTCTTCTCCGCGACCTACAGTTATTTTGAACGAATGGGCTCCGTGGGCGCGATTACTAACCAGCTGGCCGATACCATCGAGCAGTTAGAAGCGAAAACGCAAGATACGGGTACCTTGTCTTATCTTGCCGGCAGTGTCTGGAATTTTGCCGGTACGATGGTTTATTACGCCTCATTAATTGCGGTGACCACGCTCATTGCCTTCTTACACCTTGCCCAGGCCCTGGGTTATGGCCTGTGTTTTTGCTGGGGGCTGATCGCCATCCCGATGTCGGTTACCCGCAATTTTCGCCTACTCAAAGGCTGGGCGATGTTTAGCGCGTTTATTTTGCTGTGGCCGGTGGTTGAATCGTTAACCATGGGATTGATCAGCAATATCTTCGCACAGATGGGACAGACGATGACCGGGACGGCTTCGGGGAACACCTCGCTCGACCAGGGCGCGGTCATGATGATGTACACCACCTTGAACATTATTCTTTTTATGATTGCCGTCGTCGCACCCTTTGTCACCAATGCACTGGTATCCAACGCACCGGCGGGCAAGGATTTTGTGGTGCCGTTTATTGCCGGTGCCATGGCCAATGTCGCCGCGATGAATGCCGTCAATACGAAAGCCGCCCAGCCCATAAGTAGTGTGGGTAAAGCGGTCGGTAGTGGGCTTGCCAGTCGTGTGGGTGCTGAGGCGAGCTTTATCAAGCAGGCCTTTCGGCCGCAACCATCAACGAGCGTGAAAAGTGAATTCTCGGAGCTAAAGGCGACGACCACCGCATCCTCAACCTCCGGACAAAACGCCCCAATCGACCCCGCGGCCAGGCAGGCAAGGCGGGGTGCCATCATCAATCAGAACCAGCATAAGAACAACAGCGGCAAATCATCCTCATGAGCAAAAAACACCGAAACGAACTCATCGCCCGTCATGGCCTGCAGGGATCCATGGTCCTACGGCTGCAGCGCTTTTCCCTGCTGGGCTGGTTTTTATTCAGTTTTTTATTAGTGATGAACATTGTGGTGGTAGCCATTGACCAGATGATTCCTGAGCCGGTGATCGCGGTGGATGAAGCCGGCAGAGTCCTTGGTACGTTTGAATTTATGGACGCTTCACAGCGAACCAATGAAGAGATTCTGGCCGGGGCGAGTTACTTTGTGCGCAATTACGTGAATGTAAATAGTTCAACGATCTTTGATGACTACGCCGCTTCCGTGAATATGATGTCACCCGCATTTGCCAAAAAGACGCTCGATGAGGTGCGCCGCACCGGTTATCTAACCGCCATCAAAGAGGCAGAAACCCAGTCTCGTGTTCGATATGCCAGAGGAAAAGCAGCCCCGGAAATTATCCGGCGTGAAGGCCTGGAAGCCGCGGTGCATTTACGTGGCGATATTGTGGTACGTCATATCAATGGTGAGCAGCGCCCCACACCGTTTGATCTTACCGTCTTCATGAAACTGGTGCCCAGGACGACGCTGTCAACGCATGGTTTACAGGTCATCGATATACAGGAAAAGGAGATTAAATAATGCACCGCAGTGCTTGTCTGGTTTTATGGCTCGTTTTGCTTAACGTCTGTTCAGTAGCTTATGCAAAGCCTGTGCACGTGGATGTCGAACTAAAGCAGTTGACCACCCTGGTCCTTAACTTTTATCCGGGCATGGGCACGCGCTTTACCTTTCCCTTTCTGCTGGATAACGATGATAACTATGTGCCCTATACCAACGACAATACCAACAGCGGTGTCTTTATCCCGCTAAAGCGGCAAAAAGGACGAAACTTCTTTGTCATAACCGTTCCGCCAGAACACGTGTCTACCGATAAGGATATCGGCAATATGTTTATCACCGTGGCCGGTTATCAGATCAGTGTTGAGATGCACTCAACCAAAAGTCGCATCGATCACGTTTCTGATGTGCGTTTTCTGATGGGTGAGAAAGCGCGCGAAGACTTGATTCAGCATGCCATTGCGCAACGCTCAAAAGCACTGGAGCAGTCCTATAAGGAGAAATTTGACCAGCTTGATGTGATGACTGAGCAACGTGCCATCGCCAAAGTGGGAATGCTGGCATTAACCGATCCGGTCGAGTCCAATATAAAAGAAGAAGCGGTTTTATCCCTTAAAAATGGGGATGAGACGGTCTTGTTTGTCGATCGGGTGATCGACTATCCAGGATACGCCATCTATAAGTTCGATATTGAAAATGACAGCGCGACCAACCATGTTGCCGTACAGGACGCTAAGCTGTTTTTAATCGATGAGAACAGCGGTAAGAAAATCCCCCTGGAATCTTCCAAACAAATCCCAAAAAGAGTCGAACCGCGTGGACTGGCAACGGGCGTACTCGTTGTTGATAAAACAAAAGTGGATGACAGCAAACAGCTCATGCTTGAAGTATTAACCGATGGCGGTAGTGTACAGGCTGTCTGGTAATGGTTAAGTTTCTAACAGTCTCTGTACTGGTTTTTATTTCGACCAGTCTCTTAGCCATTACTCCGGAAGAGCTGGCGCGTCTATCAGAGAAGGGCGCTGCAGATAAACGTAAAGTGGATCAACAGCTCGATCTGGATGACTTACATTATAAGTTACGCATTGATGCAGTAGAGCCGGCCGATACAAAGCCTGATATTGCTGACAATAAACAGGATTTGCTAAAGCAGAAGACTGCCCAACAGGAATCGCTAAAAGGTAATGACGTCGTTGATGGAAGAACAGCGGCAGATCAAAAGCGACAATCAACAAAGTACTCGAGTAATCAAAATCGGGTAGAACATACGCGACAGATCCATCCACAGAATCAACGTAACGAACAGCGACATGCTGAGCGTTATTCTTATCAAGCGCCTCCACAAAGCGCAGCTTCAAATACAACAGCAATTGTCACAAGCAAATACGTGACATACAGTGATGCTGTTGAACCGGATAATAAACAATATTTTGGTATCCGGCGTGGTACCTGGATCAAGGCAGAGCTTCGCCGTGATATCAATAATGCGGAGCCAGGTGATGTCGAGCTCTACCTGTCACAGGAAATATATGGGACGAAACATACGCTGCCTGTTGATACACAGCTGTTTGCGAACAAGGGATTAAATACGGCCACGCAGCGACTCGATATGCTGACGACGTACGCGATCACGCCATCCGGGCGAGAGTTTGTTCTAAAGGCGCGTATCTACGATACGTTCAAGATCTCCGGGCTCGTCGGCATTATTGATACCGATGACAGCAAGATAGCACAGCGCGGTACCACTTCAGCATTGGCCGCCTTAGGTAATGGCGTCTTAAGTGAAGTGGGTGCGGGCAGCGCTGTTGGCAATGCATTGAGCAAAGGCGGTCAGTCGATGATCAATGATCAGAAAAACGCATCAACGCTGGATACCGCACAACAGATAACGATCTTCGTCGCCCCGCAACCCATTTTGTTACGGGTTGAGGAAACATTTTAAATTTATATAACCGTTTTAACTATGAATAGATTCACGCAAGGACTGACAGGCCTATTTCTTTTCGCCATGGCATCACATACACACGCAGATACCTTTGAATACGGCTTTTTGCCGGTGGTCGGACTCTATAAATCCTCGCTTGATATCGACACCGAGGTTTTGCCTGCGGTCAATCTGCTCAGTGGGCTACTTATTATTCATTCAGGGCGCAGTAGTCGTTTCTGGATACAGGGACAGTATCACTCCCTGGAGTTTGACGGTTCAGAGACGCAGATAGGCGAAACGGTTTCAGGTTTTGATGTCGCGGTGCTCTATCAGTCAAAGTTCCGACTATCCCGTCACTTTAAACCCTGGCTTGGTATTGGCTTATCGGTCGCAGCCCTTGAGTTTAAAGATCGCTACACCACAGATAATCAGGGCTTCCTGGCGCAGCGTTATGATGATACCTCAGAAACCGGCATCGCCGTGGATCTGAATTTCACCACAGAGACTGACTGGATAAAAGATTATGACACGGGATTCTCCTTTCGTGTCTCCGTGCCAACAAATGACGTACTGGCAAAGGTTGAAGCGGGTTTTTATATTACATTTTAATTAGATAAAAGGATCAAAGATGAGTAGCATGGTAAGGATAGTTAGTATCGTATCGTTTTTAAGTTTGTTATCAGCCTGTGGTGGTAGTGATGGCGGGGGTGTCCCTTCAGAAGCACCCAGCGCGGTATTAGACGGTACGGTCACGGATGCGGTTATCACAAACGGGACGTTACGTGTCTTTAAGTTTGATGAGGGTAAGCAAGGTGAACTCATCGCAGAGACCGTTACAGACGGTAACGGCGATTTTGAGATAGCTGACTTTACCAGTCAGGACAGACCCATCGTTATCGAGGTGAGCGGTGGTCGCTACACGGAAGAAGCTTCAGGTGTATCGGTTGATCTTTTAGATGGTCAGGTACTACGTGCCTATATGTTCTATGAACAGGGTAGTGCGATTACCCTCCAGGTGACACCCTTTACTCACATGGCATCCTGCCTGGCAGACTATAAGATCAGCGCTGGCGTTAATGTAAACAATGCGATTACTGAAGCAA
>SWCD01011339.1_pt1 | contig 53620 bp, 52 predicted proteins | sample 4693011 | NCBI WGS metagenome assembly SWCD01 (sample SAMN10267278, study PRJNA491770) | bioreactor metagenome | isolation source: DHS bioreactor inoculated with marine | place: Japan: Omine Ridge, Nankai Trough
ACACCGCGGGCCGCTGCCGCGGCCAGGGCCTCCGCAGAGCTATCGACGCACGTGACCAGCTTCTTGTCGTTTTCTGTCAGGTAGGCGCCGACAATGCCAGGGCCTGATCCCAGATCGAGAATCCGCGATCCACCGCCTTGCACCATCCGGTAGATGAATGCTGCTGTGTTGTTGTCCGCATCCGGTTCGAAGTTGTACTCGTAGTCCGCCATGTCACTCACCCGGCCTGCGCATCACATCTACGTCTGGCCGCGATCCGGTCACGCCCGCCTTCCCATCAGCAAGTGCCCATTCCACCAGTTTGTTGTGAGTCTCGAGCCAATCCGGGGCTCGTTCTTCGACCCGGGCCCGCCAGCCGTCGATAAAGAGGCTGAGGCCTCGTTCGATCTTCTCGTAGCTGAGGTCGGTGAACTTCCTGGCGAACAGGATTCTCCCTCGAATGTAGTAGTAGGTGTAGTACGGCGCCGGAAGGTGCGTCGCCGACCCCTGGTAGTGCCACACCCGGGCCATCGGGTTCACGATGCTTTTCCACCCCTGCTTCGCCGCAGTGACCTGAAAGTCGGTTTCCTCGAAGTAGAGGAAATAGTGCTCAGGGAGCAGACCGACATCCGAGAAGACCCGCCGCCGTATCAACATGCTGGTCCCGGCGACGTAGTCGACCTCGTAAGCGTCTCGTCCCGGCATCGAGGACAGTGGTTTACCCCGCCCCATGCTCTCGGCAACGGCCCCGCCATCCCAATCGATGCAGCCGCCGGCGAACTGGATCGTGGGCGGATCGGAGTGTCCGAACAGGTTCATCGAACCCACAAATCCGGCATCGGGACGCAACGTCATCGTGGTCATCATCACCTGCAGCGTGTCGGGTTCAACCTCGGTATCGGGGTTGAGTATCCACACGAAATCGGCGTCTCGCTCCACTGCGTGGCGGATCCCGATGTTGTTACCTGCGGCGTATCCGATGTTGACCGGACTCTCCAAGATGGGCACGGCGGGCCCCAAGTTGGACCGCAAGTGCTCGACATTCCCTTCAGCCGAGGCGTTGTCGACGATCACGGGATAGATACCCCGGGTCAAACTGCGACGCAGCGACGCCATACACCGAACGGTGTCCGCCGGGTTCTTGTAGTTGAGCAGGATCGCAAAGACCCGCGGGCCCCTGGTGAGAAACACCCGGCGAGTATAGGAATTGCCCTCTGTTTTTAGCTCCCCGTGTTCACTAAGGTCTACACGGTCGGGGGGCACAAGCGATGGAAGGCGTCCCTGACGGGAAAGGACGTCTATTCATGGGTCGTTGGCAGCGGTTCGCCGCAGCGCTCCTGGTTCTTTTGCCTGCAGGAATCGCTTCATCCGCGTCGGCCAGCGTGCCCGTCGAGATCCCTCCCCTGCCCCAGAGCGACTGGGAAGCCCCGATCGTCAGCCCGGAAGGCGCCATCGAGGCGACCGGGATCCAGGGCGTTCTCGATGATGATCCGCTCGGTTTGGTCCCCAAGCTGCCGTTTGTACAGCGCTATTCGCTCGACACAGATCACTTTGAAGTCTGGCTGTGCGGCAACACCGGCTACAGCATGAGTGGAGCGATCGCCGATCTCGAGGCCGGCATGGCCAACTACTACGAAGCGATATCTGGTGGCAGGTACAACATCACCTTCTCGGCAGGCGGGACATTACCCGGTGACCCGAATTGCCTCAGTGGGTTTCAGGGGAGCAGCCCCAGCTACACAACGGTGGGCTCTCCTGAGGGCCTGCTCATCATCGATTCGGTAACGGGCGGAGGCTATGCCTCGCCCGGAATCATTTGTCTCGAGCAGGGCAATTGCAGCTGGATCGGATCGACATTCCCCAGCAACGGCCGTTACGCCGTCGTGGGGGCCGGTGCGCTGTCGGGCTTCCCCTCCGTCGCCGCCCACGAGATCGGCCACACTTTGCATTGGCCGCACTCGAATTCCGGGCAATCCGAGTACGACAACCCCATCGACCTGATGAGCGGCAACGAGACCACCGACGGGTACACCGAGGCTGTGCCCTACGGCTCGCTTGCCTTCAACCGGTATCAGTCGGGATGGATCGACTCCTCCGACGTGGTTCTCGCTGGTGGTCGCTATCAGGAGGTGGCGCTTCAGCCGTTCGACACTTCCGGGACACAGATGATCGTCGTATTCACCGATACCGAAGGGGTCTTCTACACGCTGGGCGCTCGTACCAGAAGCGCGTACGACCCGATCCCCGGTGCCTGGGAAGGAGTCGAGGTATACGAGATCGATCACGACTGTCCCGCTTTCAACTACCCGTGCCCCGGTATCTACCGGGATCAGACCCAGGAGCCGCCGAGCCCGAATGGTCTCGGCCACGTTCTACAGCCAGGTGAGAGCATCACGCTGGAGGGGATTCCAATCGAGGTCATCGGACGGGTTGGGACAGGATTCGTAGTCGCCGTCGGAGACCCGAGTAACACTCTGCCGTTTCTCGACATCGCAGCGAGCGCCTTTGTTGATGACATCGTGTGGCTCTCGGGAGAGGCCATCACCAAGGGCTGCAACCCGCCGTCGAACAGCAGATACTGCCCGGCAGCGACGGTGACCCGGGGCGAGATGGCGGCCCTCCTGGTCCGGGCGCTTGGCCTCACCGACGATGGCAGCGGCACCTACTTCACCGACGATGACGGATCGGTGTTTGAATCCGACATCGCCAAGCTGGCTGCAGCCGGGATAACCAAGGGCTGCAACCCTCCCGCCAACGACCACTTCTGCCCCGACGACCGAGTGACTCGGGAGCAAATGGCCGCCTTCCTCGTTCGGGCCTACGGCCTGACAGACGGAGGCAGCGGAGACCCGTTCACAGACGACGATGGATCGGTGTTCGAATCCGACATCATCAAGCTGGCTGCAGCCGGGATAACCAAGGGCTGCAATCCCCCCGCCAACACTGAGTTTTGTCCGTATTCGTCAGTTACAAGAGAGCAAATGGCCGCCTTCCTGTACCGCGCTAACTCAGTGTGACCGAGTTCTAGCTGGCCGCTAGCCTATTACTGGCATAGCTGCGGTAGGGAATGTTCCGGAGGAGATGGACCGATGAACGCACACCACGTATCACTAACAAACCGGCGACTCGTCTTGCTGGCGGTGATGTCGCTGGTCGCCTCACTTCTCACGGTTGGATTCAACGCGCCTGCGGCGCGTTCGACAAACGAGGCCATCGAGTTCACCTCGCTCACCGGCACAATTGGCGAGACAGGCGTCTCGACAACTGTCGAGGTCACCCTCACCGCCGACGAAGCGAACCTTGTCGCAGAAACCACCGTGGACATCAATGTGACAGGAGGAACAGCAACCGGCGGAAGCACCGACTACACCTACGCGACCGCAACCGTGACGTTTCCCGCCAGTACCGTATTGCCTGCGACAGACACCGTCACCGTAACCATCGACGATGACAGCCTCTACGAGGGCAGCGAGACGATCGTGTTCGGGCTCACCAACGAAACCCCGGGCACCGATATCGTCAGCGGAAACACCTCACACACCCTCACCATCACTGATAACGAGACAATCCCAGCTATCGCGGTCGTCGATACCTCGGGAAGCGAAGACGGTGGCGCAATCACAGTCACTGTGAACAACACCGGCGACACAGCAGCAGATGACATCACCTTCAACTACGCAACCTCGTCGGGGACCGCGACCGACGGCACCGACTATGCAAGTGCCAGCAGCAGCGCCACGATCACCGGTGGGACGACGTCAACGACCTTCGATATAACTCCGACGCCGGACACGCTTGTGGAGGGCAGCGAAGCCTTCACCGTTACGATCTCCGGGCCGTCCAGCAATGCGACGATCGGCGACCCTTCGGCCACGATCACCCTCACCGACAGCGACTCAGCCACAGTTGAGTACACAGGAGCGACGTCAAGCGCTCAGGAAGACACTGCATCGCACAATGTCTCGGTCTCGCTCAACACGGGCGGGGCAACCCTCGCAAGCGATGTGACCGTACCGATCACAGACACTGGCGGCGGGTCGGCATTGAGCGGAACCGACTACACAGCGATCTCGGGTTCAGTGGTGTTCTCGACCGGCAGTTCGAGCGCGACGGACTCATTCACTATCACGGTGACCGACGACATCCTTGTCGAAGGCAGCGAGACAATCACCATGGGCATCGGCAGCGTGACCGGTCCGGCTACGGCGTCCGGTCAGACGACTCACACCCACACGATCACCGACGACGATGCGGCGACGGTCGCCTTCACGGCAGCGAACTCGGGCCTCACCGAGGCCGCGACGACGCATACGACGACGCTGACGCTGAGCGTGCCCGGTGGCGGATCCATTGCCAGCGACGTAACGGTCGCCGTCACCGCACCATCGGGGACGGCAACCGGTAGCGGCACCGACTACACCCTCACCACAACCTCGGTCACTTTCCCAGGCGGCAGCACCAACGGAACGACTCGAAACGTCAACGTTGCCGTTGTTGAGGACACCGACCATGAGGACAACGAGACCATCGGTCTTGCAATGAATGTCACCGGGGGACCGGCCGCAAATGGCACTCAGGCAACTCACACCGTGACCATCACCGATGACGACGACGTGACTATCGCGTTCACCGTCGCCGCCTCCGGACTCACTGAGGCAACGACGACGCATACGACGACACTGACGCTGACCGTGCCGGGCGGAGGGAATCTGGCCAGCGACGTGACGGTCGATGTCACCGCACCATCCGGGACGGCAACCGGCGGCGGGGCCGACTACACGCTAGCCACCACCTCGGTCACCTTCACCGGGGGCACAGCATCTGGGGCCACGCAGAACGTGAACGTCGATGTCATCGGCGATACCAACCATGAACCAAACGAGACCATCGGGCTGTCCATAGCGATTAACAGCGGACCGGGCGCTCTCGGCGCACAGAGCACTCATACGGTGACGATCACCGACGACGATCTCGCCACCGTTGCATTCTCAGCGGCGACCTCATCAGTCGCCGAGGATGTCGTCGGGACGTACTCCCCCACCCTGACTCTCACCATTCCCGGTGGGGGCACGCTGGCTTCCGCGGTGCAGGTGACCATCCCGGCTCCAACAGGAACCGCCGGCAACCCGGGTGACTATACGGTGACCGGCTCGCCCATCACGATCCCAGCTGGCACCGCAGCAGGAGCCGTCAACAGCGTTGTGATCGACCCCGTAGACGATGCGCTTGTCGATCCCGATGAAACGATCATCCTCACAATGAGCGTCACCAGCGGTCCGGCCAATGCAGGAGCCCAGGTCGGCCACACAGTGACCATTACGGACGACGAGTCCCCCGGCATCGTGATCGCGGGATCGCCGGTCGTCAACGAGGACGGCACAACGGATACGTTCACCGTTGCCCTTGCCCAGCAGCCGACCGGCACAGTGACCGTCGCTCTTTCCGAGACCCTCGCCGGTGACGAGTTCAACATCGACACACCGAGCATCGATTTCACCACGGTCACTTGGAGCACACCGGTCGTCGTAACCGTGACCCCTCTCAATGACTTCATCATCGATGGGACACAGGCCGGGCAGGTAGGTCTGGCCGCTACTGGACCGGGCTACACCGGAATCGTCAATACCGTGGGCATCAGCATCGAGGACGATGACACCGCGACGTACACGTTCACGCCAACCTCAGTGACGGTGACCGAAGGATCGAGTTCCGCGGGGTACACGGTAGAACTCGATGCACAGCCCGCCTCTAACGTCACGGTCTCCGTAGCCGTCACGACTGGTGAGGTTTCGGTGAATCCGACCAATGTCGTCTTCACCAACAGCACCTGGGACAACCCGGTCACTATTACCGTCACCGCCGTCGACGATGATCTCGACGACGGCAACCTCGGCGATACCATCGTGCATACCGCTTCATCGAGTGACGGCGACTTCGATGGTCTGATCACGGGCGTGGCTGCCACCGCAAATGACAATGACACTGCCGGCTTGGACATCGATGTAATCGATGCCCTGGCAGTGATCGAGGGAGCCAGTACCGACACCTACAGGATCGTGCTCACCGCAGAACCGCTGAACGATGTAGCGGTCGCCATCAGCACCGACGGTGAGACGATGGTCAACCCGACGTCGGTCACTTTCACTCCAGCTAACTGGGACTCGCCTCGGACTATCACGGTCACGGCTGTTGATGACGGAATCCCGGAAGCGAGCCATCCGGACAGCGTGATAACGCATGTCATCACATCCGACGACCCGAAGTTCGACGCGATCCCCAATCAGACGGTCAATGCAGCGGTCGGTGACGCCGGCGCGCTGCTGGCGTCACTTACCGGACCCACCAAGGGCGCTCCCGGTGTGGCAGCGACGTTCACCGCAACCGTGAACGCCGGTGGGGTCGGGACGCTCTCGTACGAATGGAAGGTGTTCCTAAACGGGAACCTGACCAGCATTACCGGGCCCGACCAAAACACTCTCACCTTCACCCCTACCCAGGGCGGGGTGTACTTCGTACAGGCTGTCATTTCCGACAACAACGGCCAGACCCCGACGGACTTCATCACGTTCACCGCCCTCGGTGACGCGGGTGGACACACGTTCGTCAACGACATCATCTGGCTGGCCGAAGAAGGCATCACCAAAGGCTGCAACCCGCCGATCAACGACCAGTTCTGCCCTGATGACTTCGTGACCCGTGGTCAGATGGCTGCGTTCCTGGTCCGTTTCCTCGGCTTGACCGATGCCGGACCGGGCAACCTGTTCACCGATGATGACGGCTCAATCTTCGAGACGAACATCGACAGGCTGGCGACTGCGGGGATCACCAAGGGCTGTAACCCGCCGACGAACAGCTTGTTCTGCCCGGAGGACAGGGTGACGCGTGGTCAGATGGCTGCGTTCCTGGTTCGTGCGCTCGGCTTGACCGATGCCGGACCGGGCAATCTGTTCACCGATGATGACGGCTCGATCTTCGAGACGAACATCGACAGGCTGGCGACTGCGGGGATCACCCGTGGTTGTAACCCGCCGACGAACAGCTTGTTCTGCCCGGATGATTTCGTCACCCGTGGCCAGATGGCAGCATTCCTCAAGCGGGCCAGCGCATTGCTCCCCTAGGGCGCACGACTACTTGGATTTGGGGCTCGGGCAGGTGCCCGAGCCCCATCTGTTTCCGAGCAGAAACGGTAGAGGGACCTCGGCGGTATTACCCTAAGTGGCGAGACACTGTGCCGCTGTGCAAGGGAGGACGCCGCTGATGAGAGTCGTGATTCTGTGCGGCGGCAAAGGCATCCGCATCCGCGAGGTTTCGGACGAACTCCCCAAACCGATGGTTCGAATCGGCCGCTACCCGATCCTGAAACACATCATGGACACCTACGGAGCCCACGGCTTCAATGAGTTTGTGCTGTGCCTCGGATATCGGGGGTGGCAAATCAAGGAGTATTTCCTCAACTACCGGGCGGCTACCCAGGATCTCGAACTGAACCTCAAAGACGGAACTGTCACGACCCACGATGCTGAAGAGTCGGTGCCATCTTGGAACGTGATCCTTGCCGAAACCGGTCTCGACGCGCAGACGGGGTCGAGGATCTCCCAGATACGTGACTACACAGACGGCGAGACCTTTTTGCTCACCTACGGCGACGGCGTCGGCGATGTTGATATCACAGCACTTGTCGACTTCCACCGCACCCACGGGAAACTAGCCACGATCACCTCGGTGCGGCCGCCATCTCGATTCGGCGAGTTGATCACGGACGGCCATCAAGTCACGCGGTTCGAGGAAAAACCCCAGGCACACGGCGGCTACATCAATGGTGGCTTCTTCGTGTGTGAACCCGGCGTCTTCGACTACCTGTCCGATGACCCAGATCTGTCGTTCGAGCAGGAACCGCTGCGCCGACTCGCCGAAGATGGCCAACTCATGACATACCGTCACGATGGGTTCTGGATGCCGATGGACACATCACGGGAGTACCTCCTACTCAACGAGATGTGGAAACGGGGCGATGCTCCTTGGGTCGCAAGCACCCGGAGCGAGACGTAGTGCCGTTTCGCGGGTCTTACGAGGGAAAGCGGGTTCTCGTCACAGGCGACACCGGTTTCAAAGGAAGCTGGCTGTGTGAATGGCTCCTGACACTCGGGGCCGAGGTGTCCGGCATCGGCCTCGAGCCAGATACCGAACCCGCCATTTTCGAGACACTCGGTCTTCGTGACCGGATCGACCACGAGACGATCGATATCCGCGACCGCCCGGCCATCCACGAGGCCGTCGCCCGTCTGCAACCCGATGTCGTATTCCATCTCGCCGCACAAGCCTTGGTCCGCAGGTCCTACGCCGAACCGCTCGACACCCTCGAGACAAACATCATCGGGACCGCAAACCTCCTTTCGGCCGCACATCAGGCCTCGGCAATCAGCGGCAAGGAATGTTCCGTTGTCGTCGTCACCTCCGACAAGTGCTACGACAACGATGAGTCGGGCCAGGCGTTTGCGGAAGACCATCCGATGGGGGGTTCGGACATCTACAGCGCATCGAAGGGCGCAGCTGAAATCGTCGTCGGCGCCTGGATCGACTCCTTTCTCAGCGATTCCCGCGTTACCGCGGCAACATGCCGAGCCGGCAACGTGATCGGAGGCGGTGACTGGGCCCAGGACCGCATCGTCCCGGACTCCATGCGATCCCTACTGGGGGGAGAGACCATTCCAATCCGCAATCCGCAATCGGTGCGACCCTGGCAGCACGTGTTGGAGCCCCTCTCCGGCTACCTCCTGGTCGGATCACTGCTACCGACCGACCCTTCTCTCGATAGGGCATGGAACTTCGGGCCCGGTCCCGGATCCCAGCGAACGGTCGCCGATCTTGTCGATGCGGTCATCCGCCACTGGGGGTCCGGGAGCTGGAAGGCGGCACCACTCACAGACGGAATGCACGAGTCGATTCTTCTCCACCTGTCGATCGACAAGGCCATCGAGAAACTGGGTTGGCACCCCGTTTGGGACTTCGACTCGACAGTAGCCATGACGACGGCGTGGTACCGGGACGCGAGGTCAGCCGATGCCGGGGCCATCACCCGCAGCCAGATCGCCAGATACGAGCACGACGCTGCCGATCTGGGTCTGGCCTGGAGCGACTCCAACGATGGTTGACAGACTCGGAGCAAGCTCCCGTCTTCTGATCCTCGGTTCGCACGGATTCATCGGCGCTCATCTGACCCGCGCCGCGGTTGAGTCGGGCCACAACGTGCTCGGATTCTCCCTCCCCGCCGACCTTGAGCAAGGTGAGAGAATCCTGCGGTCGCTCGGCATCTCCCCACCTCCGGCCATTCCTGGCGACGCCACCGACCGACAGCAGGTTCTCGACGTCCTGAACAGATACCAGCCGGACGTAATCGTGAATGCCGTGGGGCGAATCGACAACGCTTCGGGTGATGAACCATGGCTGGGCCGATACTCGGTCAACTACGGGACGGCTACGGCCACCGTCGACGCTGTTGCCGCTGTTGCTCCGCAGGATCGACCGTTCGTGCTGTGGGTCGGGTCCCAGGCTGAATACGGCGATGCTCCGAGCCCCTGGAGCGAGTCGACGCCGGGACGGCCGGCTACCGCCTACGGCTTGAGCAAGCTAATGGCGACGGAGGCCGTGGTCGCGGCGATACGAGCGGACATCATCCGCGGCTGTGTTGTCAGGTTGCCGATCGTATTCGGCGAAGCTCAGCAGCCAACGCTGGTGGTGGCCCAATTGATCGTTTCATCCCTGGCGGGCCAATCCCTTCCCATGACCGCAGGACAGCAAACGAGAATGCTCGCATACGCACCCGACGCCGCACGGTGGATGCTCGGCGTGGCTGGCGGGCTTCTGGCCGAACCGGCGCCTCCCATCGTGAACCTGCCCGGCTACGAGCCCATGTCCATCCAAAGCCTCGTCGGGCTTCTCGACGAGGCCCTGCCCAACGGCACGACTGCCGATCTCGGCGCCATGGATTATCGAGCGAACGAGCGTCTCGTTGCCTGGCCCGATACGTCGCTGGCAGAATCCATGGGAGCGACGCGCCCGACTCCGATCGAGCACGCGTTGCGAAAGACCGTCGACTGGTACACCGACAATCCGTGGTTCTGGAAGGGGCGACCGTGACTCGCACCGCTGAAGACCGGGCGATTGTCGTTCTCGGCGCCGGTCTCGCCGGATTGGGCTTTGCCCGAGAGATCCCGACCGCTCGGATCTTCGAGGCCAAACCTCACCCCGGAGGGCACGCCTACTCCCACGAAACCGCCGGGGTGGCCTTCGACGAGGGTGCCCATATCTCCCACACCCAGGATGCCGAATTCCGTGCCCTGATCAACAACGCGGCCGGCCGGGTCCACGATGGGCAAGCACGGTCGGTTCGTAATTATTGGCAGGGGCATTGGACCGGATATCCGATCCAGAACAATCTCCGAGATCTACCGGCGGATCTTCGGGTACGGGCCCTCACCGACCTCGTCCTGGCCGCGACCCAGCCGGCTCAGCCGAGCAATTACCGCGAATGGTGCCTGGCGAACTACGGCAGCTTCCTCACCGATGAGTTCTACGAGGTCTTCACGACCAAGTATTGGCGACGCGACGCCACGGATTTGGCGACTGACTGGCTGAGCGGGCGACTGATACCTTCCGACCTGGAGAACATCATCCGTGGCGCCATCGGCGACGACGTTGCCGATCAGAGCAAGTTCTCATCCTTCCAGTATCCAGAAAGCGGAGGGTTCTTCGGCTTCTTCGAGCAGCTCTACACGGATCTCGACCTCAGTCTCGGTCGCGCCGCTACCGAAATCGACCTCAATCGATCCCGCTTGTCCTTTGCTTCCGGGCCCGACGAGCACTTCGAGATCCTGGCAAGCTCAATCCCACTGCCTGCGCTGATCGACGCCATCAAGGATGTGCCGCAATCGGTCAAGGAGGCCGCAAAGAAGTTGCGCCACACCAAGTTGCGCTGCGTGAACCTGATTGTGGCCGGCGCCGAGCTCACCGACTCCCCCTGGTGCTACATCTACGATCATGAGATCGACGCCGCCCGGGTCTCGTTCCCGGGCACCCTGGCGCCCGCAAGCATCCCGGCCGGAACCACAGCGATCCAGGCCGAGGTCTTCCGTGACGCTTTGGAACCGTGGGGTGATCGGGACGTCCTCGCCGAACGAACGGTGAGCCAGATGGCCAATCTGTTCGGATTCGATCCTGCTCATGATCTCAGGGCGGTGGACGTTGTTGACTGCTCCCACGCCTATGTCGTGTCCGATCACAACCGAGCATCTGCAGCGGCGCACATCCTGGACTGGCTCGAGACCAACAATGTCTACAGCATGGGTTTGTACGGCAGGTGGAAGTATCTATGGTCTGACGGTGCCTACCGGTCGGGCTATGAGACCGCCCGAAACCTGAAAGCTGCACATGGAATCGGTTGATATCACACTCGCACTCCCCGCCTACAACGAAGCGGACAACATCCGTTCGATCATCGAAGATTCGATGGACGCTCTCGAAACGCTGGGTCGAAGCTGGGAACTGCTGCTCATCGACAACGCCTCCACCGACAACACGGCCGCCGTTGCCCAATCTGTAGCCGACGACGATGCCAGAGTCAGGGTGATCCGCCACGATCGAAATCGGCTGTACTCGGGTTCGTGTGCGACCGCCGTCCGTGAGTCAAAGGGAACCTACGTTGCGATCATGGATTCAGACGGCCAGGCGACAGCTCGCGATCTTCCCCGCTTCCTCGATCGGCTCGGATCTGGTGCCAACCTGGTCATCGGCTGGAGAAGAGACCGCAAGGACCCCCGCTCCCGGCTAGCCGTCTCCGCCCTCTTCAACTGGCTCGGCAAGCTCTATCTGCGCTATCCGCACCATGATCTCAATTGCGGCTTTCGTGTCTTCGACCGATCGTTTGCCGCAGTCGCCGACATCCGCCACGAAATCAACCTCTCCAACCCCGAGCTCTACGTTCGCGCGGTGTTGGCGGATCTCGATGTAGCCGAGGTCGAAGTCCAGCACTTCCCCCGTGAGGGCGGCGGTTCATCCCACAACTTCTTGAGAAGTTGGCGTCTATTCCAAGACGTCAACCGTTACCTCCGCATCCTCCGCCGGGAGCTCAGGGCGTAGGAACCGGCCGACGCCAACACGTGCTCCGTAAACGATGGAAGCCGCGGTGGCCACCAGGAGAGGTGCACTAATCCACACGACGAGGACAGTGTGCTTGGGCAGTTCCATGTATCCGTCCCCGATGGGCACCGCAACGACGGTGAGGAGGGCTGTGGTGCCAATCAGAGCGGAAAGCAAGCCCAGCGACCGACGGGTCGGATCGTCTCGCCAGCGCAGCGCAGCTGCCGTCCCCAAGCCCACTGCGAGCAACCAAATTGCGGGGAGCCACAGCGCGATTCCACCCCGGGTGGCCTGAAGCAGCTTCGTCATCGGATCCCAGCGTTCAGCGAGTCTGACATCCCACACGCTCGTTGCGGAGTTGTCGTAGTTGCCTATGTACGGAACCCTGAAGTCCGGCATGGCCTCGATGGTTGTTTTCACCATGGTGGCGAGCCGATCGGGGTGTCGAATCAGAAACTCGAGCTGGACCCCTCTCGTCAGCTTCTCCTGCAATTGCCGATAGTCGGGATGATCTCTGGCGTTCCCATCCGGCCAGAAGAAGTGCTTGCCTGCATAGGAAGCCACCGAGACCGGTAGCCCCATCTCGGCCAAATCGGCAGCGGGGTCTTCCGACTCGGCAAGCACGCCAAAGAACAGCGAGTTGTACTCGTTGATATCGGCATAGTTCCGCCCATCACTACCTAGATAGTGGGCGGCGCCGGCAAACATCACGAGAACCGACACCACCGGGAGCACCATCGTCCGCCACGCCAGCCGGCCGGTGAGCCAGGGCATCACCAGCAGCACCAGAGAGGCAGGCAACAGAGCGAAGAGCAACAACGGCTTCGACGTGATCGCAAAGAGCACAACGCCGACGTAGACGGCGTAGTGCCAGACGCGGTGGCTCTCCAGCTTCCCGTGGTGGGCGACGACAACGAGAAGAGCAGCAGACCCGGCGAACATCGCAGAGTCGGAGAAATAGGACGTCAAGTATGTGACGAAACCAACGTCCACCCAGAAGGCAAACGTAAGCAACACCAGCACGACTCGCATCCAGAGTCTCCCCGGAAGTACGAGCACCGCCGCCCCGGCGATCACCCCGAATACCAGGGCCCAGATCACACCAAGCAGTCTGATGTCGAATACCTCCGAAGACCCGATCACATCATCGACCCAGATCGCCAATCTGATCACGGGCTCCACCGATGTTGGGTAGGTCCAGGCGTTCTTCTCTGCATCTTGGAGGCAGGGGACCTTCGACTCGGCGATCAGCTCGAATGTCAGCCCGCCCCGGTCCGGAACCGCCATCTCGAACCGACAGAACAACCGCTCCGCGTCGCCATTGTTGGCCAGGCCAATGTCCTGACCCATGAAGAGCTGCAGCAGGATGACCAGGCCGACGACCATGCCCACGCCTAGCGACGCGTATCTATCGCGGGATCTCGCCACGTGCTCGATGGCGGTTCCCGCCAGAGTCATGGGTTGTCGCTCGCCGGGCACGTCCTACTTCGCTCCGAAACCACTGAGCACCGTCCACATCGACCTACCGAGGATCGATAGATCCAGCCACGGGGACATGTGCTTGACGTAGTACAGGTCGTAGGTGAGCTTTTCCACAGTCTCACGCTCGTTGTCGGCGTAGCCGAAGTTGACCTGCGCCCAGCCGGTGACGCCCGGCCGGACAAGGTGGCGATAGCTGTAGAACGGGATGGAGCGCTCAAACTGCTCGGTAAAGACAGGCCGTTCCGGTCGGGGCCCGACCAGGCTGAGGTCGCCCTTGAGAACATTGAGCAGTTGTGGAATCTCATCGATGCGGAACCGGCGAAGGAACTTCCCCATGTTGGTAAGCCTGCTGTCGTTGGCGGTGGCGAACTGGGGTCCGTCCTTCTCGGCATTCACGACCATTGTGCGGAACTTGAAGAGGGTGAAGACCTCACCGTCCCGACCCATTCGCTCTTGCCGGTAGATGGCAGGGCCGCTTGAATCCACTTTCACCGCCACCCAGATCGATGCGGCCAGCAGAATCCACAGCGGGGCGGTCAGCAGGACCAGAGAAATATCGATGGCCCTCTTGAATGTGGCGTACTCATTGCGACTGACCGGCGCCGATAGCTCCCACCCTTCGGCGAGATGAACCATCGGGAGTCGCCCTGTGTATTCCTCGTAGACACTGGACAGCGCCCGGACCGGGTAGCCGGCCAGATTCCAGGACGAAACGAACTGGGCCATGCGATCGGACATCACCGGACGAAGATCGACAATGAGAGTCGCACCAACCTGCGCCTCAGTTGGTGGCTCACCCGCCGGGTCGTACACGTCGATCACGTTCGTATGCTCCGCGTCCCGCAGATCCTCGACGAGACCCTTCTCCCCTGTCACGATCACAAGATCTTCCGCCCAGGGACGACGCCGACGCAAGAACCGGTGGAGCAAGGTTCCGGCCAGCCAGAGAGCAATTGTCGTGGCGAGATAGGCACGCGACCAATAGGACGGACGACCAAACGCAATACCGGTTGCCGTCAAGGCGGCTGCCATCGCAACGATTGACAGGGCCCGACCATACGACGGGCGCGGTGCCCCCTGTACCCACATCCGCACGCTGGCATACGACCCGAGTAGTGCACCGGCGCCCAGCATGCCGAGCATCGGCCACACGTTTTGGTCGGAGCGGGTGGCCTCCCACGGCAAAAGCCCGCCGAAGGTGATTACCGACCCTACGAGGACGGCAACAACCAGCGCAAGCAGGTCGGAGACAAGAACAGATAGAAGGAATTTCCTACGCATTGGCTATGAAGGATACCTGCCTCGAGAGCTGCGATCGCTGCTCACCCGGCTATTGTCGCCCGATGCCTCGCGCGACATTCACCCACCAAGCCACCGCGGATGCCGACACAGACACCGTTTGGGCCAGCCTGCAGGTTGCAGAGACCTGGTCCAACATCGGGCCCGTCGAGAACATCAGCGACCCTGAGCTCGATGACACGGGCCAGCTGCGCTCTTTCCGGTGGTCGACGACCGTAGCGTCGAAGCGATACCCGGGGACCGCACAGGTAACCCTGGCCGAGCCAGCCCAACGCATGGTTCTGAACCTCGACGCCCGAGAGGTAGCCGGCAACCTGGAGACCCACCTCGAGTCAAACGGTGACGGAACCACAATCATCACGGTCACGCTCGAAGTCGTATCCCGAGGAACGCTCTCAACTCTCTTCTTCCCGATCGTCAGCGAAACGATCGCAAAAGGCCTACCGACGCAGGTTGACGAGTTCGCCGCGGCGCTGGGTTCCGCAGAGGCTTCCTAGGACTCCGAAGCATCAATAGCCCGCTGCTGCGCAGCCTTGAGCTCCTCAGCCAGACGCAACGCCTCCTCACGACCGCCCTCAGTCGTCTCGGCGCGGTCGGTGAGCAGAGTCACGCTGTTGGAGTAGATCTGCAGAAAGCCACCGTGGATGCCAATCGTTGTGACCTCGTCATCGGCATCGGTGATCTGCACCGGACCGGTGGCAAGGGCTGCCATGGTGGCCTCGTGATCCGCCAGGATCCCGATGTCGCCTTCTGTCGTGCGTGCAGAGATCATCTGGGCTGCTCCGGACCAGATGACGGCCTCAGGAGTGACTACGTCGACGTGAAAGAGCTTGCCGGGCATCAGTCGTTCTCCATCTCCTTGGCCTTACGTTCGACATCCTCGGCACCGCCGACCATGTAGAAAGCCTGCTCTGGCAGGTGATCGAGCTCACCTTCGACCAGCATCGAGAATGACTCGATGGTCTCGTCGAGAGGTGTGTTAACGCCAGGCTGACCGGTGAAGGCTTCGGCGACGAACATCGGTTGGGCGAGGAACCTCTGGATCCGTCGGGCTCGGCCGACCACCAGCTTGTCCTCCTCGGACAACTCGTCGATTCCGAGGATCGCGATGATGTCCTGGAGATCCTGATAACGCTGCAGAATCTGCTGGACCTGGGTCGCCACGTTGTAGTGCTTGTCGCCAACGATCTGCGGATCAAGCGCACGGCTTCCCGAATCGAGCGGATCGACGGCCGGGTAGATGCCCAGAGCCGTGAGCGGTCGGGACAGCACGGTGGTCGCATCGAGGTGAGCAAAAGCCGTATGCGGGGCCGGGTCGGTGATGTCGTCGGCGGGAACGTAGATAGCCTGCAGCGAGGTGATGGAACGCCCCTTGAGCGACGTGATTCGCTCCTGGAGGATGCCCATCTCACCCGCCAGCGTGGGCTGGTAGCCGACGGCGGACGGCATACGACCCAGCAGGGTCGAGACCTCAGAGCCGGCCTGGGTGAATCGGAAGATGTTGTCAATGAAAAGGAGAACGTCCTGACGTTGTACGTCACGGAAGTACTCGGCCATCGTCAGCGCCGACAGGGCAACGCGGAGACGGACACCTGGCGGCTCGTCCATCTGGCCGAAGACAAGGGCTGCTTTCTCGAGAACGCCTGATTCGGTCATTTCGAGAAAGAGGTCGTTGCCCTCACGAGTGCGCTCGCCAACGCCGGCGAACACCGAAACACCACCATGCTGAGTGGCGACCCGGTTGATCATCTCCTGGATGAGCACCGTCTTGCCGACCCCGGCACCGCCGAACAGGCCGATCTTTCCGCCCTCGAGATACGGGCAGATCAAGTCCAGCACTTTGATTCCCGTTTCGAAGACCTTCTTCTGCGGCTCAACATCCTCGAACCGGGGAGCATCGCGGTGGATCGGCCACCAGTCACCGGTGAACTCGAGATCCGGGGCATCGAGTGCGACACCCCACATATTGAAGATATGACCCAGCGTCTGATCACCGACGGGGACGGTGATCTCCAACCCGGTGTTGCGCACAGTCGCCCCACGCACCAAACCATCGGTCGGCGCGAGCGCGATGGCGCGAACGGTGTTGTGCCCGAGGTGTTGCGCGACCTCGAATTTGACTGTCTTTGATTCTCCTGCGATCTCGAAGTCCACTTCGAGGGCATAGAGGATCTCGGGCATGGCATCGCTCGGGAATTCCACGTCTACGACCGGGCCGGCCACCTTGACGATCCGCCCCGTTGGGAGTGCGGTGGTTGTGGTCACTGTCTCTCCGTCCTTTACCTATCCACCGGCGAGCGCTTCGGCGCCACCGACGATTTCAGATATCTCAGTTGTGATTTCAGCCTGGCGGGCCTGGTTGGCCTCGCGGGTCAATAGCCGCACCAGTTCTTCCGCGTTCTCGGTTGCCGCCTTCATCGCCCGGCGCCGCGCTGCGTGCTCAGACGCCGACGCCTCCAGCAGTATTCCGAAGACGGTGCCTTCGAGGTACCTGGGCAGTAGGCGGGCAAGAATCGCCTCGGCGGAAGGCTCAAACGTGTAAGCGGCAGAAGCTTCCGCCCCTGTGCTCGATTCCGGTGCCGCGATCGGAAGAACCGCCCATTGCACCGGCTTTTGCGTTAGCGCTGATACGTAGCGGGTCGTGAACACCTCGAATGAATCCGCTCGTTCGGTCTCATAGTCCTCGAGCAGCGCATTGCCGATCATGCGCGCATCGCCGTAGCCGGGCGTATCCGTAACGCCGAGCCAGGCATGCTCGATCTCAAACTTGCGATAGGCGAAGTACGCCCTGGCCTTCTCCCCGACCACATAGAGCCTGACAACGGTGCCGTTTTCCTGGAGCTCGTGGATCCGATGCTCGGCCATCCGGATGATGTTGCTGTTGTAGCCACCTGCAAGGCCACGATCGGAGGTGACAACAACGACACCAGCCGACTTGACCGGGCGACGCTCCAGCAGCGGATGGCTGACCGCACCGCTACCGGCGCCGAGGTTATGGATGACCTCATTCATCTTGTCCGTGTACGGCTGTGACTTGGCCACACGCACCCGGGCCTTGGCGATTCGCGATGTAGCGATGAGCTCCATCGCCCGCGTGATCTTCATGGTCGACTCAACGCTCTTGATGCGCCGCCGGATTTGCCGTACTTCAGCAGATGCCACGGATCAGCCTTCCCTGGAAGCCTTGTAGTCGTTGATGGCCGAAACGAGAGCCTCGGCCGGCAAATCGCCGGTATCTCTGATCTCGTTCAAGAGACCCGAGTACCGGGCTCTGACGAACTCGAGCAACCCGCTCTCGAAGCTATGGATATCTGCCACGGCAACATCATCCATGTGGCCTTCGGTCACCGCAAAGATAGAAACCACCTGTTCCTGCACCGGAAGCGGCGCAAACTGGCCCTGCTTCAAGACCTCAACGACGCGGGCACCACGATCGAGCTGAGCCAAGGATGCAGCATCCAGCTCCGAGCCGAACTCGGCGAACGCCTCTAGCTCACGGAACTGAGCCAGGTTGAGTCGCAACGGGCCGGCGACCTTCCGCATCGCCTTGACCTGGGCGGCGCCGCCGACGCGGGAAACCGAGATACCGGCGTTGATAGCGGGCCGGATACCCGAGTAGAACAAGTCTGACTCGAGGAAGATCTGACCGTCGGTGATGGAAATCACATTCGTCGGGATATAGGCCGAGACGTCGTTTGCCTTGGTTTCGATCACAGGCAGACCCGTCATCGAACCGGCTCCGAGCTCGTCGCTCAACTTCGCACACCTCTCGAGGAGACGGCTGTGGAGATAGAAGACGTCGCCGGGATATGCCTCACGTCCCGGAGGGCGACGCAGTAGCAACGAGATCTCGCGATAGGCGACTGCCTGCTTCGAAAGATCGTCGAATATCACGAGTGCGTGCTCACCGTTGTACATCCAGTACTGGCCGATAGCCGAACCGGAGTAAGGCGCATACATCTGGAGGGCCGCGGCCGTGGAAGCTGGAGCCGCAACGATGACCGTGTAGTCCATCGCCCCACCCTGCTCGAGAGCATCTGCGACCTCTGCGACCGTCGAAGCCTTCTGACCGATGGCGACATAGATGCACTTCACGCCAAGACCCTTTTGGTTGAGGATCGTGTCGATCAAGATCGCCGTTTTGCCGGTTTGCCGGTCGCCGATGAGCAGCTGACGCTGACCCCGACCAATCGGGGTCATGGCATCAATTGCCTTGATACCCGTCTGCAGCGGCTCAGACACCGGTTGCCGTTCAACAACCGAAGGAGCCTGGGTCTCGAGAAGACGGGTCTCGGTGTACTCGACCGGGCCTTTGCCGTCCATTGGGTTGCCGAGCGGGTCGATGACCCGACCCAACAAACCATCACCGACAGGCACGGATAGCACGCGGCCGGTTGAGCGCACCTCGGCGCCTTCTTCGATCTTCGACGCATCGCCCATGATGACGGCGCCGATCGAGTCTTCGTCGAGGTTGAGGGCAACACCGGTGAGACCACCGGGAAACTCCAACAACTCGGATGTCATGACGTGAGGAAGACCCACAACACGGGCGACGCCGTCACCGACTGACTCTACGTAGCCGACGGTCTCGGCCTCGATGGATGGAGTCCATCCTTCGAGGTTGCGCCGGAGTGCCCCGGTGATGTCTTCGGGAGTCAGGGTTAGATCAGCCATTCGCTATGCCCATGCCTCTCGCAATTCCAGGAGTCGGCTCCGCACCGACCCATCAAACAATGTGTCTTCAACTTGGGCTACGAGCCCGCCAACCACCGATGGATCAACCACGACGTGCAGCTTCACCCTCTTGCCGGTGACCTCGGTCAGCCTGGCCGCCAACCGCTCCTGAGTCGCCGCATCGAGTTCAATCGCGCTGGTCACGTCGGCCACAACCTCGCCCTCTGCTTCGGCAGCAAGTTCCATCATCCGCTTCGTGATCGCGGAGAAGTCTCGGATCCTGCCCACGCCGACGAGCATATTCACGAGCGAAACGGTGACACCCGATGCCCGCGTGCCGATGAGATCCGAGATGATTCCCTGCTTCTTCTCGAACGGGATCAAAGGATCTCCAAGCGCACCCTTCAGTTCCTCGGACTCGCCAAAGGCGGCGGCAACACGGAACAGTTCGTCCGACAGACGATCCGCATCACCTTCGGCGCCGACGACGCCGAGCATTGCCTGGGCGTAACCATCAACGTGGTTGGTAACCATGATCAGCCCTCGTCGCCCAACTCGTCGATGAACTGCTCGACGAGAGCCTGCTGCGAGTCACGATCGAGGGTGCGACCGACGAGCTTCTCGGCAACATCGAGCGAAAGCCCGGCCACCTCACGGCGCATCGAAGTGACCGCTCGTTCCCGTTCGGCATTGAGTTCTTGACCGGCGCGAGACTTGATTTCCTCGGCCTCTGCCTCGGCGCGGGCAACAATATCGGCACGGGCCGACTCGCCTGACTGGCGAGCGTCCTCGACGATCTTGGTTGCTTCGCCACGGGCGCCTGCAATCGAGGCTTCGTAATCGGCCTTCAGTGCAGCCGCTTCGGCCTTCTCGGCCTCTGCAGCTTCGAGATCAGCTTTGATCGCCTTCTGGCGATTCTCAATCATCTCGTTGAAGGCGGGAATCGCATACTTCCAGATGAAGAAGAACACGATCCCGAATGCGATCACACCAGCGGCGAGTTCACGCAGGTCGGGGACCAGCAAATCGGCGCCACTGGCCTCTTCCTCAGCCGCAAGCAGGAGACTTGCGAATAGCATCGTTGTTCCTCCCTTAGGCGATGAAGAAGAGCACGAAGCCGATGAGGGCGAGCGCTTCGGTAAAAGCGATACCCAAGAACATCGTGGTCCTCACCATGCCGGCGGCTTCGGGCTGGCGAGCCATTGCCTGGACCGCGTTTCCAGCGACGATGCCAATACCGACACCGGGACCGATTGCGGCTAGGCCATAGCCGATCAGCGCCAATGAACCGGAGATATCACCTGAGAGTCCGGTGGTGACCTCCTCGGCGGCCATGATCAGAGCGTCCATTCCGTCTGTTCCTTTCCTAAGTGCCTGTCGGGCGTTTTCGAGAACTTGTTGCTTGGGCCCATTTCGTGGGCGTTCCCAGTGTTAGTGGGCCTCGACCTCAACCGAGGTCTGAATGTATACAGCTGAAAGCAGGGTGAAGATGTATGCCTGGAGCACGGCTACGAGAATCTCAAAGAGGTAGATGAAGAGACCCAGCCCGGCCCAGAGAAAGCCCCATAGTCCTGCAACATTGCCGCTGGGGAGCGAGCCGAGCATGACCCACGAGGAAAGCAGGAGCAACGAAAGCATCACGTGCCCGGCGGCCATATTGGCAAAGAGTCGAACCGCGAGAGAGAACGGCCTAACGAGCAGCGTTGAAACCAACTCGATGAGCCCAACCAAAGGAACCAGGAAGATCGGCACTCCTGGCGGCTTGATCATATGGCCGAAGTAGCCACCGAAGCCCTGTTCCTTGATCCCGGCAAAGAGAAACAGGACCCAGGTAATGAGAGCGAGGAAGGCCGGGAGACCAATCCGTGACGCAATCGGGAACAGCGTCAACGGGAAGACCTCCATCAGGTTGCCCACCAAGATGAAGAAGAAGATCGAAGCAAGATACGGGAAATACTTCAGCCCGTGCTTGGGACCGATGATCCCGACTGCAATCTCATCGCGGACAAACCCGAGAGCCGTCTCAGCGAGGGTCTGCAGCTTGCCGGGCACCAGCGAGCGCTTCCGGAAAGAAAAGTAGAAGAAGGCTACGACGAGCACCGCAGCAAGGACCGTGAGGATCATGGTCCGGTTGAGGCCGCCGACAAACGGCAGCTCAAACAGCTCATTCACGCTGGCGGGCGTGCAAATGATCTGACTTTCTGGATCGCATGCCGCGGCTGCGAAGATCAGCTCCACTCCAACTCCTTTGTTTCACCCCGTGCTACTGCAACAGTCTCCCATGAAAGCAGCACGAGATAGCTCACAACAGCTGAGATTCCCATTGCCAGCCGGTCTACGTCAACTACCTGGGCGATAAGCAACATCACCAGCATGATGAGTGCCAACCGCAAGAAAAAACCACCTAGCGCGGCGGCATGATAGAGCTTCAACGATATCGCTGCAGCCTTTGACAGCACAAAGCCGGCGAGGACGAAATTGCCGGCCACGACCGCAACCCCGAGCGCAGCAGCGACGGCACCTGCCCCACCCCTCCACAACAACGCGATCAAGATCACCGGCGGCGCCACCCACAGCACTCTCTTGGCCGTGGCGAGACCGATCTTGGCTTCGATATCTCGAGGCCCCGGCGCAGCTTCATATCCGGTGAGAATATCGTTCTGGTCAGCCACGGCGGCGCTCCTCAGCCTGCTCTTCGAGCACCGCAGAGTGCTGCCACAGCTTGAAAAAACCGGTGATGAAGCCGGCGATGATGAAGATGATGATGAACACAGGCCGCGTGTCGAGCCACCAGTCGAGACCGAACCCGATCAGCAGTCCGGCGATGATGGACGAGATGAAGTCGACGCTCGGGCTGAAACCGCCGGTCACCGATTTGCGATCGGGAACGACACCGCTGCGGTCGTTTGTCATTGTGGTATCACCGGTTTCGGAAGGCGGGCATCGTGGGCATGGCACGGACGAACCGCCCGGAGCGGGCGCCACTGTACCCGCGATGTTTTCCTACCCGCAACCTTAATGGCATGGCATTTGCCGAGTTGGCCTTTGGATGTCCTCAGGTCGCTACACGTGACCGGCAAAGGCGGCGGGATACGCCGGGAATGCATCGGCCAGCTCGTGAACCTGATCGGTGTAGAGGGTCACGGAATACGGGTCGATCCGCTTGCGCAACAGCTCAACGATGAGCTTGCCCAACAGCACCATCTGCTCCTGCATCATGCCCGCCGACGTCACCGATGGCGTCCCCAGCCGCAAACCGCTGGTGATGAACGGCGATCGGGGGTCGAACGGAATCGAATTGCGGTTGAGAGTCACCCCGTGATCGTCGAGGAACTCCGATGCTTCCTTGCCGGTGAGATCGGCATCGAGAGAGCGCAGATCGACCAGGAACATGTGGTTCTCCGTACCGCCGCTGACGACACGCAACCCCTCATCGTCCATGGCACCCGCCAGAACTTTGGCGTTTCGAACAATCTGGTTGGCATATGTCTTGAATTCGGCCCGGCCCGCCTGCTCAAAGCACAGCGCCTTAGCGGCGATCTGGTTGTTGATCGGCCCACCCTGAGCGAACGGGAACACCGCTTTGTCGATCTGCTTCGCAAACTTCTCGCGGCTGAGAATCATTCCTCCACGGGGCCCCCGCAGCGCCTTGTGAGTCGTTGCCGTGACAATGTCGGCGTGCGGAACCGGATTGGGATGCGCACTGCCGGCGATGAGGCCGATGATGTGCGCTGCGTCCACGAGGAATATGGCGCCCACCTCGTCGGCGATCTTGCGGAAGGCCGACCAATCGATGAACTGAGAGTAGGCGGTGTAGCCGGCAACGATCATCTGCGGCCGATGCTCGAGCGCAAGCTCGCGGACCTGATCGAGGTCGATCTGTTCGGTCTTTTCGTCCACTCCGTACGCAACAAAGTTGAAGAAGTTGCCGGAGAAGTTGACGGACGAGCCGTGGGTGAGGTGGCCACCCTGGTCGAGACGCATCCCGAGGATGGTGTCGCCGGGCTTCAACACGGCCATGTATGCGGCCATGTTCGCCTGCGAGCCGCTGTGCGCCTGGACGTTGGCATGCTCTGCGCCGAAAAGCCGCTTGGCGCGTTCGATGGCCAGGTTCTCGACCTCGTCGATGACCGCGCAACCCTCGTAGTAGCGCCGTCCCGGATAGCCCTCTGAGTACTTGTTCGAAAGCACTGAGCCCGATGCCTGCATCATGGCCCGCGAAATGAAGTTCTCAGATGCGATCAGCTGGATCTGAGAGCGCTGTCTGCCGACTTCCTTCTTGATCAACTCAGCGAGTTGAGGGTCGACTTCTTCAATTGGCCGCATGTCCGACATCGGATCACTTCCCCTGCACGTGAACGCGTTTCGGCGAGGGTAGCAGTGACGTGACTATGCGCCTGAATACCAGATGGATTAGCCCATCTTCTGGCTATACCTCGCGTACGGGCCCATCGCGGAGAACCAATGGCGACGGCTCGGTCAGGTCGATAATCGTCGAGGCCTGGCCGCCCCTGGCCTTTCCCTCGAGGTACACCGAAACTGCATCGCCGAAGAGATCTTTGGCATCGAGATCGTTGAGCACCGACTCGTTGCCGGCGAGGTTTGCTGAAGTGACCGCAAGTGGCCCGTAGGTCTCGAGCAGCTCGATCGCCACCGGATGGTCGGGGCATCGCAGCCCCACCGTCCTTCGTCCCGCATGGCCCAGCCAGCTCGGGGCCGATGGGAGTCTCGGGAGTACAAGGGTCAGAGCGCCCGGCCAATGCAGATCGGCAAGGTCGAGGGCACGATCAGACAAGGAAGCAATCGTCATCCCTTGCTCGAGCGACGCCACCAGGATCGCTAGTGGCTTGTTGGCGGGCCTCCCCTTCAGCTCGAAGATGGCGCCAAGCGCATCTTCGCGAAAAGGGTCTGCCGCTAGACCATAAAGCGTATCCGTGGGCACTCCGACGATTTCACCACGCTTGAGTGCTGCAACAGCCTGCTCGATCGACATTGTCGCTCCCTTTTACCGCTCAGTCTCAAGTTAGTGCACATCGCCGGGCATTGGAGCGTATCCGCGCACAAATCGATCGCGACCAGTTAGATCTTGGACGATTCCCGCCCGATAGTCCGCAAACAACTCCCGACAAGCATCGCCCTGGGTCTCCCCGATCTCACAGATGATCGCTGCTCCCGGCCGCATCCAGCCGATTGCCTCAGCCGCGATCCGTCGCAGCACATCGAGACCATCCCGGCCCGCCACCAGAGCCGTTGCCGGCTCGAAAGCGGCCACTTCTGCGGGAAGATCCGCGTACTCACCCGTGGAGACGTAAGGCGGATTGGAAACGATGAGATCAAACGAGCCCGCTAGATCGACAGGCAGAGGGGAGAACAGATCACCCCGGTGGAATGTCACATCCAGCCCGAGCCGCACACCATTGTCGATCGCGACGGCTAGAGCATTCGGCGATAGGTCAACCGCAACCACGCTTGCCGCTGCAATCGCATGCTTCAGGGCGAGCGCCAGGTTGCCGCTTCCGGTACAGAGATCAAGAACCATCGGATCGGGCCGACCCTCGAGCTCTCCGAGTGCGAGCTCGAGCAACCGCTCCGTCTCGGGTCGTGGAATGAGAACCCGGTCGTCAACATAGAGCTCGATCGGACCGAACTGGACCGACTCCTCGATGTACTGAAGTGGCTCGCCCGACCGCCGGCGGGTCACGAGCAGGCGAAATCGGTTGACATCGGGTTCGGCGACCAATGGATCCCCCAGCATCCAATTGCGATTGTTTCCTGTGGCCGCAAGCAGCAGCCGAACGGCCTCGTGAGGTTCGAGGTCGCCAGCCTCTTTGAGCAGTTTGGATGCAGTGGTCGCCACAGCTCCAACATAGACGTTCGCTCGGGGTCGACCGGCCGACTCCTTACCCCACGCGGTGCGGCACCGACAGTGAGCAAAGATGCATGACAACCTGCCCAGGGCTGGATCGGGCGACGCACCAACTGTGCGTCGTCGTTGGCTCATCGCGGTCTTTGCCGTGCTCGGCGTCTCGGCCGCTTTCACCAGCGTTGCCTCCGGCGACGTGGCCACGCCGGTAGCCGTACTCGCCATGACACTGGGCTTGTCTGTGACCGGCTGGCTATTGCTCCGCGACTCACGAGCCATGGCCAAGGCAGAAGGCAGAGCGTGGCGTCTTCTCGGCACGGGGCTTCTCATCGCCGCTGCCGGCATCGTGATTCATGCCGGCGCCTGGTTCGTCGTCGGCGACGTGCCTACCTTCGGTCCTTTGGACCTCTTCTGGCTGGTCGGATACGCCCTCGGAACAGCGGGCGTGGCGATGTTGCCCCACACGGGAGCAAGTAGATGGCAACGCGCCCGACTCCTGCTCGACGGTCTTATCGGAGCGATCGCTATCGGGGCTCTGCTTTGGGCAATGAAACTTCAGCATCTGGCCGCCGACCTCAACGAGTTGTCGATCTGGAGCCGCACCATCGGGACGTCCTACGTTTTGCTGGACGTCGGTCTCCTCATCGTGCTGGTGACGGTCGTGATCAAACGCTCCACCTATCGGTTTGATCGGCGCCTGGTCTTCATCGGGCTGGCGTTGCTCGCTCAGGGAGGTGCCGATTACGTCTTCCTCACCAACGGAGTCGGCCGGACGTTCAACGAGGTTGTCCCCGTTTTCCCGCTCCACATCATCGCGTCGGCAATGTTCCTCGCGGCCGCCGCAACCGTGAGCAAGGCCCCCGAGCCACGTGAGTACGCCGACCGAGCAACAGCCCCGGCATGGTCATTCATTGTTCCCCACAGCCTTGCGGCCGTGCTGGTTGGCCTTCTCCTGATCAGCGTTCCCGAGAGCGGATACTCGGCAACCGACAAGGTACTGCTCCCTGCAACTGTTCTCCTCGGGTGCCTGATGCTGACCCGGCAAGCCGTAGCGATCAATGAGAGCCGGCGATCGATCGACCACCACCGATCAGTTCTCGCCGCTTCGATCTCCCACGAGCTCCGCACCCCTCTCACAACAATGGTGGGATTCCTCGAGCTTCTCGATGCTGAGGCGTTTCCAAACGCTGATGAACGGCGAGAGGCGACATCGCTCGTCTCCAGTCAAGCCAATTACATGGCGACGATGGTCACCGACATCCTGATGCTTGCGTCCGATGGCGAGGAATCGATGGACCTCCAGATCACTGCCACCCCGGTGGCCGACCTCGTTGGGCATGCCATCATCGACGCCGACATCGACCCCTCGCTCGCCCGCACAACCACCTCCGACGGCCTTACGGCGTTTGTCGACGAGGGCCGGATCCGACAGGCGGTTGCGAACCTGCTGAGCAACGCTGCCCGCTATGGGGGCGGGCAAATCGAGATAGTCGCGTTGGCCAACTCAGGTGATCTCCTTCTCGAGGTTCACGACGACGGACCGGGGGTCTCACCGAAGCACGAACTCATGATCTGGGAGAAGTTCGAACGAGGACCCAATCGATTCAACGCAGCGACCCCCGGTTCGGGCATCGGCCTGGCGATTACGGGAGCGATTGCCGCAGCCCACGGCGGCATGGCCGGCTACAAGGATTCGGAGCGATTGGGAGGAGCTTGCTTCTGGATGACTTTGCCGGGTCGAGTGGAGCAGGCCGGTTCACCAGGGCGGCGAGATGCGAACGACGGGGCACCGCCGCAGCCACTTCGGCTAGTCGGCGGCAGCCAGGCTCTCGGCGGCGTCGTGAGCAGCAAGCGCGGCGTGAAAGTCGTCCAGGCTGCCGTCGAGTATCTCGGGAAGGGAATGGAGCGTTAGACCGACTCGGTGATCGGTAACCCGATTCTCCTTGAAGTTGTAGGTACGGATCTTCTCCGAGCGCTCCCCCGTTCCGACCTGAGAACGCCGCGCCGAAGCCTGCTCACCCTGCTGCTCTGCCATCTGCTGCTGATACAGCCGTGCCCGCAACACTCGCAGCGCCTTGAGCTTGTTCTGCAACTGGGATTTCTCGTCCTGACAGGTCACAACCACGCCAGTCGGTAGGTGTGTGATGCGCACTGCCGAGTCCGTTGTGTTGACCGACTGCCCACCGGGGCCCGTCGACCTGAAGGTATCGACCTGGATGTCGTTCTCGTGGATGTCGACCTCAACGGCTTCCACCTCGGGAAGAACGGCGACGGTCGCTATTGATGTGTGGATTCGACCCTGGGACTCGGTCTTGGGCACCCGCTGCACCCGGTGCGGACCGGCTTCGTACTTGAGCTTGGAGTACGCACCCTTTCCCTTGACGGAGAATGTGGCGTCCTTGAGACCGCCACCACCGGTTACAGAGGTGTTGATAGGCTCGCTCTTCCACCCGTGACGCTCGGCGAAGCGCTCGTACATGCGATAGAGATCGGCACCCCACAAGGCGGCTTCATCGCCACCGGCGGCGGCTCGGATCTCGACGATCACATCTTTGTCGTCGTTGGGGTCCTTGGGAACGAGCATCACCCGGAGCTGGCTCTCGAGTGGCTCGAGCCGACCTCGCTGCTCGGCGGCAACCCCGTCGAGATACTCTTTCATTTCGGCGTCGCCTTCAGCGCCGGCCATCTCAACGGCCTCTTCCATCTCCTGCGAGGCTTGGCGGTACTCACGCCAGGCCTCGATCACAGGCCTCAAATCGGCGTGACGAATCGAGACCTCGCGGTAGCGCTCCTGATCGGAGAGAACGTCCGGGTCGGCCATTTCCTCGAGGGTCTCGTTGAAGCGAACTTCGAGTTCCTCGAGCTTGCTGCGCAAACTGTCATCCATCAGCGGGAACTTCCCGCTCTGCGGCGAGAGCGGCAGCGACAATCGGCCCTCGTTCGCCAAGCGCCGCTGCTTCCTCATCGGATAGGGCGGCAAGCAAACTGGCGACGGCAACCTCGACCATGTCGTCCGATGGTTCCTTTGTCGTGATCCGCTGCAGCCAGATCCCGGGACGGTTCGCCCAGGACATCCAACGCTGGTTGGCGCCAAGCTTCAACACCTCATAGGAGAGACCTGCGATCACCGGAATCAGCGCCAATCGCGAAATCACCTGCCAGACGAAGGGCAGCCCGTGAAGAGCGAGGAACACCACGAACGCAACCATGCCCACGATCAATATGAACGAAGTGCCGCAACGTGGGTGACGCGGGCTGTACGGCTGGATGGCTTCGATACTGAGCGGATCGCCGTTCTCGTAAGCGTGAATGGTCTTGTGCTCGGCACCGTGATATTGGAAGACCCGAGCGATCTCTTCCGAACGCGAGATCGCCCAGATATACAGAACGATCAGAGCGATCCGGATCACGCCGTCGATGATCACAAAGCCGATTGATGAATCGCCGACAAAGGTCCTGAGGTAGTTGGCGGCGAACGCCGGGAGCAGGATGAAGAGAGCTAGAGCGACGACGATCGCCAGGGCCATCGTCCAGAAGACCTGCCCCTTGGTCAGCTCGTCCTCCTCCTCTGCACCCGATTGCACCGCCGACCACGACAGGGCTTTGAACCCGAGAGAAAGCGACTCGACCAGCACCAGCACCCCGCGGATAAAGGGAACCTTGCGCAACCGGGACTTGCCGCTGAGATTGGGCAACTCGTTGCGCTGGGTAATGATGCTGCCATCGGGACGACGACACGCCACTGCCCACTGCGTGGGGGCGCGCATCATCACGCCTTCCATGACGGCTTGGCCGCCGACGCTCGATCCGGGTGGGCGGCTCAAGTGGCGCTACTTGTTGGTGTCGGCGGCGTCCTGGGCCTTGGCCGTAGTGTCAACCCCGGCCTTGGCGTAACGACGGCGGAAGCGCTCGACACGACCACCGGAGTCGACGAGGATCTGCTTGCCGGTATAGAACGGATGGCTTGCGCTCGAGATCTCGAGCTTGGCCAGCGGGTAGGTATTGCCGTCCTCCCACTCGATGGTCTCATCCGTCTCGATGGTCGAACGAGTCAGGAAGGCGAAATCGGACGACGTGTCCTGATACACGACGGGCCGGTAGTTGGGGTGTAGATCGGGTTTCAAAGCTCTAGCTCCTGGTTCTTTGCAGCAGTGGACTCTACTACTGACCGCTCTTGGCAACCTCAGCGAGGAATGCGGCATTCGACTTCGTGTTCTTGAGACGATCGATGAGCAATTCGAGCGCTGCTCCCGACTCGAGCGCCATCAGCACCCGGCGCAGCTTCCAGACTTCGGTCAACTCGTCGGGATGGAACAACAGTTCCTCGCGGCGTGTGCCGGATGCCTCGATATCTATGGCCGGGTAGATACGCTTGTCTGCAAGCTTCCGGTCGAGCCGCAGCTCCATGTTTCCGGTTCCCTTGAACTCTTCGAAGATGACCTCGTCCATCCGGGACCCGGTCTCGACGAGAGCCGTGCCGAGGATGGTCAGGCTGCCGCCCTCCTCGATGTTTCGGGCCGCACCAAAGAAACGCTTCGGCGGATACAGGGCGGTCGAATCGACACCACCCGACAGGATTCGCCCCGATGCGGGCGTTGCCAGGTTGTGAGCACGGGCGAGACGCGTGATCGAGTCGAGAAGAACGACGACGTCTTTGCCCATCTCGACAAGTCGCTTGGCCCGCTCGATGGCGAGTTCTGACACCTGGGTGTGCTCTTCGGCGGGACGATCGAAGGTCGAAAAGATGACCTCGCCCTTGACCGAACGTTGCATGTCGGTGACTTCTTCAGGACGCTCGTCGACGAGAACAACCATGAGATGGCACTCGGGATTGTTGACGGAGATCGAGTTGGCCAGTTCCTTGAGAACCGTCGTCTTACCTGCCTTTGGAGGCGAGACGATCAGCCCACGCTGTCCCTTCCCAATCGGTGCGATGATGTCGACGATCCTCGCCAGGATGTTCTTGTGGTCGCCCTGGATCTCCAGGGGAAGACGAACATCGGGGAAAAGCGGAGTGAGACTGGCGAACTTGGCCCGTGCCTCAGCCTGTTCCGGTTCCATCTCGTTCACCTTGATCGGGCGAACGAGCGCGGGGAACTTCTCCTGGGCGCGGGCGGGGCGGATCGGACCCTCGCAGATGTCGCCCTTGCGCAGCTTGTTCTTGCGGATCTGGTTGGCCGGAACGTATACGTCCTGGTCGCTGGGCAGGTAACCGCCACAGCGGAGGAATCCGTAGCCCTCAGGCAGGATGTCGAGGATGCCCGTGCGAACCTCTAGCTCGGACTCATCGATCGGTTCCTGCTGCCGGCGCTTGTTGCGACGACGCCGATTGCGATTACCAGCTTCGCCACCCTGGCCACCCTGGCGCTGACCTTGGCCCTGGCGACCGTCGCCGTTGTTGCTGCCGTCCTCTGCCTTCTCTTCGCCCTCTTGGGCGGGAGCCACATCGTCGTTGGTCTTGACGGCGGCCACTTCGTCCTCGGGCTTTGGCTCAGGGAGCATCTTCTCGTCGAACTTCTCGGCGCCGATGATGGCGGTGATCAGCTTGGTCTTCTGTAGCCCGTCGTGCTCCACGTCAATGGAGCCGGCCATCTCGCGTAGTGCATCGAGACCCAGCTCTTGGAGTCTGGCTCGGGTGGTCGTCATGGGCAGTTGTTTCCCTTCAACGAGGTTCTGGCATGTTGATGCCTGTGATGTCTCCGTCCCGAATAAGCGATTGTCCCCTCAAGAGAATCAGAACACGCTTTCGGCGCAGCAGGCCGCACACGGGAGAAAGGTGGAAACGGATATCGATCCGGGGGTTAGTTTACCTGCGCCTGGCGTCTGTGCAAACGCTACTTGGCAGCGCCTGCGCATATGCCGAACTCAGCTGTTACCAACCCAGTTGTTCGAGAACGGAATCGAGATTGGGTCGGACCGCTCTCAGGTCACTGAATCCTTCGGCCGCCGTGTCGGGATCCTTGAGGCCGTGTCCCGTCAGAGTGCACACGACCACGCCTTCCGGCAGCTCATCCTGGAACTTGAGGATCCCGGCAACAGACGCCGCGGAAGCGGGTTCGCAAAAGACACCCTCTGCGGAGGCCAGGAGCCGGTAGGCGGCGAGGATCTCGTCATCAGTGACGGCTTCGATTCGTCCCCCGGATTCATCGCGGGCCGTGATGGCGCTGTCCCACGAGGCAGGGTTTCCGATCCGAATAGCCGTCGCGATCGTTTCCGGATTCTCGAACATCTCGCCGGTCACCAGCGGAGCCGCTCCCGCGGCCTGGAAGCCCCACATATGAGGTGTCTTGCCCTCTTGGGTGTAGCCCGCCCAGTAGGCGGTGATGTTGCCGGCATTGCCGACAGGAAGGGCGTGAACCACCGGCGCATCGCCGAGCGCCGCAGTGATCTCCCATGCCGCAGATTGCTGGCCCTCAATGCGGAACGGGTTGATCGAGTTGACCAGAGCAACATCGTGGGTAGAAGTCAGTTCGAGCACGAGAGAGAGCGCGTCGTCGAAGTTGCCGTCGATCGCGACGATATCTGCGCCATGGCTGACCGCCTGGGCGAGTTTGCCTCTGGCGATCTTGCCTGCCGGCAGAATGACAATCGCCCGCATCCCGGCTCGTGCCGCGTAGGCCGCGGCCGATGCGGATGTGTTGCCGGTTGAGGCACAGGCAACGGCTTTGGCGCCAAACTCGAGCGCCTTCGACACTGCCATCGTCATGCCCCGGTCCTTGAACGACCCGGTGGGATTGGCTCCGTCGTACTTGAGGTACACGTCCCGCCCCACCATGGCTGAGATCGACTTCGCCTCGATGAGAGGGGTATTGCCTTCGAGCAGCGTCACCACCGGGGTCTGCTCCGAAACGGTCAGCCGGTCGCGGTAAGTCTCGATGACCCCCGGCCAGGTCATGACTCCTCGCTTTCAACTCTGATGGCGGCAGCGACAGCGTTGACGCAGTCGAGTTCCTTGACCGTAGCCAGCGCGTTCTGTTGGTCAGCCTCGGGGGCACGGTGCGTAACTATTAGGAGCGTTGCTTCGTCGTCGGTCCCCTCTTGCCACACCGACTTGATGCTGACATTGGCCTCTCCGAAGGCAGCGGCGATCTGGGCGAGAACGCCGGGGAGATCTGCGACTTCGAGGCGGACGTACCACTTGGTCGGCACGGTGCCAAAGTCGGCTAGTGAGGACGGAGAGAAACGTATCCGTGGGGCCACCTGGGCGCCGGCGAGGATCTCCCTGGCGGCATCGATGACGTCTCCAAGCACCGCGGTTGCGGTCGGGTCGCCACCGGCGCCGGGACCGGCGAACAGAAGTGTGTCGATGGCCGGCCCCTCGATGAAGATCGCATTCGTCGCGCCCCGAATGGCCGATAACGGATGATCGAGCGGGAGCAGTACCGGGTGGACCCTTGCAGACACGCCATCGGGGGTGTCCTCTGCGATGCCGAGCAGCTTGATCGCATACCCGAGGTCCCGCGCATAGCGAATATCGATCGCGGTGATGTCTTCGATACCACTATGAGGGACGCGATCGAGCCCAACCCAGGTGCCAAATGCCAGGCTGGCCAGAATGGCCGCCTTGGCTGCGGCATCGGCTCCGCTCACATCGGCAGTGGGATCCGGCTCCGCATATCCGAGGTCCTGGGCCTGCGACAGGGCGTCCGCATAGGCGGTCCCCTCCTCCGACATCCGGGTGAGGATGTAGTTCGTTGTCCCATTGACGATGCCCATGACCCGGGTGAGACGCTCACCGGCGAGTGTCTCCGAAAGCGGACGGATAATCGGGATTCCCCCGCCCACCGCCGCCTCGAAGAGCAGGGCAACCCCCGATTTCTCGGCAGCTTCGATCAACTCATCGCCGCGCGCGGCGATGAGCTCTTTGTTGGCGGTCACAACCGGCTTCCCTGCCTGCAGGGCGTGGAGCACTAGATCCCCTGCAGGGTCCTGGCCGCCCATGACCTCGACCACGAGATCAACACCGGGATCGTCGATCATCGACATTGCGTCCGTCGTAAATAGCCCCTCCGGGATTTCGAAACTCCGTGGCTTCGCAGGATCCCGAACTGCGACCCGCCGGATCTGCAGGTCGAGCCCTGTTTTGGCCGCTATTGCGGCGTGTTCTGTCACCAGCCGGTGGATCAGCGTTCCGCCGACGGTCCCGGCTCCGAGGAGGCCTATGCCGATCGTATTCATGGGGCGACGATAGCCCCTCGGCCACAAGATGCACGCTGGATCGCCACGCCCCTTTCACTACAGTCGGATCGTCAGCAACCGATACGGCAACATGCCCGCTAGCAAGGCAGAAACATCGGCAGATCAGGCTGCCGGGAGCGACATCTTCGATCGCCTACCGCGGTTGACGATCCCGGTGGCGATTCTGCTCCTCCCGGCCACGTGCCGGGTCATTTCGATCAACCTTTCGGAGGAGCTGTCGTTTCTCCCCTATCTGCTGTTGATCATCGCCACTGTTGCCGCGATCCGGAGGTTCCGCTTCGATCGCAATCCTGCATACGTCGCCGGGTGGCTGCTCGCACCAGTGATGCTCGTGACGATGATTGCGTCCGGCAGCACCGATGGGCTTCTCCTGACCATCAGTGCTCTCTGCGGAGCAGGAATCGTGCTCACTGCCTCAGCCTGGAGCGGAGCGAACCTGGCCACACGCATCGCCATACCGCTGCTGGTCACATCTTCATTTCAGGGCATCCTCGTGATCGTCCAGACGATCACCGATCGAGCGATCGGGCTGACCTGGTTCGCCCCTCGAGCTGAGCTCGAGGTAATCGACGGTCTACTGCGCGCTCAAGGAACAATGAGCCATGTCTATGAGCCTCCCGCCCTGGGTCTCCTCGCCGCGGGCGTGGCGTTGGCGATACCACCCGCAACACGGCGGCTGGAACCGCTGTGGATCGGCGGATCTCTCCTGGCGGGGACAACCGTTGGACTCACGCATTCCCGAGCGGCTCTGCTCGGGCTCATCCTGATGGCACCGTTCCTCGCCATCGCCATGCGGCGGGGCGACCGAAACGTACGGCGGGCAGGGATTGCGCTCCTGATCGGTTTTGGTGTCGCCGCAGTTCTCACCGCGTCCTCGTGGGCGCATCGCGGAGACCACACGATGTCGGGCGGCCTCGACGATGCCAGCCTCGGGAGAATCACACTCGCCAAGCAGGCCGTCGAGTTGGCAGTCGATCATCCATTGCTCGGCGTCGGGCCGGGCCGCTACTTGCCGGTGCTAGAGGCTGAGTACGAACTCGACGAACGCTATCCGTACATCGTCCACAACGTGCCGCTCGCAGTGGCCGCAGAGAACGGGATTCCCGCTGCCATCGTGCTATCGGCGCTGGTCACCCTGGCGGTGATCGGTGCGGTTAGGTCGGGCCCGCGAGGCGGAGCACTGGCAATGTCGCTCCTCGGCTTCGTCATGTTCGATGCCATTCACTACGACCGTGGCCTTGGAATCCTCATGCTCGGAGTGTGGCTCGCCGTGCTACAGCACCATCAGTCGAGCACGTCTCGATTCGTCAGATCGTCGTAGTTCTCTCGTCGTACGACCAGCCGTGCGTTTCCCTCCCTGACAAACACGACCGGCGGACGCAGCACCATGTTGTAGTTGGAGCCCATGGAGTGCCCGTATGCGCCGGTAACGGGCGTGCACAGGATGTCACCCACGCTGGTGTCGGCGGGGACGGCGGCATCGCTGACAATGACGTCGCCCGATTCGCAGTGTTTGCCGACGATCCGCACCAGCCGGTCCCGCTCAGCATGCATGGCTCTCGGCAGGAACGCCTCATAGCCGCTGCCATAGAGCACGGGCCGGGGGTTGTCGCTCATTCCTCCGTCAACGGCCAGATAGGTTCGGATCGAGTCGATGTCCTTGATCGTGCCAACCGTGTAGAGGGTGACGGCTGATCGGGCCACGATGGACCGCCCCGGCTCCGCCGAGACCCGTGCGGTGATCCCGTGCTCACGGCAGGCCGACTTGACGGACTCCGACCACTCGGTGATGGTCGGTGCCGACTCCCCCGTCACATAGGCAACGCCGAGACCACCACCCACCGAAATCTCGGGAAGCTCATGTGCGTGCAGGAAAGGGGCCAGCGCCCCAATGGCCTTGCTGAACGAATCGGCAACGAAGATCTGGCTCCCGATGTGGGCATGAACCCCGGCCAGCTCCATCGCCGTCGAAGCGGTCGCAATCTCGATCGCCCGATGGGCATCGCCGCTGGATACGCCGAACCCGAACTTGGAGTCGGCAATGCCGGTCTGGAGATACTCGTGAGTGTGCACGTCGATACCCGGGTTGAGCCTGACCAACACTCGCGGCGCAGGCCTGCCCGCCTCGACCAGGGATTCGATACGCCCGATCTCGTCAAACGAGTCGAGGACTATGCGCCCCACGCCGGCATCGAGAGCCATCGCCAACTCGACCGTAGATTTGTTGTTGCCGTGCATCACCAACCGGTCGGCCGGCACGCCGGCGCTGAGAGCGACATGCAGCTCTCCTCCGGTGGCGACATCGAGGTGCATGCCCTCTTCCCAGGCCAATCGAGCCATAGCCTGCGATAGAAACGCCTTGGTGGCGTAGGCAACGCCAGCGCCAAACGCATCCACGGCTTCGCGACACCGCGCTCGCAAGTGCGCTTCGTCATAGACGAACAACGGGGTGCCGTATTGCTCGGCAAGCTCGATGACGTCAACCCCGCCAATCGCGAGCCTCCCACCCTTGCTTGATGCAGTGTCGGGTAGCAGGTACTCCGGGATGGGGCCGCGGCTCACATGCGCTCCGGGACGTCGATGCCCAACAAGTCGAGCAGGGTCGTGAGCTCGGACAGCGTCGTCTCAACGAGACCAATCCACGACGCCTGCCTGGCCGCGTCCGCCTCGTTGAGGATGTGGCATGCCTCGTAGAACCGGCTGAACTCGGCAACGAGTTCGTAGGCGTACTCGGCAATGTGGTTCGGCGCTCGATGCTCGGCGGTGCGCGCAACGACCTCAGGGAAGCGGGCGAGCTGAAGCATCAGGTTCCGCTCCTGGTCCCGACCAGGAGGAAGGATCGTGCCGGGCTCGAGACCCCGGGTGCCCGTCTCGCGGAGAATCGACTTCATCCTGACCGCCCCGTAAAGCAAATAGGGCCCGGTCTTCCCGTCGAAAGACGTGAACCGGTCGACGTCGAAGGTGTAGTTCGACGATCGATGATTCTGCAGATCGCCAAACTTGAGCGCAGCGACGCCGACCATCTCCGCAATCTCGGCTTTCTCGGCACCGTTGAACTCGGCGGCAAGCGCGTTCTCCTCGATGCGCTGGGCGGCCCTCTCGACCACCATTTCGATCAGCTCCCGAAGGGTGAGCAGCCCACCATCTCTAGTTCTGAACGGTTTGCCATCGGGGCCATTGACGGTCCCGTTGCCCGCATGCTCGAGTACGACCTCTGCCGGGGCGATCCCTGTCTTGTATGCGGCCCGATAAACCTGCTCGAAGTGCAGACCCTGCCTCACATCGACGAAGTAGAGAATCTCCTCAGCGCGGAGATCCTCTACCCGGTCCTCAATCGTGGCCAGATCCCACGTGGTGTAGAGAGATGCACCATCCGACTTGAGCAGGAGGAACGGCGGTACCTCTTTCGTGTCGTCGTCGGTCATCACTTCGATGATGAGGGCACCATCGCTCTCGTAGGCGTGACCGTCCTCGACGAGACGCTTGACCATCGGCTGCAAGCGGTCGTTGATCGTGCTTTCGCCGTACCAGAGGTCGAAGTGGACATTGAGCCGGTCGTAGACCTTCTTCATCGCCGCAATCGAAACGTTGCGCATGTGCTGCCAGAGGGCGCGGTACCCGGGCCTACCTGCTTGCAGCTCGACTACCGCAGCGCGGGCCCGAGCGGCGAACTCTTCTTCCTCCTTGGCCCGGAGCGCTGCCTGCGGATACATGACCTGGAGATCCTCAATCGCCACCGGGGACGTTTCGGGATAGTCGTCTGTCTTCGATTCATCGAAGTAGGGAAGATCGGGGAACCGGTCGTTGAGCTCGGCGATCAGTTGCCCGTACGGCATGCCCCAGTCGCCCAAGTGCACATCGCCGACCACATCGTGCCCGAGGTAACGCAGCACGCGCTTGATGCTCTCACCGATGATCGCAGGCCGGAGATGGCCGACGTGAAGCTCCTTGGCAACGTTAGGGCCGCCGTAATCGACAACGATCCTCTTGGCGCCCGGCGCGGCGGTTCCGAACTTGTCGTCGAGACCGTCGATGTAGGTCGCGAGGAATTCATCGGTCAAGGTGATGTTGATGAACCCCGGGCCGGCCAGGTTGAGTTCCGTGAATGGGGTCCTGTCCTCGATCGAGTCGAGAACCGCCTGCGCCACCTCGCGAGGGTTCTTCCGAGCCTGCTTCGCCGCCGGCATCGCCCCATTGCACTGATACTGGGCAAGGTCGGGACGCGCCGACGCAACGACCTGACCAAAGGACCGTTCGAGCCCCTGGGACTCGAACGCATCCCCGAAGATCTCAGAAAGGGTGGCGGCTAGCGACATGTGGTTACCTCGGATTGTTGCGGCGCAAGGATAGGCCCATGTCTCACGACGCCAACGGCTTGGGTACACTCCCAGCGTTGCGGCAATGCCGCGACGTCGCGCCCCAGTAGCTCAGGGGATAGAGCACCGGCCTCCGGAGCCGGGAGCGGAGGTTCGAATCCTCCCTGGGGCACCGCGGACTCGGCTTTGCCGAGTCGGTTGGAGTTTGCAGAGCAAATTCATCTTGTTTCGTGCGGTTAGTCGCGGATCCACAACGGCTTGGGCGCATCGATCCGTTTGAGTTGGGACCGCACCGGCGCAAACCGGTCGTCATCGTGATCTTGCCAGTCTCGCCATGCCTGGGTGAGCTCTTCGCGGGTCCGGGCCACGAAGTTCCACCACATCTGAACTCGATCCGGGAACGGGGCGCCGCCCAACACCATCACTCGACCGGACGAATGCTCGGTCTCGATGGTGAGACGTTCGAATCCCGGCGGGACGATCGCCAGCGAGCCCGGCTCCACGACCACACCATCCACCCGCACGCGACGGTCGATGGGGATCACACCATGCTCGAACTCAGGGTCGACGTCGGCCTGCACCGCACCAGAGCGAAGGCGAAGCTCGGCTCCAACGACCGGCCAATCAGACACAACAGGTGACGTCACCCCGCCAAACCTGCCGGCGAGTACTTGTGCCTCACCGTTGGCGAGGTCGGCTGTGGGGAGGTCCTTGTGGTGGGCGAATGCAGAGGCGCCGTGCCTGGTCTCCTCGGGCTGTGCCAGCCACATCTGCGCACCTTTCACGAACTTGCCTTCGGCGTGACGCGACCCGGGACGTACCTCCAGTTCGGCGTGGGCGATCCCATTACCTGCGGTCATCAGATTCAGCTCACCGGGCCGTATGACTTGCTCGGACCCGAGCGAATCGGTGTGCAGTGCTTCCCCCTCGAACAGCCACGTGACCGTCGAGAGACCGATATGCGGATGCGGGCCAACCTCCATCGGGTCGGGATTGGCGATGTCCTCGGGGCTCATGAGATCCACGAAGCACCACGGGCCGATGAGGCGCCGGCCCTTGGTCGGCAAGACCCGCATGATCCCCATTCCCCCCACCTCGGCGGGCCGGCCCTCCCTGACCTCGATGCTGAGCGAGGCAAGATTGGCAATGGACTGAGTGCTGTCGTCGACCGGTCCGCTGATGGCGCCCTCCCTTCGCACAGAGGAGCATACCGACGGCTGCTAGAACACGTTGCCCAGCGCCCCCACCCGCCACAGGACCAGCATGTCCATTGTGATCGCCACGCCGACGTGGAGGAAGATGCCCGGCACAAAGCTCTTTGACTTGAGGGCCAGGTAGCCGAGCGCCAGGCCGGCGATGATGGCGGCGAACGCCTCAGGGGCAGGCTTGCCGAAGTGAATCATCGTGTACGGGATCGTCATGATCGCGATCCCCAGCAGCCCGAACCGCCTTGCGAGCCCGAAGTTGAGGAAACCGCGGAAGAACGCCTCGATCCCTACGAACTGGAAGGCGTAGCCGAATTCATAGAGCCAGAAGGCCGATCCTCCCTCTGCAGCTCTGTCATAAAACGGGTAATAGGTACTGAAGCTCTCGAAACTCGACACCCAAAACAGGATCGGGAACATCACCAGATACATCAACCCGTAGGCGGGAAAGTGCTTGGCCGTGCCCCGGACCCGGAACCCCCAGTGGCGCGGGGAATCCCCGATCAACCAGAGGATGACTCCCACCGGGACCAGAGTTCGCAGCACCAGCGAGGTCGATCCCCAATACAGATAAGCCCCCACTCCAGGGTGATCTTCGAGCGTCCCCCCAACATTCGTGGAAACCCAATCGATCAGACCGGAGCGGATGTAGTAGTCGGGACGGCCCCAGTAGTGGAACAGATAGAGAATCAGCGTTCCGGCAATGATCACGATGAACGCGTCCCGATCACTCTTGGCGTCGTCACGAATCTCGATTTCGGGCGGCGACAACAAGTTGGCGAGCACGTGGATCCTCCGTCGGGTGGCAGGAGTGTAAGCCACCGCGGTTCTCCCCTCGCACCACCAACGCGTAGCCAGATCGGCGCGACGCCAACTAAGGTTTTCGCGTACTGGAGGTCTACATGCGCCCCATCTGGAAAGGTGCCATATCGTTTGGGCTGGTGACGATCCCGGTTGGCCTCTACTCGGCCACCGAGAGCAAGCGTCCCAGCTTCCGTCAGTTGCGTGACTCTGATCACTCGCGGATTCGCTACAAGAAAGTGGCGGAGGTCGATGGTGAGGAAGTCCCGAGCGAAAACATCGTCAAGGGTTACGAGATAGACAAAGAGCGCTACGTGGTGTTCACCTCGGCGGAACTCCAGGACATCATGAAGGGCATCACCGGCGGCACGGTTGATGTTGTTCAGTTCGTCGACGGGGCCGAGATCGACCCGATCTACTTCCGCAGTTCCTACTACCTCGCTCCTGAGAAGACGGGGGTCAAGGCATACCGCATCCTGCTCGCCGGTCTCGAAGAGCGTGGCATGGTTGGCATCGCCAAGGTTGCCATCAGGGAACGGGAGTATCTGGCGACGCTTCGCGCCGATGAGGGCGTCATCATCCTCGAAACGATGTACTGGCCCGACGAGATCAGAGAACCACACTTCGAAACCCTCGAGGATGAGATCGAAATCCGCGACGAGGAAATGGCGATGGCGACCATGATCATCGACAACCTCGCCGGCACCTTCGATCCTTCGGCTTGGAATGACGAGTCACGGGAGGCCGTCGAGGCTGCTGCGGCCATCAAGGTCGAGGGGCAAGAGATAGTGGCACCGGATGTTCCTGAGGCGACCGGCGTCGTTGACCTCATGGAAGCATTGCGGGCGAGCGTCGAGGCCACCAAGGAGAAGAAGGCCGTCTAGCGACCCTCTATTCAGCGTCCAGCGAGTCCATCTCGACGGTGAGACGGGCCGCAAAGAGCACCAGGGCGACCGTTGTTGCGGTGACGATGGCTTGTAGAGCGACCATGTTTCCCCTATCGCCTGAAGCCCCGAAGTCCTTAAAGCTCGGTTTTCGCGTTCTCGGAAACCAGGTCGCTAGACCTATGAGATAGATGTGAGAGTCCCTACGAAGGGCCCTCCTCGTCCCAGGTAACGGCGGCGACGGCATCATCGGTGAACCCCTTGAACGACGGGGCGCGGACCCGCCCGGCGGCCGTCCACTGTTTATAGCGCACCATCGCCACCAGGTGCGGCTCGACCCAGGTGGAACCCTTTGGAATGTCGGGGTCTGGGTGGAATGGGGTCTCCTGGACTTCCATCTCGTCCAACGCTCCTCTGATCGCCCGTAACGAGCTTTCGTTGAATCCCGAACCGACGGCCCCGATCCAGCGCAACCGATCGCCGTCCGCCAGGCCGAGCAGCAGCGAGCCAAAGGTGCCCGACCGCCCCCCGGCCGCGGGGGTGAATCCACCGACGACGGCTCGCAACTGTTTGAAGTTACCGATCTTGCGCCAATCGGGGGAGCGAGTGTCGGGTACGTACCGGCTCCCCAGCCGCTTGGCGACGACGCCCTCGAGATCATGCTCCTGCACAAAGGCCCAGATCGGACCCGACTCGGCGGGATAGCGATCGCCGACAACAACAGGCCCGGGTAGATCCAGTTCCGCAAGGCGCTGAGCCCTTTCTTCGAGCGGAAGGCTCAGCATCGGTTCGCCCTGGCGGAGAAGATCAAACACCACATATGTGACTGGGATGGTGGGACTTGCTGCGGGATTGGCGTTCATCCGTCCCTGGAGCAACTCGAAGGAAGGGTGGCCGGCGCCATCGAGGGCGACAATCTCACCATCGAGAACAACCCCATCGGGAATATCGAGCGTGGCCAACTCGGGGTACCGGCCCGTCATGTCGTTTCCGGCGCGGCTGGCCAGATGCACCCGGCCGCCCTCTGCCATCATGACGCAGCGGACCCCGTCCCACTTGAGTTCGAAGACCCACTCGTCATCATCAAACGGAGCAGGCCACGCCGTGGCCAGCATGGGCCCGTAGCGGGGGCCTATGCGCCGAGCTCCTCACGCACTATCCGGTTGACGAGCCCACCATCGAGTTCTTGACCCGACTTCATGATGTGCCCCATCACCCGACCCATCATCTTGGGGTCATCGACACCCAGTTCAGTGATAGCGTCTCTGACGATCTGGCGGGTCTCGTCCTCGCCGGGAAGCTGCGGGGTCCACCGGGCGAGATAGTCGACCTCGTATGCAAGCTTGGCAGCCTGATCGGCGCCACGCTCGCCCATCTCTTCGTACTCGGCACGCGCCTTTTCCATCTTCTTGACGTAGGAGATGATCGTCGCCTTGTACAGATCGTCGTCAACGTCGCCCCTGTAGCCGGGGGCAGCCTTGGCTACGGCAACCTCAGTCTGCACCTGACGAATTACGTTGCTGCGGGCTTTGTCCCTGCTCTTGATTGCGTCTTTGAGCTCAGCGGCAAGCTCATCCTGGATTCCCATCGGTCACTCCTGATTGTTAGCGGTTCCACAGTAGCGATCGCTCGGATCGAGGCCCTGCGGCACATACTGGAAGGTGGTCCTGGGAAGGTCCCTACCGACGGGGGCCGAAATACCCCTTGAATCGCGCTGACTCAGCGTCTTAGACTGCGCATTCCGGGACACATATATGTGTCCTTAGAGTTGAGATGGCCTTGTGATTGCGTTCACAATCACAAGGATTTGAAGAGACGAGGCACGCAGCATGCTCACCCTAACCGACTGGAGAGAACTCTCCGCCTGTAGAGACAGCGACCCGGAAGTGTTCTTTCCGATCGGCACCACCGGCCCCGCGGTCGGCCATATCGAGAAGGCTCGGGCGATTTGCTCTGCCTGCTCGGTGACTGAAGAGTGCCTGCAGTACGCCCTGGAGACCAACCAGGAGTCCGGCGTCTGGGGTGGCTACCCCGAAGAGGATCGCCGTCGTCTCCGCAAGCGTTGGCTTGCTGAGCGTCGTCGTCGCCGCCAGGAATCAGAGCGTCAAGCCTCGTAACAGCAGACCCGAAGGTCCCCCCGGTGACGGCTGCTCATAGCCGCCGCGACTAGAAGCCGAATCCGACCGATCGGTCGCTGCTCGATTCAACCTCCACAAACGCAAGGCGTCCGCCCACGATCCCGTGGCGGTCGCCTTTGCTGTCTGTGAGCCAAACCAGCGAACCGTCGGCAAGGCCCTTCTCGAGAGCCTTTACCGCCACACCGAAATCGTCGACGTCGATCTCGAGTTCTCGGGCGCCTTCTACGCCGATGCGCATCTTGCCACCGTTGCTCATATTCAATCCTGTCCCTAGTTCTGAGAAAATCGTAGCGGTCAGTTGATCACCAGTTGCGGATGGCTACGCAAACGCGGCTTCCGCTTGTCTATCTCCTCGGCAAGCGCGGCGAATGCGGCCGCGGCCTCGCTACCGGGTTCTGCGATGGCCACCGGCTGCCCGTCGTCTGCGGCGGACCGCACCTCGGGAACGAGGGGAATCTGACCGAGCAGCGGCACTTCCATTTCATCGGCCAGGGCCTGCCCCCCACCTTCTCCGAAGATCGTGTATCGCTTGCCGTCATCACCGGTGAACCACGACATGTTCTCTACGACACCGAGGATCTCCTGGTTGACCTTGAGCGCCATCAGGCCGGCCCGCTTGGCAACTCTCTGTGCGGTCACCTGGGGTGTCGTAACAATGAGTGTCTGCGCCATCGGCAGGAACTGTGCCAGCGAGATCGAAACATCACCCGTTCCCGGGGGCATATCGATCAGCAAATAGTCGGGATCGTCCCAATGAACGTCGGCAAGGAATTGCTCCATCGCCTTGTGGAGCATCGGGCCCCGCCAGATCACGGCCTGATCGTCGGGTACAAAGAAGTCCATCGACATTGCCTTGACCCCGTGAATCTCCGGGGGGAAGAGCACCTCATCAACTACTGTCGGCGGGCGATCGACTCCAAGCATGCGCGGGATGGAAAAGCCCCAAACATCTGCGTCCATCACCCCAACCGACTTGCCGGTTGCGGCCAGGGCTACGGCGAGGTTCGTCGTCACCGACGACTTTCCAACACCGCCCTTGCCCGAAGACACGGCAATGACCCGTGTCTTGCTTCCGGCTCGAGCAATCGGGATCTCGGACGGCTCTTCGCCGCGCAGATCCTTGGTGAGTGCGTTGCGCTCTTCGTCGGTCATCGACGTGAACGACACCGCGACCGCGGTGACACCGGCGACACTTCTCGCTGCTGCAGTCACGTCCTGGGTGAGCTTGTCCTTGAGCGGACACCCCGGGATGGTCAGAGCCACGAGTACTCGAACCGATCCATCAGCATCGGCCTCGACCTCTCGCAGCATGTTGAGTTCCTCAAGAGTGCGATGGATCTCAGGATCCTCGACCTGGCCGATCGCGGCGCGCAGTGCTGCGATATCGATCACTTCAACTTCTCCTATGGGCGTAGTAGATAGAAACTATAGTGAGCGTCGGAACCCTCAATTGGCCGTCGTGGAGCGCATTGCTATGGACACAACACAGCTCAACCAGCAGATTGGTGACCTGGCCGCAACCCTCGGCGACGCTACCCGGCGCGGTATCTACATCACCGTCAGAGAGTCGGTAGAACCGATGACGGCTGGGCAGATCGCCGAGCTATTCGACATCCACACTAACGTCGCCAGACACCATCTCGACCGTCTCGTCAGCGACGGCTATCTCCAGGTAACCCGACGGCATCGCACTGAGCGTCGCGGACCCGGTGCCGGTCGACCCGCTAAGTATTACGAGACAACAGACAAAGAAATCTCAGTCCAGTTCCCGGTGCGTCGCTATGACCTGCTCGCAGAATTGCTGGCACGCATTGTGGAGAGAGTCGCTCCGGACACGGCAGCCGATCTCGCCCTCGAAGTCGGGCGGGAGTACGGCCGGGAGCTCGCCGCTGAGGTCGGCCTCGCCAGGGACGAGGGATTTGAAACCGCGGTCACGGCCGTAGCGAAGGCAATGATGGGCGTAGGGTTCGAGAGCGAAGCCAACGCGACCGACCGCGTGATCGTCACTCGGTTCTGCCCGTTCGGCGAGGCGGCCTCTAAGCACCCTGAGATCGTCTGCAAGCTGGATCAAGGCATCGTTTCCGGTCTACTCGAATCCGCCAACGCCGAGGGGGTTCCTGTGGTCACGCCTCATCTACAGATCCAGGACGACTGCCGTACGGAGATCTGACCGGTCCGCGAATCCGTCATCCTCAATCATCGGTCCACCGTGCCGATATACACGGATACACATCAAAGTGGAGAACCTCTGCAGAACACGACTCGAGTCCAGCGCGGTTTCCTGATCGCTACTGCCACCCTGGCCGCATTAGGGCTGACAGCGGCGCTTCTTGACGCGCCGGCGGCATTGGTAATCGCATCCAATGCCGGCGCCGTTGTGACGGCGATCTCAGCCTGGGTCCTCCCGATCGAGCGTCCCGAGTCCTCCGATCTGATCGCCGAGGTATCGCATGAGTTGCGCACGCCGCTGACGGGAATCCTGGGCACACTCGAACTGCTCACGGATTCGACCATCCCCCTGGAGCCGTCCGAAGTTGACGAGTTGATGGTGGCGGCGCACAGCGACGCCAACCATCTGTTGCACGTCGTGAGCAACCTGCATGCCCGCTCCCGGCTCGACCGATCTTTGCTCAAACCCGACACGGTGCCGACAAACCTGAGAACCGTCATCGGCAAAGCCCTGGCTCGGTCCCCCCAGGTGACCAATCGGTGCTACCTCTCCCCCGGCGATCAGGCGGTGGCAGTCGGAGATCCCCAGCTCATCATGCAAATCGTCACCAATTTGGTGCAGAACATCGAGCGGTACGCCCCCGAGGGCCAGGTCAGGGTCACCTTTGCCAAGGACGGACACGCCATGACCGCGTCATTCGAGGACTCGGGTGCCGGTGTTCCCGTCCACCGGGCTGAACGTGTTTTTGACACTGCGGCGAGCACAGAGGGCTTGGGCCTGGGTCTGGCGCTGAGCCGGCAGTTGGCACGGGCGATGGATGGCGATCTGACGCTCGACAATCCGGGCGACGCCGGTGCCATCTTCACACTGCGTCTCCCCGCTAGCAACGAGATCGTCCCGGCCGACGTGAGCGACAGCGGCATCCCGGGCGATCGATCTCAAGCCCACTCACCACGAGCCCGCTTGTTGGTCAATCTCGCCGAAGCACTTGCCGGCAACTCTCTCGACGAGGTGGTCGGCGGGATCAACAAGATCTATCGAGAGTTGCTCAACTCCACGGGTGCCGTGCTGTTCGTCCAGCGCAAGGACGGAAGCTTCCACTCCGCCGGTCCCTACAGCGGCGACATCGACATCCCCGGCAATGGATCTCGAGAACTCGAAAGAGTTATGAAGACGGGCAACTCGCTCCGGGTCGACGACATTCTCGACACCTCCTGGGGCTCCGAGGAGGCCCTGGGCGGGCTGGCCGCCATGCTGCTTCCGGTCCACGATGGCGGCCGCATCGTTGCCGTCCTCGCCGTTGGATGGAAGAGTCCCGATCTCCTACCCAAAGGATCGGCAATCGATGTGGCAGAGGCGCTTGCGGAATTGACTGCATCCGCCGTCGCAAGAACCGCTCTCGCCCAGGACATTGTCTTTGAGCGACGGCTCCGCGCCTCAGTGATGGACGAGTTGCCTATCGCCGTATCGGTGTTTGCCGGCGATCCCCCTGAAGTCATTGACTGGAATCGCAAGGAACGTCAGCTCCTGGGCTTTGACGATGACAGCATCCGTCCCAGCGATCTCGCCGCCAGTCAGCACCTGTTCGACGTGCGATTCGCCGACGGAACGCCGCTGACCGTTGACAACGCACCGGTCACCACTGCGATCCGGACTGGAAAGGCGACAGGACCTTTCATCCTCGTAGTGCAACGCATCGACGGCAGCAGCGTCCACACCCGAACGTACTGCGCCCCCTTCTTCGACGACGACGGCCAAGTCGCCGGCGCAGTCGTCACCTCCGAGCCGATGGACCTGGCGGTCTCCCCCGAGTTCTAGGCCGGGGCCTGCGACCCCTAGCCTGCACCATTGGAGGTGCAGCTATGGCCTGGATCAAGATCACTCCCGTCGACGAATGGGACGATGACCTCATCGAACTCGTTGGCGGCGAGCCGGGCAGGGTCGATGCAATCATGGCGGTGCACTCCCTCAACTCGCGTGGCATGGCCGCACACCAGGCGGTCTACGCATCGGCGATGTGCGGAACACCGACTTTGCGCAAAGTGGATCGTGAGCTGGTGGCGTTCGTCGTCTCCCAGACCAACGATTGCCACTACTGACTCACCCACCATCGGCGCGGTCTGCGCCGTCTACTGCGAGACGACGACCTGCTGAGCCTCATTGAGGAAGACTGGCGCACGGCCGGGCTCGACTCCCGCCGACTCTCGATCCTCGAGTACGCCGTGAAACTGACGTTGGCACCCGGCGAGATGGCCGAGACCGATGTGGCTGCGCTCCACGGCGTCGGGCTCAGCGATCGCGACGTTCTCGACCTCTGCGAGGTGGTCGCCTACTACGCCTATGTAAACCGAATCGCTGATGGTCTCGGCGTGACGGTCGAGGACTGGTTCGAGAGTGAATGACGGCGGTCGCCTCCATGTCGCGGATTCGAATCCACAGCTCCTGTCCGCAAGACTGGATTCGGGCCAAGGAGGATTGTCGTGACAGCTCTACGCGAGGAAGCACTGACCGACGAGACACTAGATGAGGTCATCCAGTTCATCCGCGACTCAAACCCCGCATCGCAGCACACGTGGGGTTGGGATACCGGCCGTTTCGTCGATTGGCGTTGGGGATCGAACATCATCCGCGCCGACGGCGATCCAGCATGGTTCGGCAAGGCGTGCCGCATCTTTTCCGACGGCCCACGGATTAGGGCTGTGTCGGTCGCCGAGTACGGTGCCGATGCGGAGTGCATCCTCACCCGGGGCGAGGATCCGGGAGTCGTCGCGTACGTGCTCGGGCTCCTGATCGACAGACACCGCGCTCGCGGCATTGAGATCGGTCTCGAGTTCGCCAACTCAGCCGAGTGGCTGAGGGAGATCTGCCGGGAAGCAGGCTTGTCGGAGAACAAGGAAACCGGCTGCGAATGGGAATACGACCTCGGCACCGTCGACACCGACGTATCGCTGCCCGATGGCTTCACGATGGACTCACTTGGCGACAGCCCAGATACCGACAGGCGAGCAATCGCCGAGTGCATCGAGCTTGCCTTCAACACCCCCCGCGACCTCGAGGGCGTGCTGCGCAACATCGAGAGCAACCCGATCTTCCGACCCGAGCTGAGCGTGTTCGTTCGTGGCCCGGGAGGCGCAGTAGCCGCATACTGCAGGGGTACCGTCGATCCCGTCAACGGTGTCTGTGGTATCGATCCAATCTGCACCCATCCCGACTATCAGAAGCTCGGGCTGGGCAAGGCGGTGGTGCGTATGACCTTTGCCAGACAGCGGGAGTTGGGGGGGAAGTTCACCTACATAGGGTCGGCGCCTCCACCGGCGCCGGGCACATTCCTCTACCGATCACTGGGCCCGAGCGAATTAACGATTGCCTGCGAGTGGGTTGGCTAGCCGCCGCTTGCGGAGGAATCCGGCAAATGAATCTCGATGTACGGCTTGGGGTCGTCCGATTTCTTGCGTGCTGCCTGCTCCGCCCACATGCTGGCGTCACGCCCGGCCGCTTCCTGGGCCTCCGCCAGCAACGAGCGCAACTCTGCCTGCCGGCCCAGCAGAGCGGAACGTTCGGCAAAGGCCTCCTGCGGCACACGCGGCAACGAATCCATGATCTCACCGAGCTCGGCGAGGATCTCGTGTTCTTCCATGCGGCCACTGTACGTGCACCGGGCACGAATGTCACCAGATTCTGGCGCGGGTCCTAGATCGATCTCGGACAAGAGCCAAATCACCCGATGATGTCCGGTAACCTCAACTCATGGCGACCCTTGTACTCACCGCAATCGGAGACGACCACGCCGGGCTAGTTCGTGCCCTCTCCGGTGTTATCGCCGACCATGACGGCAACTGGGAAACCAGCCGTATGGCCCACCTGGCCGGCAAGTTTGCCGGCATCGTCCAGGTAACCGTTCCCGATGCCAATATCGAAGCCCTCATTTCGGACCTCGAGCCGCTCGAGAAGCAGGGTCTGCTGGACATCACCGCCGAACTGACGACCTCCACTCCGCCGACCGGTGCCGAGACGCGGCTCACCCTCGAACTCGTTGGCCTGGATCAGCCTGGGATCGTCCGCGACATCTCCGACGCCCTGGCCACGCGCAACGTCAACATCGAGGAACTCGAGACCGAGACCGTCGCGGCCCCGATGGACGGCGGCATTCTGTTCAAGGCTGTCGCCACGCTGGTCCTGCCGGCAGGCCTGTCAAGCGACGATCTGACCGACGTCCTCGAGGAGCTCGCCGTTCAGCTCATGGTCGACATCGAACTGGACGAGGCGAACTGAGCACCGAAGCTCTGCCGGAACCGCACAGTCGCTACTTCAGGAAGTCGCCCAAGCTCAGGCCCGTGTCAACACCATCGCGCACAACTCGGTCTCCCAGCGGCTCGGGCAATTCCACAGACACCGGTTGTTCAGGGTTGCCCGGACACTCACCGTAAATGGGCTCCGCGCCGAAACCGATCAACACCTCGTCCTCTGTCATCAGCACCTCCGGTCCGACCAGCCGGTCCCCCATCTCCCGACCGCCAGCGCATTCGCGTTCGGTTGCCAACACATCAATCGACGTGGCCTCGGGCAGCAAGGGACCACCAGCAGGGTCCAACCGCCAAGTCACGACCCCCAGTTCCTCCGGCAGCCGAACCTGCAGCGGACACGGACCACCAGATTGCGCACCTGCCCATCGCCAGGTAACCCCATCGAGCTCCAGGGACATGAACGCAAGCCCATCGCCCTCAACATCGCGGGCGACGACGATTGCCTCCGTTTCGGTGAGGTGCAGCAGCTGCCACCCTTCCTGAGGCCAGTATTGACCTTCCCCGTCGCTGAGGAACTCGTCCATCGCCTCCCGTAGCCCCGGCGGATCGGTAGCCAGGGGATCAAAGTCGGGAACGCTCTTCTGGTACTCCAGGTAGTCGAGCGCCGACGCCGGGAACGACGGGCCGGAGGGGCAGCGCAGCCATACGTCGCCGGGCCGCGCCCCCTCGGTGCCGGGGAGGACGATGACAATGTCCTCCCCGCCTTCGGAGAGCATGGGATTGAGAACGACTTCGTCGAGCAATACCGGTTCTTTGAGGCTCACCTCGAATCCGTGCGACGTCAGGATGTCGGGGCACGCCAGACCCGGTGGCGAGATGTAGTCACCAACGGAGATGCCGAGTTCGAGCGCAGGCGGTGGTTGCACGACGGCGACACGCAACTCGGGTCTACACCCGCCGCCATTGACCGCAATGTGCCATAGCTGCTCGGACGAGTCGTCGAGAAGGACGGCGATCGGGCCGCCATCGGGGATGTGGCCATTTGGGTGAGCACCACTCCACTCCCGCCACTCGAGTCCGTCAACGACGTCGAATGGGTCGTTGGCTAGGAAGGGGCCGTAATCGACCTCATCGGGAGGGCGAGTCGTTGTCGGGTCCGCCGATGCCGGCTCGCCGCCGGACGGACGCCGTGGTTGTTGGGTGCTCGGATGCCGGCTCTCCTCCTGCGCCATCGACGGATTCACCGCACGCGGCGACCACGGCCGACAGAACCAACACGACCGCACCGATCCGACATCTCATACGTCCACCCCTCTGCGGAAGACAATGGTACGACGTCAGGCCAACCGACCGAGGTTCGCTTAGCTCGCAGCCATCCGGCGCAGCACCATGTGGAGGATTCCGCCGTTGCGGAGGTAATCGATTTCGACCGGTGTATCCGCCCGACACTGGGCCATGAACTCGACCGTTGAGCCGTCGGCCTTGGTTGCGGTCACTCGAACCAGTTGCCTCGGCTGGAGGGAGTCATCGATGTCGATCGCAAAGGTCTCCTTGCCGTCGAGACCAAGCGTGTCGGCGTTCTCGCCCTCTGGGAAGGTCAGCGGCAACACGCCCATCATCACCAGGTTCGAACGGTGGATCCGCTCGTAACTGGAGGCGATAACGGCCTTGACTCCGAGCTCGAATGTGCCCTTGGCCGCCCAGTCGCGGGAGCTACCCATGCCGTAGTCGATGCCCGCGAGCACGACGAGCGGGGTTCCCGCGGCCTTGTAGTTGAGGCTGGCCTCGTACACCGTCTTGACCTCGCCGTCGGTGAAGTCGGTGGTGAATCCGCCCTCAGTACCGGGAGCGATCTCGTTGCGAATCCGCACGTTGGCAAACGTGCCCCGGGTCATCACCCGGTCGTTGCCCCGGCGGGAGCCGTAGCTGTTGAACATGCGGCGCTCCACGCCGTTCTCGATGAGGTACTTGCCTGCCGGGGTCTCCGGCGCAATCGCCCCGGCCGGGCTGATGTGATCGGTGGTGATCGAATCACCAAGCTTGAGCAACACCCGGGCACCTTCGATCGGTGCCAGCGGCTTGATGTCCGAGGTCAGGCCCTTGAAGAACGGTGGCTCCTGGACATAGGTGCTCTCCGGCTTCCAGTTGAACAGCGGTTCATCGCTGGAGGGGACCGCCCGCCACTCATCGGATCCCTCGAATACCGAGGCGTACTCGTGGCGGAACTGGTTGCTGGTGACATCGCGGCTGACGATCTCGTCGATCTCGGCCTGGGTCGGCCAGATGTCGGCGAGGAAGACGTCGTTGCCGTTCGAGTCCTGCCCGATCGGGTCCGTGGTCAGGTCGATGTCGACCGTACCGGCGATTGCGTAGGCGACGACCAGCGGGGGCGACGCCAGGTAGTTGCCCCGGACGTCCTGGGAGATCCGGCCTTCGAAGTTGCGGTTACCCGACAACACAGAAGTGACGACAAGATCGTTCTCGTTGATCGCGGCGCTGATCGGATCCGGCAGCGGACCCGAGTTGCCGATGCAGGTTGTGCACCCGTAACCGACCAGGTAGAAACCGAGGGCCTCGAGATCGTGCGTGAGGTTGGCCTTGTCGAGGTAGTCCGTGACCACCTTGGATCCTGGAGCCAGCGACGTCTTCACCCACGGCTTGCGAGTGAGGCCGAGAGCCCTTGCCTTGCGGGCAACAAGACCGGCCCCGACCATCACGTCGGGGTTCGAGGTATTGGTGCAGCTGGTGATTGCGGCGATGACTACGTCGGCATCTTTGAGATCGAACTGGTCGCCATCGTTCTCAACTGCGACAGGGGCAGACGCCGCGGCGCCTTCACGTCGCAGTGCATCAACGTCGCTCGCCCACTGCGTCTTCATGTCACCCAGATCGATGCGGTCCTGCGGGCGCTTCGGACCGGACAGCGCAGCACTCACCGTGGACATGTCCAGCTCGAGATTGGAGCTGTAAACAATCTCGCGGTCGTCGTCACGCCACAAACCCTGCATCCGGCAGTACTCCTCGACAACCTGGATCTGCTCCTCGTCCCGACCGGAGAGACGCAGATAAGTCGTCGTCTGATCGTCGACGGGGAAGAAGCCCATCGTCGCCCCGTACTCGGGTGCCATGTTGGCGATCGTGGCCCGGTTGGCCAACGGCATATCGGCCAGGCCCGGACCGTGGAACTCAACAAACTTGCCGACCACACCGTGCTCACGGAGCATCTCGACAACCCGCAGCACGAGGTCGGTGGCGGTGACACCGTCTTGAAGCTTGCCGGTGAGCTTGAAGCCGACGACCTCGGGGAGAAGCATGTAGATGGGCTGGCCGACCATTGCCGCCTCGGCCTCAATCCCGCCGACACCCCAGCCGAGGACGCCGAGGCCGTTGATCATCGTGGTGTGACTGTCGGTGCCGACCAGCGAGTCGGGATAGAGGGCGCCATGGTCGTCGAACACGACCTTGGCCAGATACTCGAGGTTGACCTGGTGGACGATGCCCGTCGCCGGGGGCACGACGCGGAAGTTCTCAAATGCCGACTGGCCCCATTTGAGGAACTCATACCGTTCATGGTTGCGCTCGAACTCGCGCTCGCTGTTGATCTGCAGCGCCATTCCCGAGTTGAAGGCATCGACTTGGACTGAGTGATCGATGACAAGATCCACCGGGATGAGCGGATTCACCTTCTGCGCATCGTCGGCATCACCCGTCATCCGCACGACCGCTGCCCGCATCGCGGCGAGGTCAACGACCGCGGGAACTCCGGTGAAGTCCTGCAGCACCACCCGGGCCGGCTTGAAGGCGATCTCGGTTTCTTCGACCTTGGTGGCGTCGTATTGCGCCAGAGCCTTGACGTCCTCATCGGTGACCGTCTCGCCATCGTGCTCCCGGAGGGCTGCTTCCAGAAGAACCTTGATCGAATACGGGAGGCTATCGATGTCGCCCATGTCCTTGAGGGCGTCGAGGCGGTAGACCGCTCGAAAACCTACCGGGGTATCCATCGTTGACTTTGCGCCGAAAGGATCGTGGCTGCTCATGAGGTGTCCTCTCCTGGTGATCTCTCTAAGTTCAGCCACAATAACTACGCCGTCCATCCCCTATCGCCAGATAAGACACTCGGGGGATGTCGCGAGAGGTAAGAAAGGCGCTTCTTGCGGGGGAGAAACGAGCTTCGGGCGCCGCCGTTTTTGTCATACCTGGTTGATATGTTGTTGGTATGTTGTTCACCGAT
>SWCD01020065.1_pt1 | contig 53522 bp, 43 predicted proteins | sample 4693011 | NCBI WGS metagenome assembly SWCD01 (sample SAMN10267278, study PRJNA491770) | bioreactor metagenome | isolation source: DHS bioreactor inoculated with marine | place: Japan: Omine Ridge, Nankai Trough
AAAAAAAACCGAAAACTTGACCGCGTGAAGTATATCAAAGCCTTATTTGTTATTTCTGAACTCCGAAGTGAATAAGATGCGGCGTTTAACCTCGTTTTTAGTGTGCCTGGCCCTGATCGCTCAAGGCTGCGCGACGCAAACGCTGTATCCGGAGAGTTCCCTGGAAACCGAGGATGCGGCGTGTCTGCGCTGGCTCGAAAACATCGACGCCAAGCTTGCCGAACATAATCTCGAAGATGCGGGGACGGTGCGCATAGCCGGTTTCCCGCATCTTCGGATCGACCGCTTTCTCGCCTCATTGAGCAACCGGGCGATGACGGATCAAAATGCCTTTGCGCAATGGCTGGAAAATTTGCGGCGGCTTGATGAAAAGGCAAGGCAACCTGAGTTTGCCAACTTGCCCGCCGCGCACAAGAGCGCACTGATGTCCGAACTGCCGCAAGGAGAAAGCTTCGGGCAAGGTGTGCAGCGTTGCGGCAAGCGTTTGGCCAACCTGAACCTGAAAGCCCCCGGACACCAGCGCCTGTTGTTGCAACGGGCAAAAGTACCCGATGCCTATCAAACCTGGAAAAGAGCCGCTGGTGTCTATGCGCTGACCCAATATGCTGCGGCGGCGGGCATTGAACGCCTGCACCGGAAGCTGAACGAAAGCTTTCAACAACCGCAGGCGCAACAGCCGGTGCAAGGCCGCCTGATACGGTACGCTGCCCCGCAAACAACGTCCTTGGCCGCGGCGGACATAGCCGCAATACTGCGTCCGGCTTATGGCAATCCCCTGGCTATTCCCTCATTAGCCCCGGCGCAATTGCAAAGGCTCCTTGAACGTTTTGCCCCCCTCTGGGAAATCGATACGCGCAATGATAACGATAAAATCGGTACGGTTATGCTCGATACCGAAGGACAGCCGCGAATCGATACCGCAAAACCCGCCGTTTACACCCGGCATGCGTTCGCTCACTTGCATGGCAGGACGCTGCTGCAATTGGTCTACCAAATCTGGCTGCCGGCACGGGAGAAAACCGGTCTATTCGATTTATACGGCGGCCCGCTAGATAGCGTTATTTGGCGCGTCACGCTGAGCCCCGAAGGGTCGCCGATCGCCTTTGACAGCATGCACGGCTGCGGCTGCTATTATCTATTGTTTCCCGGTCCGGGCTACCGCGCGACAGCGCCAAAAGACGGCGCGGAGCCGGTACTCAGTCCGATGTCGATACCTGAAATACCCTCCGATAAACGTCTACTGCTCCGTTTGGCAGCCCGCACCCATTACTTGCAGCAATTAGCCGTTGTGCCCGATACCCCCGATAACACCGCGCGGCGCTATGCCTGGCAGGAATCTGAATGGCTGCGCTCGATGCCCCTGCAAGAAGACGGCGCATGGCGCAGTCTTTTCGGTGCGGACGGGATTATCAATGCCAGCCGGCGCGCCGAACGCTTTCTGTTCTGGCCTTTCGGTGTGGCTAGTCCCGACGCGATGCGGCAATGGGGCACCCATGCGATTGCCTTTATCGGCAGACGCCATTTTGATGATCCGTTTTTACTGGAAAAACTGCTGGCGCGCGAATAAGCCCTTGATGCGCTTAACTTATCCGTTCAAGTATTCTGCACAACGATGTTAGGAAACTTGCTGCTGAAATCCTTGGCTTTCAGCGCCAGCCTGGCCGCGGTCTTGCGGGCGATTTCCCGGTAGATCTGTGCCGGGCGCCCGTCGGGGTCGGCCACGACCGTCGGCCGGCCGCAGTCGGCGAATTTGCGGATGGCAATATCCAGCGGCAGCGAGCCCAGAAACTCGACCTTGTTCTTCTCGGCCATGGCCTTGCCTCCGCCCTCGCCGAAAATGGCTTCTTCATGGCCGCAGTTGCTGCAGATATGGATGCTCATGTTTTCCACGATGCCCAGCACCGGCACATTGACCTTTTCGAACATGCCGAGACCGCGCTGAGCGTCGATCAGGGCGATGTCCTGCGGCGTTGTAACGATGATCGCGCCGCTGACCGGAATCTGCTGCGCCAAAGTCAGCTGAATATCGCCGGTGCCGGGCGGCAAATCGATAATCAGATAATCGACATCGGTCCAGTTGGTGTCTTTCAGCAACTGCTGCAAGGCATTGGTCACCATCGGCCCGCGCCAGATCATCGGCTGATCGGCGTCGATCAGGTAACCGATGGAATTGGTCTGCACGCCGTAAGAGACTTTCGGCATCATGGTTTTGCCGTCCTCGCTGGCCGGATAGCCTGAGAGCCCCAGCATGGTCGGAATGCTGGGCCCGTAAATGTCGGCATCGAGAATGCCGACCTGCGCGCCTTCAGCCGCCAGCGCCAGCGCCAGATTGACCGCGGTCGTGGATTTGCCGACGCCGCCCTTGCCCGAGGCCACGGCAATAATGTTTTTGACGTTGGGCAACGGCTTCAAGGCCTGCTGCACGGCATGCGAGACAATGTTCACCGAAACTTCGATCGTCACATCGCCTATGCCGGCCAGTGCTTTCAGGTGCTGTTCGACGGCCGCCTTAAGCTCGGCCAGGTAACTTTTGGCCGGATAACCCAGTTCCAGTTTAACGCTGACGTTTGCGCCATCGACGGCAATTGCTTTAACCGATTTTGCGGAAACCAGATCGGTGCCATTGTTGGGATCGATAAACGTACTCAGCAGTTTTTCTATCGCGGCCTTTTCGATGCTTGCCATGACTATGCTCCATGTTGGGAAGAGAAGGATGAGTAATAACCAAGTGATTTACTATGGAATAGAAGGCATTTTACAGCTTTTCTTTTATAATGCACATTTTAGCGCCCGCTACTCGGTAGTGCGCTTATTTTGTGCCATAATACACGGTTCGTTTTGTCTTCGTACTGCTTGCTATTTAATTAATTATGTCGGATAGAAAAATTCTCGTCACCAGCGCTTTACCCTACGCCAACGGCCCTATTCATCTCGGACATCTGGTTGAATACATTCAAACGGATATCTGGGTCCGTTTTCAGAAACAACGCGGCAACCAGTGCTACTACGTTTGCGCGGACGACACGCACGGCACGCCGATCATGCTCAAGGCCGATCGCGAAGGCATCACGCCGGAAGCGCTGATCGCCCAGGTCGGCAAGGAACACCTGGCCGACTTTACCGAATTCGGCATCGCATTCGACCATTATCACAGCACCCATTCCGACGAGAACAAGACTTTTTCATCGCTGATCTACGAACGCCTGCGCGATGCCGGCCACATCAGCTCGCGCACGATCACGCAGGCGTACGACCCGGTCAAGAACATGTTCCTGCCCGACCGGTTCATCAAAGGCGAGTGCCCCAAGTGCGGCGCGGCCGATCAATACGGCGACAGTTGCGAAGCCTGCGGCGCCACCTATTCACCGACTGAATTGAAAAACGCCGTGTCCGCCGTATCGGGTGCGAAACCGGTGGAAAAGGAATCCGTCCATTACTTCTTCAACCTGGCCGATTTCGCCGGCCTGCTCCGGCACTGGACCAAATCCGGCCACCTGCAGCCGGAAGTCGCCAACAAGCTCGACGAATGGCTGGAAGCCGGCCTGCAGCAATGGGACATTTCCCGCGACGCGCCGTATTTCGGCTTCGAGATTCCCGATGCCCCGGGCAAGTATTTTTACGTATGGCTCGACGCGCCTATCGGCTATATGGCCAGCTTCAAGAGCCTGTGCGACAAGCAGGACCTGGACTTCGACGCGTTCTGGGGCAAGGACAGCAATGCCGAGCTGTACCATTTCATCGGCAAGGACATCATTTACTTCCACGCCCTGTTCTGGCCGGCCATGCTCAGCGGCGCCGGTTTCAGGACGCCCAGCGCCATTTTCGCGCATGGCTTTTTAACCGTGAACGGCGAGAAAATGTCCAAGTCGCGCGGCACATTCATCAAGGCCCGGACCTATCTGGAGCATCTGAACCCCGAATACCTGCGCTATTATTTCGCCGCCAAACTGAGCGCCGGCGTCGATGATCTCGACCTGAATTTCGACGATTTCAGCCAGCGCGTGAATTCCGATCTGGTCGGCAAGGTTGTCAATATCGCCAGCCGCTGCAGCGGCTTCATCAAAAAGCGCTTCGACAACAGACTGTCGTCGCGCTGTTCGGAGCCGGCCCTGTTCGCCGAGTTTGTCAACGCCCATAAGCAAATCGCCGAATTCTATGAGACGCGCGAATTCGCCAAAGCCATGCGCGAGATCATGGCGCTGGCCGACAAAGCCAACCAGTACATCGACGAGAAAAAACCCTGGCTGATCGCCAAGGAAGAAGGCAAGGATGCCGAACTGCACGAGGTCTGCTCGATGGGCATCAACCTGTTCCGCATGCTGGCGGCCTATCTGAAACCGGTCATCCCGGCACTGGCGTCCGAAGCCGAGCAGTTCCTGAATATTGCCTCGCAAGCCTGGCCGGCGGCCGGCGCACAACCGTTGACAGACCATGTCATCAACGATTTCAAACCGCTGATGACGCGTGTCGAGCCTGATAAAATCGCCGCCATCATAGAGGCCTCCAGGGAGAATCTGGAAAAAACGGCCGAACCGCCCAAAGCCAAGGCCCGCACCTGCGACCCGATCGCCGATACCATCGAATTCGACGATTTCGCCAAACTGGACCTGCGCATTGCACGCATAGTCAAAGCCGCTTCCGTCGAAGGCGCCGACAAGTTATTGCAACTGACCGTTGATATCGGCGATGAAACCCGCAACATTTTCGCCGGCATCAAATCGGCTTACGCACCGGAAGATCTGGAAGGCAAATTGACGGTCGTGGTCGCCAATCTGGCTCCGCGCAAAATGCGTTTCGGCGTTTCGGAAGGCATGGTGCTGGCGGCAGGCCCCGGCGGCAAGGATTTATGGGTGCTGCACCCTGATAATGGCGCGCAGCCGGGTATGCGCGTTAAGTAATTTAGTAGTAGAGAGTTAGAAATGTTTTGTTACCACTGTCAGGAAGCCAAAAAAAACATCGCCTGTGATTCCGCCGGCATCTGCGGCAAAAAAGAAGATGTCGCCAGTCTTCAGGATTTATTAGTGTATGTTCTGAAAGGTTTGTCTTTTTATGCACACAAAGCCAGGCAACTGGGCATAAGCGATGCCAGAACCGACCGGTTTACCGCTCGGGCATTGTATTCCACGGTGACCAATGTCAATTTCGACCCGACCGTGTTCGTTTCCCTGATACAGGAAGCCGTGCAACGTAAAAATCATCTGTGCCACCGGTTTACCGCCGCGTTCGAAGCACAGAACGGCGTTGCCTTCAGCGAACCGGTGCCCGATGAAGCCGCCTGGCAATACACCGATGTCTCGGAAGCGGCCTTTGTGGCACAAGGCGAAACGGCCGGCGTCATGCAGATTCCGGCGCTGGACGACGACTGCCATGCCCTGCGCGAATTACTGGTGTACGGCCTGAAAGGCTTGGCGTCGCTGATCGAACATGCCGAAGCGCTGGATTTTTCCGATGCCGAATTGTATGCCTTCCTGCACGAGGCGCTGGCTTTCAGCCTGAAAACCGACAGCCCGCTCGATGAACTCATGGCCATGACCTTGAAATGCGGCGAGCACGGCCTGGCCGCTTTCGCCCAACTCGACAAGGCCAATACCGCGCGCTTCGGCGCCCCGGTTCCGACCAAGGTCTATTTCGACAGCTGGGACAAGCCGGGCATACTGGTTTCAGGCCACGACCTGCGCGACATCGAAGACCTGCTGGAGCAGACCGCCGGCACCGGCATTGACGTTTACACGCACGGCGAAGCCATTGCCGCGCACGCCTATCCGGCCTTTAAAAAATACTTCAACCTGGCCGGCAATTTCGGCGATGCCTGGCAGGAGCAGCGCACCGATTTCCAAAAATTCAACGGCCCGATCCTGATCACCACCAACAGTATTCAGCAGCAAAAAGGCAACTACAAAGACAAGATTTACACGACCGGCATGGTGGGCTGGCCCGACATACCGCATATCGCCGACCGCCGCCCCGGCCAGCGCAAGGATTTCACCCCGCTGATCGAGCAAGCCAGGCAATGCGAGCCGCCCAGCCAGCTCAGCGACAATACGACGACCCTCGGCTATGCCCATCAATCGCTGCACAACTATCTGAACCAGATCGCCGCCGGCATTCAGAACGGCGCCATCCGGCGCCTGATCGTGCTGGCCGGCACCGACGGCCGTCACAAGGAGCGCCGATACTACACGCAGTTCGCCGAGGCGCTGCCTCAGGATACGCTGATCCTGACCGCGGGCGATACCAAATACCGATTCAATACGCTGCCTCTCGGCGACATCAACGGCATTCCGCGCCTGCTGGACGCCGGCCAGAGCAATGATTTTTACTCGTTGCTCGTGTTCCTGAAAGATCTGCAGCAGACTCTGGGCCTTGACGACCTTAACGCACTGCCGGTGTCTTTCAGCATCGCCTGGTATGAACAGAAAACCATTCTCATGCTCCTGGCGCTGTTGGCGCTGAACATTAAACACGTGCGCCTGGGCCCGACCCTGCCGCCTTTCTTCACGGACACCGTCAAGGACAGGCTGACCGAACAATTTGCCTTGAAAGGCATAGACACGGTTGAAAACGATGTCGCGGCGATAATGGAAGGACATTGACCTGGACGTGATCGATCGAATTAACGCTTTACTGCCGCAAACCCAATGCGGCCAATGCGGCTTCAAAGGCTGCAAACCCTACGCCGAGGCCATCGCTGCCGGCACGGCGGACATCAACCAGTGTCCGCCTGGCGGTGATGAAGGCATTATTGAAATCGCACGTTTGCTGGGCGTACCGGCCAAACCGCTCAATACGCGATTCGGCCAACACAAGCCCAAACAGGTCGCTTTCATTATCGAAGACGACTGCATCGGCTGCACGAAATGCATCGCCGCCTGTCCTGTCGATGCGATCTTGGGCGCGTCCAAATGCATGCATACGGTCATCGCCTCGGAATGCACGGGCTGCGAGCTGTGCATCGCACCCTGCCCGGTCGACTGCATCGTCATTAAGCCGGTCCCCCGGCCGACGCCGGCGCAAAAGGCCGAACAAGCGCAAAAAGCCATGCGCCGCTACGAGGCGCGCTGTCTGCGCCAGGCACGGGCAGAAGCGGAAAAAGCCGAGCGCGCACGCAAGAAAAAAGAAGCCTTGCTGAAACTGAAATCATTCAAGCAATGAACATCGAGAAACGCCGAATCATCTTTGACCGCCTGGCCGAAGCCATCCCCGAGCCCAAGACCGAGCTCCGGTATGAGACACCGTTTGAGCTGCTGATCGCGGTCGTGCTGTCGGCCCAGGCCACCGATAAAGGCGTCAATAAAGCCACGGCCAAACTGTTTCCTGTCGCCAATACGCCCGAAGCCATTCTGGCGCTGGGGCTGGAAGGTCTGAAGGACTATATCAGGACGATCGGCTTGTATAACAGCAAGGCGGCCAATATCATGACGCTCTGCCAGCAACTGCTCGACCGGCATGCGGGCCAGGTGCCGCGGACGCGGGAAGAACTGGAAGCTTTGGCCGGCGTCGGCAGGAAAACGGCCAATGTCATGTTGAACACCGCGTTCGGCCAGCATACGATTGCGGTTGACACGCACATCTTCCGCGTCGCCAACCGTACCGGCATCGCGCCCGGCAAAAACGTGCTGGAAGTAGAGCGGAAGCTGGAGAAATGGGTGCCCAAACAGCATAAAAGAGATGCCCATCATTTATTGATATTGCACGGCCGTTACACCTGCATTGCCAGAAAGCCGCGCTGCCAGAGCTGCGTCATTGAAGATTTGTGCGAATACCCGTACAAAACAGTCGATTAGCGAAAAACTCAGTGGCAGGAACTTGGCTAAGGCTGTATAGTCTGTGTAATCAGTATTTGAACATGCGGATATTCATCCGCTGTTCAGTTGTGCTTGATACCATACGCCGCACCCGATGCAGCTTATGTATCATTATTTATATACCCGGGAGTCAATATGAAAAAAACCAACAAAACACCTTTCGCAGCGGCCATGGGAACCGCGTTTCTGTCTACCTTTGCCGCGACCGCAGCCAACGCCGAAGCCAACCCTTTCGCCATGACCGACATGAACAACGGTTATATGCAAGTGGCTGAAGCCAGCAAGTCCGGCGAAGCCATGCCCGGCATGAAGGAAGGCTCATGCGGCGAAGGCAAATGCGGTGGCGCCATGCAATCCGCGCCTAAAACCGTGGAAGGTGCTTGTGCTGGCAACAAGCCTGCCCCTAAAGCGGCGGGTAAGGCGACAGAAGGCAAATGCGGCGAAGGTATGTGCGGCGCCATGATGGAAGGCGGCAAAATGAAAAAAGGCATGGAAAACATGTGCGGCGCCATGATGAAAGGTAAGGAAGGCGCTTGCGGCGCCATGCAAAAAGGCGAGAAAGGCGCGGGCCAGGAAAAAGTCAGCCCTAAAGACGCAGCCGGCGAATAAGCCTCAAGCAGGTTTATAGCTATCAAAAGAGGGCATGACCATCATGCCCTCCCGCTTTAACCCCATACACAGGTGTTCTTATGGACACAACTCTAAATCTCGTGCACGGCGCCGGCTTGGGCCTGCGTCGGTCGTTTCTCAGTGAAATCGTCGAAAACCCGCCCCAAGAGGTCGACTTCTATGAAGTCGCGCCGGAAAACTGGATCACGATAGGCGGCAAACTGGGCAAGCAATTTCGGGCCATGACCGAACGCTTTGACTTTGTCTGTCACGGTCTGTCCCTGTCGATAGGCAGCACCGATCCGCTCGACGAAAAGTTCGTGCGGCAAGTCAAGGACTTCATGGCCGAACACCAAATCAAATTCTACAGCGAGCACTTGAGCTATTGCAGCAAGGAAGGTCATCTGTATGACCTGATGCCCATGCCGTTTACGCAAGAGGCCGTCTCGCACGTGGCCGCCCGCATCAGGCGCGTTCAGGACATACTCGAGCACAGAATCGCTATCGAAAACGTCTCGTATTACGCCGCCCCGGGCCAGGAAATGGCCGAAATAGACTTCTTCAACGCCGTCGTCGAGGAAGCCGACTGCGACGTGCTGATCGACATCAACAATATTTACGTGAACAGCGTCAACCACGGCTACGATGCCGAGGCATTCCTGAAAGCCATCCCGGCCGAGCGCATCGCTTACGCGCATATTGCCGGGCATTATGTGGAAGCCGAGGATTTCCTGGTCGACACGCATGGCGCCGACATTATCGATCCGGTCTGGAAACTGCTAGGCAAGGCCTATGAGCTTTACGGCGTATTCCCGACCCTGCTGGAGCGGGACTTCAACATTCCTTCTTTGGCGGAACTGGTGCAGGAAGTCCGCACCATCCGGACGATACAGAACGCCTGGAAAAGTCAGCATGAAAAACAGACCGCCTGAAACCGCCAAGCGCGTCGACTTCAAAGCCAAACAGCGTGAATTTGCGGCCTATATCCGGGACCCTGAAAACAATCCGGCGCCGGCCGATGTCAAGGCCCAGCGCATGGCCATGTACCGCGAACTGTTCTTCAACAATGTCGAAAGCTTCCTGTCCAACAGTTTTCCGGTCCTGCGCAGGATTCTCGATGACCGGCAATGGTTCCGGCTGGCCCAGGATTTTTTTGCCAGCCACCGCTGCCAGTCGCCCTATTTCTCCGAAATTCCGGAAGAGTTCCTCGATTACCTGCAGAACGAACGCGACAATCCCGACGATTTGCCGTTTCTGCTCGAACTGGCGCATTACGAATGGGTGGAAATGGCGCTGTCGACCGCCAAACTCGAGGTAGCGGTAAACAGTCGCGCCGACATCGAAAACCTGCCGGACAAACGCCTCATTCTGTCACCGCTGGCCTGGCCGCTGGCTTATCAATACCCGGTCCAGCGCATATCGCCCGATTATCTGCCGCCAGAGGCACCGGAACAGCCGACCTTCCTGATCGTCTACCGCGATATCGATGACCAGGTGCATTTTTCCCAGATCACGGCGATCACCTACAGACTGCTGCAACTGATCCAGGAAAACGAAGGACTGAAGGCGGAGGATTACTTAAGCCAGGTGGCGGCAGAGGCCCAGCACCCCGACCCGTCCCGGATCATCGAAGCGGGCCTGGCTATGCTGAGAGAATGGGCTGAAAAAACCGTGATTATGATCATGGCTTGAAAATACAGTTATGGCGGGCGACTTCGCCTACCAAAAATAGACCTTCTATGAGTTTGTCAGTCTTTCCGTCATCCAAATATCTATTGAGTTAGAATAGCGTAGGATTAACAATTACGGAAAAGGCAGCCTCCCATGGGTAAGCGCTTTATCAACATTAACCGAAACGAGCTTATCCCTGCCGGGAAACTGCGATGGTTGGTTAGATGAAAACAATCTGGCTCGTTTGTGTTAGAGGTTATGGAGCAACTGAGGCACCTACGCAATAGAACAGGCGTATAGCGGTAACCCGCCGTGCCCGCCGAAAATGATGTTGGCCCTATTGTTTGGCTGTTACGCCAAGGGCATCTTCTCCAGCCGCAAACCTGTCCTAAGCCTGTCGAAGGGATAGAGCGGGCTACCTATGAACCGATCCCCGTACTTTTCGGCGGTACGCATCTGAATCATGACAGCATCAACCCCTTCCGCAAGCGTTTTCCAAGAGAACTATCCGACTTGTTTGTCAAACTGTGACCGCCACACTGATTGAAACAGTAGTGGTTGGAAAGTAGAACCAAACTGTAGATAGAAAAATAGTAGGAAAAGTATAGTGATAACGAAAACCATCATAATTCATTCACTGCAAGAGGAGTACTACGATCTACCCACCCTATGAGCTGCGTCTCATGTCTAGAGCGCAGAAACTGTATTCTAACGCTGGAGCAAAAACTTGTGATAACTAGCGATAGCATTAGTGCTGTTGGGATGCTTTTTTAAGTTTACCGCGTTGCCGTAATGAGAAGGTTTTAGGGTATTTATGTACTATGTTAGGCTCAACAAGGAAAACATCACTGATGTCTATACTTTTTTGAATTGTCACGACTACCATCAAAACCTTTGACTAAGTAAAACACGTTAATATAGTTATGAACGAAAGCCAATGTGACGATTTAATTGGAAAAATCTACGATGCTGCCGTCATGCCGGAGTTATGGCCGGTTTTTTTGGAGCAAGTGTCAGATACTTTAGGAAGCAGGGGCACAGCACTTTATCTGGTGGATTTTGCCAGCCGCAGTACCACTTGCCGTAGCGATGAAATTTCCTTTATTCAATCCGTCCGCATCGCCCCTGAAACCGCCGTGTCTTACGACCGCTATTATTCCAAGGTCAATGTCTGGCTTGAAAACTCCAGGGATTTACCTGAGGGCAAACTTATAACAACTGATCGCCTGTTTCCCGTGCGGGAACTTGTCAAGACTGAATGGTATAACGATTGGCTTAAACCTCAGGATTATTTTCATGCCATGATCGGTCATCTTCTCACGCAGGATACGTTGGCGGTGCGTCTATCGATTTTTAGATCCAAACATCAACCGTTTTCTGCTGATGAAACAGCAATCTTCGCCCGCTTGGTGCCGCATTTGCGTCGCTCTTGCATGATCCACAAGAAATTTTCCGAAGTTAAAAGCGTGCTGGCTACGGATACCGCCCTCTTGAACCGCTTGCCAGTCGGGTTGGTTTTGTTCGATAAATGCGGCCAAGCCGTATTTGTCAATCACATGGCAGAAACTTTAATCCGCTCTTCTGACGGCCTTTGTCTCAATGCCGCCGGTCGCTGTCTGACGAGTAACGCTAATGAAACCCGCGCCTTGCGTCAGTTAATCGGCAATGCCGCAGAGCTGGGGCAAGGCAATGCGATGAGCTTGCGCCGGAACAACTCAAACCGTCAGTTATCGGCAATAGCCGTACCGCTACAAAAACAGCCGTTATCTTTTTTCGGTTCGGAACCATCCGTTGCATTATTTATTTGCGACCCGGAAATGCCGCTCGATTTAGACGACAACCTGTTGACGCAATGCTACGGCCTTTCCCCGACCGAAGCCAAACTCGCGGCCGCTTTGCTGCGCGGACAAACGCCAAGCGATTATGCCCAAACGCGAGGTATCAGCAATAACACGGTAAAAACGCAGCTAAAGCAGGTGCTGGCAAAAACAGGAACGCATCGTCAATCCGAACTTATACAATTACTAACAACAAGTTTCGGCATGCTTGCAGCTCCGGCTAAGGCTGCCGCAACAAAAGACTGATCCTCACTTTCTTATATTCCCGCAGATTTATTTTCCCTGGACAAAATTCCTCTCCTTTATGCCCTGTGAGTATGCTGGAGAGGACAAGCCCTACTAAAATGAGAAGTGACCGCGATACACATGGCTTCTCCAGTACTCTGAATAGTTACATCATTTTCCTTTTTCACCCGAACGGGTGATGCGCTGTTGAATCAATCAGTTTAATTTATTTATCCATAGGGCATGACAGCCAGTTCAATCTGTTTTGAATGCGATGCTGGGTTTGTCCAATGAAAAAGTTAGGAACCTTTTTTCAATATGTGTAGCTACATTAAACTGGAGCGCAGATGACTTTTTGCAATTTCCGCCGCCATTTAGTCGGCTGCCATCGATTACCTTGGTTTTTCAAAAATACCTCTATCAAGCGCTTGATATGCTTGTTACTTTTGACATTGATGGAGGGATGTACCCATCAAGATCAAGACCAGCAACCACGTCGCCGAGTCAACGTTGCCCGAATAATCAGTCAAGAGACACAGAACGCCAGACCGTTTCCTGGCGAGGTACACGCACGTTTTGAAACGGTTTTATCGTTCCGCGTGGCTGGAAAACTGATAAACCGCTCGGTCGATATTGGGGATCGGGTGCACAAAGGCCAGATGCTGGCAAGGCTTGATCCCAGCGATTACCGGTTGGCCTCGCAAAACATCAAAGCTCAGCTTATAGCCGCTGAAGCCGACCACAAATACGCCAAAGACGACTTAATCAGATACCGGGAATTGTTTGACCAAAACATCATTAGCCAGCCTGAGTTAGATCGTCACCAAACGCTTTATATTAACGCACAGCAAAAGTTTGCGGCTCTCGAAGCCCAGCTCGGACAGGCAAACAACCAATTAGCTTACACCGATCTACTGGCCGACCGCGACGGTGTGGTGACGGCGCTTGAGGTCGAAACGGGGCAAGTCGTCGCCCCTGGCCAACCGGTCGTCAAATTAGCCCAACTCAATGAGAAAGAAATCCCTATCGACATCCCCGAGCATCGCGTTGCCGAGATCGATCTCCAGCAAGAAGTTAGCGTAATCTTGTGGGCCGACGGCGACAAGAGAATAAAAGGCCATATCCGAGAACTTGCGGCGGCGGCCGACCCGGTCAGTCGTACTTATCGTGCCAAGGTTGCCCTGTTGGAAAGCCAAGACGATGCAAGGCTCGGCATGACCGCTACGGTTTGGATACCTTCAAACACGCCCTCCAATCTCATCGTTCCGCTTTCGGCGGTCTTTACGTCCCAGAATAAACCGGGGCAGCCCCGCGTTTGGTTAGTCGACGAGCGCACCTCTACAGTCAACGCCGTACCGGTACGGATCGGTGCAGCGTTACCCGGTGAACAGATTGCGGTTACAGGACTGGCAGCCGGGCAGTTGATCGTTAGTGCCGGCGCAAATCGTCTGATCGAAGGTCAAACCGTGCGTTTACCACAAAAACTCACGCCGGAAATCGCTGGCGCCAGTGGCGCAAACGGGGAAACTCGTCAATGAAAGAATTCAATCTCAGCGCCTGGATACTAAATCACCGCGCTTTCACCGGCTTCATCATGTTGCTGTTGTTATTCGGCGGGCTTTTTGCCTATTTCCGTCTTGGCCAACGGGAAGATCCCGAGTTTACCTTCCGGGTCATGGTCGTCAAAACCTTCTATCCGGGCGCGACGGCGCTGGAAGTCGAACAGCAGTTGACTGATCGATTGGAAAAGAAAATCCAGGAATTGCCGAACCTGAACATTTTGCGCAGCTATTCCAAACCGGGCGAATCGGTCATTTTCGTGACCCCGCGTGAAGACACGCCGCCTAAGGAAATCCCCAACCTTTGGTATCAGGTGCGCAAAAAGGTTGACGACATTCGCCTGACATTGCCGCCCGGCAGCGCCGGGCCGTTTTTCAATGACGAATTCGGCGATACCTATAGCCTGATCTATGCCTTTTCGGGAAAAGATTTTAGTTATGCCGAGCTGAAAAAAGCGGCCGACTCAGCCCGTCAACAGCTGCTACGGGTCAGGGATGTCGAAAAAGTCGATCTGATCGGCACCCAAGACGAAAAAATTTACATCGAATTTTCCGACAAAAAACTGGCTGAACTGGGATTGGACACCCATACGGTTGCCGAGGCGTTGCAAGCGCAAAACAACATGACCTCAGCGGGAATGGTATACACCGCCCAGCGTAATTTGCCGATACGTATCACCGGCCAATTCGATTCGGTGGAGAGCATCGCCAACCTGCCGGTGCATATTCAAGGCCGTACCTTACGCGTCGACGATTTCGCTCAGGTTAAGCGAGGATACATCGATCCGCCTGAACTCAAAATGCGCGTCAACGGCAAGGAAGCCATCGGCCTAGGCATCACCATGAACAAGCGCGGCGATGTCTTGGAATTGGGCGAGGCGCTGGAAGCCGCCAAGATTCAAATCGAGGACGAACTCCCGTTAGGGATGGATATCGATCAGGTCGCCGATCAGCCGCGCGTAGTCAAAAAAGCCATCGGCGAATTCCTGTCCACCTTCTTCGAAGCTTTGGCCGCGGTGCTGCTGGTTAGCTTTTTGAGCCTCGGTTTCCGCACCGGTTCCGTAGTTGCGTTGACGGTGCCGCTGGTACTGTCAGGAACACTGCTGTGCATGTTGCTGTTCGGCATGGAAATCCACCGCATTTCATTAGGCGCTTTGATCCTTGCCCTCGGATTGCTGGTGGACGACGCCATGATCGCCGTCGAGATGATGGCGCGCAAGCTGGAAGAGGGCTGGGACAGGATCAATGCGGCAACTTTTGCCTACCGCGCCACCGCCTTCCCGATGCTGACCGGCACTTTGATCACCATCGTCGGCTTCCTGCCGGTGGGTTTGGCCGAATCGCAAGCCGGTGAATACACGGTTGCGATATTCCAGGTGATGGGTATCTCGCTGTTGCTGTCGTGGATCGGTGCGGTCGTTTTTACGCCCTATCTGGGTTTTCTGTTGCTCAGAATTGAGTCCCATAGCCCGCACGATCACGACTTGTTCGACACGCCTTTTTACAATCGCTTGCGGCATTGGGTGGCGTGGTGCGTGGAGCATCGCAAAAAAGTTATCATCGCCACAGTCATATTATTCGGCATAGGCGTGGCAACGCTGACCCAAGTTCCCGAACAGTTTTTCCCGCTGTCGAATCGGCCCGAGGTTATCATCGACCTGTGGCTGCCCGAAGGCAGTTCCTTTGCGCAAAGCGAAGCGGTCGCCAAGCGCATGGAAGACATCTTGAGCAAAGACGAAGATGTGTTAAATTACACGGCCTATATCGGCGGCGGCACACCGCGCTTCTTTCTGTTGATCGTACAACAGCTCACCAATACCAATCTCTCCGAATTCGTGGTGATGACCAAGGACAACGGCGCCCGTGAGCGGGTGATACAGCGTATTCGGCAGGCTTTCGCGACTGATTTTCCACAAGTGCGCGGACGCGTCATGCGGCTTAACGTCGGCCCGCCGATGGATTATCCACTGGTGTTCAGGGTGTTCGGTGAAGATCCCGCGATCGTTCGGAACATTGCCGACCGGGTAAGCGAGATCATGCGCGCCAACCCCAACACCGTGGATGTGAATGACGATTGGCATGACCGGATTCCGTCGCTACGCTTGGTGCTCGACCAGGATAAGGCCCGTGCAGTCGGTGTGTCTACCTCAAGCCTGTCGCAAGCCTTGCAGGCGCACTACACGGGCATTCCCATCGGACAGTTCCGGGAAGACGACAAGCTGATCGACATCGTCTGGCGGGCGCAAAACGACTTGCGTACCGCCGCCGATCGCTTACCCGACGTGACTGTGCGCACTGACAACGGCCGGACCGCGCCGTTGTCGCAGTTCGTCAAGTTCGAAACCGTATTCGAAGACGGCGTGCGCTGGCGCCGCAACCGCTTCCCGGCCATTTCAGTGCGCGCCGACGTAATCGATGGCAAGATGGCTCCCGACGTGGCATCTGAAATCATTCCAAAACTCAAACCTATCCAGGACCAATTGCCGGCCGGCTATTTTTTGGAAACAGGCGGTTCCAAAGAAGATGCCTGGATCGCACAAAAGTCGATCCTGATCTGGATTCCATTAGTCCTGATCGTAACGCTGACCTTGCTGATGATGCAATTGCAGAACCTGTCCCGGACCTTTTTGGTATTCGTCACCGCGCCTTTAGGAGTAATCGGCGCGGCGTTCGCCCTACTGCTGTTTCGGGCGCCTTTCGGCTTCGTGGCCCTGCTGGGCATCATCTCCCTGTCCGGCATGATCATGCGCAACTCGGTGATCCTGGTAGACCAGATCGAGCAGGACCAAAAAGCCGGACTCGATACCTGGACCGCCATTGTCGAATCGACGGTGCGGCGCTTTAGACCCATTCTGCTGACTGCGGCCGCGGCCATCCTAGCCATGATCCCGTTATCACGCAGCGATTTTTTCGGGCCGCAGGCTATCTCCATTATGGGCGGACTCACGGTAGCCACTGTGTTGACGGTTTTCTTCCTGCCTGCGCTTTATGCGGCCTGGTTCAGGGTAAAACGTGTGCCTCCCAATGCCAAATCATCGCTGATCTTGTCACCCGGAAACGGAACTTCCCAATGAATCTGAAAAAATTGCCGGTTTTCAAGATAACCAAACGGCATTGGCTAGTGCCCCCCATTCTGGCGATGCTGATCGAGTTGAACGCTTGCACTCCGACCCGCGTCGACAATCCGGTAAACAAGGTAACTCCGCCCAAGGATTGGCATCATGCTCCCGATGCCCGAACGAATTCTAATCCGGCAAATCTTAAAGCATGGTGGCAAGGATTTCAGGCCCCGAAGCTGAACGCCCTGATTACCCAAGCCTTGGCGAACAATCACGATCTCAGGATAGCTATAGCACGTGTCAGCGAAGCTAAAGCCATGACCGCCGCCGCCGAATCGGCGCTATATCCCAGCATTGGCTTGGCCGCGTCCGGCGGCCGGGAAAAAAAGATCGACCGGGTCATAGGCGTACCGACCAATCAAGGCCTCGGGCTGATCATACCCACTGCCGATATGATCAGCGGAGGACTAGCCGCGCGCTGGGAAATCGACCTGTTCGGCGCCAGGCACCTGGAAGCGGAAGCCGCCGCCGCTCAGGCTGAAGGAGCCGAGGAAGCCCTTCATGCAGTGCAAGTAAGTCTGTTGGCCCAGGTAGCAACGAATTATCTGGAGCTGCGCGGCGTGCAGCAGCGTACCGGCATCCTGCGGGAAAACATCAATATTCAGCGGGAACGATTGAGAGTGCTACAAGCGTTCAATCGCACCGGCTTGAGCAACCAATGGGATATTGCCCGTCAGGAAACCCTGCTACGCACCAACGAGAGCTCGCTTCCGGTTCTCACGAGTGCGGCGTTCAACTTAATCCATCGCCTTGCCGTGTTGCTGGGCGAGCCGCCGGAAAGTCTGGAAAGCCGATTGGCTGATACCGAGCCGTTGCCTGCAAAAACGCCGAACATCCCTAGACTGCTACCTTCGGGGTTGCTGGAACAACGGCCGGGCCTGCGTCTGGCGCGAACCGAAGTCAGCGCGATGGCAGCCGGTCTTGGCGCGGCGCGGGCTGATTTGTTCCCGAAGTTAGTGCTGTCGGCGAATGGTGGTTTTGGCGCGCTGGCTGTGAGTGGCATTCCAAGTCTTGCCGAGAGTGTTTATGCGCTCGGTTCGGGACTGACAGCGCCGATATTCAGCGCCGGGCGCATCCAGGCCCATATAGCTGCCGCGGATGCCCGCCTGGATCAAGTCGCGGCGAATTACGAAAAGACCTTCCTGCTTGCCCTGGAAGATGTGGAGAACGCTTTCGTCGCGCATACCGCTTCGCTGGAGCGTCGTGAGCAGATGTTCCAGGCCGAAACAGCGGCAGAGAAAGCCTACCGGCTTGCCAATGCGCTATATCAGCGTGGCGCTAATGATTATTTGTCTGTGTTGGATGCCCAGCGCAGCAAACTCGCCGTTGCGGATGAACGGGCCAAGGTCGAAACTGCGGTGCGCGTATCCGTAGTTTCGCTCTACCGGGCCTTTGGAGGAGGATGGACAGCCGGAGTTGCTCTTCAATAATGAATTTCCATGATGACCTTTACAGCAATAGGCGGCGGAGCATGGGTTATAGACATATTCGGTGAAACAGAAAAACCTACTCAAGCATAGAAACACAAACGGGGCAGAGCCGTTCCGCTGCATGAGACAAGGTTTAGCCTGTTAAATGCGATATCTTATTGTCAGGACTAGGTTCTGTTGACATTTCAGCGTAGCCAAATCAAAGCCGAGACAAAAAGCAGAAAGCTTGAATAATTCCGGGCCAGTTTCTAGAAACGTGAAAAAATTCGACGGTAGTGTTTGATTTTATTGAAAAAGCATTCAATCAAATGACGCTTCTTATAAATAAACCAATCACAGGTACGGGATTGTTTACGGTGGCTGCGAGGCGGGATCACCACCTCAATAGCTTGGTTCTGAAGGGTTTCAATGAACGCATCGCTGTCGTAGCCTTTATCCGCCGCCTATTTTTGTACCCCTTCAGGTGGTGCAAACGCCAGTAAATTTTCCGCTTGTCCAATGTCACTGTCTTGCCCGCCCGTTAGGACAAATCCCAACGGAGTGCCCAGCCCATCGGTAATAGCGTGAATCTTGGTGCTAAACCCACCGTGCGAACGCCCCAGTGCCTCTTGCTCTGCTGAGCTGCCAGTCGCTCCTGCCGTACAGGCATGTGCCTTGACAATGGTGCTGTCAATAAAAACACTTTGTAAATCGGACTGGTCTATACAGGCTTGATGCAAATTAGCCCATACGCCCTTCCGACACCGGCGGGGAAAACGCTTGAAGATGCTGTTCCATTTGCCATATTCTGCCGGCAAGATTCGCCACTGACCGACGTTGCGCAGCACCCATAATACCGCGCTCATGAAGCCGCGAAGTGCTTGCTCTGACCCCACATAAACATGCTGATTTGTCGCCAGAATGGGGAAAATAAAGCGCCATTCGTCATCACTGAGCACTAATCGATTTGCCATTGCTCAAAGATGGCACAATTTCTCTAAAATTGGTGGTAAATGTCAACAGAACCTAAGAAAACTGACCCGATACGGTTTTTTAAATTTTAAACTTGATGAATCGGGGCGATGATTATTAATCCGACAGACTCTTAAAACGCCTACTTTTGGTAGGCGCCTATGGCGGATACCTTCAAGGGTATAAATAAATCCCCTCCCTCAATCTCAGCTCCTTCTTGCTACCTGCCAAACAACTTAGGTCCTTTGGGCTGGACTTTCTGCTGCAGGCAGTGATAAGCCGCGTTTTCATACTTGATCACTAAAGACCGCGTGTTTTTATGCTCGGTGATGAATTTCTTGGCTTCCGCGGCCGTCAGATCCTTCATCAGGAAAGTCGCGATACACATGCAGTCCTCGGAGAGCCGTTTTTTGTCGTACTCTTTATTGACGGAATTTTGCAGTTCCCTGGCCACGCATTGATCGGCGAACTGGTGCTCGAACGTATGTTTTTGAATATCGGTCACCGGCACATCATGCGAATGATCGAAAGGATCATGCACGGCGGCGGTGCTGGCCGGCTTTTGTTGCTTTTGCTCTTCCTTGTCATCCGAGCAGCCTGTCACGGACAGTGTCAGAATTGTGCCGATACAGGCCGCAAAAAAGAGATTCTTTGTCAATGTAATCGTTTTCATAAATTCAGGTCGTAATAGTTAGAGTCTTAATCGACTATACAGGAAAAAACCTTGGCAGGCCGTCCGCGATAAACGCAGAACTTTATCATTTTATGCCGCTTCGTTCTACTGATCATCGGTTAATGCGAAGCGCCAATATCCGGGTAAACCGCCAGGCCCTTTCTCCGAAGGAAGCGGGACCCATCGGTTCAAATCAAAGCAAGCCATTTAGCCTCCGCCTCGATAACAACCGGCGCGATTATTTGAAAAAATATGCCTTTAAGATCGCTAGCGAACATAACCGGGGATCGTCACTACGTAAGATTAGGTGTGAATAAAAGCGATCTGGAGAAGGCCATGACCACGACCAACAAAAGTCAGTCGAATAAAAACACCGCGCCCAAATGCGCCCATCCCGGCTGCAACTGCCCGGCGCGGCCGGGCGAGAAATACTGCAGCGATCTTTGCGAGAACTTAGTGGGCTCGGACATGTGCGCGTGCGGACATGCCGAATGCAAAGGCAAGACGGGGGCACATCATCATGAAAGATAATGTCAGCGATTTTCTCCTGCACCGCCTGTCCGAATGGGGCGTCAAACGCATTTTCGGCTATCCGGGCGATGGCATCAACGGCGTGTTCGGCGCTCTGAACCGGGCCTCCGACATGATTGATTTTGTCCAGGTGCGGCACGAGGAGACGGCCGCCTTCATGGCCTGCGCGCATGCGAAATTCACCGGCGAAGTCGGCGTCTGCGTCGCCACTTCGGGGCCCGGTGCGATTCATCTGCTGAACGGCCTGTACGACGCCAAGCTCGACCATCAGCCCGTGGTCGCGATCGTGGGCCAGCAAAAGCGCGCCGCCCTGGGCGGCAATTACCAGCAGGAGGTCGACCTGATCTCGCTGTTCAAGGACGTCGCGCATGAATACGTGCATATGGTTTCAACGCCTGCGCAAATGCGTCATATTGTCGACCGGGCCATGCGTATTGCCCAGTCCGAGCATAATGTGTGCTGCATCATCATCCCTAACGATGTGCAGGAAATGGAGGCCGAAAAGCCGCCCCGCAAGCATGGCACCATCCATTCCGGGATCGGCTACGAAGCCCCTCGCACCGTGCCTCACGCCGAAGAATTGCAGCGCGCCGCCGATATCCTCAATGCCGGAGACAAAGTTGCGATGCTGGTCGGCGCCGGGGCGCTGCATGCCACGGATGAAATTCTCGAAGTGGCCGACCTGCTCGGGGCCGGCATTGCCAAGGCGCTACTGGGCAAAGCCGCCGTGCCCGACGACATCTCCTATGTAACCGGCTCCATCGGCTTGCTGGGCACCCGGCCCAGCTACGAGATGATGACCGACTGCGACACGCTGCTGATGGTCGGCTCGAGTTTTCCCTATTCCGAATTCCTGCCCGAGGAAGGCCAGGCACGCGGCGTGCAGATCGACATCAACGGCCGCATGCTCAGCATCCGCTACCCGATGGAAGTGAATCTGGTCGGCGACAGCGCCGAAACGCTCAGATTGCTGATACCGCTGCTGCATAAAAAAGAGGAGCGCAGCTGGCGCCAGCGCATCGAAAAGAATGTCGCCGAGTGGTGGGAAACCCTGGAGGACCGGGCCATGGAATCGGCCAACCCGATCAATCCGCAACGCGTCGTTCAGGAACTGTCGCCGCGCCTGCCCGATGATTGCATAATCACCTGCGACTCCGGTTCCGTCACCAACTGGTACGCGCGCAATCTGAAAATCCGGCGCGGCATGATGGCCTCGCTGTCCGGCGGGCTGGCCACCATGGGCGGCGGCGTGCCTTACGCAATGGCGGCCAAATTCGCCCATCCGGAACGCCTGGTTATCGCGCTGATCGGCGACGGTGCCATGCAGATGCTGGGCATGAACGAAATGCTCACGATCGGCAAGTATTGGCGGCGCTGGAGCGACCCGCGCCTGATCGTCATGGTGCTGAACAATCGCGACCTGAACCAGGTTACCTGGGAACAGCGCGCCATGGCCGGCGACCCGAAATTCGATGCCTCGCAGGATCTGCCCGATTTCCCCTATGCGCGCTTCGCCGAACTGGTCGGCCTCATGGGCATCCGCGTCGACCAGCCGGAACAGATCGCTGATGCCTGGGACCGGGCGCTCGGCGCCGACCGCCCGGTGGTGCTGGAAGCCTATGCCGACCCCGACGTGCCGCCTTTGCCGCCGCATATCACCTTCAAGCAGGCCAAAGCCTATGCCTCGGCGATCCTGCAGGGCGATCCGGATTCCGTCGACATTATCAAGGCTTCCATGAAACAAATCTTTTAGCCTGGACAATGTCCCGACCCAACCATGCCGGCTACAACGGCGCACCTATCGCCAGTCTGCAAGGCTCAGCCTTTCGGATTCCGACCGCCGCGCCGGAATCCGACGGCACGCTTGAATGGACGGCAACGACGCTGATACTGGCCGAAGCCCGTGCGAGCGGCAAGACCGGCATCGGCTTCAGCTATGCGGATGCCGCGGCGGCCAGGCTCATTAACGACCGGCTGGCGGCGGTGGTGATCGGTTGCGACGCGCTGGCGGTGGCCTGCTGCTGGGAAGCCATGGTAGCCGTCATCCGCAATCAGGGGCGGCCGGGCATTTGCTCGATGGCCATTGCCGCCGTCGATAACGCGCTGTGGGACTTGAAGGCGCGGCTTCTCGAGCTGCCCCTGGTGTCCCTGCTTGGACAGGCGCGCGCGGCGGTGCCGGTCTACGGCAGCGGCGGCTTTACCTCCTGCCCGACTGCCAAGTTGCAGGAACAGCTGGCCGGCTGGACGGACCGGGGCATCACCCGCGTCAAGATGAAAGTCGGCCGCGAACCGGAACAGGATCCGGCGCGCGTCGCGGCCGCGCGTGCCGCGATCGGGCCGGCCCATGAGTTGTTTGTCGATGCCAACGGCGCTTATTCGCGCAAGCAGGCCCTGGCCATGGCGCGGACCTTTGCCGAAACGGGGATGTCCTGGTTCGAGGAGCCTGTCTCCAGCGATGATCTTGAAGGCCTGCGCTTGATCCGCGACCGGGCACCGCCGGGCATGGACATCAGCGCCGGCGAATACGGCTACGACAGCGTGTACTTCCGGCGCATGCTGGAGGCCGGCGCCGTCGACGTGCTGCAAGCCGACGCGACGCGTTGCGCGGGGATAACCGGCTTCCTGCAGGCCGCCGCCCTGTGCCGGGCCTTCAATGTGCCGCTGTCCAGCCACTGCGCGCCGGCCATGCATGCGCACGTCTGCCGCGCGGCCGCGCCGGTACGGCATCTGGAATATTTCTACGACCATGCGCGCATCGAGACGCTGCTGTTCGACGGCGCGCTCGAACCGGTCAACGGCGAGCTGGCGCCCGACCTTTCCCGGCCGGGCTCGGGGCTAGTGTTCAAGCATGCCGATGCACGGCCCTATGTGGTTTAATCCATGAGCCAAAGTCATGATTAATCCTTCTCTTAACATCGCCGCCCTCGCCGCCGAGCTAAGCCGGAACATTGAGGGCGAAGTGCGCTTCGATGACGGCAGCCGCGCCCTATACGCCACCGATGCCTCCAATTACCGTCAGGTGCCCATCGGCGTGGTCGTACCGAAATCGATCGACGATGTCGTCGCCACGATCGCGGCCTGCCGTCGGCACGGCGCGCCCGTGGTCTCGCGCGGTGGCGGCACCAGCCTGGCGGGCCAGTGCTGCAATGTCGCCGTGGTCATGGACCTGTCCAAATACCTCAATCGTATCCTTGAACTCAACCCCGACGCCAAAACCGCACGGGTCGAGCCCGGCTGCGTGCTCGATGACCTGCGCGAGGCCGCCGAACAGCATCATTTAACCTTTGCGCCCGATCCGGCCACGCACACGCACAACACGCTGGGCGGCATGATCGGCAATAACTCCTGCGGCATCCATGCATTGATGGGCGGCAAGACCGTCGACAACATCATCGAGCTCGACATACTGCTCTACGACGGCACGCGCCTGACCGTCGGCCGCACCGATGCTGTTGAATTCGACCTTATTGTCACCGAGGGCGGACGGCGCGCCGACATCTATACGCGGCTGAGAGCGCTGACCGACAAAGAGGCCGACCGAATCCGCCGCCGCTACCCGAAAATCCCGCGCCGCGTCTCCGGCTATAACCTGGACGAGCTGCTGCCGGAAAACGGCTTTAATGTGGCCCGCGCCCTGGTCGGCTCGGAAGGCACCTGCGCCGTGGTGCTGGCCGCCCTGGTGCGGCTGGTTGACAGTCCGCCGGTCCGCTCGCTGCTGGCGCTCGGCTATCCCGATGTATTCAGCGCCGGCGACCACGTGCCCGAGGTACTGGCGCACCAGCCTATCGGCCTTGAAGGCCTGGACGACCGCCTGGTAATGGATATGGACGCTATCAGCCTGCATCCCGAAAAAGTCGAACTGTTGCCCGAAGGCGGCGGTTGGCTGCTCGCCGAATTCGGCGGCCATGATCAACACGAGGCCGATGCGGCGGCGAAAGCCTGCATGGACGCGTTAAGGCAGTCGGACAATCCGCCAGCAATGAAATTGTTCAGCGATGCCAAGACCCAGAAAAAAGTCTGGAAAGTGCGCGAGTCGGGGCTGGGCGCGACCGCCCATGTCCCGGATAAGAAAAACACCTGGCCGGGCTGGGAGGACGCCGCCGTACCGCCCGACAAAGTCGGCGCCTATCTGCGCGATTTACGCCGGCTGCTGGACCAATATGGCTACGGCTGCGACCTGTATGGCCATTTCGGCCAGGGCTGCATCCATACCCGCATCGATTTCGATCTGGAAACGGAGGCCGGCATCCAGACCTTTCATGCCTTTTTGCACGAAGCGGCCGACCTGGTCGTCAGCTATGGCGGCTCGCTGTCCGGCGAGCACGGCGACGGGCAGGCCAGAGCGGAATTTCTGCCGAAAATATTCGGCGAGGAATTGGTGCAGGCATTCCGTGACTTCAAATCGATCTGGGACCCGGACGGGAAAATGAACCCGGGCAAGGTCGTCGACGCCTATCCGCCGACTGAAAACCTGCGCCTGGCCGGTTTCCAGCCGGTCCAGCCGCTGACGCACTTCCGCTATCCGAAGGACAAGGGCCAGTTCAGCCAGGTCGTTCTGCGTTGCGTCGGCGTCGGCAACTGCCGCCAGCACCATGGTCAAACCATGTGCCCCAGTTACCGGGTGACGCGCGAGGAAAAACACTGCACGCGCGGCCGGGCCCGGCTGCTGTTCGAGACCCTGCGCGGAGAGGTCATTACCGATCGCTGGCAGAGCGAGGCCATGAAAGAATCGCTCGATCTGTGCCTGGCCTGCAAAGGCTGCAAGGGCGATTGCCCGGTCAAGGTCGACATGGCGACCTACAAATCCGAGTTCATGGCCCATTATTACCAGCACAAGCGCCGTCCGCGCCAGGCTTACGCGTTCGGCTGGATCGACCGATGGGCAGCGCTGGCGGCCCATGCGCCGGGGCCGGTCAACTGGCTGGCGCAGGCGCCCGGCATCGGCGGGCTCATCAAAACCGTGGCCGGCGTGTCCTCGCAACGCCGCCTGCCGCGCTTTGCGCCGGAAACCTTCCGGCACTGGTTCAAGCATCGTGCACCCGGCAATGCCGGCAAGCCGGCCGTCATGCTCTGGCCGGACACGTTCAACAATCATTTTCACCCGGCAACCGCCAAAGCGGCCGTCATGGTGCTGGAAGCGGCGGGGTTTCAGGTGCACGTGCCCGAACGGCAAATTTGCTGCGGCCGGCCGCTGTATGACTTCGGCATGCTCGATCAGGCCAGGCGCCAGTTGCGGCGGATTCTTGCCGATCTGCGCCCGGCCATCGATAGCGGCATGCCTGTTGTCGGCCTGGAACCTGCCTGCGTCGCGGTCTTCCGTGACGAACTGGTCAATCTCTTCCCCGAGGATGAAATGGCGCAACGGTTGAGCCGGCAAACCTGTTTCTTTAGCGAATTCCTGATGAAAGAGGCGCCGGATTTCCCGTTTCCGAAGCTGGCGCGGAAAGCCCTGCTGCACGGACATTGCCACCAGAAGGCCCTGGCCGGCCTGGAGCACGAGCAAGCCCTGCTCGACAGGCTCGGGCTGGATTGGCAGGATCTCGACTCGGGCTGCTGCGGCATGGCCGGCTCGTTCGGATTCGAAACAGACAAAGCCGAACTGTCGGCACAGATCGGCGAGCTGGTTTTATTGCCGGCGGTACGCAACGCCCCGCCTGACACGCTGATCGTGGCCGACGGCTACAGCTGCCGCGAGCAGATCGGACAGCTGACCGAGCGACGCGGCCTGCATATGGCGGAAGTCATTTTCATGGCGATGCAGGAAAGGTAAACCGGAACGGTTGAAAGAATGTAGGCTGGATTGATAAATCCAGCCTACCCCTAGCTTAAAGCAGGTCGGGAGGATTCTTTATGAACAACAGGCATCAGGAAATGAATCGGGTGGTCGTGATCACGGGCGCCGACGCCGGCGTCGGCCGCGCGACGATGCGCCAATTCGCCGGCTGCGGCGCCCGCATCGGCTTGATCGGGCGCGACCAGTCCCGTCTCGCGCAAACGGCCGACGAGGCACGCCGTTTGGGTGGCGAGGCGCTGGTTTGTCCGGCCGATGTCGCCGACGCGGCCCAGGTCGAAGCGGCCGCCGCCGCCGTGGAAGCAGCCTTCGGGCACATCGATGTCTGGATCAACAACGCCATGGCCACGATCTATGCGCCGTTTCACGAGATTGCCGCCGAGGATTACAAGTGCGCCACAGAGGTCACCTATCTGGGCGCCGTCTACGGCACGATGGCCGCGCTCAGGCGCATGAGACCGAACAATAACGGCATCATTATCCAGGTCGGCTCGGCCCTGGCTTACCGGGCGATTCCGCTGCAGTCGCCCTATTGCGGCGCGAAGTTCGCGATACGCGGCTTTACCGATGCCCTGCGCAGCGAGCTGCTGCACAATCGCTGCAAGGTCAGGCTGACGATGGTGCGCCTGCCGGCGCTCAATACGCCCCAGTTCGAGTGGGGCAAAAACCGCAGCCGATGCAGCCGCAGCCGGTGCCGCCGATTTTCGAGCCAGAAATGGCGGGCAAGGCCATCTTGTGGGCCAGCCGGCATAAACGGCGCGAAGTCTACGTGGGCCGGCCAGCAAAGCGATCAACCGGCCAATCTCGCCAGTCCAGACAACCTGTGGCAAGCCGTGGCGGGCGATTTTGCCGCCCACGGCCGCTTCGACCGGCGCGCCAAACCCGGCTCGCTGCAGCTTTGGACCAGCCTGTACCGCGAACCGATCGCCATAGGCTTGCTGACAGCGGGGCTGCTGGCCTGCCGCTACCTGCACAAGCGCCGTCACAAATTTTAAAACGCATTAAACCAGCAAGGAATATCGCCATGAATATCGGTCACAAGCGAAGGCTATTGCGAGGCGCTGATTCTGTATGCGCTCGGCTTAAACTCACCGACCTATCCGCTGAACGAGAAAGCGAGAAAGCTTACCAAGCCTAGCTTTCCAGCTATGCCTGGAAAAGCGCCTATGACCTGAAAATGGTCTGCGGCGACCCGCTGTTCATGTATCAGCTGTCGCATATCTGAACAGATTTTCGCGGCATCCGCGACGCCTACCTATGCGCTAAAAACCTCGACTATTTCGACGATAACTGCCGCGCCACGCTGCTACAGCAGCGTGGCGCGATCGACAATCCGCTACGGTTTCCCGGTTACGGGGCGCATGATTGGAGAATCAAGGCCTGCGAAGGACCAGGAGCTAAGGCGTTGAAAATAGACGGCATAGAGTGGCAGTTTTTCGGTTATGTGGCCCGCGGCGGCTAGCTGTCAGGGGAGACGTCCTCCCGTAAGGCCCTCGCATCAATCGCGATCGGTCTCGCCGGCCACAATGGCGACCCGAAAGTCTTCGTTCTGCCAGGCCCCGCGCCCCGGCCAGTAGAAGGTAAAGTCGATCTGCTCGCCGGCGCTCATTGCCGTGGTCGGGAGCCTTGCGATATGCGCCAGCCCCCAATCCTCGGTCATGATGTCGGCCGCATGATGCCAGCCGTTCCGGCCCCAGTGCACTTGCGCCGTTTCGGGCACCAGCACGCGCAGTTCCTGGCCGGCGCGCATGTGCCCGACGCGCTGGCGGGGCTGCCACAAGGCGTAATCGAGTGGCGGACGGCGGCCGCCGTAGCGGGCCCAGGTGCGCGCGGGCCTGTCGACCGGAGCGCCGGCGGCAATGCTTAACGCCAGCTTGATGAATTCGGCATGCGCCCAGACCAGCGGCATGGCCGAACCGCTGGGCCGCTGGGCGTGTCGGTCTTGAGCAGGCGGTCGATGGCCCGGGCGCTGATGACCATGGCCGGGTCGTCGGCGACGCGCAGACCGAAACGGGCCAATTGCAGGCAGTCGATAGAAAGCTGTTCATCGGCATCCTTCCCTGGATGGTATTCGCGATTTCCGGGTCGCCAATGTTCAAGCTGGGCGCCTTCATGAATCAGGATGTCTTTAGGCGCATTGCGCCGGTAATAGCCCGGCACGCCAAGCTGTCGGGCCAATGCCGTATCAGCTACCCAGGCATACGCCTCCAGGCGGGCATTCCAGGTATCGGCCAGCATCAGTGCGCAGTCTTTCTCGCGCCCGGCAAGAAACCGGCTGCCCTCGACCAGCGCGGCAATGGCCATGGCCAGTGTGAACGAATTGATGCCCTTGACTTCCTCCCAGCGGTCCTGAGACGTGACCGGTCCCTCGCGCACGATGAAGCCGAGCGCCCGGCGCGCCATGTCGCCGACACGCACATCGGCCAGGGCGTCACGCTCGGCCAAGGCCGCGGCCAGCAATACCGGCATGGCCGTTTCATCGAGCTGGATGCCTTGCCAGAAAGGTTTGCCGCCCAGCCATTGATTTTGCAGCCAGTGGCCATTGGCCTGCTGGGTGGCGATCAGATAAATCAAGCTCCGCAGCGCATGGCCGGTATCGCCGAGCGCCGTCAAGGCCCCCGCAGTCTCGACGATATCGCGCGCCCAAGCCAGATGATAACCGCCCCGGCTGGTGTTGGTTTCGCCCCAAGGCACTGACAGGCTGGCGATCAACGCGCCGGGAAACGTGCGGTCTTCATGGATTTTTTTTATGACGGTGGCCGAGCGCCGCAGCAGCAAGAACGTTTGCGCATCCAGCAAAGTCTCTAATTCAGCCGGCCAACGCTGGGTCTTCAGCCACTGCTGCCAGCCTTGGCAATATTGGCGCCAGACCGCTTCAAAGCCGGCCGACAGCGACTGCAAGGCCAGTATAGCGGCGGCTTCGCGGCTGCTGGCAAACCTCAGCGCCAACGTGCCCGTGCGCGGCAGTTGCGCCGTTAGCGTCACTTCACCGGGTCCGGCCTGGGCGTAATGCCAGGTCATGGCCTGATTGGCGTGGAAATCACGCCAGCCGTCGCTCCTGCCCGCTAATCCGACTGAACGCTGCATCAACGCGGGGCGGCCTTCGCGATCGACAGCCGTCAGCGCCATTCCGAACGGCGCCTTCTCGGCCCACAGCAAGCAGTGGCCTTGCCATTCATCGGCCCAGGCCTGATTGTCGGTCGCATTTTCGTCGATACGGGGCGCCGCCAGCAGATAAAGCTGCAAATCGGCATCGCCTTCCAATTTAAAATCAACCAGCAGCACGTCGCGTTCGGGGTCGATGCTTATCTTGAGGGTAAGCATAAAGCGGGCATGGCGATGAGTGACGGTGATAGCCGGAATCGCCTCGTCCTGCCAGTTGACCGTGTAATTGTCCAGCCGCCGCAGTTCAACCCAAAAATCCGTGCCATCAGCGACGATGAAGCCCAAATCTTTCAGCTGGGGGATGTCCAGGCGCGGGTAATAGACTTCGGTGATGATGCCTTGCGCGACGGTAAACCAGACCCGTGAGGTGCCTAATGCCGTGCCAACCGCGTCCTTGGCGGCGTCGGATAAATGCCGGAGGGGGCGGGAGCCGCCCCTTGCGGACGTGTCTTGTCTGTCATGGGTGAACTCCTTAAAATAACGAGCATCGCATAGGCAGCCAGGCTTAGCTGGCGCTTTGCGGAAGCCCGGCAGGGATAACTGGAACATGCCAATTACTACCAGCGGGATTTTGAAAACAGCCATATTTAGGCGTCACACTCACAAATTTTAGAAGCGGTAACGTCTGGAAAATTCCCTTACCAAGCCGCCTCAATTCAATATTATTCGGAACATAGAAACCGGGCAACGGTCTCAAGTCATAAATTGATGACTGTAACTATGGAGTGATGCATGAACAATCCCGTCGTTCGTATGCGCCAATCTGCCCAAAGTCCGCATCAAGCCATAAAGCCATGAATACCGGCCTGGCGTCAGAAGAGAACATCGCGCCGCTTAACTATTTCCTGCACAGCTACGGCCCTGCCTCAACGCCTACGTTGCATCTGGGCTGGGTGTTTGCTGCGATTGCGCTGACAGTCTGCATCATTATTGCAGGTCTCCTGATCGGGGCGCTGATCCGTCGGCGGCCCGCCATCCAGGACATCAGCCGGATCGATGGCGCCGATCATGGACTGCGCTGGATCTATGTGGGCACCGGCGTATCGACCTGCTTCCTGTTCGGCATGACCGTTTACGCGCTGATGACGCTGAATAAGATCGGCCATCCGCCGTCGGCGCCGGCGCTGACGCTGACTGTTACCGGTTACGATTGGTGGTGGAAAGTCGAGTATGAAAATGAAGATCCTGCGCTGAGGTTTGTAACGGCCAACGAAATCCATATCCCGGTCGGCATGCCGGTGCAGATCAAGCTGAAAAGCGCCGATGTGATTCACGCTTTTTGGGTACCGGTGCTGGCCGGCAAGACACAAATGATTCCGGGCCTGATCAACCGGCAGTGGCTGCAGGCCGATGCAGCCGGCATCTACCGCGGCGAATGCACGCAATATTGCGGGCTTCAGCATGCGCATATGGCCTTGGAAGTCGTTGCACAAAACGCGGCCGAGTTTAAGCAATGGCAAGCTACCCAGCGCCGGCCCGCGCCCCTGTCGACTGCGACCGAGGGCGGCCGAAAGTTGTTCATGGAGCGCTGCGCGGGCTGCCATACGATTCGCGGCACCGAGGCCGCAGGCGCTCATGCGCCCGACCTGACGCATCTGACATCGCGCCGCCTGATCGCGGCCGGCACGCTAACCAATACGCCGGCACACCGGGAACAATGGATCACTCACGCCCAGCAAATCAAGCCGGGCGCGCGCATGCCCAGCATGGTCTTGTCGCCGGCCGAGACAGCGGCGTTGTCGGCCTTTTTATCGACCTTAAAGTAGGATGCCATTATGACCGATAGCGCTCAAAGCCCGCCCGATACCCCTTTCTCCCGCGTACCCGAAATGGGCCGCGTGCCGCCCGGGTCCGAGGCCGAAGCGCGCCTGGTCCGACTCTGGGAATCGACGCCCGGATGGCGCGGCTGGCTGTCGACAGTGGACCATAAAACCATCGGCCTGCGCTATCTGGTCACGGCTTTCATATTTTTGCTGCTGGGCGGCATCGAGGCGCTGATCATGCGCCTGCAACTGGCTGGCCCCAACCAGACGCTGCTGACGCCGGAGCAGTACAACCAGTTGTTCACGATGCACGGCGTGACCATGATCTTCCTGTACGCGCTGCCGGTCCTGTCAGGCTTTTCCAATTACCTGTGGCCGCTGATGCTAGGCTCAAGGGACATGGCGTTTCCGCGCCTGAATGCGCTGTCTTACTGGCTGTTCCTGTTCGCCGGTCTGTTCCTGTACGCCAGCTTTCCATGGGGCGAGGCGCCCAATGCCGGTTGGTTTAATTACGTGCCGTTCGCCAACCGCATCTATAATACCGGCCCCAACATCGATGTCTACGCGCTGGGCATGGTGTTGCTGGGCATCTCGACGACCGTCGGCGCCATCAACTTCATCATCACGCTGTTTCGCATGCGCGCGCCCGGCATGGCGATCGATCACGTGCCGATCCTGGTCTGGGGCACGCTGGCGGCATCGATCGCCAACCTGTTCGCGGTGCCGGCCGTCAGCCTGGCCTTTTTTATGCTCTGGCTGGACCGGCAAATCGGCACGCATTTCTTCGAGGTCGTGAACGGCGGCAAGCCGCTGCTATGGCAGCATCTGTTCTGGATGTTCGGGCACCCCTGGGTTTACGTGGTCGTGCTGCCGGCCATGGGCATCGTGTCGGACGCATTGCCCACGTTCTGCCGCCGTCCCCTGGCCGGCTACGCGGCCGTGGCCTTGGCCACGATGGCGACCATGCTGCTCGGCTTCGGCGTCTGGATTCATCACATGTTCGCCACGGGTTTGCCGACGCTGGCGCTGTCGTTCTTCGGCGCCACCAGCATGGTCATCTCGATACCGAGCGCCGTCGCCGTGTTCGCGTGGATCGCGACCATTTGGCTGGGCCGCCCGGTCTTCGCGACGCCGTTCCTGTTCTTCGCCGGTTTCGTGCTGCTGTTTGTAATGGGCGGGGTCTCGGGTGTCATGACCGCGGCCGTGCCGCTGGATTTTCAGCTCAACGAGACCTATTTCGTGGTCGCGCATCTGCACTATGTGCTGCTCGGCATCAATGTATTTCCGGTCGTCGGCGGCATCTATTACTGGTTCCCCAAGTTCGTCGGCCGCATGATGAGCGAGACGCTAGGGAAATGGAGCTTCTGGGTCATGTTCGTCGGCTTCAACCTGGGCTTCTTCCCGATGCACATCGCCGGCCTGCTGGGCATGCCGCGGCGCATCTATACCTATGCGCCCCACCTGGGCTGGGCGACGGTCAACCTGATCACGTCAATCGGAGCGTTCGTGTTTGCCGCCGGCATTCTGCTGTTCCTGGTCAACCTGGCCGTCAGCCTGAAGCGCGGCGTGCCGGCGGCACAGAATCCTTGGGATGCGCCGACGCTGGAATGGGCCATGCCTTCACCGCCGCCGGCCTACAATTTCGCGGCCATCCCGGTCATCGCCCACCGCTATCCGTTGTGGGAAGACCGGCTGGACGAGGAAACGGGGCGTTCCAGTCTCGAGACCGGCTATTTGCTCATGGAGGGGCGCGAGACACTAGGCACGACGCCGATCGATGCCAACCCGGACATTATTTTAAAGATGCCGGAGGACTCCTACGCGCCGTTCTTTCTGGGCCTGTTCACCACCCTGATTTTCGTCGGCCTTTTCCTGCACGCCTGGGAGTTCACCGGCCTGATGGTTGGCGCCGCCTCTCTGTCTCTGGCTGCTTGGCTGTGGCCGAGCAAGGCGCTCGTGCAGCGCGCGCCGGCTATCAAACCCGATGCAGGAGTCGTCCATGTCTGATGTCATGCCACGAAACCGGCCGCTGCCGGTAGGCAGCGCCGGCAAACACGCCAGCGGCTGGTGGGGACTTTTGGCCTTGATCGTGACCGAAGGTTCGTTGTTCGGGTACCTGCTGTTCAGCTACTTCTACCTGGCCTCGCAAACGACGCGGCATTGGCCGCCGGAAGGCCTGCCACCGCTCATCATGCCCGGCCTGAACACGGCAATCCTGCTGGCCAGCAGCGGTTTCGTCTGGGCCAGCGAGCACTTCATCAGGCGCCGGCAGCGGCCCTGGAGTTTGGCGGCAATGGCGGTCGCCGTCCTGCTGGGCGTCGGCTTTGTCATGATCCAGTTCGGCGAATGGAACAAAAAAGCCTTCGACCTGACCGCGACGCTGTACGACTCGCTGTACTTCACGATCACGGGCTTTCATTTGCTGCACGTCGCCGTCGGACTGGTCATCCTGTTGCTGCTGCTGCTCTGGACCGCGCTCGGCTATTTTGACGATCGGCGTCATGCCGCGATGACCATAGGCGGCCTCTATTGGCATTTCGTCGATGTAGTCTGGCTGTTCGTGTTCACGACCCTGTACCTGACCCCTTATCTTTTCTAGGAGTTGCCGTGCACGCCGATACCTCCGCCTTGTTTAAGCATCCCGGCCGGATCAGCCCTCTACGTCTGGCCGTGGCGCTATTCGGCGCCCCGGTCGCATGGATCGCGCAGCTGTCGCTGAACGAGCCGCTGGCCTCCCAGTCCTGCTACCCTCATCATATGCCACTGCCCGAACCGCTCTGGCCATGGCTGACCGTCATGCTGGCCGCGATCAATGGCGTTTGCATTGCGGCCGGCCTGTTGTCAGGGTTTGTAGCCTGGCGTTTGTGCCAACAGGCAGGGGTCGACTTGATGCAGGACCGTGAAGGACGAACCCCGTTCCTGCTCAAACTGGGTGTCATGTCGAGCTTCATCTTTATCATGGCGCTCCTGTTCACGGGTTGCTCGGTGCTCCTGGTATCGCCATGCCAGCCCTGGTTTTAAATCCCATGGCTCGAGTTATCCCACTTATAATCGTGGTTTATGCTTGCCTGGCGCTGCTGCCCAGCTTCGTCATGGCGCAAGACCTGGTCAGTCGCGGCGCTTACTTGGCAAAAATCGGTGATTGCGTATCCTGCCATACGAATGGGCCTGGGGGTACGCCTTTCGCCGGCGGCCTGCCGATCAACTCGCCTTTCGGGATCATTTATTCGACCAATATCACGCCGGACCCCGAAACCGGCATCGGCCGATACTCGCTGGAGGATTTCAGCCACGCACTGAAAGACGGCATCGCCAGGAACGGCGAGCGCCTGTATCCGGCCATGCCTTATGCCTCATTCACGGCCATGTCGGACGACGATATCCAGGCGCTGTACGCCTATTTCATGAAAAGCGTGAAACCGGTCAGGCACAGCCCGCCCGAAACTCGGCTGCCTTTTCCGTTCAATCAGCGCTGGATGCTGTTGTTCTGGAAAATGCTCTTCGTCGACCATGAGCCCTATCAATGGCATGAAAACCGCGATGAGCAATGGAATCGGGGCGCCTATCTGGTACAGACGCTAGGCCATTGCGGCGCCTGCCATACGCCGCGTGGTCTGGCTTACCAGGAAAAAGGCTATACGGAAGCTTCGCCGGATTATTTGACCGGCGCCGTCGTCGATAACTGGTTTGCCGCCAATCTGACCGGCGCTCCGGCTTCGGGCCTGGGCCGGTTTTCGGAAGCCGACATCGCAACCTTCCTGGAAACGGGGCACAGCGATGTGGGCGTGGCTTTCGGCAGCATGACTGATGTCATTGAAAACAGCACGAAATATCTGCGCAAGCAAGACCTTTGGGCCATCGCCCACTATCTGAAATCCCTGCCGGCCCGCGGCGAACAATCATCATACCGTCCGGACAGGCCCGCCGTCGCCGTCGAGACGGCCGCGATCGTCACCGGCGATATCGAGCGGCCGGGCGTCGGAATTTATCAGGGGTTCTGCGCCAAATGCCACAAGGCGAACGGTAAAGGCGAGGCGCACAAATTCCCGAGGCTCGCCGGCAATCCGATCGTATTGGCCGGAAACGCCGCCTCACTGATTCATCTGACGCTGAAAGGCGGCAAGAAAAGGCAGGATTCCAAGGAAATGCCGGGATTTGCCGAAAAACTGTCCGACCGCGAGATCGCCCAAGTCCTGAGCTTCATCCGCAATAGCTGGGGCAACATCGCCTCGCCGGTCACGGCGCGCGAGGTTTCGTCGTTGCGCCAGGATTTGCGGCAGCAATCAGCCAACGCAGAGCGCACCAGGCAGCGGCGATCAGATAAGGCAGACCGTCCGGCGCCCACATGATCAAATCGGCCAGTTGCTGATCCTGAAGATCATGACTATCCCCGTAAAAAGGGTTCTGCGCGAAGCTCAGCAGTGCGCCGATCAGGAAGAACACTCCGCCCGTGACCATGAACCGGATGTCGAACGCGGTATGGTTGACGATGGCCCATGCCCGCCAGCCGCTCGGAAAAAAGGATGCTAATGGGCACTGGCAAAGCCAAACTGAGACTAACCGTTAATGATTCCACTTTCAACCGCGAAGCGAGGCAGTCATGACGAAAGAATCCATCCGTAGCCGGTGGTGGATTAAACCTGTAATTTGGCATGACTATCCGAGCCAAACTCGACCTTGTTATTCAGTAGTCCGATCACCGTATCCCGCGGGGATTCCGATTTCGAGAAGCAGATTGCTTTTCGTATCAGTCGTTTAATCCAAGCTCTGAAATTCAAATTTTTGCGTTCAATTTTTCTGGGGTTGCGCTTACCTACCTCATGCTTATCGGTTCCAAGGTGGCGCTGATAAGCGGCCCGATCATCGGTGTAATAACGGCTGATGAAAGGGCTCAAGCAAGGCTTTCAATACCCACCCTTGCATTTGCAAAACATATAAGCCGATACTGTGTTCGTAACATGATCGACGGCATACCAGAGCCAACGTTGATTAGATTTGTGGCCGACAAATGACCACCGCTCATCCATTTCAGCTTTGTCCTAAGCCAATTCCAACCTTACAGTCAAATTTGCTGCCGCATTCAAGGCCTGGAGATTTGGATTGGCCTGGGCGAGGCTGCTCGATTTTTTTAACGTGCTAATCACTGTATTTTTGTTGATCTTGAGAACTCGCGCGGTATCACGGACGCCACTACCATTGGTCGCCATCTGGACAACTTGCTCTTTGACACCGTGTCCATATGCCTTGTAGCGGTAAGCCAATAAGAACGCTTTAGTCTCACAAACCGAATTTTGACAATAATAACGCTGTGTACCCGATGTTATACGAGAAAACCACACATTTGCTCCTACCGCGGGGTAGTCCTTGCTTTTTGGTTTATTTGAACCATGGCAACCGGTGTTTTTGATACGATTCAAGTTATCCATAGCCATTAAATATTTGAATAATTACTTTATTATTAACGACTTAATTTAATTGGCATTCATTTTGCTTATAGCTTTTTCAAGTGATGCCAATCTCTACCTAAAATATTTTGATTTGCCGTGGTTTAGTTATGGATGCGTGCTATTGGCAAAAGTTTATCTAAATGCGCCGCAAGACACCTTCCTTTAGGTGGATGATGTAGCGGCGTTGTGTTACTGACAGTGAATTGTTTTTTAAAGTGAATCATGTTAAATTTTCCCGCTAGTACCGAAGGTCATTCGGGAAGGGTTGCAATAACCAGTCAACCCAACGCCTTGGAAACTGAAGCCGCATAAAGTGAAAGCTCCCTTAACAGGTTGCGGACGATTAAAGGAACCCGTGACAAGCGGCGACGCAAGGTCACTCCTGAGAAATCAGGAATCACCGCCTCTTTAGGGCGGTGAGGATGTCAATGACGCAAAGGGATGCCCTGGACGCCAAAAAGGAACTCATCGAAACGAAACAAAAGCAAATGAGCGCCATGGTGGACTTGTATAAAGCGCTCGGTGGCGGTTGGCGGACTTAAAAGGAACGGGAATGAAACAGGACCCGCGTGAGGCAGGATTTCTGTTCCTATTCAATGACTGCATGGAGAAGAAAACCGCTCCTGCGTTGCCTACAGGGATGTAGGTACTTAGCGTGAGCAGGAGCGGAAGCTGCGCCTAAAGCGCCTGCTGTTGGTGCTCTACCTCCTGTATCCGTGCAGTCGTCGGCACACCGCTACGCTGCTCCTGCATTACTCTACTACACGCCATTCATGGCGTTATGCATTTTCTGTCTTCTTTGCATCCCTGTAACTCGGCAGTTGCCGAAGAGCAAACATCTATCCATGCGGTCGTTAGTGTCTTTTATGGTGAAATATTCAGGTTAGCAATACCCCGTTATCGAGTTGCTGGTCAATCTGACGCACTTTAGCTCATTGCCGTTGTCAGAAGGAAAAATAACGCGATTGCCCTGACAACTCTGCCCAGGCTGTTTATAAATGATTCCGGGACTGGTAAACGGCGGCCCTGGAATTATCAGCATCCGCTTGTGGCGGAAAAATTTTGAGAGGGAGGCGACTCGAATGCAGGCTAAGCCCATAAAGTTATTTACGTTTGCAGAACTGGCGGTCTTATCGTTACCGACTTCTTTGACGCTTTACCCTGTTGAAATCGCAGGCTCGTCCTCGATCCACATGATGCTCCCTATCGGGCTAATGGCGGCGACGGCGGCCGCCATTGTGCCAGTTTTGGAAAGCGGCTCATGACGGGGTGGGCAACCAGGCATTGGCGTGCCCTGCTGCTCTGGACGCTGGGGCTTTTTGCCGGGCTCACCCTGCTGGCGCTGATGATCGCTTATTCGGGGATTTACAACATAGCGGCCAGCGCCGGCCATCCTGCCTGGATGGAACGGTTTCTGCAGCTGGGCAAGGAGCGTTCGGTTAAATTCAACAGCCGGTCCGTCAAGCCGCCGAAACAGGATTCCGCCGACCTGGTGCCGCTTGGCGCCGCGCACTTTCAAGGCACTTGCGCCACTTGTCACGGGGCGCCGGGCCAACCGGTCAACCCGGTTTTCGGGCATATGCTGCCTTCGCCTCCCGATCTGCAAAAACACGCGCATCACTGGACGCGCGAGCAGTTGTTCTGGATCGCGCGCCACGGCATTCAATTCACCGGCATGCCGGCCTGGAGCGGCGCGGGCCGCGATGATGAAGTCTGGGCGGTCGTGGCTTTTCTGGAAGCCCTGCCGTCCATGTCCGAGACCGAATACCGACGCTATGCAGGCGGCCATAGCGAAACGCAAGGCTATTCCGCCGGCACGCTCGTCAGCCAGGGGCGGCCCCGGCTTGACCTGACCGCCTGCAGCCGCTGCCACGATACGGCCGGAGCGGCGCCGCCCAGTCCTTATGTGCCGCATATTGGCGGCCAGAATGAGGCTTATCTGAGAAGGGCGCTGCATGAATATCGCGACGATTCCCGTCAGAGCGGCTTTATGGAGCCTGTCGCGGATGACCTCGATGACGAGCAAATCGATCGTTTGGCCGCCTATTATGCCTCTCTGCCGCCTTCCCCCCGCCAGCGTCCACGGCCTTCCTCCCCGCGGCTGCGCGAGCAGGGCCGCCAGCTCGCGGAACAGGGCGATCGCGCACGTAAGGTTCCGGCCTGCCTCTCATGCCACGGCGCGAACGGGCGATCGGACTATCCGCGCCTGGCCGGACAGCCGGAACAGTATATCCGGCGGCAATTGCAGGTCTGGCGGCGAGGCGGCCGTCATAAAACCCCGCACGGCGCCATGATGTCGGTTGTCGCAAAGCGGCTGACGGACCAGCAGGTCGAGGCCGCCGCATCGTTCTTCGCGGGTCGGCCGCCACAGGCTGATCGCGTTCAGGAAGAGGCTTCGGCGCCATGAAAACGGCCCGCCCTCGCCTGCCGCCGTTTGTGGCCCTAACGCTGCTGACCCTGGCGGGCTGCGCCGGCGAGCAATCGGCATTTGCGGGGCTCGGGCCGGTTTCGTCGCGCATTACGCTGCTGACCTGGATCATGTTCATCGCCGCCGCGCTGATAACGGTTTTCATCTGTCTGTTGCTGTTTGTCGCCATCGCCGGTCCCGCCGACTGGCGGCGCCAGCTGACCCAGGTCAAAACCGTGGTGCTGGGCGGCATCGTGTTCCCGGTCGTGACCTTGAGCGCCCTGCTGATTTACGGCTTTTCAATATTGCGCGTCGGGGAAAACCTGATACAGGCGGAAAATGCCCTGCGTATCTCGGTGGTGGGCGAACGCTGGTGGTGGCGGGTTATTTATCGACACGACGATGGCCATACGACGGAAGCCGCCAATGAGATACGGATTCCCACGGGACGCCCTGTCGAAATCGAGCTATCGACGGCAGACGTGATTCACAGTTTCTGGCTGCCGGCCTATGCCGGCAAGGTCGATATGATCCCCGGCCGCATCAACCGCCTGCATTTCTCCGCCGACAAGCCCGGCATCGTGCGCGGCCAATGCGCGGAATACTGTGGCGGCGCCCATGCGCTGATGGCTTTTTATGCCGTGGCCATGCCCCCCGACGACTATGACGCGTGGCTCGCCAGGGAAAAGGCGGATGCGGAACCGGCGCGCGGACACGCGGGCGAACGGCTGTTTTTAACCAGCGGCTGCGGCGGCTGCCATACCGTACGCGGCACCCGGGCCGACGGCAAAGAGGGACCGGACCTGACGCACGTCGGCGGCAGATTGTCGATCGGCGCCGGCATACTGCCGAACACCCCGGAAAGTTTTGGCCGCTGGATCAGCCGGCACCAGCAGCTTAAGCCGGAGAATCTGATGCTGCCCTACGACTTCTTTACCGAAAGCGAGCTTCAGGCTTTGTCGGCTTACCTTAAAAGCTTGGAATAACCCCCATGGTCGATTTTAATGAACTCAGCCTGACCATGAACATGTCGATCTTTGTGGCGGCCGCCTGCGCGGTCTGGATCGCCGGCACCAAGATCGCCGCCTACGCCGATGAGCTGGCCAAGCGCTATGCCCTCAGCCAGGCGCTGATCGGCCTGTTGCTGCTCGCCGGCGTGACTTCGCTGCCGGAGATCGCCACCAGCTTTACCGCCGCCCGCAGCAACAATGCCGCGCTGGCGGTCAATAATTTGCTCGGCAGTATCGCCATGCAGGTGGCGTTACTGGCCGTCGCCGACATCTTGTTCGGCAGGCGGGCGCTGACCTCGGTAGTGCCCAATCCGGTGGTGATGCTGGAGGGGGCGCTGAACATTTGCCTGCTGGCCTTTGTAGCCGTCGCCGTGCTGGTCGGCGACGTGCCGTTTCTGGGCGCCGGCGCCTGGTCATGGGGCTTGTTCGCGGCCTCCATCTACAGTTTTGTTAAAATCAGCGAAGTCGATAAACGCCGCCCCTGGGTAGTCGGCGATGCCAAAAATCACGTGCGCGGCCAAGAGGGCGGCCATGATGAAGATGACAAAGCGCGCCCTCTCAAAAACGACAGTCTGGCCCGGCTCATCGTTAAAGCGGCCATCGGCGCGCTGACAATCCTGTTCGCGGGCTATGTCGTCGCAACCGTCGGCGATGTGATCGCGCGGCAGACCGGCCTGGGCGCATCCTTTGTCGGCGTGGCCTTCGTGGCTATCGCGACATCGCTGCCGGAGGCCAGCACCGTGTTTGCCAGCGTGCGCCGCGGCCTTTATACGATGGCCATCTCCGACATCCTGGGCACCAACATTTTCAATGTGACGCTGCTGTTTGGCGTCGACGCCCTCGCGGCCGGACAGCCGGTGTTATCCCGCGTCGGCCGTTTTTCCGCGGTTGGCGCCTTGCTGGGACTGACTGCCACGGGCTTGTTTCTGATGGGGCTCATCGAACGCGCCGACCGCACGATCTGGCGCATGGGAACCGACTCGGCGGCGGTGCTTGCCGTGTATGCCGGCGGCATGGTTCTGCTTTATACCATGAGGGGGGGATAGTGGCGAACGAGGACAAAGCGACGTTACCTAACAGCCTGCCGCGCCCGGACGGCGAAAAGGATGAATTGCTGCGTATCTGGAAAACGCCAACCGGGTGGCGCTGGCTTACGGCCGTCAACAATACGGTCGTGGGGCTGCTGTATCTGGGCGCCGCTTTCGCTTTTTTCGTGCTCGCCGGCCTGCTCGCGCTGGCCATGCGCACGCAGCTGGCCGTGCCCGAGAACGATCTGCTCAGCCAGGATCTGTACAACCAGGTTTTTACCGTGCACGGCACGACCATGATGTTTCTGTTTGCGGTCCCGGCCATGGAAGCGCTGGGCGTGCTGCTGCTGCCGCAAATGCTGGCCGCGCGCGACCTGCCGTTCCCGCGCCTGAGCGCTTTCGCCGTCTGGGCCTATATCATCGGCGGCTCGGTGTTTTTCTCGACGGTTTTTTACGACCTGGCGCCTAAGGGCGGCTGGTTCATGTACCCGCCTTTGACCCTGACGGCCTATTCGCCCGGCGACAATGCCGATTTCTGGCTGTTAGGGATAGGGTTTATTGAAATCTCCGCCATCGCGGGCGCCATTGAGATTATCGTCGGCACGCTGAAGACGCGTCCGCCCGGCATGTCGCTCGATAAGCTGCCGATTTTCGGCTGGGCCATGCTGGTTTTCGCCGGCATGATCGTCGTGGCGTTCCCGTCCGTCATTCTGGCAACCATGTTTTTGGAAATCGAACGGTCTTTCGGCTGGCCGTTTTTTACCGCCTCGCGGGGCGGCGATCCTCTGCTTTGGCAGCATCTGTTCTGGTTTTTCGGCCATCCCGAGGTGTACATTATTTTCCTGCCCGCGGCCGGACTGGTGTCGATGATCGTGCCGGCCATGGCGCGCACGCCGATCATCGGTTACAAGCTGATCGTCGTGGCCCTGATCGCCACCGGTTTTTTCAGTTTCGGCTTGTGGGTGCATCACATGTTCGCCACCGGCATCCCCGCGCTCAGCCTGGCCTTTTTTTCGGCGGCGAGCATGGCGGTGGCCGTGCCGTCCGGCATTCAGGTTTTTTCCTGGATCGCCACCATCGCTTCGGCCAAGGGCCGGTTTCAGTCGACCACACCGGCGCTGTTCGTGCTGGGCATGCTGTTTATTTTCACCGTCGGCGGGCTGACCGGCGTCATGGTGGCCATGGTGCCGTTCGACTGGCAGGCGCACGACACCTATTTCATCGTCGCGCATCTGCATTATGTGCTGATCGGCGGCATGGTGTTCCCGCTGTTCGCGACCTTCTATTACTGGGCGCCGATGCTCAGCACGCGCATGCTGTCCGAGCGGCTGGGAAAATGGGCCTTCTGGCTGATCTTTATCGGCTTCAATGTCGCTTTCCTGCCCATGCATGTTTCCGGTCTGCTGGGCATGCCTCGCCGCATCTGGACGTATTCGGAAGCGTCGGGCTGGGGGACCTATAATATGATCTCCACGCTGGGCGCTTACCTGATCGGGGCCGGCGTATTGGTTTTCATCATCGACCTGCTGCGCAATTTCCGGGTCGGGGAAGGCGGCGAGACCAATCCCTGGCAAGCCGGGACCCTGGAGTGGCTGCCTTCGGATGTCTATTCCACGCGCTCCATTCCGCACGTGACCAGCCGCGAGCCCCTATGGATGCAGCCCGGCCTGTCCGAACAGGTCGAGGCGGGGCGGCATTATCTACCCAATGCCCCGACCGGCGGGCGCGAGACCATCATTACATCGACCGTTGACGCCCGGCCGCAATACATCATCCAAATGCCGGGCCCGGGCTGGGGGCATTTCCTGGCCGCCGCCTTCACCGCCGCCTTTTTTCTGCTGCTGACCATCAAAGCGGTTGCTCCGGCGCTGGTTTGCGGCGCGCTGGCCGTCGTTTGCTTCCTGGTCTGGGTATGGGAGCTTGACAAAGGCCCCGGCAAAGGACCGGTATCTATCGGCGCGGGGCTTGAGCTTCCCATCTATGTCACCGGCCCGATCGGGCATGGGTGGTGGGCCATGGTGATCCTGATGCTGGTCGCCGGCTCGCTTTATTTCGCCTATCTGTTTTCCTATCTGTATATCTGGACGGTATCTCCCGAGCAATGGCCGTCCGAAGCACAGCGTCTGCCAGGCTTGCGGTGGCCGGTGCTAAGCGCCCTGTTGTTCATTGCCGGCGCGGCATGTTTTGCCATCGCGAAAAGAACCTTGGCCGAACCCGGCAGCCGGCATCCGTGGACGCCGCTGCTGATCCTGGCGGGCGCCCTGTCGAGCGTGGCGGCCGTGGGCCTGGAGATCGGGTGCCACTGGCAGGACGGCCTGAGGCCCGCGGCATCGAGCTACGGGGCCTTGGTATACATGGCCGGCATTCTAACCGGGCAGCTGGTTTTTGCCATGCTGATTATGGCGCTGTTTGTGATCGCGCGGCACTTTACCGGCAAGCTCGACCGCGTGCGTTCCGCCACGCTGGAAAACACCAGCCTGCTGGCTTACTACATCGCGGCGCAGGCGCTGATCGGTCTGCTGGTGATTCATGGCTTCCCGAGAATGATTGCGTTATGACGGCACCGAAACCGCCTTTTGCCGGAAAACCGCTTGGCGCCCTGCTGATCGCCATGGCCGGCCCGCTGATTTGGGCGCTGCATTTTGCCGTGGTCTACGGGACTCAGCATGTCGTCTGCGCCACTCTCGCCGGCAGCCGCGCCGCTTTTTGGGTGTATCTGGCGGTTTTCGCGGCAACCGCCGTGGCGTTGCCGGTGTTACTGCTGTTAATCGCCAAGCCCGGTATTGCGCGGCATACGGTAAGGCGCGGAGCGGTAACGAAACGGGCGCAAGCGTTTCTGACCGGCATCATGCGCTTGCTGGCGCTGTTGTCCTTTTTTGGCGTGCTATGGGCCGGCAGCGCGGCACTGCTGCTGCCGGCCTGCGCGTCGCTCGCATGACCGGAGGGCTTATCGGCGCCGAGGCCATGGCCGCCTCGCTAAAATCCGGCAACCTCAAGCCGCGATAATGGCGGCTTGCTCGATTACGCCCCTGAATCGTCCGGGCGGCGATCCCGATGCCCTAACTCCAGCTTCGATGCCGAAGTCGGCCGGAACGCGCCTTTCCGGCCAGTCTCTTTCAGCATGGCCCAGTGCGCCTGAAAACCTGTCATGATTTCGATAACCCGATGGATGCGGTCCGCGCGCGTCCCTTGCATCGCTGACGCGCCTTCTTTACTGAACAGCGCCAGATGGGCGGCATTGTTGATCAGCGCCAGATGGGTGAAGGCCTGGGGAAAATTGCCCAGGAACTCGCCGGTATCAGGATCAATCTCTTCCGAGAACAGTCCGACATCATTGGCTTTATTCAACAGACGCTCATACAGCGCCTTCGCTTCCGGGTACCGATCCGCGACCAGAAGCGCGTCGACCAGCCAGAAACTGCAGATTAAAAAAGCCCCTTCCTGGCCGGCCAGATAGTCATGCCGCTTATAGCGGTGCAGGAAATCGCCCCGCCCCAGTTCCTGCCGGATCTGGTCGATCGTCGCTTGCAACACGTTCTCGCCGAGCGGGAAGCCGACCAGCGGCGCCAGCAGCAACGAGGCATCGGTCGCCGGATGGCCAAACGCTTGCCGAAGGTAGCGCTTGCCGGGTTCCAAGCCATGCGCTTCGATGGCTTCCAGGATCTGCTCGCGTGCCGAAGTCCAGCCCTCGCGAACCCCGAACAGGCGTTCGGCATTGTCCAGCGCCACCCAGCACATGATTTTGCCGTAGACATAATGCCGCGGAGGTCCGCGTATCTCCCAAATGCTCTGGCCGCCTTCCTGCCAATGATCCTTGATGTAATCGGCCAATAGCACCAGCGTTTCCCGTTCCCGCCGGCCAAACTGTCCGCCCAGCGACTGGTACAGATAGGCCCACGCGATCACCTCGCCGTAGGCATCGAGCTGCTCCTGATCGTAGGCCGCGTTGCCGTTGCGCACGGGCCGGCTCTTGCGGTAGCCTTCCAGATGGTCGAACAGCGTTTCGGTCAGCGTCGTCTCGCCGTTGATGCCGTACATGATCTGGATGACGTTGCCGGCGCCGGCGCCCTTGCATTCCTCGTAGAGAAAGTCCGAGAAGCGCCGCGCCTCGCCACTGTAACCGAGCACGGTCAAGGCATAAAGCGTGAAGGTCGCGTCACGGAGCCAGCAGTAACGATAGTCCCAGTTGCGCTCGCCGCCGATCGCTTCGGGCAGCGAACAGGTCGGCGCGGCCACGATGGCGCCGGTGGGCGCATAGGTCAACAGTTTCAGGGTCAGCGCGCTTCTGAGCACGGCCTCCTGATAAGGGCCACGGTAATGGCAGTCCAGCGCCCACTCCCGCCAGAACGCCTGGGTGGTCCGGAAGACGTCATCAACCAGGGTTTTCGTCATGAAAGGCCCGTCCTCGTCCGGTTCGGCCATGACCACAAAGCAGTATCGCTCCCCTTGCTGAACCGGAAACCCGGCTTCCGCCACGTCGCCTTTCAGGGAAAACGCCACATCCGGGGCAAACAGGGCCGGCCCTTCCGGCACGCTGATCCCGCTGCCGGTTTTTACCAGCCGGGCCGGCGCTCTGGCGAACTCCACCGAAGGTCGATAGCGAACCCGGACGTCAACCGCGCCGTCCACACAGTCCAGCAGGCGGACGAGCCAGTATGGCGCCCTGAGCGAAACATAATCGTGCTCGCCGGCATCGGGCCGGCGGCCCACGGGCATGAAGTCCGTGACCCGCACCGACCCGGATGCGGCTGTAAAGCAGGTCTGCAAAATAGCCGTATCATAGATATAAGCCCGTGTGCTTTCGGCCGGTTCGTCGGCGCTGATTTGAAAATATCCGCCCTTGCCTGCATCCAGTATCCGGCAAAAAACCGGATCGGCGTCAAACCTGACCAGCGAGCACCAGTCGATGCTGCCGTCGCGCGCCACCAGGGCCGAGCCATGGCAGTCGCCGATCAGCGCGTAATCGCGGATCGGCGCGTAAGGGGAACGACGGTCTTGTTCTTCCGTCATACTGCCGTCCCCGCCTTCAGCCGCAACGGCATCACCTTATTCGCCTTCGGGCCTGTTTTTACTGCGCACTTTTAAGTTGCAGGTTATTTTCCACGGACTTGACGCCTTCGACGCGTTGGGCAACCTCGGCCGCTTCATTGATATCCGCCTGAGAGTCCACGAAGCCGTTTAATTGCACGACGCCCTGATTGGTTTCGACATTGATGTCAAAGGCACTCAGTCTGGCATCATTGACTATGGCCGCCTTGACCTTGGTGGTGATCATGGCGTCGTCAACATATTCGCCGGCAGTATATTCGCTGCCTCCGGCCGCGATATCCAGCCTTTCCCCGGCTATCGCGGTTCCGTAACCGACTGTTGAGGTCAATACCAGCGCCAGGAAAAAAGCAGGGCAATGTTTGAATGATTTCATAACGAACCTCCTGATGTAATGATTAAATGACAACGGTCTAGCATGATGGATACCCGGATATCGAAAAGCACATGCTTATCAGGCGAAACGGTATTATGTCGCCGGGCAAGCGTGCGCCACTCTGGCTTGGCTGACAGCATCCTCCAGACGTAAAAACCAACCGAACCCGGAAGGATCAGGTATTACGGCAGAAGACAGGCTCTGGCTTAAAGATTGGGCATCATCCAGCTGTATAACAACATTAGCCTCCAAACCAGCCACCGTCAGTTCGATGTCGAACATAAGGCGCATCTCGTTTCATTCATTATCGTGCCTGTCCTGATTGCCGGATCTGAAAAATGTGCCCGCGCCAATTCACAGGCATGGCGGCAACAGCACCGCCATCAGCCCCAGGCTCAGCGTCGCGATGGCGCCTATCAGATTGATGCCCATGCCCAGCCTGGCGATGAACCGGTGTGACGAACCGTTTCGCCTGTCGCCGGCGCTGGCCGCGCGCCAGCAGTCATAGGCCCAGTACAGCAGAAACCCGGTAACCGCCAGGGTACTGAACAGCAACGCGACATTGATCCAGGTGAAAGGACCATGCTCGGCCGGCGGCGGCGCCACCTCGCAGGCATACGACAAGGCGCCGTACATCAAGGCAAACCAGATGATCCAGACAGCCAACCCCAAAGCCAACTGAAATGGATTGTAAGGCGATATCATCAGGCACCTCCCCAGGCGATAGGCAACAGCACGATGGCTGCGAAACTGACCCAGAAGATGACGACCGTGTAAAACCACCAGGGCTCCACGACCGCCAGTTCGTAGGGCGCGGCTTTGCCGACATAACCGCAAGCCACGCGCCAGGCCTGCAGCACGGTCATGATCACGGCAAGCCCGCTGTGGAACAACTGGTTCATCAGCATCACCGAAATAACGGCGTCATGGGCGGTTTGCGTGGGGACCAGCGTCGAATCCGCCCAGGCCCAGATCAGCATGCCGCAGTGCAGCAAGCCAAGCACCGATATGCCCCACAGCCAGCCGCGCAGATGACTGTCCAGTCCCTCGCGCAGCCGCTGCACGACACGGATGTAACAGATCACGGCGACGGTCAACAGGGCGCCGCTGATCAGCAATGGCATCCAGGCCAGCGGCGCCGTCTCGGGCACCTGCCAGTGCGGCGCCACGGTCCACAGATACAGCCAGCCGAACAGCAGGGACAAAAACAGCGCGCCATCGGCCAGCAATGTCACGATCATGCCCCACAAACCGGGGCTGTCAAACGTACGCGAATGCAAGGGCGGGTAGCCGGGCATGACCTCGGCATCGGGCGCCGCCAGAGGATGCGCGCCGTTTATCCAGGACCAGCGCAGCAGCAGCACCAGGCTGACCCCAACCGCAACCAGCGCCAGGCTATAAGTCCTGATCAACAGACTGATGCACAGCACCGACAACGCCAGCGCCGCGTAAAAAGGCAGCCAGGAATTGCCGGGCAGATGTATGATGTCCCGCACCCTGCCGGTCACCGCGTCCGACCCCCAGGTCTCGCGCCGGCCGTGTTCGATCTCCGGCAGGGTATGGCGGCCTTCGGCAACGGTCGCCTGCAGGTCCGGCTGATCCCACATCGGATGCCGCATCGGATAGGCCGGCAGGCTGATGAAATTGTACGGTTCGGGCGGTATGTCGGTGGCCCACTCCAGCGTGTCGGCCTGCCACGGATTCGTCCCGGCCGGCCGGCCGAAGCGGAAATGCAAGGCGATATCGAGCAGCACCATCGCGATGCCCATGGCGGTAATGAAGCCGCCTATCGACGAGAGGCTGTTGGGCAGGTCCCAGCCCAGGCCCGCCGGATAGGTGTAAACGCGCCGCGGCATGCCCAGCAGCCCGGTCAGATGCATGACCAGAAACGTGGTATTAAAACCGATAAAGGTCAGCCAGAACCCCCAGCGCGCAAGCTTGTCGGACGGCATGCGGCCGGAAAAATGCGGCAGCCAGTAGTACAGGCCCGCGATGACCGGAAACAGCATGCCGCCAAACAACACATAATGCATGTGCGCCACCACGAAATGGGTGTCGTGCACCTGCCAGTTGAACGGCACCAGCGCCAGCATGACGCCGGTCAATCCGCCGGCCACGAAGATAATCAGAAACCCGACCAGCCAAAGCATCGGCACATGATAGACCGGCCGCCCGGTCCATAGCGTCGCCAGCCAGGCGAAAATCTGGATGCCGGTGGGAATCGCGATCAGCATGCTGGCCATCGAAAAGAACGCCTGCGCCAGTTTCGGAATGCCGATGGCAAACATGTGATGCACCCACAGACCGAAGCTGATGAAGCCGGTCGCGATGACGGCCAGCACGATCCACTGGTAAGCGACGATAGACCGGCGCGCGAACACCGGCAGCAGCGTCGACACAATGCCCGCGGCCGGCAGGAAGATGATGTAGACCTCGGGATGGCCGAACAGCCAGAACAGATGCTGCCAGAGAATGGAATCGCCGCCGCGCGCGACATCGAAGAACGGCATGCCGGCCGAGCGTTCCAGCTCCAGCAGGATACTGCCCAGGATCAGCGGCGGAAAGCCGAACACGATCATCAGCGCCATGACCAGTATGTACCAGCAATACAGCGGCATGTGCAGCAGCCCCATGCCGGACGTGCGGCTGCGCAGGATCGACACGACCAGTTCGACCCCGGCCGACACCGCCGAGATCTCGATAAAGGTCACTCCCAGCAGCCAGAAGTCGGCGCTCGGCCCCGGCGAGTAAACGGCATTGCTCAACGGCGTGTACATGAACCAGCCGGCCGCCGGCGCGATGCCCAGCACCAGGCTGGACATCAGGATAAGGCTGCCGAACAGATAACAAAAGTAGCCGAAAGCGCTGAGCCGCGGGAACAGCAAGTCGCGCGCGCCGAGCATTTTCGGCACCAGATAGAGCGCCATCCCCTCCAATATCGGCACCGCGAACAAAAACATCATGACCGTGCCGTGCATGGTAAACAATTGATCATAGAGTTTCGGGGCGATCAGTGTCTGCTCCGGCAAGGCCAGCTGTGTGCGCATCAGCATCGCCATCAGTCCGCCGATCAGGAAGAACACCCCGCCCGTGACCATGAAGCGGATGCCGATCGCGGTATGGTTGACGATGGTCAATGCCCGCCAGCCGCTCGGATTGCCCCAGACCGCCATGAACTCGTCATGGAGCGCGGCGCGGTCTTTTCCGTGAGATTCATTCATGCTGATGCGCCTCCAGCCAGGCCTTGAATGCTTCCGGCGTATGCGCTTCCACCGCCAATACCATACGGGCATGCCCCTTGCCGCAGAATTCCGCGCACTGCCCGCGAAAACGGCCCGGCGCGTCGGCTTGAATACGCAGGATATTGATGTGGCCAGGAATCATGTCGATTTTGCCGGCCAGTCTCGGCACCCAGAACGAATGAATCACATCGCTGCTGGTCACGTGGATATCGACCGGCACGCCGGCCGGCAGGTGCAGTTCGTTCTTTGCCACGGCGCCGGACTCGGGATAGCGCACTTCCCACCACCACTGATGCCCTGTTACATCGATACGCAGCGGCGGCTCTTCCATCGGCAACGGCAACATGCGGTAGCCCAGGGGTATGCCGAAGCCGATCAGCACGGCAATGGTGATGATCGGCAAGATCAGGCCGCCGCCGACAATCCATTGATGATAAATCCGGCGGGTCCGCCCTTCGCTATACGACTTCGGCTTGCGCCACATCGCATACAGCCATAATGCCGTGACCGCCACCAGCACCAGCGTGAAAAAACCGAACATGCCCCACCAGAGCCCGGCTATGGCAAGCGCTGACGGTCCCGCCGGATCCAGCGAGGATTGCGGACCGCTGCAGCCGCCCAGAAAAAAAATGATGCCAATGGGCACTGGCAAAGCTAAACTGAGACTAACCGTTAACGATTCCGCTTTCAACCGCGAAGGGAGGCCGTCATGACGAATGAACCTATCCGCAGTCTCATGTCCCTCGCCGGACACCCGGTTCACCCGATGCTGATTCATTTTCCCGTGGCTTTCCTGCTCGGACTGGTCGGCGCCGATCTGGCCTATGTCTATACCGCCGACCCGTTCTGGGCGCGCGTCGGCCTGTGGCTGGCGGGACTGGGCAGCCTGGGCGGCTGGCTGGCGGGACTGGCGGGACTGGGCGACCTGGTCTTGGTGCGGCGCATCCGCAACCTGATCATCGCCTGGAGCCATGCGTTGATGGCCGTCATGACACTGTCGCTGGCTTCGCTCAACTGGCTGCTGCGTTTTAACGACGCGAACGGCTTCAATCCCTGGGGCTTGTATCTGTCGTTGCTGACGGCAGCGCTGATCACCGTTACCAGCCTGCTGGGCGGGCAAATGGTGTACGGACATGCCGTCGGGGTCGATGTCAAGCATTGATCCTCTGCTTTGCCGGTTCAGTTTCAGATATCGCAACGCCGACTCCTAAAAGGGTTTAGTCAACACAATCCAGACAATCGCCGGGATCAGCAGGGCAACCGCAGCGCCCAGCAGCACGCAAGGGAGCGTCACGGTTTTGTAGGGCGCCGTCAGCGTGCGCAGCAGCATCCAGCCGACAACGGCATGGCACACGACCAGTACAACGACCAGCGTGAGCTTTAGAATGAGCCACGGTTCAACGATGCGGCCCGTGATAAAAACGGCTGTGCCGGAAACAATGGCGATTAAGGCGGCCGGCGTCGCGAACAGGCTGAACACCATGATGGTCACAGCCTGATGGCGTTGCAGGTCAATGGCCGTCTGCCGGGAAGCCGTGCCGGCGATCAGCGCGGGCAAATAGAGCAGTGAGCCGCACCAGCATAAAACAGCGGAGATATGTAACAGCAAAAGCCAGAGCACAACCCCTCCCCTTTCCATTATCGCAGCCCATCTCCGCCAGCTCCGGAGCTGAACAGGCTTAACTCGGTGTTTATCAGAAACTTATAGGGAATGAATAGTTCAGTCTGTGCGGTAGCGTACGTATCGCGTTAACCGCGGCGTACCCCGCCGGTTACTCGGCGTATTTCGGATCGAACGGGTGTTCCGTACGGCGGTAAAGCCTCAATACTTTTTTCACATATTGCTGCGTTTCAGGATAAGGCGGCACGCCCCGGTAGCGGTCGACGGCGCCTTCGCCGGCATTGTAACCGGCGGCGACCAGCGCCACATTGCCTTCATAGCGCGCCAGCAGCCAGCGCAGGTAGGCCAGGCCGCCGCGGATATTTTGCGTGGCGTTGAAAGCGTCCTTGACATTGAACCGGTTCGCCGTGCCGGGGATCAGCTGCATGAGCCCCATGGCGTTTTTTGCCGAGCGCGCCTTCGGTTCGAAGTTGGATTCGACGCTGATGATGGACAAGGCCAGGCGCGCGTCGATCTGGTACCAGGGCGACATCGTTTTGACCAGTTTGACTATCCATTTTTTGCCGGCCGGCAAGCGCCGGATGGTTTTCTCAAGGTCCAGGAGCTGATCGGCCGATAAGCCGTAACCGCGAGGCTTCTCCGGCAGACGGCCTTCAACGGTCATGCACGCGGGCAATTCGGATGAAACCAGATGCACGGTTTCGAGCATGGCTTGCGCCTCATAATGACCCTGCCGGCCGGCCAGGGAAAACAGCGCGGCGGCCAGCGCGCGGTTTTCGGGCACGCCTTCGCCGAATGCGTACAACATGCCCAGCTGATACTGCGCCTCGGTACTACCCAGTCTTGCCGCCTGGCAATAACGCCCTGCCGCCCGCCACAAATCCAGCGGCTTGAAAGCGTGTTTCGCCAGTTTAGCGCCTTCGCTCAGCAGGCGCCGCGTGACCGGCGGCTCCAGTTCCAGCTCCACGGCTTCAGCCGGCAGTATGGGCCACGCGCAAGTCGCCAGCCATAGCGCGACGCACATGGCCCGGTTAAATCTGATCATCAGTACGTTACCTGTGGGGATAGTCTTACCTTAACCTGAATATTTCACCACGAAGGACACGAACGCCTCCAAGGATGGAGGCGGTAGAATTGCGTCTGGAACAGCAATCGAGCACATGAAGGCTTTTCAATTCAAATACTTAGAAATATTTCATGATGAGCTTATGAAGTTATCGGTGATAAATGATAACGCCATGATTTTCTTCGTGTTCTTCGTGTTCTCTGTGGTTTCATGAAATATCCGGGTTAATGGGCCGGTTGCGGGAATTATAAAATTCACGTTCCTAAGCATAGACAAGCTCAGGCATTTAGCCAGTGAACCGCCCTCCCTCTTCCCATCAAGGCCAAGTTCCCCTATCCTGTACGGCACTGAAAATTAACCTTAACCAAAAAAATTATGACTGAAGCAGCTGTTTTATTTTCCGATGCCAAACGCGTCATTCCGGGCGGCGTGAACTCGCCGGTCCGCTCTTTCAGCGGCGTAGGCGGCACGCCCGTATTCATCGACCATGCCAGTGGCGCTTATATTTACGACAGCCAGGGCAACCGTTATATCGATTACGTCGGCTCGTGGGGCCCCATGATTCTGGGCCATGCCCATCCTGAAGTAATCGCGGCGGTCAGGGACGCCGCCGAAAAAGGCCTGAGTTTCGGCGCGCCGACCGAAATCGAAACAGTTATGGCCCAGCGCGTGACCGAGTTGGTGCCGTCCATCGATCTGGTCAGAATGGTCAGCTCCGGCACCGAAGCGACCATGAGCGCGATCCGCCTGGCGCGCGGCTATACCGGCCGCGACAAGATCGTCAAATTCGAGGGCTGCTATCACGGCCATTCCGATTCCCTGCTGGTCAAGGCCGGTTCCGGCGCATTGACGCTGGGCGTGCCGAGCTCGCCGGGCGTGCCGGCCGCCTTCGCCGAAAACACCATTACCCTGGCCTATAACAACATCGAGGCGGTCAAGACACTGTTTGCCGACATCGGCGAGCAGATCGCCTGCATCATCGTCGAGCCGGTCGCCGGCAACATGAACTGCATCCCGCCGGTGCCGGGCTTCCTGGAAACTTTGCGCGAGGTCTGCGACCAGTACGGCAGCGTGCTGATCTTCGATGAGGTCATGACCGGCTTCCGGGTCGGCCTGCACGGCGCGCAAGGTCTGTACGGCATTCCCCCC
>SWCD01011452.1_pt1 | contig 53332 bp, 51 predicted proteins | sample 4693011 | NCBI WGS metagenome assembly SWCD01 (sample SAMN10267278, study PRJNA491770) | bioreactor metagenome | isolation source: DHS bioreactor inoculated with marine | place: Japan: Omine Ridge, Nankai Trough
AGCGGCCCGAGGATCCTCTGCCCGCCGAACTCTCGCTCCAGGCCCGGGCCGCTCTCTACGACCGACTCGTGCCCGGCGATCCCGCCCGCGCGGAGCTTCTCTCCAGGATGGAGGCTCTCGCCGGCGAGGTGCTCCTCGACCGGCGCCTCGACGAGGTCGCGCTGCGCACCCGTTGCCGCGCCCGGATCGCCAGGGAGGAGTTCGGCGCGGCCTACGAGGACGCCCGGTTGCTCTCGACGGTGGCGCCCGGCGACCCCGGCGCCGAGTGGTTGCAGGGCGTCTGCCTCTACCACCTCGGTCATCCGGCCAGCGCGCTCGAGCGCCTCGTGCGGGGCCGATTCGCGGTTCCCGAGCCGCAGGAGGCCGGTCGGCTCCTCGCCCGCGCCGCGCTGGCCGCCGGCCGCCCCGAGCTTCTCGACCTGCTCTCCCCGCCGCTCACCGGAGACGAGACCATAGCGCTCCGCGCCGCCGCCGCCGCCCTGACGGGGGACCTCGACGGCGCGGAGGAACTGCTCCTCTCGCCCGGTTTCGCCGGGAGCCCGCTCGGGGACCGGGTCGCCGCGGCCACGGCCGTCGCCGGCCGCGGGCGGGCGGATCTCGCCCGGCCGATCCTCGATGAAGCCCGACCGTTCGCGCTCACCTCGTCGCAGTGGTTCGCGCTGGCCGCCGGGTACCGGGCTCTTCCCGACGACGAGGAGGCGGAGCGCGCCCTGGCCCGCGCCGGCGACACCGCCCGCGGTCGGGTCGGGGCGTTGACGCGTCTCGGCCTGCTGCGGCTCGCGAAGGACCCCCCGGACCGGGCCGGTTTCGATGCGGTCCTGGCGGAACTCTCGACCCGGCCTGACGGCCAGGCCCCCGCCTTCGTCCTGTCGGGGCGGCGGGCGCTTCAGGATGGCGATTTCCGGGAGGCGCTCGGACTTGCCGAGCAGGCCCTCGCGATCCTGCCCGCGGACGGTGAGGCGCGGGCGCTCCGCTTCGCCGCCCTGATGAAGCTCCGGTCCCCCGTTGCGGACCTGGCCCTCGCCGCCGAGGCCGTGCTCGAGATCCTCCCCGGCCACGGCCCGGCCCGGATGTTCCGCGCGCAGACCCTCTACATCCAGGCGCGGCAGGATCTTCTCGAGGGGCGCTCCGCCCCGGCGGCGAGAGATCTGGACACCGCCCGGGAGCTCTTTCCGGAAAGCGCTCGGGTGGCCACCTTGCGCAGTCTCGCGCGGATGGACCTCGGGGACCTCGAAGCCGCTCGGGAAGACGCCCGCGCGCTCTGCCGCGATCCGAACCAGGCGGCGAAGGGCTTCTTCCTCCTCGGGCTCGTGGATCTTCGCCAGGGGCTCATGGAGAAGGCGGCGGACCACCTGCGGCAGGCGACTCTCGCCGCCCCCGACCTCACGGCCCCGCTCCCCGCGCTGGGGCGCGTCCTGCTCGCGCTCGATCGAGGCGAGGAGGCGCTCGAGGTGGCCGACCGGTGGGCCGAACTGGATCCCGAGGACGTCGGGCCCCTCTGGCTGCGCGTCCCCGCGCTGGCCGCCCTGGGGCGGACGGAGCAGGCCCTTAAGACCATCGATCAGCTCCGGAGGCAGGGCGCGCCGGCGGCCACGACAGCGCTGGCGGCGGTCCGCATCCGGATCGATATCGGGGACCTCGCCGAGGCTCGCGCGGACCTCGAGGTCCTGCTTGAGATCGACCCTGCCTGCGGCGAGGCCTATCGGCTCCTGGCGGCGATCTCGATCCTCGAGAAGAACCGCGAGTTGGCTCTTCATGCGGCGGATCGGGCGGCGGAGGTCGAGGGTTTCGGTGCCGCCGCGCATCTGCTGCGGGCGCAGGTCCACGGGGCCTTCGCCGATGCCGCCGGGGAACTCGCGGAGCTTTCGCGAGCGGTGGAGGCGGACCCCGCGGACCCCATCGGTCGGGAGATGCTCGGCCGGGCGCTCCTCGCCCGGCAGCGGTTGGCCGAGGGCCGGGAAGAACTCCTCGAGGCCGCCCGCCTTTCGCCGGAGAACGCGGAGGTGGCCCTCACCCTGGCCATGCTGGCGGAGAGCGAAGGGCGGCTGCCGGAGGCGATCGAGTTCTACGAACGTGCGGTCCGCCTGGATCCCGCAAACCCGGTGGCCGCCAACAATCTGGCGTTTCACCTCACCGGAATCAGCGGCAGGGAGGCGGAGGCGGTGCGGCTCGCCGAGTTCGCGGTTGCCCGCGCGCCGGAGAGCGGGGATTTCCGGGACACTGCCGCGGCGGCCTACGCAAGAGCCGGTCGTCTCTCCGAAGCTTCCCAATCCGCGAGCGAGGCCATGCGCCTCTCCCCGAAGGACCCGTTCATCGCGCTGCGCGCCGGAGAGATCTTCCTCGAGACCGGAGAAGTCGGGAGAGCCCGCAGCGCCCTTGACCGGGCGGAGCAGGTGGCGACCGGAGAGGTTCGGGCCGCGGTGTTGCGTGAGGCGAAGATCCTCAGAATGAAACTGCGGGGGCGGTGATCCTTAAGGAGGAGCCATGTGGCGAAAGGTCGTGCACACCGTCAGCGGACCCGGCCGCGTGGACTCCCGGTTCGACTCCGGCCTGGTCATCACCACCGACCACCCCCGGCCGGAGGAGTCCACCGAACGAAGCCCGCCCCCGTGGTTTCACTTTCTTTCCTCCATCGGCGCCTGCATCACGAGCTTCGTGGCCGGGGAACTGGATGACCTCGGCATCGACCCCACCGCCGTCCGCGTCATCCAGCGCCAGGACTACGCCGAAACCGACGACGTGATCCCGGAGTTCACCTTCGAGGTGGAGGTCCCGCCGGGCCTGCCCGCCGAACACCAGGCCGCGGTTCTGGCGGCGGCGGAGAGATGCACGGTGAAGCGGGTGATCGAGGCCGGGCCGGGGTTTCGGATTGAAGTGAGGGGGGGGTGAGCTCAGGCCCCGGGACACCAGCCGGGAGGATCGATGAGAGTACTCCTCTACATCGTGCTGATGATCCTCTTCTCCCCGCTCCTCCTCATCGGCATTCCATTCTACTTCGTCCCGATCCTGCTCCGGCGGGGCAAGGTCTCCGGGACGGCCTTCGAAGCGTTCAACGGAAGGCTGGTCTACCATCTTCTGGGCCGTCGCCCCGATGCGGCGGCGGAACGCCTCGCGAAGGGCCTGCCCGCAACCAACCCGGTGTGCCGGATCCTCCTGTTCAAGCCACTGATCCTGGCCACGCGCTTGAGCGGCCACACGCCGGTCTACCTGAGGTATCCGCCGCCGCACCCCGCGCCCATGGGCGCCATGATCGGGCTCCGGTGCGAGTTCACCTACGGCGAGGCCTTCACGTTCGGATTCCCGGACACTCCCGATCTCGCCGGCGGTCTTGAGGCATACCTCGAGGAACACGGACTGACCCTCGAAGAGGCGGTGCCGTTCGGAGCGAGAGGGGAGGGGCGGGCGCCCTGCGGGGGGCTGCTCCTGGCACGACCGGTGGCAGGCACCGATTGACGACCTTTGCTGCTAGAATGGCGCCGGCACTGCTCCGGAGATAACGCATGAAGACCACCGGTTGGATGGCGATGGTGCTGTTCCTCGCCCTGCTCTCCGTGGACCTCCTCGGTCAGGACGAGCCCGAGATCATCCTCATTCAGCACATCGAGGACAAGCCCCTCGCCGAGGTGGTGAACCAGCTCGCGCTCGTGGGCGGTTTGAAGGTGGAAGTGGAGCCCGCGCTTCGGGAGAAGAAGATCACGCTGGACCTCGATGATTCCCTCGAGGCAGCGCTCGAGAAGGTCGCCAAGGCGGCCGGCGGGCACTTGATTCGGAAGGGTCCGAAGGCCTTTGCGATCCGCTCGCAGCCCGCGGTGGAAGGGGAGACCGAGGCGCCGCCCAAGGTGCCGGAGTGGGTCCGGCCGCTCGCGAAGAAGCTCGAGGAGACCGAGGTGACGTTCACCTGGGCGGGAGAGCCGCTGCCGAAGATCCTGGCCTGGCTCTCGAAGGAGAGCGGCGTTCGCATTCACCTCGACCCGCGGGTGCTGAAAGAGAAGTCGAAGGAAGACCTCGCCGTGCACATCGCCCAGTACGACGCTTCGCTTTCGCCTTTGCCGACCACGGCCTCCGCCGACCGGGCGCTGGGCATGGCCCTCGCCTACCCGACCCTCTGTCTCGCGCGCACCTGGCGGTTCGGAGGAGTCTGGGTCTCCACTCGCGAACACATCGAGGCGCTCCCACCGGCGCCGGCTGCTCCTGAGGGCGACCCGGAGTTGAAGGCGAAGATCGAGGCCGCACGGGTCACGGTGAAGATCTCGAAAGCGACGCTCCAGAAGGCGCTGGAGAAGGTCGGGAAACAGGCCGGCGTGAAGATCGTCCTGGATCGGAAACTGCGGAGCGTGTTCAAGAAGGACCGCGTGGACCTCGACGTCGCGGATCAGGCGCTCCTCGAAGTCCTGGATCTCATCCTCGGCCCTCGCGGATTGGTCTTGGAGGCAGGGGAGACGGGGCTTGTGGTGGTGCGACCGGTGCCGGGGACTGATTAGCAGCCTTGGATAGAAGTGCGCGATCAGTCCCGCCCGAGCAACTTCATGCGCCGCCGCACATCCTCCCGCACGTCCGCGAGACTCTCGACTGCTCCGAACTCCTCGAGCAGAAGTGTGTACTCAGTTCGCGCGAGTTCCCGCTCCTCCAGCGCTTCGAAGGCCCGGCCCCGGAGCCATCGCGCCCGCCCCCGCAGCCAGTCGTTCGAGTGCGGAGATGACAGCACCTGGTCGGAGATCTGAAGGGCCTCCCGGTCTGCACCCTTGAAGTGGAGGGTCCAGGCAAGGTGGTGGTGCGCGAAGACTCCCTGCCAGGAGTTCTGTTCCGCGAGTGCGACCGCGTCGCGCAGGGCCTGCTCCTCCTGCTCGCGGGCGCCGAGGTGTCGGCAGGCGAACCCCAGTTCCATGAGCGCCTCAACGCGCATCTCGTGCGCCAGGGATCGTCCGAGGAGCACCGCAAGACGGACACGCGCGCCCGCGGAGTCCCCGGTACGCCACAGTTTCTTCGCCTCCCGGAGCAGGTCGGCGCCGGGAGTGTCGGCGAACGCCGCTTCGTCGGGCAGAGTCGCGGACGGAGGAAGCTCGAATGGGATAGGGGGCTTCGTGTATGGATCTCGCGGCGGCTCCACCGGCTCCGCCGCAGGTGCGCTCGCGGGAACCGGATCGATGCGGATTTCCTCCCGCGTTTCAGGGCGAACGGGCAGCACCTCGGAAGCGGACCGCGGCAGCAGGATCACCAGCGCGACGGCCAGGAGCGCCAACGTCGAGAGGGCCGGAAGAATTGCGGTTCGCATTGGTCTCCCTATTGTACGACCGCAAGGGTCTTGACGGCGTGATCGCCCCGCTCTTTGGCCTTCAGGGTTGCGATCCCCGGCCGGGCGGGAGTAGCCTCACCCCATGGCTCACCACCGGATGACCCTGCCTGCCGTGCTCTTCGGTTTCTTCATCCTGGTCTCGGAGGCGCATGCGGAGGAGCAGCGAGACGGCCTGATCACCCGGATCTGCGGCGCCACCAAGGTCACGCTCTACCAGGTACACGGCGTCTACGGCAGCGTGGCGTTCCAGGTTGATCCGGCCGCACCCGACGCCGCCGCCGAGAAGGCCGCCGAGTGGCACAATTTCATCCTGGGCCGGGGAGGGCTGATCGATTCCCTCCTGCTCGAGTGGTATGGCCAGGAGGTCGAGTGCGCCGAGCGAAGCAAGGTGGCGACGAAGGCCGCGCGCACCAGGGAGGATCGCGACGCGGCCAAGGCGCTGGCCCTGCACTTCCTCGACCCCGCGATCTTCAAACAGGCGGCGAGGGAACGGAAGCTCGAGAAGCGGAGCGGCGAGCCCCGGTACGCGATCAGCAGCAAGGTCGCGCGCCGGATCGACCTCGAACTCTACACGCGCCTGGACTTCTTTCAGGCCATCGCCCAGACGGACCGGGGGTTGGTTTCCGGATCCATCGACCTGCTCAGCAAGTCGCACATTCCCGACAGCAGACAGACCGTCGACGTGAAGATCTGCCTGTTCGAGTCCGACATCGTGAACCGGGTCCGGATGGCCGAGTTGATCGTGGATTTCACGATGCAGCTTTACGGCAAGTCCGCCGGGATCCGAAAGGCGGCTGCCACTCAGGAGGCCAAGTCTCACTGGTTGAGACAGGGGCTGATCACCTTCTACGGCGCCCGGGTCGTTTTTCCGAAGCTGGGGTTCTACGTTTGGGCAAGCCGAATCTGGCGGGGGAATCCTCCGCTGACCATGATCCTTGATCTGGGAGTCACGAATAACGGGGTAGTTCCGGTCATGTTTCGCATGCTGCGTGAAGATGACCCCGACGTGTACTGGCGCCTCGTGTCCATCGGACTCGGTTTCGGTGACGAACCCGGTACCCCGGGAATCAGTATGGACACCCTGAGGAGGATCCTGGCCGCCGAGGATCAGGAAGCCTGGGCGCTGTGGGTGGGGAAGTTCAGGAACTGGATCCAGACCGATCTGCGCGCCGACGAACAGCAGTACAAGGAGATCGGTGAGTTGTGGAAGAAGGAGTGTGCTCGGGTTCCGTGATGGAGAGAATCTGACTCCAGTCAGCAGCGGTCCAGGTCGCCTTCGCCTCTGTGTGGAAGCTCGGTGAACATCTGGAGATCTGAATGCGGGGACTGTGGACCCTGGTGGTGTTGGGCATCCTGCTCTTCGGCGTGGCGGTAGCACTGTTCTTCCGAGCGCGTGGCGAGATCGCGGAGCACCGCGACACGCCGGTCGTTGCGGCGGAGTTCGAGGCTAAACTGGCCGAAGTCGAGGCCCGACGCTGGCCGCGGCCTCCACTCTTCGATGAAGCTTCGACCGGCACCGCCTGGGACTGCTACCGACAGGCCATGAACCTCTACCGCGAGGTCGAGGAGTCCTCTCCCATCGCGGCCGAGGCGTTCGCCGCGATGAAGGAAGTGAAGATCCCCGGCGACGAGATTCCGCTGCCGGTACGGGATCTGCTCGCAGCGCTGGAGCCGGTGTTCGTGCTGCTGCGTCGCGGGGCCTGCGCTTCGGAAACCGGGCGCCACTTCAGCCCGCGCCAGGGCTTTCTCCGGGACCCGGAGGTCGATCGGTTCTTCGACTGTGCGCAGCTGCTGACGGTCGCGGCACGCGTCCGGGCCTACCTCCTCGTCCGGGAGGATCCCGAGCGGGCGGTGGACGCGCTCCTGGTGATCGATCGGTTCGGTGACGACTTCAAGGCCGGCGGGGGGGCGATCCACTTCCTCGTTGGGCTGAAGGTGCGGGACTCCGCGCAGGCGGCCCTCGGGGAACTGATCGGGGCCGGCCTGCTTCCGACCGGGCCGGCGGACCGAGTGCTGGCTCGGCTCGAGTTACTGTCGGGGCGGTTGCCGGACTTGTTCGAGGTGGCGGATCTCGAGTTGCTCTATCAGCAGCAGATGATGGAGCAGGCCGCCGCGGGGGAGGCGCCCGAGCACATGGATCTCGACAGCATGGACAGCGCCAGGCGCGAGGACCTGGTCCATCGGTTCCTGCGTGCTCGGGCGCTCTACGGCCGGGCCTGGGCCGAGGCCCGGGCGGGCTCCTCGACTGAGGGCGTGGCCGTCGTGGGACGGGAGTTTCGCGCCGCGCTGGCCACGCAGGTCGGGCTGCTTCGCGCGACCGGAGAACTCGGGGCGGCCTCGACACTCGAGAGCTTGTCCGTAATGGCTACCGTAGTTTTCATGAAGCTGGAGGAGGCCCGGGACCTGATCCTGGCGCGTCTGACCGCAAACCAACTCCTGGTCCACGCTGTTCGCTACATCGAGGCGAACGGCGAAGTGCCGGAAACGATCGAGGACATCGCCCGTTTCGCGGAGTCCGAGTTTCCCGGTGCACCGCTGCTGTTCTACACGCCCTTTGACCTCGCCACCGAAAGACCGACCATTCACCTTTGGTCCAGATTCAACGAGGAAGGTCTGGGCGATCCTGAGCCGCTGGGGGTCATTCGATGAACGGAGTGTTGACCAAGACCTGGCACCACGACGAAAAGGAGGATTCATGATGCGTACGTTGGCCTGCGGGATTCTCATCTGCCTCTCCACGATCGCCCTGGTCCTGGCTCAGCAAGCCGACACCTACCCACCGGATGACGTGGCGGAGATCCTGGTCCTGGGACCGGACGGCTCGCCGATGGAGGGTGCGAAAGTCGAGTTGATCGCCGAGCCGGCGGTCCCCGATGAGTTCGACCTCCCCGAGGTCACGGTGAACGGCACGACGGGGAAGGACGGACGGGTTCGCGTTGCCGTGGAGCCCTTCGCGCGTTACCTCCTCTGCGTCGGGAAGGCCCCGTACGCCACCGCCGGAGATGTTCCGTGCTGGGGTGGGAATCTGACGACCTTCCGGCTCGCCATGCCGGGCCGGATCGAAGGGGTGGTTCGGGCGGCGGAAACAGGTGAGCCTCTCCCGGGCGCGAAGATCCGCGCCTTCGACTGGTCATTCTACGGGTTGGTCCGGACCTGGACGCTCACGGCGGACGAGGCGGGGAAGTACGTGATCGACGACGCGGCTCCCGGGTTCGTCAATGTCCGTGCCCGGACACCCGGACGGTGTTTGAACGATGCGAAGCCGGCACCCCGGGTCGAGAGCGGCTCCACGGTGCGCGCTGACATCCTGCTCACTGCGGGGAAGACGGTGCTGGTAACCGTGGTCGATGGTCGGACCGGCGAGACTCTGCCGCAGGCGACGGTCAAGACCGACTCTCAGAGTGTGACGGGGCCGGGAAGTGGCATCGTGAGCCCACCGGTGCTGGGTTCGCCTTCGCTGGACCGTGGCGGGTGGTGGCTGACGGTGAGCGCACCCGGCTTCCTGGACGCCAGGATTCCTGCCAACCCTCGGGATGCGTTCAACCCGCCGCCGGAGAACATCTCGGTCAAACTGACACCGCCTATCCCGGTTTCTGGAACCGTCCGCGGCGAGGATGGCGAGCCGGTATCGGGACTCCGGATCAACCTGCTCTGCATGGATCTGCGAGAGGTCGACAAGAGGTGGCCCGTCAGCGCGCGGAAGGAGGTGACCACCGCCGGCGACGGCACCTTCAGCGCGCCCGTGGGCGTGCCGGGGGGAAGTCTGGAGTGGCAACTCTTCGTCGGCGGGACCTGGTGCGCAGGCCTCCCTGTCCAGGTGCCGGAGGATGCCGCGTCCGTCGAACTGGCTACCATCTCGCTGGCCGAGGGCGCTCGCGTTCGCGGGCGGGTCCTTGGGCCGGACTCGAACCCTCTTTCCATGGTCGGTGTCCGCGCCGTACGCCCCGGTGTCCGCGGCATTCACCCCCTGGCCATCGTCCTGACCGACTCGCGTGGCAGGTTTCTGCTGCCCTGGGTGTTGAAGGGCAAGGTGGAACTGTCCACCGGAAAGACCGGATTCACGAGCACGCGGGAGCTGGATCTCACCCGGGATACGGTTCTGGATCTCGATACTGAGTAGCGCGGTACTCGCACCCCCATTCCCCGTCGAGGTGTGGGACGCCAAAGGATAGAATCCCCGACTCGCCCTCGACGGAGATCCACCCATGACCCGAGTCGCATTTCTTGCCGGCACGCTCCTTCTGATCCTGGTCGCCACCGCGACCCCCGCCCCGGACGAGGCGAAGAGCGCGGCGCCCGACATCCACTACTTCACCGACCTTCGGGCGGACCTCGAGATCCCTCCGGCGCTGCTCGACCGGGTGCTCGCACCCGCCGGCCTCGCGGATCGGGCGTTCGGCTACACCGCCGAGGAGATGAGCAACTACGGGGAGGCGCGCTACCTCCTCGATGCGGTGGAGCGGCTCTTCGGCGATGTGCGGGAGGTGCCCCGCTTCTCCGGCCGGGTCGGGGACGGGTTCCTCGCCCGGGCGTCCTTTCCCGGAATGGCGGCGGAGTATGCCTATCGGCTGCTCGGGGTGAGGGCCGGGCGCGGCGCGGGGTCGCCGGACGGGAATGACTGGGGCGTATCCTGGATCGACACCGGCACCGACGCGGACGGCGCGCTCGATGCCGTGCTGGCGCGCAATGGGGCATCCCCGCCGGCCGGGTGGCAGGCCCTCCCGATGCCGGTGAAGCGGCTCATCCTCCGGTTCCTGATCGCGGCGATGGAGGCCGCCCCGGTGCTGGCGCAGGCCTACGACCTGGAGATCTACCGGCGGGCGGGGTTCGCGGAGCCGGAAAGGACTCCCGGTGTTGTTTTACGGGAGTTCGTGGCGTTGCCGTTCGGGGACGACGAGGAGGTGCCGCCGCGGGAGGCCTTCGAGGCGCTCGATGGGCTCGATCTCGAGTACCTCGCCTACGCCTCGATCGTGTTTCTGAAGCGCGCCGACGGAGCCATCGCCGAGTGGTTGACGTCGAAGTGCGATCCCGCAGGGCTGACCGGTTTTCGCTTCGAGACGGCCATCGGCAGCGTGGCCGTGCTCGGGTCCGGGGACGACCGCTACCAGACCGCGGCCGACTTCGTCTTCGACCTCGGCGGCAGCGACACCTATGTCGCCGTCGGCGCGTCGCCGCGCGATCTCGAGCATCCCGTCTCGGTGGTGGTGGATCTCGGTGGGGACGACGTGTGGGAGGCCGTGGAGGGGCCGGGGATCGGCAGCCACGGCATCGGGGCGCTCTTCGATCTCGGCGGGGACGACCGCTACAAGGTCTCGGACAACGGCCTCGGCGGGGCGTGGTTCGGCACCGGGGTGCTCGTGGACTACGCCGGGAACGACCGCTACGAGGGCGGCGCCTTCACCCAGGGCGCGGCGCACGCCGGGGTCGGGCTGCTGATGGATCTCGCCGGAGACGACGAGTATGTCTGCGCTCACGAATCACAGGGCTTCGGCGGCACTCTGGGCATCGGCGCCCTGATCGACGTGACCGGTGACGACTCCTACCTGGCTCGTCTCGACGGCAACATCTCCAAGCCGTTTCGGGGTAAGTCCGTCTCGTTCGCACAGGGCACCGGGTTCGGGCGGCGGGCCGACTTCGGGGACGGCCACAGCCTGGCCGGCGGCATCGGAGTGCTCGTCGACGGCGCGGGGGACGATGCGTATGAGGGCGGCGTGTACTGCCAGGGGGCGGGGTACTGGTGGGCGCTCGGGATGCTGGAGGATCGCGCCGGGAACGACACCTATTCGAGCGTCCAGTACTCGCTCGGGTCGGCCCCGCACATGGCCATCGGCTGCTGCGTCGATCTCAAGGGTGACGACCGCTACAACCAGACGACTGCGGATCTATACATGCAGAGCCAGGGCTGCGCGCGGGACGGGTCGATCGGGGTCTTCATCGACGGCGCCGGCAACGACCGCTATCGAAACGGCAACCGCTCCGCCGGGTCCGGGGAGATCAACGCCATCGGTCTCTTCTGGGACCGCCACGGGGACGACCGCTACCTGACGGAGCGGGGCACGCCCTCTCCCTCGACCCGGTCCTACGGCGGCGCGGGCCATCACAATCTCGACGCCCGGTCCTTCCGCTCGGTGCTGCCCACCGCGGGCGTCTTCCTCGACAGCGGGGGACAGGATCTGTGGGAGGAGCGCCGGCCGGAGGGGTTTGCCGGTCTGGCTCTCGAGTGTGCCGACGGTGAGAGTTGGGTCCACTCCGACCGCGAGCGCCAGCGCGGCGCCGGGCTCGATGTCAACTGGTACTCGCCGGTGCCGGAACCCGTGGTCCGTGAGGACGACTTCACCGTTCACCGCTTCGAGACCACCTGCAACACCTACCTGTTGACCTCGACGAAGACCGGCCGGTTCGCGGTGGTGGACCCGGGCGCCGGCATCCAGCCCGTGGTCCGGGCCTGGCAGGAACTGGGCCACGACCTCGACGCCTACTGGATCACGCACGAGCACTACGACCACGTCTCCGGGCTGGGCCTCATCACGGAAGACACCCGGGCGCCCATCCGCGGCCACCCGAACATCCAGGCCGGGATCTTCGAGCTTCAAAAGAACTGGGAGAAGTGGGGCTTCACCGAGATCGCGGCGAAGCCTCCGGTTTTGGCCACGCACCTCGTCATCGACGGGGACGAGGTGAAGCTCGGGAACCTCACGTTCACGGCCCTCTTTCTGCCCGGCCACTCCCGCGGTTCGATCGGTTACCTGCTCGGAGACCGGCTGCTCTTCTCCGGCGACGTTCTCTTTCAGGGCAGCATCGGCCGGACCGACTTCCCGGGGTGCGATCCGGAGCGGTTTGCGCGTTCCCTCTCGGAGAAGCTGTGGGACCTGCCGGAGGGCCTCGTGGTGCTGCCGGGGCACATGGCGAAGACCACGATCGCCGAGGAGAAGGCCGGCAACTGGCTCTTCGAGGACCAGGTCCGCGCGGCTCGCGACCTGCCCCCGATCCCGCGCCCGTACGTGGGCATCGGCATCGACACCGAGCGGGGCGAGCCGGGCGTGATGCTGAACGCGGTGGGCCCGGACTCCCCGGCCGAGGCCGCCGGCCTGCTTCCCGGCGACATCCTCACCGAGTTCGCCGGGACGAAGCTCACCGACCCGCGCTCTCTGATCAAGGCCATCCGCGCGTGCCGGATCGGCGACCGCGTTCAACTGGTGGTGAGTCGCCGCACCGAGCGCCTGCTGTTGACGCTCACAATCGGCACCCGCCCCCAATAAACAACACCGGGAGTCCTTTTTCGCTCACGCGAAAAAGGACTCCCGGTGTTGTTTTTCCAGGCTCGACTAGGAGGAGCCGAAGAGGCCGATGCGCGACTTCTTTGACAGCTCCTCTTCCTTCGTCCAGATGATCTCGGCGGTCTCGATGTTCACGCAGTTCAGGACGAACTGGTAGTAGACGTCCTCGCTCTTCGATCCGCCGGAAGCGAGGGAGCGGCCCTTCTCCTTCTGGATCGAGCGGAGGGCGCCGTAGAGGATCACGTCGGCGCCGAGCTGCTTGCCGTACTGCTTGATCATTGCCGGGTTGACGCGGCCCGAGCCCTGCTGGAAGTCCACCTGGTTGCCGATCTCGTACTGGCCCTGTTCCCCGACCACGAAGCGGAACTTGCCGCTGTTCACCAGGGCGGTGCGGATGGAGTCCGAGATGCCCTGGGTGTTCAGGTGCTCGTGGGTCTCGTTCGTGATCCCGCCCATGTAGGTGATGACCCTGAGGTCGTCGCCCTTCCCCGGCCCCTGGAAGTAGGCGAGGTTCGGGCTCTCGATCAGGGACGCGGTCATCGCCTGCGCGAAGCGCTGCTGGTCGGTGCGGCCCCAGTCGACGTTGAAGGTCTCCTCCTCCACGGGGTCGGTGTAGCTCACCGAGCTGCAACCGGCTGCCAGGAGGAGGGCCAGGAGGATCGTGCGGGTTTTCATCGGGTAGCTCCTTTAGGGTCGGTCGATTCTACCGCCGCAGGGGAGTTGCGCTCCGAGATGTTCTCGAGCGGTCGGCCGCCGACGACGTTGGTGAACAGGCGGGTGCCCGCGCTGCGGGCGAAGACGAAGACCGTTTCACCGGGCAGAAGTTCGTAGAAACCGAGGTCGTGGGCGTCTCCCCCCACTGCGCTCACTCCGAGGCGCGTCCGGCCGGAAGGGACGAACACGCGAACGGCCTGCCAGGTGTCCGGCAGCGTCCGCCAGCACCGGAGGTCGGCGCGCTCCGTCAGGATGCTGAAGAGCGTGCCGATCACCGCCCCCAAACCTCCCCATTCCTCGTACATCGCCTGAGTGAGCTCCCGCTTCAGGAAGGCTCTCACCGTGGCCTTGGCGGTCAGCCAGAGGATGCGATCGCTCAGGTTCTCGATCGCGGTGTGCGTGACATCCTCGATCACCGAGGTCGCAGCCGGGCCGGACAGGCCCGAGCACGAGAGCAGAAGGTGGGGCACGGGCTGCGGGCGACCGACGTACTCCGGCACCGCCCAGGAAAGGACGCCGTCTCCGGTGGGGAGATCCAGCCGGATTTCGCGCTTCACCGGGCCGATCCCCACGCCCGCGATCATCACGACGGACGCCGCGCCGTCGGGGATCTCAGGTGGAGGGCCGAAACGGGCTTCCCATCGCGCGGCCTCGTCGAAGCGACCCATCACGCGGTAGAGCCGAACGAGAGCGGGACCGGCCACGTCGAGGCCGACCCGCTTCTCCACCATTCTCCGGTAGTCGATGATCGCTTGATCGAACTGACCGGCCAGTTCGTAGGAGACCGCGGAGACGAGATGCCCGAGCCCACCGGCGGCGTACTCGGCATCGTAGAGCTTTTCGTCCCCGGTCAGGATCCGATCCGCCAGGCGAACCTCCACCCGGGCATCCTCGAGGAGGCCGACCGAGAGATAGGCCATGGCCAGCGAGGCGTGCAGCATGACCCGTTCGTATCCCTCCGGCCGATACGGGCCGACCCGCTCGGTGATGGTCCACTCGATCAGCGTCTCGCCGAGTGTCTCCGGACTCACCACCGCGGCGCGATCCTGGTCCTTCGTGAACTCGGCGGCCCCGAGGTACTTCTCGAGCGCCCGGCCCCAGTCGCCGACGGCCGCGGCCACCGTGCCCACCTCGACGTCGGACAGAAACTGTGAGCCCGTGGTGTCCTCGTCCTCGAAACGGGAGATCGCCAGATCGGGATCTCCGGAAGAGAACTCCATGACGGCCCACTCCTGCTCCTGATCGTAGGAGACGCAGGAGGCACACGCCGCCAGCGTCAGAAGCAGGAGGAGACGGGCGGGTGCCGACCTCATTCGGTGCAAAGCCATCCGCAAAGCATAGCGGAGAATCTCATGGTTGCTCTGTGGATTGAAATCGGCCCCCCTGCCGGTAGTTCCATGAAATCCTCGCGGCCCGGCTTAGGATGGAGTTCGTCATGCGGAACATTCTGCCCATTCTCGGACTCCTCCTGTTCGTCGCCGCCGGGTGCAACGACGGCGCGGGCCCCGACCTCGAACCGATCCCCGACGGAACCGTCGTCCTCACCTTCGACGACGCCTCCCGGTCGCACCTCGAGACCGTCGCGCCGCTCTTGAAGAGGCACGGCTTCGGCGCCACCTTCTTCGTCTCCAACGCCTGGATGAGCGACCAGCGGCTGTTCCTGTCCTGGGAGGAAGTGGCGGAACTCCACAAGATGGGGTTCGAGGTGGGGAACCACTCCTACAACCACCCCGGGCTCCACTATCGGACCGCGGGGGAGACCATGCCCCGGGAGATCTCCCTCGTGGACGAGGCGCTCGAGAGAGTGGGCGTTCCGCAACCGGTCACCTTTGGTTGGCCGGCCAGCGTCTTCGGGCCGGAAGCCCTGGCGGTGCTTCGGGCCACGGACTACAAGTTCGGCCGCCGCGGACTTCATCCCGAGTACCCTCCCGGCGCCACCCGGGCCGGCACTCTCTACGATCCGACGATGCACGACCCGCTGCTCATCCCGAGCGCCGGCGACTCGAACCCCACCTGGACCCTCTCCTACTTCAAGGAGATCGTGGGCGCCGCCAGGAACGGCCGGATCGCGGTGCTGATCTTCCACGGCGTGCCGGACCTGATCAACCCCGCGCTCGACACCTCCCCGGTGAGATTCGAAGCCTTCCTGGACTACCTCGACGAGGGCGATTTCAACGTCATCGCCATGCGCGACCTGGCCCGCTACGTGGACCCGGATGCCAAGGTCGACGACCCCATGGCGCTTCGTCGCGTCCCCGAGGATGAATAGCAGTCAAGCCTCCGGCCGGATTGCTGTTCACCTTCCGCCTCTTCACGAGGCCCCGCGTGACAGGACCCATGGCCGGTGCTTGTCACGCAGCGCCCCGCCCCCTTGAAAAGCCGGCCCCTGGCCGGCTTTTCAAACGATGCCGTTCCGCTTCCGGTACCGGATGTCCGCCCGCTGCGCATCCGCCGCGTCCACCCCCATGCCCTCGGCGTAGGCCATGGCTTCGCCGTGGGCTTCGGCGTCGCGCCGGCCGCCCGGATAGGCGTTGGCGAAGGCTTCGTCGAGCAGGTAGGTGACGGCCAGCTGACGGACCTCCTCGGCGCGCTCCGGCGCCAGGCCGAGACCCGGCGCGTAGGCCTGCAGGCGCTCCTTCTCGGAGTCGGCCAGGCCCTCGTCGGAGAGGGCGGCGGTCCATGCGAGCATCAGCATCGTCTCCCGCACTCCGCCCGCGGCGGCCTCCTCGAGATCCACCGCGGTGAGCTTCTCGCGGGTCGCCAGTTCGTCGATGGTGCCGACCTCGGGGTCGATGAAGTCGGCGAGGAACTCGCGCTCGTCGTCGCTGACGGTGCCGTCGGCGCAGGCGATTTCCACGAGCATCCGGGCGAGGACGCCCTGCTCGTAGCGGCCCGTCACGGGGTGATCCGAGAGCTGCTTTCCGAAACCGGTTTCGGCGGTCTGCCCGGCCGGGGCGCCCTTGTAGCGTCCGGAGTCCTCGTCGTACCGGAACTGCCCCATGACCCTCTTGAAGGCCTTGGCGATCGCGGCCTCCTTGTCCTCCTTCGAGTACATGGTCTGCTGCCGGCCCGAGGCCATCATCTCCCGTCCGACCTCGGAGGCCGCCCGCCCGGCGACGCTGTGGCCGAGGGTGCTGTAGAGCGTGCTGCTCACCGCGCGGCGAAGGCTCGAGAAGAGGCTTCGCTTGACCGCGGCCTGGGCCACGTTCTTGATGCCGCGGCTCTGGGAGACCGACGCGCTGGCCTCGGCCTGAACGCCGGTCTCCGGGCACTTGAAAACGCACTGCATGGTGCTCGCCACCTGGTCCGAACTGGCCACCAGGTGCGCGATGGATTCGTAGGTCACTTCGGCTGGTCCGACCATCTGGATTCCCTCCTCCGGGTTTGCACTCAAGGCCTCGACCCATCATGGGCCCGGGAGGGACGAAGTCAAGCTGTGCCCTCCACCCGCGGTCGTGACGGGCTACAATCGGAGGGTCACGGAAAGGGAGGTCTTCATGCGGGCCCTTCGAATCACTGCGCCGATCGCGCTTCTCGCGGCGCTTGTCATCCCGCCCGGAACAGCCTTGCGGGCGGACGTCCCCGAGTCCATTCTCACGGTGAGTCTCGAGATCGAGACCCACGCCCGGGACCTTGCCGTCTCCGCCCGCCTGCTCGAGGCCTACGAGCAGCTCGAGGAAGAGGACCTGGCGAAGCAGTGTCGGGAGCGGATGTCGATGCTCATCGAGAAGCAGCGGGAGGCGCTGTCGCGGCTTCAGGAGCGACTGGACGATCCGCCCGAGCCCCTCGTCCCCCCCCGGCCGCCCCGGCCGAAGTGGAAGTCGCCCACGGCCTCCGAAGAGGACGCCGCCCTGCTCTCTTCGATCGCGGAGTTCAGGGCCGGCCTGACCCCGATCCACGACTACCCCTCCCTGGTCGAGATGCTGGCCAATCCCCGTCGTGCCCATGAGATCCGCGCGGCCGCGGCCGCCGCCCTTGCCTCCCGCATCGGCAACCAGATGCCTTCCGCCCGCACCACCGAGATGAAGAAGAAGATCGGGAAGGAGTTGATCTGGCTCCTGAATGATCGGGACCCGGTGGTTCGTCGCGCCGCGGCGGGGCTCTTCAAGGCCTTCTGGCCGGGGACCTGGGCGCAGATCGGCTACGATCCCGAGGAGAGTGACTTCCGGATCCGGTACAAGCGATGTCGGGATTGGAGATCGTTCCTCGGCCGGTAGCCGAAGCCCGAAATCCATGTCGGTTCACCGGCCCCTGACCTATGCTGGCGGGCACAGTTTCGCAGCGTCCGGAGCCCGCGAAAACCCGGAGAACCATGTCCATCGAGTTGTCCCTCCTTCTTTGCCTGGTAGGCATCGTCCTGCTCTACGTCTCCGCCGGGTGGCTGGTGAAGGGTTCCGGCAGCCTGGCGCGGAGCCTCGGCATTCCACCGCTCGTCGTGGGACTCACCGTGGTGGCGTTCGGCACCTCCGCCCCCGAACTCGTGGTCAGCCTGCTCTCCGCGGTCAAGGGCAACACGATGATCGCGGTGGGCAATGTGGTCGGCAGCAACATCTGCAACATCGCCCTCGTCCTCGGCCTCGTGGCCTTGATCCGGCCGATCCGCTGCGGCCGGGTCATCTCCCACCGCGACATTCCCATCATGGTCTTCATCTCGCTCGCGGTGCTCTACCTCTGCCTGGACGGGAAGCTGACACGCGCGGAAGGGGCGGGGCTCTTCGGGGGCATCGTCCTCTACTCTCTCTACAACTACTTCATCGCCCTGCGCGAGAAGGCGGTGGGGCGCAGCTCCCACATCGAGGAGGAGGTCAAGGAGATCGGCGAGGTCGGCTCGCGGGGGATGCAACTCCTCCTGATCGCACTCGGCATCGCCGGGGTCGTGGTCGGCGCCCGACTCGTCGTGGACTCCGCCATTATTGTGATGCGGGAACTGGAGGTCAGCGAGAAGCTCGTCGGGCTGACCATGGTGGCCTTCGGAACATCCGTTCCCGAACTCGCCACCTCCGTCGTCGCGGTGATCAAGAGAGAGACGGACATCAGCATCGGCAACCTGGTGGGCAGCAACGTCTTCAACCTCCTCTCCGTCCTCGGCGCCACCTCCCTGATCACGCCGATCGTGATCCCTGGTGGGTTCGTCGGCAGCGGGCTCGTGGTGGACTTCGGCGTCATGCTGGCCGTGAGCGTGCTCCCCCTCCTCCTGATCCGTCGCGACTACAGCATCGGTCGGCTCGGCGGACTGGTGCTCTTCCTCTGCTACCTCTCCTACGTGGCCTGGCTCTTCTACCGGGGTTGAGCCCCGCCTTTCGCTCGATCGCGAGGCGCGCTATACTGTCGATCCCAACCTTCGTCCGGGGGGAGATGGAGGTGCCGAAATGCGCCCACTCGCCCTGGGCCGCTTCGCGGCCTGCTTCGCCGTCACACTCGCCGTCCTCCTGACTCCCTTCGCCGTCGCCGAGGACGACGAACCCTCCGCCCTGGAGCGCACGGTCACCAAGCCGGCCGCCACCGGTCTGCTCGTGACCGCGGTGGTCCCCGACACCCAGGCGGCGAAGCTCGGGATCGAGCCCGGGGACATCCTGGTGTCCTACGCCGGCCAGGCCGTCCCGGACGCCGACGCCCTCTCGAAGGCGAAGGCCGGGGCGGAAGGCGCCGACGAGATCAAGGCGACCTTCGTCCGGGAGGGATGGGAGAAGACCGTTGTTCTCGGCCCGGGGCAGATCGGAATCCGCCTGGTCCCCGTGGTGAAGGACGTGAGCCGCACGGCGCTCCCGAAGGAGAACGTCGCCGGCTTCGACTTCTCTGGTTTCGACGAGCAGGGGCGCGACGACTGGTACTTTTTCCTCCGCGAGGGATCGCGTGCCGGCGTGGGGCGGATCCTGGTCCGGCGCGTCGGCGAGATCCTGTTCGTCACGAGCGAGGAGTTCCTCGATCTCGGCACCGCACTGGAGGATCACGAGGTGCTCTCGGCCACGGACTGCTCACCGCGTCCGACTGCGCACATGACCGTCTTCTGCGACCGGATGAACGACTGGACGCGATACGGACTGCCCGCCCGCGCGCCGGGCGGGTGCTCGCGCTGGAACACCACCACCACCGGTCCCGGCATCGAGGCGGCGGCCACGATCCGCAAGTTCCACGGCAACGCGGTTCCGGTGTACATGGTGGAGACCCTGGTGGAGCTCATGCCCTCAAAGAAGAACGCCTGTTTCCGCTTCCTGCCGCTCTACGAGGGCTCGGGAGAGGTCGGGATGGAGAGCGGTCTCGTGGGGATCGGAGCGGAGACCGTGGATGTGGCCGGTGCCGAGCAGACCGCCTTCCGGTTCGAGTGGCGGCGCCTCGACGGGCAGGTGGTGGCGAACTTCTGGGTCGACAAGGCCGGCAAGCTCCTGCTGGCCGACTATGGCGAGGTCAAGGCCGTCCACGCGACGAAGGCCGAGGCGATCAAGGACCAGCCCGAAGGCGTCCGCGCGCGGCTCGCGAAGTACTGACCGCGACGCCGACGCCGGCGAGCATCAGCGCGCCGCCGAGGATCTCGCCGGCGACGATGGAGAACGCGAACGTGGCCGGCAGCAGGGTCGCCAGGAGGAGCTTGTAGCCGGTCGTCATGGGGGGATTTAAAAAGATCGTGAAGCCCACGGTCGTGGCCGGCAGGTGGGAAAGCAGCCAGGTCCAGAGTGCGAACGCCAGGATCGTGGAGAGGATCGTGAGGAACGCCAGCAGCCACCAGCCGGTCGCGTCGAGCAGGACGAGTTCGGGGAGGCCGAAGAAGGGGAACACCGCGAGAAGTGGGACGGTGCCGACCGTGATCGCGAGGTAGGTCCAAAGGAGCGGTGAGACCCGGCCCATCACCTTCTTGGTGAGGATCGAGTGGATCGACCAGGAAAGCGGCGCCATCGCGGTCATGGCGATCAGGAGGGGATAGGTGGCGCCGGAGCCCTCCTTCGAACGGGCCACGAGGACCAGGCCGGTCAGGGCCAGGAGGAAGCCGAGGAGCCTCCTTCGCGTCAACCGCTCGCCGAGGAAGACCGCGGACAGGATCATCACGAAAAGGGGCGCCAGGGCCGTCAAAAGGGAGGCGATCGGCGCCGCCACCTCGCGCTGCTGGCCGGCGTAGAGCGCGAAGTTGTAGCCGGACACGGCGAGCAGGCCGCACAGGCCAAGGCGCCGGTAGTGGTGGCGGAGGATCTCCATCGACTCCGCGCGCCGGAAGAGAAACGCATACCCGCCGCAGACCATGGCCACCGGCACGAACCGCGCGGTGGTCAGGCTCAGCCAGTCGAAGCGGACTCCGCCGCTGCCGTTGTCGCCGCGCAGCAGAGTCTCGATCGCGATGAAGCTCGCGCTCCAGACCGTGAACAGAAGAAACACGGTCCCGGAGAGGAGGATCCGGGATGCCCGCACGACGCTCGTGCCCATGGCGTATAGACTGGGGGGCGTGGGCGTTTCCGGGAAGAACCGTGTGAGGGGCTTCGTCCAATTCACCGATGCCCGAAGCAACGAAGATGGCCCCAGGAAGAGGGAGAGACCCGATGAAGATAATCAGGAGATCATCGATCGCGCGGCCGCTCGGGCTGGCGATCCTCGCGGCGCTGTTACTGGCCGCCCCGGCCGTATCCCAGGACGCGCCGGAAAGCAGGCACACCGGCGAGAAGATGTTCACGTTCACTCCCGCTCCGAATGGGAATGACGTCGAGCAGCTGCTCGAGATCCTCGAGAAGTCCACGCCGGTGACCCTGATCTACGACCCCTCCTCCCCCCAGATCCGCGGACGGAAATGCACCGTCAAGGGTGAGGTCACGATCCCCGAGTCCGAGATCTTCGGCTGGGTGCGCTCCCTGCTCTTCTTCCAGCGCCTGGTCCTCGTCCCGACGGGCCCGCGGAGGGCGAACGCCTGGATGGTGGTGGATTTCAACAATCCCAGCCTTGCCACCCACCCCGAGTACGTTCCCGAGGCGGAACTGCTCGACTGGGAGCGTCGGGACGGCGCCTACATCGTGACCACGATCACGATGAAGAACCTCTCCGACACCGCCCGCGCCCGAAACGCCCTGGCCCAGCTCACCACCCGCCAGGTCGGCCGCATCAACGACATCCCCCAGACCCGCAGCTTCGTGATCGCCGACTTCGCGCCGGTCGCCGTGGCGTGCTGGAGGATGCTCAAGACGATGGATGACGAGGCCGGAAAGCTGACGCCCGAAGAGCGGGAGGCCCTCGATCCCCGCACCCGGCAGAAGCCGCCCGTGAAGACCACCGACCAGCAGCTTCTCGATAAGTACGAGCAGCGCCTGATGGGCAGCCAGACCTCCCAGGCGGCGCAGTACTTCCTCTCCAAGATCCTGGAGTTGGAGACGCGGATCGAGAAGGCGAAGGTGGAGGCGGGGGAGGAGTAGGGAGGGGGGAAGACGGTCGACAGCGCGGTGGAGGGCGCCGCGCCGTCGGCGCCGTCTTTTTGGGGATTAGGGAAGGAAAACGGATTGGGGGGAGGCGCCATGACCCGCAATTCCAAGGGGGGTGGGGAATGGTGGGTGGACGAGGAGGGAACGGCTCGGGTCGGGGAGCGGGGAATGGTGGGTGGACGGGGTTTGAAAGGCTCAGGCCAGCCAGGACCCCTTCCCCAGCATGACTCGTAGCTCCCCGAGTTGCCCCAGGTGGTAGCTCTCGTGCATCAGCAGGAACTGCAGGGCGCCGAGCTTCGTTTTCGGCATCATGGGGAACTCGTCCGTGACGTCCGCCTCGAGGTCCTCGGGGGTCATCGTCTCGAGGTGCGCGATCATCGCCGCGTGGACCTGGTTGAATTCCTCGAGCAGGGCGGCCGGGTCGAGGTCGCGGGGGAGGTCGTCGGGGTTTGTGCCGATCCCGAAGAGCTCATCGACGGGGCTCTCGGTGACCTCGGCGCCCAGAATCCCGGCGACGTACTTTCTCGACGACAGGATGTGCCCGAGTTGCCAGATCGCGGGGTTCGATCCGGACACCCTCGTCCACCAGTCCTCTCCGGCGAAGCCATCGAGGCAGGCCCCGGCCATCCAGTGGTTGACGCCGTAGATTTCCTTCATGCGGATCATCGGTTCACTCTCTTTCAAGTCGGGTTTGGCGGGCGCCCATCGGGGCCAGAGGATACGATGGGCGCCCTACGATTTGAAGCACTGAAAGCACCGAAAAGGAGTGTTCGATGGCGACTGCGGGGCACACCGCCGAGGATGCACGGAAGGTGGCGGAAGGGGCGCGGGAGAAGGAGTGGAAGGGGGCCGCATTCGTCCGCGACCTGTTCATGGGGAAGTTCAATCTCGAGCTGATCGACCCCTATCCCGATCCCGAGGACTTCATCCGGGAGCCCGCCCGCAAGTTCATCGAGGATCTCGACGAATTCCTCGACACGATCGACCCGGACCAGGCCGACCGGGAAGGGATCATTCCCGAAGAGGCGGTGACGTGGTTTCGGGAGCATGGCGCCTTCGGCCTGAAGCTGGCCGAGGAGTACGGGGGACTGGGCTTCCACCAGACCGAGTACAACCGGATCATGACGCGCCTGAACAGCGTGGACGGCGGTCTCGTCACGCTGCTCTCCGGGCACCAGTCCATCGGCCTGCCGCAGCCTCTGAAGCTCTTCGGCACGGATGAGCAGAAGAAGAAGTACCTGCCGAAACTGGCCGCCGGGGAGATCTCCGGATTCGCCCTGACCGAGGTCGGCGTGGGTTCCGACCCGGGGAAGATGGAGACCGTCGCCGAGCCCACTGAGGACGGCGAGGCCTGGATCCTCAACGGCAAGAAGCTGTGGTGCACCAACGCCGGGCGCGCGAAGTACCTGGTGATCATGGCCCGCACTCCAGGCAAGCGGAGTATCACCGCGTTCATCGTGGAGACGGACTGGCCGGGCGTCACGATCGGCGATCGCTGCCGTTTCATGGGTCTCAAGGGGATGGAGACCTGGGAGTTCACGCTCGAGAACGTCCGCGTTCCCAGCGAGAACATCATCGGGGCCGTGGGCAAGGGGCTCAAGCTCGCGCTCGTGACCCTGAACACCGGGCGGCTCACCGTCCCGGCCATGTGCGCGGCCTCGGCCAAGTCCAGCCTGGAAATCTGTCGTCGCTGGGCGAAGGACCGGAACCAGTGGGGGCAGGCGGTGGGGCGGCACGACGCCGTGGCCCAGATGATCGCCGACATCGCGGCCCACACCTTCGCCATCGAGGCCATCAGCGACCTCGGCGGCATGCTCGCCGATCGCGGCGGCTACGACATCCGCCTCGAGGCGGGCATGGCGAAGCTGTTCTGCACCGAGCAGGGTTGGCGGATCATCGACGACGCCCTCCAGGTGCGCGGCGGCCGCGGCTACGAGACCGCGGACTCCCTGAGGAGCCGGGGTGAGATCCCGGTGCCCATGGAGCGCATCTTCCGCGACTTCCGCGTCACCCGGATCTTCGAGGGTTCGAGTGAAATCCTCCGCCTCTTCATCGCGCGCGAGGCCCTCGACCGGCACCTGCAGGTGGCGGGGGAACTGGTGGAGGGAAAGGGCGGTCTGTTCAAGAAGATCGGGCAACTGCCGAAGGTGATCTGGTTCTACGCGGGGTGGTACCCGAAGACCTGGTTCGGCTGGGGACGGTGGCCGAAGTACGGCGAGTACGGACGGCTGGCCGGGCACGTCCGCTTCCTGGATCGGACCTCGCGGCGCCTGGCGCGAACCATCTTCCACATGATGGCCCGCCACGGCGCGAAGCTGCAGCACCGGCAGGGGCTGATGTTCCGGGCGGTGGACGTGGGCGCGGAGCTCTTCGCCATGACCGCCACCATCGGTCGCGCCCGGATGCTCGAACGGCGCGGCGGCCCCGAGGCGGCCGAGGCGATCGGTCTGGCCGACGTTTTCTGCCGGATCTCCCGTCGACGCGTGGCGGATCTCTTCCGCAAGATGCGCCGCAACGACGACATCGTCCGCTACAAGACCGCGGTGGGCGTGCTCGATGGAAAGTTCGAGTGGCTGGAGGAGGGCGTGCGCTCGGTCTGGCCGGAACCCGGGGAGAAACCTGCCCCCTGAGGTGGGAGCAGGCTAAAAGTAGGGGCCATGGCCAGGGAAGACTACGACATCGACAGCCTTGCGGTCTATCTGCACCAGGACCCGGTGAAGGTCCGGCGGATGGCGGAGCGGGGGAAGGTTCCGGGGCGGCGCGTCGGCGGGAAGTGGCGCTTTTCGCGCGGCGAGATCCACCACTGGCTGGAGCAGATGCTGATCGATTCCGACCAGGCGGAGGCCACGCGCATCGAGACGGTGCTCGAGCGGCAGGGCTTCGAGGATCCGGAAGAGTACAACCTCAGCGCGTTGCTCGCGGCGGAGGCGATGGCGGTCCCCCTGGCGGCCCGCACCAAGAACTCCGTCATCACCACCATGGCCGACGTCGCGGCGGACACCGGCTGGCTCTGGGACCCCGCCAGCCTGTCGGACGCTGTGGTCCAGCGTGAGGAACTCTACCCCACGGCGATGGAGGGCGGTCTGGCTTTGATGCACCCCCGGCGTCCTCTCGCCAGCATCCTCGGCCGCCCGTTCGTGGCCTTCGGCCGCACCGACCGGGGCATTCCCTTCGGAGATCCGAACGGGGGACTCACCGACCTCTTCTTCCTGATCCTCTCGGTGAACGACTCCGGCCACTTGAGGACCCTGGCCCGGCTCGGACGGGTGCTGGGCCTCCCCGGCCTGCTCGACGAACTGCGCGAGGTGGAAGACGCCTCCTCCGCTCTGGCCCTGCTCCTCGACAGCGAGGCCGGGCTTTGACGATGCCGAACCAGATCACCGATCGTGACGATCTCGAAAAGGCCCTCACGAGCCTGCGCTTCCTCCTCTTCAAGCACAGCAAGGTCTGCCCGATCAGCGCCCGCGCCTTCTCCCGATACGGGCGCTTCGCCGCCGCCCACCCGGAGATCCCGACCGGCTGGATCGACGTCATCGGCCAGCGCCCCTGGTCCCACTTCGTGGCGAAGGAAACCGGCATCGAGCACGAGTCTCCGCAGGCAATTTTCATTCGAAACAGCGAGGCCGTCTGGGATGCGAGCCACCGGGATATCACGGAGACGAGTCTGGGGGAGGCGCTCTCGCGCTGAATTCCGACCTACCGTGCCGGGCCTTTTTGGTCGGTTTTCGACTTACCGTACTTACCGTGCCGGGCCCTTTTGGTCGGAACTTGGTTCGACTTACCGTGCCGGGCCCCTTTGGTCGGAACTTGGGGAAGGAAGAACGGCTCAAGGGGGGGCGCTCCGACCCGCAATCACACGGGGGGCGGTGAAGGGTTGGTGGGCGGGGTTGGAACGGCTCAGGTCAGGTCAGCGCTCTTCCCGAAGAACCAGCGGGTTGCCTACCGGCCAGCCGTGGTTCTCCCTGGTCGAGTCATCCGCGAAGAACCTGCTGTCGTCGCGATCGAAGTGCAAGAGGAGCAGCGTGTCCCGGTCCGTGCGAAAGACCCGCTTCGGCTTGAACTCGCGGCGGTAGCGGCTCACCGCGGAGATCCGGGTTTCGTCGAGTGAGCCCTTGAAGAAGCAGCCGGGGTTGCCCTTGTTGTCCGGGTCCGCGCCCACGAACAGGGGGAGGCGATTTTGCGTGCGAGGGCCGGGGGCCGGGCGTTCCTCCTCGAGACGGCCGTTCACGAAAAACCGCGCCACCTCGCCGTCCCAGTCGAGGGCGAGATGCGTCCACTTCTCGAAGTCCCAGGCCTTCTTCGCGCGCAAGTAGAGGTAGCCCGCGCCCTTCCCGCCGGGGACCTTTGCGAGGCCGAAGGCGACGTAGGGAAGTTGCTCCTTGTCGTAGCACCAGTAGAGGCCGAAGCTTGATCTCTCGGTGCGGGCCAGCAGCGCGTGCCGCCCGCCCGGCGGCGGCCCCTTGACCCAGCACTCCATCGTGAAGGGACCCTCCGGCTCGATGGCCGGCAGGCGGATCGCGCTCTTGCCGTCGAGGGAGAGCACGCCCTCCGGGGATCCGGAGGTCCGGCGGTATTTCGGCACGCCGCGCAGCCGGACGGGCACCGTCCTCGCGTGGTGGATGGGCTGGACCAGGCCGGAGGCAAGCTTGAAGAAGAGAGTTCCCGCGACCCGGATTCGCGGCAGTGCGCCGGTGAAGCCCGGTCCGCTGATCAGGACGGTCTCTTCCAGTCGCTCCCCCGGTCCGAGGGTCGCGGCGAGTTCGGCGGGCTCCGCGATGTAGCCCTCGGGGAGATCGAGGCGGAGCGTGTAGGCCGCCTCCCGGTCGGAGGGGTTCGCGAGAACCGCGCGGATCTCGGCCCTGGTCTCGCCATCGAAGGGGATGTCCACGGTGCCCGCGGCGTTCAGCCAGGTGCCGCGTGCGAGGCCGTACATCCTGTCCAGTTCCGACCCCAGCACGGCGTCCGAGCCCACCACGGTGCCGAGCGGCAGGACGCTGATCCTGAAGCCGTCCCGTCGTACGCGCACGTGGTGGAGATGGTGAAGGCCCGCGGTCTCGGGGAAGTGGCCCTGCCCACCTCCGGTGACGGCCACCACGTAGTAATGGATGCCGTCCCGGACGCCGTCGTCGCGGTACTGGTGCAGGTGGCCGGCGAAGACCGCCTTCGTGCGGCCGTCGGCGGCGAGGATCCCGTGGACGCGAGGCCAGTTCGCCCCCCTTGAGAGCCAGCGGGGGTGGTGCAGGAAGACGAACACCTGCTCGGCCTTCGTTTGGGCCAGGTCCTTCTCGAGCCAGGCGATTTGCTCTTCACTCACGCGACCGCCGCCGGTGGGGCTGGTGGGGGAGACGGACTCCTCCGACCACAGGCAGACGAAGTGGCCCCACCGGTAGTCGAAGGAGTAGTAGAGCGGCGCGAAGTGCTCGGCGTAGAGCGCCGCGTTCCCCGGGCGGTTGCTCTTGCCGCCGAGGACGTCGTGATTGCCGGCCACGGGATACCACGGCGGGCGGAGCGCCTTGATGTGCTCCTGGTACTCGCGCATCTGGGCGAGCCAGCGCGCCGGCACCGTGTAGCCCTGAACCATGTCCCCGATGGTGAGCACGAAGTCCGGATCCAGCCGATTGGCCACCTCGATGGCCCGGTCGAGGACCTTCAGCCCCGGCGTACGTCCCGTGGTGCGGTCCCCGAAGAGCAGGAAGGTGAAGCTGTCGCGCACCGGCGGTGAGGTCAACTCCTTCCCGGTGGCGGTCCCCGCGTTGATCGGGGGAGGACCCTCGGAGTCCTCGGCGAGAAGGAGGGAGGCGGGGAGAGCGAAGAGGAGGGCGGCGGCAAGGGCGACGCTTTTCATGGCGAGGTCGAAGCTAACACGATCCCCCCGGGTGGAATGTCTGGATTTGGGCCCAATGTCAGACCTGGCCCCTGGCCAGGTCGGCGGCGATCCCATCCGCCACCGCCATCCCCTCGTCGGTCAGGCGGAAGTGGTCTTTGGAAAGAACGGCCAGGCCCTGATCGAGGTACGCCCTGGTGCGCGCGTGCTCGAGAAGGCCCGGGGGGAGGGACGCGAGCGCCACCCCTTTCGTGGTGCGCAGGCCGAGGAAGAGCGTTTCGAGAGCCACGTCGGCGGCGGTGAGCGTCTCTTCGCCTTCCACGGGGAGCTCTTTGGCCTCGAGCGCGCGCACGTAGTTCCGCACCGCGCCCTTGTTCCACCAGCGCCTGCCGTCCCGGTAGCTGTGCGCGGCGGGGCCCAGGCCGAGGTAGGGGGCGCCTTCCCAGTACTTCTTGTTGTGACGGGATTCGAACGCGGGCTCCCGGGCGAAGTTCGAGATCTCGTAGCGAGTGTAGCCCGCTTCGGCGAGCCAGCGGTTCGTCAGCGCGAAGCGGCGGCCCTCCTCCTCCTCCGAGAGCGACGTGATGCGCCCCTGGTCGCGAAAGCGTTTGAAGGGAGTCCCCGCTTCGTAGGTCAGCTGGTAGGCGGAGACGTGGTCCGGGCCGAGGTCGAGAGCCCGGCCCAGCCGCTCCCGCCACTCGTCCTCGGTGCGGTGGGGCAGGCCGTACATGAGGTCGATGGTGATGCTCGCGAACCCCGCGGCCCGGGCGGCACCAAACGCCTCGAAGCCTTCGGCGGCGGTGTGGTGGCGGGTCAGGAAGGTCAGGTCTCCGTCGTCGGTGGACTGCAGTCCCAGGCTCAGGCGGTTCACCCCGAGAGCGTTGAGCTTCACCAGGTCGGCCGCGGTGAGGTCGCCCGGGTTGGCTTCGAGGGTGATCTCGGTGTCCTCGGCCACGTCGAGCGTCTCCCGTGCCATATCGAGGATCCGGCCGATGGACTCCGGCGGCACGAGCGAGGGGGTGCCGCCGCCGAAGTAGATCGTGTCGAAGGTCTCCGGGAAGGCCGCGGCCCGGAGTGCCAGTTCCGCGATCACACCGCGCTCCCACCCCTCGAGGTGATCCCGGTGCGTCGTGATCAGAAACGCGCAGAAGTGGCAGCGGTGACGGCAGAAGGGGACGTGGACGTAGAGGCCCGCGTTCCCGGTCACTGATCCTCGTTCCCGGATCTCAGGACGGCGAGGAACGCGGCCTGGGGGATCTCCACCGAGCCGACCATCTTCATCCGCTTCTTGCCCTTCTTCTGCTTGTCGAGGAGCTTGCGCTTGCGGGAGATGTCGCCGCCGTAGCACTTCGCGGTGACGTCCTTGCGCATGGCCGAGATCGTCTCGCGGGCGATGATGTTGCCGCCGATGGCGCCCTGGATCGGCACTTTGAAGAGGTGGCGGTGGATGGTCTTTTGAAGCTGCGCGCAGATTTGCCGGGCCCGTCCCACGGCACGGTCCCGGTGCGAGAGGAAGGAGAGCGCGTCCACCCGCTCCTTGTTCACCAGGATGTCCACCTTCACGAGGTCGGACTTCTGGTACGCGATCGGCTCGTAGGCGAACGAGGCGTAGCCCTGGGAGACGGACTTCAGGCGGTCGTAGAACTCGTAGAGGATCTCCGCCAGGGGCAGGTCGTAGCGCAACTCGACGTTGCGGGGATCCAGGTAGTGCATCTTCTGGTTCATCCCGCGGTTGGAGATGCAGAGCGAAATCACGGCGCCGAGGTAGCGCTCCGGCAGGATGATCTCCGCGCGGATGAAGGGCTCCTCGGTGTAGTCGATGACGCTTGGATCCGGGTAGTCGAGGGGGTTGTTGATCTCCACCACCTCGCCCTTCCGGAGGCCGACGCGATAGCGCACCGTGGGCGCCGTGGTGATGATGGAGAGTCCATACTCGCGCTCGATCCGCTCCTGCACCACCTCGAGGTGCAGGAGACCGAGGAAACCGCATCGGAAGCCGAAGCCGAGAGAGGCCGAGGAGTCCTTCTCGTAGAGCAGGGATGAATCGTTCAGCTTCAGCTTCTCGAGGCCCATGGTGAGGTCTTCGTAGTCGTCGGCGTCCACGGGGTAGATGGACGAGAAGACCACCGACTGAGCCTCCCGGTAGCCGGGCAGCGGCTCGGCGGCGGGGTTCTCCGCCAGGGTGATCGTGTCGCCCACGCGGGCGTTGCCGACCGTCTTGATCCCCGCGATGATGTAGCCGACCTCGCCGGAGCCGATGCCCTTGCGGGCCACCCGCTCGATGCGGAAGACTCCCGTCTCCTCGACGCGATACTCCCGCTCGCTGCCGAACATGCGGATCGTGTCGCCCTTGTTGACCTCGCCCTCGAAGACCCGGCAGTGGATCACCACGCCCCGGTACTCGTCGTACTTGGAGTCGAAGATCAGGGCACGCAGCGGCAGGGCGGAGTTGTCCTCGGGAGGGGGAATGTGGGCCACGACGGCCTCGAGGATGCCCTCCACGCCCTCGCCGGTCTTGGCGGAGGCCGTCACGGCGGTGAACGGATCCAGGCCGAGCTCGGATTCGATCTGTTCCAGTACGCGGTCCACGTCCGCGGCGGGAAGGTCGATCTTGTTGATGACCGGGATGACCGTCAGGTCCTGCTCCAGGGCCAGGTAGAGGTTGGAGACGGTCTGCGCCTGCACCCCCTGGGTGGCGTCGATGAGGAGCAACACCCCCTCACAGGCGGCCAGCGCCCGGGAGACCTCATAGGTGAAGTCCACGTGGCCGGGGGTGTCGATCAGGTTCAGGACGTAGGTCTCCCCGTCCTTCGCCTCGTAGTCGAGGGCGATGGCCTGACTCTTGATCGTGATGCCCCGCTCACGCTCGATGTCCATGGTGTCGAGGTTCTGGTCCTTCAAGGACCGGTCCGGCACCGCGCAGGTCAACTCGATCATCCGGTCGGCGAGCGTGGACTTCCCGTGGTCGATGTGGGCGATGATGCTGAAGTTTCGGATACGATCCTGGCGCATAACCCCGCGAACATAACCTGCCGCGGCAAAAGAGCCAAAAAGCCTACAATGCAATCCATGGACGCCCATACCCGTCGTTGCCGCATCGGGGGGCTCCTGATCGCCCTGGCCGCCATCGGGACCGCCTTCGCCTCGATCCTCCTGCCCTCGCCGGTCATGAAGTACACCTGGATCTTCCCGATCCTGCTCGGGTTCTTCGCCTGGTCGAGGGTGCGGCGTGGCAAGCGCCTGGGGGCCGCCGCGGGGGCGATCATCCTCGTCCTGGTCTGGGTGCAGCTCGACCTGGCCATGAGGCTCGGGATCTCGGCGAAGTACCAGGGCAGCGCCGACGCCGAGCGGGCGGCGATCGCCGGGAGCCTCTGGACCGGCGCGCTGCTCTGGCTCATCGCCACCGTGCGCCTCGCCCCGGTGGAGTTGGTGATCGACTGGAACCCGCTGCTCCGGAAGCGGGCCCGACTGGCCTCGACGATGGCCTACCTGCTCGCCCTCGGCCACCTCGTGGCCGCCGTCGCCGCCGGGCTGGCGGTGCCGGACCTCCTCGCTCGGAAGTCCGAGTTCCTCCTGATCGTCGGGGGGGCCGGGGTCTTCATCGCCGGGCTGGTGTGGGTCGCCGGTCTGCTCCGCGAAGGGCGCTGCGCGGCGGACGCGGCGATCGTCCTGGTCACGGCCTCCGGCCTCGGCGGCCTCGCGGTGTTCGTCGGCTGGCCCCGGGTCTACCTCGGGGAATCTCTCCTCATGGGCGTCCTGACGGTCGTCTTCATCACCATCCACACCATGGCCTTCATGGCCGGCGCCCGCACCATCCTCGCCAACCTCCTCGGCCTGCTCTCCCCGACCCCCGGCAACGCGGGAATGACGATCGAGGCGGCGAGGAAGAAGGCGGAGAAGCCGCCCCCTGACTGAGCCCGAGCCGTTCCCTCCCCGATCACCGACCCTTCCCCGCCCCCCGTGGGATTGCGCGAACGGGCGCCCCCCTCAGCCTTTCGAGAGACGCCCATCAACCCTGCCGCGCACCCCTCGGGCTTGCGGGGAAGCCCGCAAGACCGAATTCAATTGCGGCCGACACGGCGGTCGGCCCTCCAGGACACGGTTGAATGCGCGGGACGGTGGGCGCCGTGCTGTCGGCGCCTGGTTGGGTTTTGGGGAAAGGAAAACGGATTCAGGGAGGCGTGCGGGCGCGCAATCCCAGGGGGGACGGGGTTTGGAACGGCCAAGGGAGGGGAGCGGGGAAGGATCGGTGGACGGCGCTCAACTGCCTCGGGCCATTTTCCTCACCACCTCGAACTCCTCTTTCGTCACCGGCTGCACCGACAGGCGCATGCCGCGGCGGAGGACCATCATCTCGGAGAGCTTCGGCTCCGCCTTGAGTTCGGCGAGGGAGACGACGGCGGGGAACTTCGCCACGAACTCGAGGTCCACCATCATCCAGGTGGGGTTCTCGGGGTCGGACTTCGGGTCGTGGTACTTGCTCTTGTGATCGAACGCGAAGTGGTCGGGGTAGGCGTTCTTCGAGACCCGGGCGATGCCGGCCACGCCGGCGGGCTTCGCGCTGGAGTGGTGGAAGAGGACGAGGTCGCCGACCTTCAGGTCGTCACGCATGAAGTTCCGGGCCTGGTAGTTCCGGACTCCCTCCCAGCAGGTCTGTCCGTCCCGTTCGAGGTCGTCGATCGAGTAGGTTCCCGGCTCGGACTTCATCAACCAGTAGTGGCGCGCGCGTCTCGGCATGGTCGTCCTCCCGCCGCATCATGACCTGTCACTCCTCCATGGTCTACTTCCACCACGATGACCCGCTTCCTGCACCTCGCCGACACGCACCTGGGCTCCCGCCACCCCGGCCGCGGGCCCGGGGATCCCTATCTGAGGAACCTCGACCTCGCCCTGGCGCCGGCGCGGGAAGGGCGGGTGCACCTGGTGATCCACGCGGGGGATTGCTTCAACCGGAGCCGGCCTCCGCCGAGGCTGCTCGCCGAGGCCGCGGCGGCCTTCACCGCGGCGGCGGAGGGCGGAGCGCACGTGGTGGTGGTGCCCGGCAATCACGAGCGATCGATCCAGCCGGCCCGGCTGCTGCTCACGCACCCGCGGATCCACGTGATCGAGAGCCCGAAGACCGTGCGGCTCGATCTCGACGGCCGGGACGTCTCGATCTTCGGCTTCCCGTTCGTCAGAAGGGACCCGCGTGGCAAGTTCGAGGCGGTGCTCAGGGCCACCGGATGGCCCCGGGGGCGGGGGGAGGTCGACCTCTTCACCTGCCACCAGACCTTCGACGGCGCCGCCGTGGGCCCGGCGAACTACACGTTCCGGTACGGCCCCGACGTCATCCCCCGGGCGTTTCTGCCCCGCGAGTTCGCCTACGCCGCGCTGGGCCACATTCATCGGTACCAGTTGCTGCCCCATCCGGATGAGCCTTCCCTTCTCTTTGCCTACCCGGGCGCGACGGAGCGCACCTCCCGGGCGGAGCGAGACGAAGAGAAGGGCTACCTCGGCGGGACCATCGGCCGGGACGGGTACGTCGGGACGACCTTCAACGGCCTGCCTTCGGATCCGATAGTCCGGTTCGCTCCATTATTAGGATGTGAGTATCCGAATTAAGTATGATCGGTGTTCTCAGACGTCTTCCGGCCCAATGGCCACGAGGTGACCCGATGCCGTACGATCCGATGCTGGTCAAGCCGATGCGCGAGGAATTGACCGAGATTGGTGTGAGTGAGCTTCTGACCGCCGCCGCGGTCGACGAGTTCATGGCCGAGAAGAGCGGTACTGCCCTGGTCGTCGTCAACTCCGTCTGCGGATGCGCGGCCGGCATGGCCCGGCCCGGGGTGCGCATGGCGCTCGAAAGCGCAAAGAAGCCCGCCCGCGTGGCGACGGTCTTCGCCGGCCAGGATCTCGAGGCCACCGAGCGCGCCCGGTCGTTCTTCGGCGACCTGCCTCCCTCCAGCCCGTCGATGGCGCTCTTCAAGGACGGCGAGGTGGTGGAGTTCCTCCCCCGGCACCGGATCGAGGGACGCGAGCCGCAGGACGTGGCCGACGATCTGATCAAGGCCTTCGAGCAGTACTGCTGATGGGAACGTTTCACGACAACCTGGGCCCGCTGCACGGCCTGACCGTGGTGGTGGATACCGAGGGCGCCCTCCTGGTCGTCGGTCGCTGCCACCAGGTGACCCAGACCAGCGTCATCCTGCACGACGCCGACGTCTTCGAGGACGGGGCGGGGGGGCTCTCGAAGGAGCAGTACCTGAAGCGGGCCGCGAAAGTCGGTGCGTTTCCCCGCCACCCGACGGTGAAACTGCCGCTTCACGAGGTCACCTCCATCAGCCTGCTCGGTGAAATCCCCGTCGAGTAGTACCATCTCTTCATGACCGGCCCGGTGCGGAACCTTCGCGAGTTGCTCGACCTGCTTCGTGCCCGCGGCGAACTCCATGAAGTGACGGCCCCGGCGGATCCCCGGCTCGAGATCGCGGAGGTCCACCGGCGCACCATCGCCGCCGGCGGCCCGGCGCTCCTCTTCAAAAATCCCGTCGGCTCCGACGTCCCCGTCGTCACGAACCTCTTCGGCACCTCCGAGCGGGCCGCCCTGGCCTTCGGGACCAGACCGCGGCGATTCGTCGAGCGGGCGGTCGAAGCCGCGGAGACCCTGCTTCCCCCGACCCTCGGCAAGCTGTGGGGGCTGCGCGGCCTGGTCCGGGAAGGGCTCCGGGTGGGGATGAAGAACCGCTCGACGGGGCCGGTGACCGAGATCTCGGAGGCGCCGGACCTCACGAAGCTTCCGGCGCTGACCTCCTGGCACTCCGACGGCGGCCCCTTCTTCACACTTCCCCTCGTCTACACCGAGCATCCGCACACCGGGAAGGGCAACCTCGGGATGTACCGCATGCAGGTGCACGGCCCGGATCGCACCGGCATGCACTTCCAGATCCACAAAGGCGGCGGCTTCCACCTCCACGCGGCGGAGAAGATGGGTCAACCGCTGCCGGTGACGGTCTTCCTCGGCGGCCCGCCGGCCCTGATCCTCTCGGCCATCGCCCCGCTGCCGGAGGACATCCCGGAGCTGCTGCTCGCCAGCCTGCTCCTCGGCGAGAAGCTGCCCCGGGTCCGTCACGAGCCGCATCCCCTCGTGGCCGAGGCCGAGTTCGCGTTCACCGGGACGATCCGGCCGGGGGTGCGGGAGCCCGAAGGGCCGTTCGGCGATCACTACGGCACCAACAGCCTTCGCCACGACTACCCCGTCTTCCAGGTGGACCGCGTTCATCGCCGCCGCGATGCGATCTTCCCGGCCACCGTGGTGGGACGGCCGCGTCAGGAGGACTTCCACATCGGCGACTTCCTCCAGGATCTCCTCTCGCCGCTCTTCCCGCTGGTGATGCCGAGCGTGGTGCGGCTGTGGAGCTACGGAGAGACCGGCTTCCACTCTCTCTCCGCGGCGGTGGTCACCGACCGCTATCCGCGCGAGGCGGTGGTCTCCGGGTTCCGCATCCTGGGGGAGGGGCAGCTCTCACTGACGAAGTGCCTGATCCTGACGGACCGGCCGGTGGATCTCAGGGACTTCCGCGTGGTGCTGACGACGCTCCTGAAGAGGGCCGACTGGCGGCGCGACCTCATCGTCGTGAGCCAGGTGGCCCAGGACACCCTCGACTACACCGGGCCGAAGGTGAACGAGGGCAGCAAGGCGATCTTCCTGGCCCTGGGGGAGATCCGCCGGGAGCTGCCGACGGAGTTCTCCGGCGACCTGCCCCCCGGCGCGCGGGAGGTGCGGGTCTTCTCGCCCGGCTGTCTGGTCGTTTCGGGGGAGACCTTCGATCGGGAGAAGGATCTGCCGATGCGACTGGCCAAAGCCGAGTCGCTCGCCGACTGGCCGCTCATCGCCCTCGTGGACGACGCAGAAGAGGCCACGGCCTCCACCGAGCTCTTCCTGTGGACGGTCTTCACCCGCATGGAGCCCGCCGCGGACCTGCACGGCCGGGAACGCCATGTCGAGCGGTTCCACGTCGGCCTTTCGGGGCCCCTCGTGATCGACGCCCGGATGAAGCCCTGGTATCCCGAAGTGATGGCGGTGGACGAGGAGACGCGGGAGCTCGTCGATCGCCGGTGGAACGAGTACGAAATCCCGCTCTGAAGTGAGGTGTGGTGTGAAGCACGCGGCGCTCCTTCTGCTCTTCCTGCTCCCGGCCTGCAATCCCGCTCCGGTGGCCTGGCGTGAGGTTTCGCCGGCTGACCTGGATACCGCGGATCGGGAACGTCTCGAGACCGCCCGCACGACGGTGGCCGCGCTCGGCACCCGCCTGATGGGGGAGTTGCTGGCGGCTGAGACCGAAGGCGGAGCGAAGCAGGCGATCGAGGTCTGCGGGAAGGTCGCGCCGGAGATTGCGCGCGAGGTGGCCGGGCGGCTCGGTGGCCGAATAGGCCGCACTTCCCACCGGCTCCGCAATCCTGAGAACGCGCCCCCGGACTGGATCGCGGATCTCATGGCCGAAGAGCCGCGTGTCTACCTCGGTCCGGACGGGGAGATGGGCGTCACGCTGCCCATCCCGACGAAGGCCATGTGCCTGACCTGTCACGGGGCGCCGGAGGGGGAGCTGCTGGCGAAGATCGACGAGCTCTACCCCGACGACAAAGCGCGCGGATTCGCCGAGGGCGACCTGCGCGGGCAGTTCTTCGTGGAGCTGCCGGCTTCTTCAAGGTGATGGTGACCCCGACCGGGGTCTATCCGATCCCTCACGGGCCGGCCTGGCAGCCTTCGGGCTTCGGCGCCCCGGAAGCCGGGCACGCGTCGCCGTCGCCGGAGCCCTTCACGTTGAAGCCGCCGGGCCGCGACATGGCCTGCTTCACGCGCTTCCCGCCGCACTTCGGGCAGGGCGCCTTGGCGCCGGGACGGGGAACGAGCGCCTCGAACTCGTGGTCGCACTTGCTGCAGATGAACTCGTAGATCGGCATAGCGCAAAGAGTGTACCCGGCCGGTCCCGGTTTTCTCAGCCTTGCCGACCTTCGATGGCGAGGAGCAGCACCACGGCGGCCAGCCCCACGCGTCGGTCCAGCGCTCCCCCGGCGTCTTCCGAGAAATCCACGTCGTACTTCAGGACGAACGGGTTGAAGAACTGACGGATGGAGCCCACCGGTCGGTCGTCGACCGAGATGTTGAAACGCTGGGGGATCAGGTTGCTGAGCAGTCGCCGCGCGAGGGCCATGGTCGTGGAGTCCTCGTGGATCTTCCCGATCGGCCGGTCCGTGGCGTCGAGGATCTCCCACTGATCCCGGACGATGGAGGAGAAGCCTTTCCGCCGGAGTGTCCCGAGTTGCTCCCGGCTGCCCGGCAGCAGGACGTCGTAGGACGCGGCGAAGTCGATCATGTGCCGGGCCCGGATGAAGAGGAGTTCCTCCCCCATGTCCTGATCGGTGAAGACGGTGATGTCCTCCTTCAGCTTGAAGGCTTTCTGCCGGACGTACGCCACCACTTCGAAATTGTCCGGAGAGTGGATCGTGAAAGCCCCGCCGAAGATCTTGAAGACCTTCCGTCGGGCGATGTAGCGGTCGAGCGCGAAGACATCGTTGGTCATGAGTCCTCCTTGCCGGGCATTCTACTTCAGGCGCCGCTCCAGCTCTTCGGGGATCTCGATGCCGGCGGCCCGCAGGCGCGAAACGGTGCCGCGCAGGGTCTCCCGGTCCACGGTCCCGGTTTCGAGGTCGAGCCAGACCATCTCCAGCAGAAGATCCGGGTCGTCGGGGTTGAGCCCAAGGCCGTACTCCAGGCGGGCTCGAGCCTCATCGGTGCGTCCGAGGAGCCGCAGGCAGATGCTCTGGTCGGCGAGGAGGAGGGGAACCGGATGGCGCGCCCCGGCCTCGGCCCGCTCGAAGAGAGAAAGCGCCTCCTCGACTCGACCCACCTCGCGGAGCAGGCTGGCGTAGGTGGCGAGCACTGTCTCGTCCGTGGGGGCGGCCTCGGCGGCCATCCGGCAAAGGTCGAGACCTTCCTCCCGCCGGTTGGCCTCGAACCGGTTGCGGCCGAGGTGAGCCAGCGCGGTGTAGGCTCCCGGCTCGAGATCGAGCGCATCCTCCAGGTGGCGGGCCTCGTTGGCCGGCTCCCCCCGGGCCATGGACAGGGAGGCCAGCCCGATGTGCGGCAGGGCGGAGTCAGGCCTCAGTTCCATGCCCTTCAGGAAGGACGCCTCCGCCAGCTCGAGCTCCCCCTGACCGACGTAGAACATCCCTCGGTTGTAGTAGAGCGTGACGTCGTCGGAGGCCTTGAAGCCGAGCTTCTCGGATCCGAAGGCGCGGGCGATCGCGCCGACCTGGGTGAAGATGACGCACGCCAGGAGCAGGCCCGCCGCGCGAAGGGCGGGGCGCCGCTCCCCCGAGGTGATCGCCCGAAGAAGGTAGCCGGCACCGATCACCGCGAGTGGTATGGCCGCCGGCAGCACGGGGGCCCGGTAGTGAGAGAGGGGATAGAAGATGGTCAGGCCGACGGCGTAGGCCAGGAGCAGGAACACCAGCGGCGCCGCCTTCCGAATCCCGACGAGGACCGCCACCACCCCGAGCAGCATGAACGGAGCGATCAGGCCGTAGCCGAACGGGTTGTACTTGAGGACCACACCCTGCTTCTTGTCGAAGGCGTAGAAGCAGCTCGAGGGCACCTCCCCCGGCCCGAAGAAGAGCAGGAACTTCCGGAGCAGGAAGAAGGACGCCTTCCCGGGGTTGTCGGCCATGACCCGAAGCGTTCGCTTCACCCAGTAGTCGGAGACCTCGGAGGGCTTGAGCGACCGGCCGGTCTCCGCCTCTGCGATCCGCTGGGCGTCGTTCTCGACCAGGGTCGGGTTCAGTCGGAGGATCCTCGAGGCCATCCAGCCGTGCTTCCAGGCCTCGGGGTTGTTCGACTGGAAGAGGTTGGCCCCCATGCTGGAGGTCACGGGGACGAAGTCCTTGCCCACGACCAGATTGTGGATCGTCACCGGGGAGATCGTCAGTGCGATGGCCCCGAAGAAGATGGCGGTGTTCACAAGGAGGAACCGGAGCCGCTTGCCCTCCGGGGCGAACCGGTAGAACCAGAACGGCAGCAGCAGGGCGAAGAGCGCCACATTCGGCCGGGCGAGCACGGAGAGCCCGAGCGGGATTCCCGCCAGCGCGGCGGAGCCGACGGTGCGCCGATCCATGAATCGCGCCACGAGCCAGAGCGTCAGGGCGTTCAGGAACACCGCCAGCGTGACGATCATCACCCGGTGTTCGTAGTAGAGCAGGAGGGGGTAGACGGCCGTGAGGAGCGCCGCTCCCAGAGCATGCACCGGCGTCGTGAACCGCCGCGTGGCCGCCGCGATCACGAGGATCGTCAGGAGCCCGAGGACGACCTGCACCACCCGGATCACGATCAGGTGGTCCGGGCCGAAGATCCTGAGGATCGGCGCCAGGAAGTAGGGATAGAGCGGATTGAGGAAGAACGCCCGATCCAGCCCGAACTCTCCCGTCGCGATCCGCGCCGCCCAGCGCAGGAAGTTCTGGGAGTCCAGCCCGGGGTGGAAGAACGACGGATCCAGCGCCTTCAGGTCGAAGTAGGTGGCAATCCGGAGCCCGAGCCCCAGCACCACCGTGGCGGAAAGGAGGCGCCTGTAGCGCCCCGAGAGGTACCCCGCCGCCCGAGAAAGTCGTCCCGCACGATCCATGACGGGCAGGCTAGAGCAAGCCGCAACCCGGGTCAACGTCGACTCTCTCCACCGAAATCGTTTGGCTGAAAGCCCCCACGGGCCTACATTCCCCGGGTAACCACCGGCGGAGAGATGGCTGAGTGGTCGAAAGCGTCGGATTGCTAATCCGATGAACGGGTTTTACCTGTTCCGTGGGTTCGAATCCCACTCTCTCCGCCATCTGCTTTCCCTAACTTCCTACCCCTCCGTTAATTGCGCCTAACTGCTTGTCGAGTAAGCGACTTGCGGTCCTCTCGGGGGTTGTCCGGTCATTACCGCTAGTTCTGACCAGTGGGAGGCATGATTCCGGCACACGGTTCCTGGACTCATGTCAGGCAGGTCCCTGCGTGGCGACGATCTGGGAGCGGTGCTGCAATGCCAGGAAGTTGAGTTCTGAGCGGCGCCCCTGCCGCGAGCTCGCGATCGATATGGACAAGCGGATGCTGGACCGCCCAGGGTGAAGAGCAGAGGGATGAGGGGTGGAGCCTGAGACCGGGAAGATCGGTGGAACTGTACGCGACCACATGGGACGCCCACGCACCGGTGCGTTGTCCTCGCCTCAGATGTCCCTGGCTCGTGGCTTTGGTCCGGCCAATACCGAATGAACGTTCCAGGATCGGCCTTCGTTTGGTGGGTGAACTGGCCCCCCCCCGGGCTGCGAGATAGACGGGAGGCGATCCTGACCGAGGTCCGTACAATGACGATCGGAGGTGCGACATGCAGCTTGAAGAACTCGAGGCTGCGGCGTTGGAACTCGACGCCAAGGCTCGTGCTCGACTGGCGGTGAGCCTTCTCTCCAGTCTTGAGAGTCTGTCTGATGCCGAGAACGCTCAACTCTGGGCTGAGGAAGCACAGCGGCGTGATGCGGACTTCGTCAGTGCCGCGAATCAGGCGCGGCCGGCTGACGAGGTTCACCGCGACGTGCGCTCGAGATTCGATTGAAACGAAGCGCTTCGTATCATCACCTTGCCGAAATCGAACTCAACGAGGCCGCTGAGTTTTACGAGCGGGAGCATCCTGGACTTGGAGTTGCCTTTCTGAGCGAGATCGAGCGCGCCGTGGAGCATGTGATCGAACACCCCGAGGGGTTTCCCCGGGTGGCCGAGACTGTACGCCGAAGGCTGCTCCGCCGGTTTCCGTACGTCCCGGAGAAGTGCGCATCCTGGCGGTCATGAACCAGAAGCGGCGCCCCTTCTACTGGCGAGGTCGAAAGTGATCGGGTGAGGCGACTGCATGTCAAGCGCAGTCTCCACCCGCCTCGACCACAATCGGCGAACCAGGGAGCCCTGCTGCCGTTGACAACCTGGGCGCGCGGTTGTCGAGATTTCGTCTCTACTATCCGACCTGCCCGATCACGTCATGGCTGCCCCGCATTCCCCCCTTCGCTGACAACTCCGCACGGAATGCACACCAGCCCGGAGTCCGTCCGGGTCAGTTTGTCGACGAAGACGCGCTCGCCGCACTTGACGCAGAGGTCCGTGTCGAAGCAGCCGTTTCCCGTCGTGAACTGGTGCGGGTGCACGGCGCCGATGTCGAGGAAGGTCTCCTCCGGCATGGTGAGCACCTTCGAAACGAGCGGATCGGCGAGATCCGAAGGGACGTCCTGCGGCGCCACACCGGCTCTCCTCTGCGCCACGAAGGGGGAGTGCAGCATGTTTCCGAAGAACTCGTCCTTCAGTCGCACCCGGACCGCCCGGCGGTCTTTCACGTCGATGAGCGTGAACGCCATCTTGTTGTAGTAGAGCTTCTCGATGTTCGACTTCCCGTAGGTGCATCCCGTCGCGAACATGATGCCGTCGAGGAAGCAACCGGCCGCGTGGCCCTTGCCGGTTTCCGAGATCACGTACAACTCCTTGTCCTGGGCCCGCACCACGCCAAGCGCGCTCATCGCGGCCTCCGCGGCACGTAGCCCGAGAGGCATGGCCGGGCACTTGTGGCCGTGAAAGGCCCTGGCCGGTTCATACTCTTCATGGGTCATGGTGATTCTCCTTTTGTTCGTCGATTCTGCTCTACAGAAGTGCCCGCACGACCATGTAGACCGCGATGGCGAGAAGGAAGAACCCGAATGCCTTCTTCAGGCGGCCACGGTCGATCCGGAGGGAGAGCCGGGCGCCGATCTGTCCTCCGGCGAACACGACGGCGGCGAGCACGAGTGAGGTCCGCCAGTCCCAGTGGCCGGCGGCGACGTGGCCCGCAAAGCCACCCAGCGCGGTCATCCCCACCATGAAGGCGCTCGATCCCACCGCGATCTCCATCGGGATGCCGAAGAGCAGCACCATCATGGGCACTTTCAGAATGCCACCTCCCACGCCGACGAGTCCGCTCGCGAGACCCGCGACGAACGAGATCGGGAGGGCGAGGGCCAGGTTCACGTGGTAGGAACTGCTTCCGACAGAGCGCACCCAGGCCGTGAATCGGCTGCGGTCCGGAGCGCGCCTTTCCGGCGGTGCGAAGTGGACGACCATGAAGAGCCCGGCGATCGCCACGACCGCGGCAAAGAGGACCGAGAGCAGTTGTCCCGACAACCGCCCCGAGACCAGGCCGCCGGCGAGGGCACCCAGGGCCGTGACCGACTCGAGGGTGATCGCCAGGGGCCAGTCGATCCGCTTCGCCTTCCGGAAGACCAGCGAGGAGGAAATCGACGCGACCATGATGAGGAAGAGGCTGGTCGTCGCGGCCGTGTGGAAGTCGATGCCCCAGACGACCTGCACCGGCGTGTAGAGCACACCGCCGCCCTGCCCCAGGATCGTGAACCCGAGGGCAACGATGAACAGGATGGCGGCCAGGATGAACATCGCCTACACCTCCGCCGCCGGGCCGCTGAAGAACCGGAACATCCGTCTTAAAGCCACCGCGAGCGAGTCGATGGCCTTCGCGGCCTCTGAGGACTCTGTGCACGTCGGGCATTCCGGACCGAGAACCTCGTTCTGCGTCACAGCGTCTCCCGGTCCACGGTCAGGGCCCGCTCCCTCAGAGTCTCGAGATCGGGGTCGCTGCGGTGGTTTTCAGGAAGCCCGGAGAGGACGGACTCCGCGAATGGGGTTCGGGCCGGTCGGCGCAGGCGGTAGTTCACGGGCTGAAAGGCTCGAGAGCATGCGGATTCTGGTGGGGTCCGAGAGCGCCTTGCTGACCCTGACGAAGTCCTCGACGGCTTGCATGGGTCCATGGTGTCGCATGTATCTAGATATGTCCATATATTCATGGGGGGACTTGACGGGTATCTTGGCAAGCCTGACGGCAAGCGGCTCGATCACCACCGGCGCCGGGTCAAGCGGAGGGAGGTGGCTGGTTCGCTGGAGGATTGGGGCGGCCCCGGCAAAGCCCGGCGACGTGCTCACTCTCCGCTTGTCGAAGTAGGGTCGGCTGTCAGCCGCTACTCCTCACCTCCGCCGAATCTTATCTGTTCGAGACGAGGGTCGGTGGAGTCCGGACCCACGATGATCTCGGTGCTGCTCATCGCTTCCAGATCCTCGGCCTTCAGCATCTTGGGCGTCAGGTCGCGGTACAGCTTCACGAACTCCGGCGAACCCACGGCAGGGCGATTCGGCGCGGCGTCGCTCGGCTCCCCGGGGCAGATGAAGATGCCGAGGTCCGCGTCGGAAAGGTCGGGGACGAATGCTGGCCGCTTGGCGCGCACATCCGGGCTCTCGGCCTGTCCCGGCTCCACGACGAAGTGGAGCCGCTGCGCTAGAGTTCTCCGTTGCTCCCTGTCGGCGTCCCCGGGATTGCCGAAGGCTCGAGAGGAGTGGAGGGAGTTGATGGGGGGCGGGCACCACAGGACGTGACCTCTCGCTGACCACCCTCGGGATCGGGGCGCCGCTCGTACCAGATCTCCAGTCCGTCGCGGGAGAGCAGGCCCCTGCCCCCGCCGCGGCATGCGCGGGCCAAGGCCCAGAGGATCTCCTTTGCGGTGTAGGTTCGCAGCTTGCGCCCGGAGGTGAGAACCCGCTCCCTGAGCACCACGAATCGCCCCAGCCGCTTCAAGGCCGCGCTCATGGCGGTTTCCTCCGCCGCGAACAGGCGCTCGTCGAAGCCACCGGTCTTTTTGTAGGCCGCACGGGTGCAGTAGAGGAAGCAGCCGGCCGCGAGCTTCAGGTGGAAATACACCCTCACGAACACGGCGACGGCCCCGCGGAGACGACGCGGGATGAACCCGTCGAAGCCGATGATCGCGCCGCCGCCCACGGCGCCGGATTGGATGCTGTCGACGACCGCCTTGAGAACCCTCTCGTCGATCGACGTGTCCGCGTCGATGAAGATGAGGAGATCCCCTCGAGAGGCGCGAGCGCCGGCGTTGCGGGCGGCGGCGATCTGCCGCGCCTCGATCCGGACGACGCGGGCGCCGAACCTGAGCGCCGACTCCCCGGTGCGGTCCGTGGACCCGTCGTCCGCCACGACGATCTCGAACGGCTCTCCGAGCGAGGCGGCAGCGGTCTGGATCGACCGGAGCGTTCGCGGCAGCAGTCGCTCTTCGTTGTGCGCGGGGACGATGAAGGAGATCACCATGTGCTTCTCATCGGCATATCGGCGGAGTACGGAGGCAGAACTCTTTCACCCATCACCGTGGATTCGTACCGGAGCAGTTTCAACACTCATTGGTGAAAGAGTTACGCCTCCGTATGACATCCCACGCCCTGTCCGTGGTGGCGCGGACGACACGGAGGTCCTCCCCCCGAAGATCCGGTCGCCGATCCTCAGCGCAGCCGGACCCCGCACTGTCCGCAAAACGGCCCCTGGTGGTTGGCGAGGAAGCGGCCGCAGGCCGGGCAGCGCCAGATCAGGTTGTAGATCACCGCCGGCACCGAGAGGGCGGATCCGAAGATGATCGGCCAGAGCGGGCCTTGGCCGAAACTCAGGGTGAAGAGGAGACCAATGACCAGCACCAGGGCGACGGCGCCGATCACGGTTCGTCGGGCCTTGATGCGGGTGAATGCGGAAAGCACTCGCGCTTCTTCGGCCGTGGTCGCCGGTCCCCGCACATAGAGCCCGTTCGCCGTCACCCGGCAGCCACCGCCCTCCGTCTCCCGGCGGACCGTCACCGTCGAAACCACGGGGGTCAGGCCGTGGGCGTCCATTTCCTGATCCAGGACCTCGGCGCTGACCAGGAAGTTGCGGCCGGAGCGGCGGTCGTAGAGCGGGTCGTCGCCGGGGACTCGGGTCAGGCCGTGGCCGTCGACGTCGCACTCGTCGGTGTGGTTCGCCACGAGGAGCCTGCCACCCGGCTTCAGCACGCGCGCGATCTCGGAGAGCGCGGCGTTCCACTCCTTCCGGCTGGCGGCGGAGTGGAGGATGCCGACGGCGACGATGAGATCGACGGATCTGTCGTCGATGTGTTCGAGATGATCCATGGTGGCCCGGCGGAGCCGGCGGTCGATCTCGTCAGGCTCGAGGATCCCGGCGAGACGCGTCCGCGTTTCAGCGAGCATCGCCTCGGAGCGGTCCACCGCGACCACGTCGAAGCCCCGCTCGGCCAGGAAGACCGTGTTTCGACCGCCGGCGCAGCCGAGATCGAGAACGCGCGTGGCGGCCGGGTCGGGGTAGTCCCGGACCAGCTCCTGAAGGCGGTGATCCGGGTCCCTCCCTGAGAAGCGGGCCACGGTCTCGGGTTGCTCCCAGAACGGCAACGACTCTTCGGGGGTCTCGGACATCGAGGGCTCCTCAGTACGTGAGCGCGATCACCACCTTCTCGACCAGACGCGAAAGCGCGAGCCTCACCGCCGCCTCCCGGGTCCGGGCCACTCCCGGGCCGCTCCGGGTTTCGATCTCGGCGCGGTGGAGCGTAATCCTCGCCCGCGCCACCGCGGCGAAAAACGCTGCGCCGTGATCGCCCCGCCCCGGCTCGACTTCCACCGAAACCTCGATCGACACCGAAGGGGCATGGGGTCCGGGCTCGGGGAAAACGGACAGGGCTCCCTCGTCGAGTCGCTCGAAGAGCAGGAGGGTGAACGCCTCGCGCTCACCCTCCGGGACACTCGCGTCGAAGGACACCGCCGGCGCCACGGCCTGCCCGGGCAGGAGCAGGTAGAGCGACTCCGGAGAACGCTCGGGTCGGTGGCAGACCGCGCAGTCGGTCAGGATCTCGACGGGCTCGGGCTCATGCGGGGGGACGTGGCAGGACCTGCACGTTCGGTGAACGACCGTTCACAGGTCCGGGGGGGCGCCTTCGGCCGGCTCCAGCGGGTGGCATCGGCTGCAGGGGAGGGGGAAGGAGTCGGCGTCGTCCATGAGGTGGTGGTGGCAGCGCGAACAGGCGCCGGGGCGGTCGGGGGCCGTCGGGTCCGCGTGCTTCGCGTGATGAAAGAGGACCGGCGGGATCTCCGCGGAGTCGTCGGCGATCAGGATTTCGGCGAGCAGAGACGGCAGTACGGAGGCCGTCGGGGTCGGCTCGGGCTCCGCGGAGCACGCTCCGGCGGCGGCCGTCAAGGCAATCACGAGGATCGATGCTCTCATCACCGCGCATTGTAGCGTCCCGAACGATACAATTCGGACATGGGACCGATCCTCGGAGAGCCGCTTGTCGCCGATATGGGGACTCCCCTGCTCTGGGCCGGCCTTCTTCACCTATGGGTGGGAAACCTCCTCCTCGGGCTGCTCGAGGGAGTCCTGCTGGCCCTCGTGTTTCCCGTGAAGATCCTCCGGGCGATTCTCCTGCTCATCATCGCCAACTACTTCTCCGCCTGGGTGGGGTCCGTGGCGCATCGCATGGCCGGTCCCCTCTACGGTCAGGTTCACCCCCAGGATCTCCTCAAGGTCGTCGTGGCGGCGACCGCCGGGACGTTCCTGCTCAGCATGATCTTCGAGTGGCCATTCGTGTTCTTCTCCTTCAGCGGGGATCGACGCCTGGGCCGCACCTTTCTCGCCACCCTCCTGGTGCAGTGCTTCTCGTACCTCCTCCTGATCCCCTGGTATCTCCTGCCGAGCAACGTGGCGATGCTCACCGACACCGCCCTTCGGGATCCCGCGAGCTTCGTTCAATGCCCCGATGCGCTGGTCTACTTCCAAAGCGCCGAGGGGCAGGCGATGGTGATGCCTCTCGGGGGAGGCAACCCGGAGCGGGCCGAACCGCCGGCAGCGGTGGCCGCTCTCCTGATGCAGAGTTCTTCCGACGACTTCGACCTGCGGCCGGAGGCGGATCGGCAGTGGTTCCTGGGGCGTGGTGGGTCGGAGATGTCCGGGCTTCGGGTGCGAAACGACGAGACGGGGCATGTCGCCCTGTTCGAGATGAAGACCCCGTTCTTCTCCCTGGCGGTGGGGTGGGTCAACGTGCTTCCGGGTGATCAGGCGGTCTTCTCCCTCGGGGATTGGATCTGCGTGATCGATCGAAGAACGCTCCTTCTCGGCGTCCTGACCCGCGGAAAGCACCCGGTCGTGACTCTCCCCCAACCCCGCTGAAAAACTGCCATCGTGGGCGGTTCAGACCGTAAGTGGTTGCTCGCTTTGGAATTGCGGCCACCTTTGGTCGCTCCCGGCGGCGCCGGGACCCAAAAACTCCGAACTTTCTCCGGGAAATGAATAGCTGTATGCGCAATTCGTAATACATTCTCCCCGTTCAGTGAGGTGACCGGCTCTCACCGGTCGTTTCAGCATCAGCGCTGTCTGTACGCAGGAGGAGACTTGTGAGTACCAGAACCTGGTTTTCCGGGATCGTAGCAATGTTGATCATCGCGGTCGTCCTTGTTGCCGCCGGCTGTAGCGGAAACAGCGATGGCTGTCCCGATGATGACGGTAGCCGGCCGCCCATCGACCCGCCCATCGACCCGCCGGTCGAGCCGCCCGTCTACGAAGGTCACGACGACTACTTCGCCGCGAACCTGTACATCAACTCCACGACCTGTACCCAGAGCGGCTGCCACCCGGAAGCCGGCTCAGAGGTCATGGCGAGCATGCACTGGAACTGGGAAGGCGCGCCGAACACCGCCGAGGGCTTTGAAAACATCCCCGTCGGCAAGAACAACCTGATCAACAACTTCTGCATCGCGATCCCCTCGAACGAGGGCCGGTGCACCCAGTGCCACGCCGGCTACGGCTACGCCGACGACACCTTCGACTTCAACGACACGACCGCGATCGACTGTCTGGCCTGCCACGACACCACCGGTACCTACGCCAAGGCGCCGAAGACGGCGGGGAACCCGGTCGACACCGTCGACCTGCAGCTGGTCGCTTCGACCACGGACGAGGGACTCCCGTCCCGCGTCAACTGCGGCAATTGCCACTACGGCGCGGGCGGCGGCGACAACGTGAAGCATGGCGACCTCAGCTCCACGTTGAACGACCCGACGTTCGACGATGACGTCCACATGGACGCCACCGGCAACAACTTCACGTGCCAGCGTTGCCACTCCACCGTGGACCATCGGATCGCGGGTCAGGATCTGCACAGCGCGGTCGAGGGCCCGGCGGCCTGCACCGACTGCCACGCCAGCGCGAGCCTGCACGAGGACCGCGGCGTCAGCTCCACCTACGACAACCACCTCGACATCATCGCCTGTCAGACCTGTCACATCCCGGCTTTCGCCCGCTCCATGCCGACGAAGGTCGACTGGCGTTGGGAAACCGCGGGCCAGGACATCGACCCGATCCCGACCGACCAGTACGGCAAGCCCACCTACGACAAGCTGAAGGGTGACTTCGTCTGGGAGATGGACGTCCAGCCCACGATCATGTGGCACAACGGGACCTGGCGGAAGACGATCATCGGCGAGAGCGACACCTACACCAGCGTCCCGGTGGTTCTGGCCACGCCGATCGCCACCGAGAGCAGCGAGAACGCCAAGCTCTACCCGTTCAAGAGGATGACCGGAAACCAGCCGGCCGACATCGTCAACGAGCGGATCCTTGTCCCTCACCTGTTCGGACTCCTCGGCGGAGCGAACCCGTACTGGGTCTTCTTCGACTGGGCCACCGCCATCCAGGATGGTGTGGACTACACCGGCGTTCCCTACTCGGGCAGCTGGGGCTTTGTGGACACCGTGATGTACTTGCGCGTGAACCACGAAGTCGCTCCGGCGGAAGATGCCGTGACCTGCTTCCAGTGCCACGGCACGGACCGGTTGGACTGGGACGGCCTGGGTCTCAACGACCCGTTCGCCAGCACCCCTGACTAACGACGGATCATTCGCCAGAAAGCGCCATCGCTTCGGCGACGGCCTGACATTCGGGAGGCGCCTTCCCCTCGGGGGAGGCGCCTTCTTCTCGTTCGGGCCTCGCCGCTGCAATTCCGCGTGCTGATCTGCCGGGGCTCCTCTGATAGGATCCCGGAGAAGGGAGGCGGTTATGGGTATCTTGTCCTGGGCGGTCATGGGGTTGCTCGCGGGGATGCTGGCCAAGTGGATCCTGCCCGGAAAGCACAGTGGGGGGATCATCCTGACCATGCTCCTCGGGATCGTCGGCGCCGTGGTGGGGGGCTGGATCGGATCCTTCTTCGGGCTCGGGAAGATCAATGAGTTCAACGCGGCGAATCTGGCCCTCGCCGTCGGCGGGGCCGTCGTGGTGCTTCTCGCCTACCGCGCAATCAAGGGGAAGTAGCCGGGCGAACGCGAGACCGGTAGCCTTGCCGCGGTGAGCCTGCCCGAGATCCTACTCCTGGCCCTGGCCCTGGCCGTCGATGCCTTCACGGTGGGTGCGGCGGTCGGCCTGACGCATCGGGCCCCGCGCCAGATCTTCCGGCTCTCCTTCCACTTCGGCCTGTTCCAGGCCCTCCTGCCGCTCGTGGGGATTCTGGTGGGCAACGTCCTCGCCGGGGTCGTTGCCTCCTTCGATCACTGGCTGTCCTTCGGTCTGCTGCTCTTCGTCGGCGGCAGAATGATCAAGGGTGCGTTCAAGAAGAGGGAACCGGACCGCATCCGCGATCTGACGAAGGGTTTGAGCCTTGTCCTCCTGTCGGTCGCCGTGAGCATCGACGCGCTGGCCGTGGGCTTCACCCTCGGAGTCTCTCGCGCCCCCTTCATCCTCCCGGTGATCGTGATCGGTGTGACCGCGGCGGCAATGACGGTCCTCGGCATGCTCCTCGGGAATCGGGTCGGGCGCGTGTTCGGGAAGGGATGTGAGTTTGCTGCGGGGGTGGTCCTGATCGGGATCGGAGTGAAGATACTGGTCGGTGATTTGATGGGGTAGGAAGCGCCAATTCCGACCTACCGTGCCGGGCCTTTTTGGTCGGAATTGGGGAGGGCGCCGCGCTGTCGGCGCCTGGTTGGATTCAGGGGGGCGTCCCATCGCGCAATCCCAAGGGGGGCGCGGGTTGGTTGATGGTCGTCCCTTTAAAGGCTGATGTCGTCCGTCGCATCCCTCGTGAAGAAGCAGGTGAAGTGGTCGGGATCCGAGGGGTTCTCCCGGGTGCCGGGCAGGACGGAGACCAGTTGCCAGGCCTCGAGGCCGATCTCGCGCAGTCTCTCGTCCGTTGCCTCCTCCGCATTTCGGGAGAAGCTTTCGATCATGTAGCGGCAGATCATCGTGTCACCTCCAACAAGTGAATCGCATAATAGCAGTCTCCTCGTCCCGTGCTATCTATGGAGGACCATGAGCAAGGTCGCCGCCATCCTCTCCATCGTCCTCATGCCCCTCGTCGTTGTCGGCTGCGTCGATCGGAAGTTCCTCATCCGCTCCGATCCTCCGGGGGCCACGGTCTACCTGAACCACGACGCCGCGCTCGACGCAAAGACGCCGGTGGAAGTCCCCTTCACGGATCACGGTACCTATGCCGTCCGGCTCGAGAAGGAGGGTTTCACGGAGCTCGAGTCCATGGCGGAGGTCGAGGCGCCGTGGTGGGCCTATCCTCCGTTCGACCTCATCACCGGTTTGCTCTGGCCGGGCACCCTTTCCGATTACCACGAATTCGACTTCCAGCTCGAACCGCTGCCTGACCCGCCCACCGCTGAGGAACTCCGTCGCCGACACGCGGAGTTGATCGAACGGGCGGAGGGTTTCCGCGAGGAATTCGTGGAGGAGCTTTCCGGGAAGGGCCGGTGAGCTCGGTTCCGGGCCAGCCCTTCCTGCTCGAGCCCGGGCAGTCGCTTTCCGGTCTTCGGGCCACGGTCATGGGGCTGGGGCGGTTTTCCGGCGGCGTGGAGACCGTTCGCTGGCTCGCGGCGAAGGGGGCCACGATCACCGTGACCGACCTGGCGGGGGAGGAGCACCTGGCCCGGTCCCTGGCGGAGATCGCCGAGGTCTCGGTCCGGCTCCGGCTCGGCGGACACGAGCAAAGGGACTTCACCGATACCGATCTCGTCGTGGCCAGCCCCGCGGTGCCGCCGGAGAGCCCCTTTCTGAAGGCCGCCGCCGCGGCGGGCGTGCCGCTCATGACCGAGCTGTCCCTGACCATGGCCCTGCTCCGGTGCCGGACGGTGTTCGTGACCGGCACCTGCGGCAAGTCCACGACCACCGCGCTCCTCGGCCGGATCCTCGAGGCGGGGGGCGTCCCCTGCCGGGTCGGCGGGAACATCGGGCGGGCTCTTCTTTCCGATGCCGAGTCCATGGGCCACGAGGAGACCGCCGTGCTCGAGGTCTCGTCCTTCCAGCTCGAGTGGCTCGAGCGGGACGGAATCTCGCCCGATCTCACCGTCGTCACGAACGTCACGCCGAACCACCTCGACCGGCATAAGACCTTCGAGCGTTACCGGCGGGCGAAGGCCGCCGCGCTGCCGGAACGGGGCCCCGCGGTGCTTTGCTACGACGACCCCGTCTGTCGCGAGAGTCTCGGTCCCCTGATGGGAGATCGCGCCTGCTGGACCTCCCTGACCACGGAGGTGTCACCCGGCGCGTTCTTCCGCGGGCATCTGGCGCTCAGTTCGCTCGGCGCGGGGGAGGAGCCCCTGTTCGAGGGCGACGACTTGAAGCTCCTCGGTTCGTTCAACCGCATGAACGCGCTGCAGGCCGCCCTGACCGCCCGGCTGCTCGGCGTCCCGGCCGAGAGCGCCTACGGCGCGCTCCGGGAGTTTCCTGGACTGCCGCATCGCCTGCAGGCGGTCGGTGATCGCGGCGGGGTCCGCGCGGTGAACGACTCCAAGGCGACGACTCCCGAGGCGGCCATTCGCGCCCTCACGGCGATCGACAGTCCGGTGGTGCTCATTGCCGGCGGATTCGAGCGGAGGGCCGATCTCAGGGAGTTCGTCGAGGTGATCGGGCAGCGCTCGCGCGCGGTCGTCCTGCTCGGAGAGTCCGCGGATCGGATGCGGAAGGCGCTCGAGGGCTTCCCGGGGCCGATCGTCCTGGCGGCCGGCATCGAGGAGGCCGTGGATCGCGGAATCGAGCTGGCTCGCGCCGGCGATATTCTTCTGCTCTCTCCCGGTCACGCCTCCTGGGACATGTTCTCGAGTTACGAAGAACGGGGGGAGCGCTTCAGCAGCCGATTCGCCGGCAGTTCAGAATCCTGAACTGAGCCCCGGAGCGAGCCGTTATCATCGGGCCATGTCTCCGGAATTGTGTCAGCGCTGCCAGAAGAACACCGCCACGGTGCACTCCACCGAAATCGTGGATGGAGTCATGACCTCGGTGCACCTCTGCGACGCCTGCGCCCAGAGTGAGGGTATCGCGCCCTCCCTGACTCCTCAGAGTCTCCTCTCGAACCTCGTCGGCCCGACGCCGGAAGGCGCGGATGCGGGACCCGCGGCGGACCTCAAGTGTCCCCACTGCGGGCTCACCTACGGCGAGTTCCGTCAGCGGGGCCGCCTGGGGTGCGCTGAGGACTACAAGCTGTTTCACGCGGGGCTCGTCGAGCTTCTGGAGCGGATCCACGGCAGCAGCCAGCACATCGGGAAGATCCCGGACAGCGAGGGGGACCACCTGAAGCTGGAGCGCGAGATCCTCGAGCAGAAGCGCGAACTGACCCGCGCGATTCACCGCGAGGAGTACGAGCAGGCCGCAGAAATCCGGGATCGCATCAGGGAACTCGAGGAGAGGCAATCCGGTGGGACTGATTGAGTTCGGCAGCCAGGGTGGACAGTGGCTCCGGGGCGACGGCGCGGAGTCGGACATCGTCATGTCGTGCCGGATCCGCCTGGCGCGCAACCTGAGGAACTACTCGTTCATCCCCCAGATCGACCTGCAGGCCGGCCAGGAGGTCGCGGACCTCGTCCGGGGGAAGGTCATGAAGTCGGTGTTCGGCACCGACGGCCTCTACCTCCGGATGGACGATCTCGACGAGATCGACCGGATGTACCTGATCGAGCGCCACCTGATCTCCCGGGAGCTGGTCTCCGGCGAGTGCGAGCGCGGTGTGGCTTACGGAAACTCGGAGATCGTCGCGGTGATGATCAACGAGGAGGACCACGTCCGCCTGCAGGTGATCTTCTCCGGTCTCGAGCTGGACCGGGCCTGGGGCGAAGCGCAGCGCGTGGACGGGCTTCTCGAGCAGCAGCTGGAGTTCGCCTTCTCCTCCCACTTCGGCTACCTGACGGCCTGTCCCACGAACGTGGGCACCGGCATGCGGGCCTCGGTGATGCTCCACCTGCCGGCTCTCGTCATGACCAAGCAGATCGAGAAGGTCTTCCAGGCGGTCTCGAAGATCAACCTCGCGGTGCGGGGCCTGTACGGCGAGGGCACCCAGGCCTCGGGCGACTTCTACCAGATTTCGAATCAGGTGACCCTGGGCATCTCCGAAGTCTCCATTCTCGACAACATCAAGCGCGTCGTGCCGCGGATCATTCAGTACGAGCGCAACATCCGCGAGCACCTGCTCTCGGACAATCGCACCTCCCTCGAGGACAAGGTCTACCGGGCCTACGGGATTCTGAAGAGCGCCCGCAGCATCTCCACCGAGGAGACGATGAACCTGCTTTCGGCCCTGCGGCTGGGGGTGAACGTGGGTTTGATCGAGGACCTCGACGTGGAGTCGGTGAACCGGCTCTTCGTCCTGACGCAACCCGGACACCTGCAGAAGCGGGAGGGCCGCACCCTCGACCCCTCCGAGCGGGACATCGCCCGCGCCGCCTTCATTCGCTCGTCGCTGACGTGACCGACTCGGCCCCGGCCCGTCGCTTCCGTCCCCTCCCCCCAGCCGTTGAGCCCCGACCATCTCCCCATTCCCCGCCCCCCTTGTGATTGCGCGTTCGGTCCCCCCCTGATCGGTTTTCCCTTCCCCTGAATCCGAAAAACGGCGCCGTCGGCGCGGCGCCCTCCAACCCTTTTCTCGAGCGCTCTCTACGAGACGCCCCCCCAAA
>SWCD01023472.1_pt1 | contig 53196 bp, 61 predicted proteins | sample 4693011 | NCBI WGS metagenome assembly SWCD01 (sample SAMN10267278, study PRJNA491770) | bioreactor metagenome | isolation source: DHS bioreactor inoculated with marine | place: Japan: Omine Ridge, Nankai Trough
ACAATCAACCGGTCATGCTGGATTTTTACGCCGACTGGTGTACCTCGTGCAAGGAAATGGAGGCCTATACCTTTACCGATTCCAGAGTCAAACAGGTGCTAGCCAATTTTGTCGTGCTGCAGGCCGACGTCACCCAAAACTCCAATGACGACAAGGCGCTGCTGGCGAGATTCAACCTGATCGGGCCGCCCGGCGTGCTGTTCTTCGACACGGACGGCCAGGAACAGGCCGCCTTGCGCGTCATCGGCTATCAGGATGCCGATACGTTCCTTAAGACATTGACCCGGATTCAATCATGAGACCTGCCTTTATCATTATCATCGCCGCCGTTTTGGCGCTGGGCGGCGGCATTGCCGTCCGGCATTTCCTATCTTCGCCCGCCGCGCAAGACAGCCCGTCCGCATCCGCGCCTTTGCCTGATTTCAGCTTTCCCGATGCTTCAGGAAAGGTGCGCCGTGGCGGCGAGTGGCGGGGCAAGATCCTGGTCCTTAATTTCTGGGCCACCTGGTGTCCGCCCTGCCGCGAGGAAATCCCTGAATTTATCACGCTGCAGAAGCAATATGGCGATAAAGGTCTACAATTTGTTGGTATTGCCATCGAGGAGCGCGAACCGGTCGACGAGTATCTCCAATCGATTGCGATCAATTATCCAATATTGATTGGCGGCGATGACGCCATCGCCCTGTCCCAGCAAATGGGCAATGTCATCAATGCCGTTCCGTTTACGGTCGTCGTCGATCGTGAAGGCCGGATTATTCATCGCCAGCCCGGGGAATTTTCCAGGGACCGGATACTGGAAATAATTACACCGCTGCTAGATTAAACCTGACAACCGCAGCCTGTTTCCGGAGCCTGCTTTCGCCAGGAAAATGACCGATAATGAAAGTAATAACGGCAAAATCCGCGTTTTTTGTCGCTAACTGTACCGAAAAACGGAATACCTAGACAAACCCATACAAATTAGGCAAAATTAGGGGTTCATTAAGCCCTTTTAACCCGACTGAAAAAAATACTTTAATGGCCAATATTACCGTATTAAATGGACCCAATTTAAACTTGTTGGGCATCCGAGAACCCGGCCATTACGGAAACAAGACACTCGCCGACATACAGAATTCGCTTGAAAAGACTGCGGCCGACCTGGGCCATCAGCTGGATTTTCATCAAAACAATGCCGAACACGAAATCGTGGAATTGATTCATCAAGCCTATGCCGACCACGTCGATTTCATCATTATTAATCCAGCAGCCTTCACGCATACCAGCGTCGCCATTCGCGATGCCTTGCTGGCGACCAGAATCCCGTTTATAGAAGTACATTTATCCAATGTGCACGCACGGGAGTCTTTTAGAAAACATTCCTATTTCTCGGACATTGCCAAGGGCGTTATCTGCGGATTGGGAGCAACAGGGTATGAATTGGCCTTAACGGCCGCACATCAAATACTAGACGAGAGACTATAAAGTAATGGATATTAGAAAAATAAAAAAACTCATCGAGATCATTGAAGAATCCGAAATTGCCGAACTGGAAATCAAGGAAGGGGAAGAATGCATCCGCATCAGCCGTTATTCCGCGCCGCCCGCGCAGGTAGCGTATGCCCCCGCCCCCGCGGCACCGACTCCGGCGCCGGCCGCTGTATCGGCAGCGGCACCCGCGGAAGAAAAAATTACCGGCCACGTCGTTAAATCGCCCATGGTCGGCACGTTTTATCGTTCGGCCTCGCCCGGCTCGAAAGCCTTTACCGATGTCGGCCAATCCGTGCAAGTCGGCGACACGCTGTGCATCATCGAGGCAATGAAAATCCTGAATCAGATTGAAGCCGATAAAAGTGGCGTCATCACTAAAATACTGGTTGAAAACGCCCAACCTGTCGAATACGGTCAACCCTTATTCATCATTGAATAATACAAAAAAGCGGGAAACTCATGTTCGATAAAATAGTGATCGCCAATCGCGGCGAAATCGCACTGCGCATTCTGCGCGCATGCAGAGAATTAGGCGTTAAGGTGGTGGCCGTCCATTCCGAGGCGGACCGCAATTTGAAACACGTGCGCTTGGCCGATGAATCCGTCTGCATTGGCCCGGCCGCTTCCGTGGACAGCTACCTGAACATTCCGGCCATCATCAGCGCCGCCGAAGTGACCGATGCCGAAGCCATTCATCCGGGCTACGGTTTTCTCGCCGAAAACGCCGATTTTTCGGAAAAAGTAAAGCAAAGCGGCTTCGTGTTCATCGGCCCCAACGCCGATACCATCCGCCTGATGGGCGACAAAATTTCCGCCAAAAATGCCATGCTGAAAGCCGGCATTCCCTGCGTGCCCGGCAATGGCGAGCCGCTGACCGATGATGCCAAAAAGAACCTGAAACTGGCTCAGGAAATCGGCTATCCGGTCATCATCAAGGCCGCCGGCGGCGGTGGCGGCCGCGGCATGCGCACGGTACATACCGAAGCGGCCCTGCTGAACGCGATCGCCATGACCAAGGCCGAGGCCAGCACCGCCTTCGGCAATGCGACCGTGTACATGGAGAAATTCCTCGAGGACCCGCGCCACATCGAGTTCCAGGTCATGGCCGACGCGCACGGCAACGCCATCCATCTGGGCGAGCGCGACTGCTCCATGCAGCGCCGCCACCAGAAAGTCGTCGAGGAAGCGCCGGCCCCCGGCATCACCGAGGAACAGCGCCGGTTCATCGGCGAGCGCTGCGCCAAAGCCTGCGTCGATATCGGCTATCTGGGCGCCGGCACCTTCGAGTTCCTGTATGAGAAAGGCGAGTTTTACTTCATCGAAATGAACACCCGCGTACAGGTCGAGCATCCGGTCACGGAAATGGTCACGGGCTTCGATATCGTCAAGGAACAACTGCGCATCGCCGCCGGCGAGCCGCTGTCGATCACGCAGGACCAGGTCAAAATCCAGGGCCATGCCATCGAGTGCCGCTTGAATGCGGAAGATCCGAAAACCTTCATGCCCAGCCCCGGCACGATCGAGCAGTTCCACATGCCGGGCGGTCCCGGCATCCGCTGCGAAACGCATATTTACAACGGTTACAAGGTGCCGCCGTATTATGACTCCATGATCGGCAAGCTGATCGCGCACGGCGAAGACCGCAAAAGCGCCATCGCGCGCATGAACACCGCGTTAAGCGAGATCATCATTGAAGGCATCAAGACCAACATCCCGCTGCAGCACGATATCATGACTGACAGCGCTTTCGCGGCCGGCGGCCAGAACATCCATTATCTGGAAAAGAAACTGGGTATTTATTAAGCCCGGCTGAATGACAGGGCGGCCAAGCCGCCCTGTGTTTTTTCTCGTTACACAAGTCCGATTTTTTTATGGCCTGGCATCAAATCTCCGTCATCACCAACGAAAACACCGCCCCCGAACTTGCCGATTTGTTCAGCGATCTCGGCGCGGTTTCCGTCACTTACATGGATGCCGAAGACGAGCCGGTTTACGAACCCGCGATCGGCGAAACGAAAATATGGAGCAACACTCAGGTCATTGCGCTCTATGAGCTCGACGCGGACCCGGAGTTGGTCAAAGACCAGGTCTACAAGCAGTTTCCGCCCGAACAACTGCACAGCTGGCATGCCGAGGAAATTGCCGACCAGCCGTGGGAGCGCGCCTGGATGGACTATTATCATCCGATGAAGTTCGCCGACAGGCTCTGGGTCTGCCCGACCGGTCAGGAACAGCACGAGCCCGGCACGGTCTGCCTGACGCTGGACCCGGGCCTGGCCTTCGGCACCGGCACGCATCCGACCACGGCACTGTGCCTGGAATGGCTGGCCAGCCATGATCTGACCGGCAAAACCATCATCGATTACGGCTGCGGCTCGGGCATCCTGGCCGTTGCCGCGATCCTGCTGGGCGCCAGTGAAGCGCATGCCGTCGACATCGATCCGCAGGCGATCACCGCCACCCAGGACAATGCCCTGAAAAACAAGGTCCAGCACAAAATCCACAGCTATCTCCCCGAACAGTTCGCGCCCTTTCAGGCCGACATCGTGCTGGCGAATATCCTGGCCAAGCCGCTCATCGACATGGCCGGACAGATAGCCGCTCTGGTCAAGCCGGGCGGCCAGCTGATCCTGTCGGGCATCCTTCAGGAACAGGCCGAGTCGGTCATGCAGGCCTACCAGCCCTATATCGACTTCGATCCTCCCACACAACAGGAGGACTGGATCCGGCTGCAAGGCATCAAGCATTGAAAGCCATGTACACCCTCTGCCCCGATTGCCAGACCGTTCACAAGCTGACGCTGGCGCAATTGCGCTCCGACCGGGGCATGATGCGTTGCACTCATTGCTCGTCCTTGTTTGATGTGCTGGAGTTTATCAGCGAGTCGAAGCCGGCCGTTACCGGCAAGCAGGCGGAGCAGAAAGCCCCCCCCGAGCGTCTGCCCTGGGAGCCGGAAAAGAAAACGGGCCGCGCCTACTGGCATGTCGGCCTGATCATCGGCCTGCTGCTGCTGACCGCGCAGATCGTCTATTTTGAAGGCTATGCCTTCAGCCAGAATCCGGACGTCCGGCCCGGTCTGGAAAAATTCTGCCGTTACCTGAACTGCCGGCTGCCCGTCTATAAAAACCTCGACGAGTTCAGCGTATTGGAAGGCTCGTTTACCTTACAGCCGGATCACAATTACGCCTTCCGGGCCATCATCGTCAACCAGGCCAGTTTTTCCCAGGCCTATCCGACTATTAAATTGACGTTATTGGATTATAATGAAAAACCTTTCGCGCAAAGGGTATTTAAACCACAGGATTATTTGCCTGAAGCCGCCGGCGTAACCGCCATGGCGCCTGACGCCGTAACGGAAATACGCCTGACTATCGCGCGCCCCGCCAGCAAAATTGGCGGTTATACGTTTAAACTCATATAAGCTATGTCCCATCCGGAAATTTATTTAAAGAAAAACGAAGACAAACGCCTGCGCAAAGGGCATTTGTGGGTTTTCAGCAATGAAATCGACATCCGGCGCACGCCGCTCGAGCAGTTCGCGCCGGGCGATCTGGTCCAGGTCACAAACGACGACGGCAAGGCGCTGGGCACGGCTTACATCAATCCGAGGGCGCTGATCTGCGCGCGCCTGCTGTCGAGAAAGTCCGTCAAATGCGGCGCCAATTTCTTCAAGGAACGCTTGACTACCGCGTTGGCCCTGCGGGAAAAACTTTTCGACCGGCCCTACTACCGGCTGGTCTTCGGCGAAAGCGACGGCCTGCCGGGCTTGGTGATCGACCGTTTCGGACCCGTCCTGTCGGTGCAGATCACCACGGCCGGCATCGACCGGCGCAAGGAATTTTTATTTTCGGCGCTGATTGAACTGCTGAATCCTGAAGCGATTGTTCTGAAGAACGACAACAGCCAGCGGCAACTGGAAGGCCTGAGCCTGGAATCGGAAATCGCCTACGGCAAGCTGCCTGAACGCCTGATCATCGAGGAAAACGGCGCCCAGTTCAAAGTCGACATTCTGGACGGCCAGAAGACCGGCTGGTTTTACGATCATCGCTGCAGCCGCGCCCTGCTGGCCGGCATGGCGAAAAACCGGCGCGTACTGGATCTGTTTTCCTATACCGGCGCCTGGGGCGTTCCGGCCGCCATGGCCGGCGCCGGCGAAGTCACCTGCGTTGACGCCTCGGAGGGCGCGCTGGCGCTGGCTCGGGAAAACGCCGGGCTCAACCGGGTCGAAGAGCGCATGCACTTTATCCGCAGCGATGTGTTTGAATTCCTGAAGCAGGCCCGCCAGGACAACCAGCTTTACGACATCGTCGTGCTGGACCCGCCGGCCCTGATCAAGCGCAAAAAGGACTTCAAGCAAGGCTACGAAGCCTACCGGCGCCTGAATCACCTGGCCCTGCAGGTCTTGAGCAAGAACGGCATCCTGGTCTCGGCCTCCTGCTCGCATCACCTGAGCCGCGACAATCTGCAGGAAATTCTGCGCTCATCGGGCCGCCACATCGACCGCCACCTGGTCTTTATCGCCGGCGGCGGCCAGGGACCTGATCATCCAATCGATCCGGCCGCGCCTGAAACAGAGTATTTAAAAACATTCTTTTGTTCGGTATCCTCAAGCCTGTAGTATTGAGGTTTTTTGTATGACCCGGCCAGAAACTAAAGAATATTGCCCCCTTTGCGGTCAACCGGTGGAAATTCAGGACTATGTCCTGAATACGCCAACGGCTAGACTGCACTTTTGCTGCACGGGCTGCCTGAGTATTTATCAGCTCGTCAATAAAGAAAAACTGACAACAACAACCTCCACCACTCAGCTTAATAATAAAGAGGACACAAAAAAATGAAAGCCTGTGAATCCTGCGCCAGCCGCGTTGAAATCGCCAAAAACCACCGAAAAATCCCTATTCTGCAGCGCGGCATCGGCATGATTTTAATCTATCTGCCTATCCTGACTTTTCCATTCGTCTTCATCAGCGCCTATCTGACTTACTATCATTTGCGCATGGTCGGCGGCAAAAACATCAAAACCTATTCCGATTTCATTCCCGACCGCGCCAGCCACCGTTATGACCTGAAAAGCCAGATCACGATGAAGCCCACTTTCAAGGCCAGCATGGCGCAATCCAAGCTGTTCTGGATCTTGAACTGCACCTGGTATTGTCCTTATAGCGTGGCACTGTTCGAATGGCATGCCTATATGGTCAAGATCGTCGAGAACTGGTGGTGTCCGTTCACGCACGAGAAAAAAGAAAGCTATAAAAATGCCATGATCGATAAATCATTCTGGCATTTATACCCGGAAGATCTCAGCAAACTGGACAAAGAAGACCGCGACAACCCGATCTGGAATGATGCCAGCGACTTGCCTGTCGACGACCAGTCCCAATCGGAAGGAAACCTCGATAACACGCTCGCGGCCAGTTCCAGTATTAAGTAATTTTTGCCCCAGGAGCACGAAGCCTGGATTTTTCTTCGTGCTCTTCCCATGGCGCCGCGTCCCGTCGCTGAATTTTCATTAAAAAAACTCATTGCCATGCCCCTCCGGGCGGTTTTTAGGTTATGATAGGCGCCCTTTTTTGTACACGTGGCAGCTCATGCAAATCGGTCCCTATCAACTTGCCAATAAACTGATACTCGCGCCCATGGCCGGCATCAGCGACCGCCCGTTCAGGGAACTGTGCCGCCGGCACGGCGCCGCGCTGACCGTATCGGAGATGGTCGCTTCCAATCCGGCGCTGAGCCAGCATAAACGGACCTTGCTGAAAACCGACCACAGCGGCGATACGGGCATCCGTGCGGTGCAGATACTCGGCACCGATCCCCGACAAATGGCCGAGGCCGCGAAAATAAACGTGGCGCGCGGCGCCCAGATCATCGACATCAACATGGGCTGCCCGGCTAAAAAAGTCTGCTCGGTGGCGGCGGGCTCGGCATTGCTGCGCGATGAAGCCCTAGTCGGAAAAATTCTTGATGCGGTCGTCGGCGCGGTCGATGTGCCGGTGACGCTGAAAATCCGCACCGGTTGGGATTTATACAGCCGCAATGCGGTCGAAATCGCAAAAATAGCGGAAAACGCCGGTATCTCAGCCCTGACCGTGCACGGACGGACCCGGGCCTGTAAATTCAACGGTCAGGCCGAACATGAAACCGTCAAAAAAGTTAAGCAATCGATCGGCATCCCGGTGATCGCCAACGGCGATATCGACAGCCCTGAAAAAGCCGCATCGGTTCTGCGCTCGACCGGCGCCGATGCCCTGATGATCGGCCGGGCCGCTCAAGGCAACCCGTGGCTGTTCAATCAGATCGATTGTTTTCTAAAAAACGGAAAATTCCTTGAAAGACCGTCGCTTGCCGACGTACACGAAACACTGCTGGCGCATTTGGAACAGCTATACGGTTTCTATGGCAATGTAAGCGGTGTTAGAATAGCGCGGAAACACATCGGCTGGTACTTCAAGCAGCTCGGAACGATGCCCCCGTCCCTACAAGACAAGATCAACCGGGCTCAAGTACCGTCGCAACAACTAGCGCTGATTAATTCGGCTTTTAATCTTTTAACAATCGATCATGCTGCATAATATGAAAGCATCTCAAAAAAGCGCTGAAATCATTGATTTAGATAGCACAAAAAATGCCTCTATCCCTCTGTCCGCTTATGTCAAGAAAGCAGTAGAGATCTATTTATCGCAATTGAACGGTCATGACGCGGTCGGCCTGCACGCCATGGTCATCAGCGAAGTCGAAAGACCCCTGCTGGAAGCGGCTCTGGAGCATTCAGGCCATAATCAGACCAAAACCGCCAAAGCGTTAGGCCTAAGCCGCAGTACCCTACGTAAAAAACTGGACCAATACGGACTATCCTGAGCCTCGCTGCCCAGCCATTTTAAATTTATCTAACTTACCTTGCATCAGAGGTCCGCATGAACAAAAAAATCACCCGCGCCTTAATCAGTGTCTCGGATAAATCCGGTATTGTCGATTTCTGCCGGGAACTGAGCCAGTTGGGCGTAGAAATCCTGTCCACCGGCGGCACGGCCAAAACCCTGGCCGATAACCGGATTCCCGCCACGGAAGTCTCCGACTACACGGGCTTTCCGGAAATGATGGACGGCCGCGTCAAAACCCTGCACCCGAAAGTGCATGGCGGCATTCTGGGCCGTCGCGGCGTGGACGATGCGGTCATGGCCGAGAACGGCATCAAGCCGATCGACATGGTGGTCGTCAACCTGTATCCGTTCGAGCAGACCATCGCCCGGCCGGACTGCAATTTTGACACCGCGATCGAAAACATCGATATCGGCGGCCCGACTATGATCCGCGCGGCCGCCAAGAATCATGCCGACGTTGCCGTCGTCGTCAATCCGGCCGATTATGCCGGCATCATAGCCGAACTGAAAAACACCGACAGCAGCCTGTCCGCCAAGACCCGCTTCAGCCTGGCCCTGAAAAGCTTCGAACATACGGCCCGCTACGATACAGCCATTTCGACCTATCTGGGCAATCTGACCGGCGAGCGTTTTCCGGAAACACTGAACCTGCAGTTTTACAAAAGCCAGGCCATGCGTTACGGCGAAAATCCGCATCAGCAGGCCGCTTTCTATCGCGAAAAAGCGCCGGCTTCGGGCACGATCTCCGCTGCGAAACAGCTGCAGGGCAAGGAACTGTCCTACAACAACATTGCCGATACCGACGCGGCGCTGGAATGCGTCAAGTCCTTCACCGACAAGCCGGCCTGCGTGATCGTCAAGCACGCCAACCCCTGCGGCGTTGCCGAAGCCGACACGCTGCTGGCCGCCTACGATCTGGCCCACGCCACCGACCCGACCTCGGCCTTTGGCGGCATTATCGCGTTCAACCGCGACCTTGATAAAGAAACCGCGGCCGAAATCATCAAACGCCAGTTCGTCGAAGTCATCATCGCGCCGTCCATCAGCGCCGATGCCCAGGCCGTAATTTCCGCAAAAGCAAACGTGCGCGCCCTGGAATGCGGCAACTGGGCCGGCACGGACGAAACCGTGCTGGATTTCAAACGCGTGGCCGGCGGTCTCCTGGTCCAGGACAAGGATCTCGGCAAAATCGCTGCCGCCGACCTGAAAGTCGTCAGCAAACGCGCGCCGACGGAACAGGAACTGGCTGACCTGCTGTTCGCCTGGAAAGTCGCCAAATTCGTCAAATCCAACGCCATCGTCTACTGCAAGAACGGCCGCACCATCGGCGTCGGCGCAGGGCAAATGAGCCGCGTTTATTCGGCCCGAATCGCCGGCATCAAGGCCGCCGATGAAGGACTGGTCGTGTCCGGCTCGGTCATGGCGTCCGATGCCTTCTTCCCGTTCCGCGACACTGTCGATGCGGCCGCCGAAGCCGGCATCACCGCCATCATCCATCCCGGCGGCTCAATGCGCGACGGGGAAGTCATCGAGGCGGCCGATGAACACGACATCGCCATGGTCTTTACCGGCATGCGCCATTTCAGGCATTAATTAAGAAACAGACTGTGGGGGCGGCTTCAGCCGCCCTTTAAAACACTGGCGACTGAAGTCGCCCCCACAAAACATACGAGAATCACCATGAAGATACTGATCGTCGGCAGTGGCGGCCGAGAACACGCGCTGGCCTGGAAAGCCAAGCAGTCGAGCAAAGTCGAGCAAGTTTTTGTCGCGCCGGGCAATGCCGGCACGGCACTGGAACCGGGCATCGAGAACGTGGCGATTGCCGTCGACGATATCGTCGCCCTGCTTGCTTTCGCCCAAAAAGAAGCGGTCGGGCTGACTATCATCGGTCCGGAAGTGCCGCTCGTGGCCGGCATCGTCGACCGTTTCCAAGCCGCCGGCCTGAAATGCTTCGGCCCTACCGCCAGAGCCGCGCAACTGGAAGGCTCCAAATCCTTCTGCAAGGATTTCATGGCCCGTCATCGCATCCCGACGGCCGAATACCAGACCTTTACCGACAAAGCACAGGCGCTGGCCTATATTCAGCAAAAAGATGCGCCCATCGTGGTCAAGGCTGACGGCCTGGCCGCCGGCAAGGGCGTCATCGTCGCTCAGACCGTGGAGGAAGCGAACGCGGCCGTTGAAGATATGCTGTCCGGCAATGTCTTCGGCGAGGCCGGCCACCGCGTGGTCATCGAAGAATTTCTGGCCGGCGAGGAAGCCAGCTTCATCGTCATCGCCGACGGCAAGCACGCACTGCCGATGGCGACTTCCCAGGACCACAAGGCCCGCGACAACGGCGACAATGGCCCCAATACCGGCGGCATGGGCGCTTACTCGCCGGCTCCGGTCGTGACGCCCGAAATTCATGCGCGCGTCATGCGCGAAGTCATCGAGCCGACCTTGAGAGGCATGGCCGCCGACGGACATGCCTATACCGGTTTCCTGTACGCCGGCCTCATGATCGCTCCGGATGGTTCCGTCAAAGTGCTGGAATACAATTGCCGCTTCGGCGATCCTGAAACGCAGCCGATCATGATGCGTCTGAAAAGCGATCTGGTGGTGTTGTGCGAGGCGGCCCTGGCCGGCGAACTGGACAAGATCGACACGGACTGGGACGAGCGCGCGGCGTTGGGCGTCGTGCTGGCGGCCGGCGGCTACCCCGACGCCTACCGCAAAGGCGACGTGATCTCGGGTTTGCCGGCGCAGGAAAGCGAGGACCGCAAGGTGTTTCATGCCGGCACGCAGCAGCTTGATGACAAGATCGTCACGGCCGGCGGCCGCGTATTATGCGCCTGCGCCTTGGGACGCGACATTCAGGAAGCGCAGAGCAAGGCCTATGAGTTAACGCGAGCTATTCATTGGGACAATGTCTACTACCGCACCGATATCGGATTCAAGGCGATAAAGTAGCGTTATTTCGAAGTAGGGTACGCACTGCGTACGAGGCTGTGAAAGAATTAGTGAAAAACGTCATAAAAAGCCTTATTCACCACGAAGATCACGAAGGACACGAAGAAAAAATTAAGTTAATCAAATACTTAAAACTTCGTGCTCTTCGTGTCCTTCGTGGTTAAACCCTTTAAATTGAATACTTTCACAGTCTCGTACCTTTTGGGCTTGAAAATGGTACGCGATGCGTATCTACAAAGCTTGTGTAATAAGCCTGTGGGGGCGACTAAAGTCGCCCCCACATATTGTTAGGCAACAACTCTGCGAAACGTCAGGTTAATCCGGGGCGTTTTCAATTGCTTCGTTTTCGGCAGCGCATGCAGCCAGTGATGCTGCATAGCTCCGGCCATTAACAGCAGATCGCCATGGCCCAGCATGATATCCAGCGAGACCTTCTTGCGTTTTTTATGATGCAGCCTGAACAGGCGCTCATCGCCGAAGCTTAACGAGGCAATGACCGGATCGGGCCCCAGTTCCTTTTCATTATCGGCATGACAGCCCATCGAATCGCGCCCGTCGCGGTACAGGTTGGCCAGGACGCTGTTGAAGCGCTGCCGGCACTGCCGCTCCACCTTTTCTCTGATGGCCTGCAATTCGGCCGTCCAGGGCAGCGGCGCATGGTCGACGCCCGAATAGCGGTAATGCGCATCGGCATCGCCGTACCAGCACATCAGACGCGGCACCTTGACCCATCTGCCGAAGATGAAAATATCCTCCGCCTGCCAGGCCATCCCAGTCATCAGCGCAGCGAACAACCGATCGGACTCGGGCGGCGCATAGAACTGGCGGATCAGGTACAGCCCGCCGTCGAACGGCAGCAGATTGTCGCCGAAGCCAACGACATTATCGTGCAACGCATCGGCTCCGGCATCCATCTTCAATTATCGAGGAAAAAACGCCGCATAACGCGGATCATGGCGTCATGGTCGGACACGCCGGCGCTCTCCCGGATGCTGTGCATGGCCCACATCGGATTGCCGACGTCGACCGTACGGATGCCCAGCCGCGCCGAGGTCATCGGGCCTATCGTGCTGCCGCAGGGCAGATCGGTCCGGTGCGAATATTTCTGGTACGCAACGCCGACCTGTTCGCACCAGTCCGCGAACATGGCCTCCGAAACGCTCTCGGTGCTGTAGCGGTGGTTGGCGTTAACCTTGATCACCGGCCCTTTGTTGACGATGACTTTATGGTCGGGGTCATAAGCATTCGGGAAGTTGGGCTGATAGGCGTGCGCCATGTCGGCGCTGATCATGAAGCTGCGCGCCAGGGCCCGCTGGTAATCGTCCCGGTCAATGTTTGATGCGATGCGCTGCAGCACGTCCGGCAGGAAGCTGCCGTCCGCACCTTTATGGCTTTCGCTGCCGACTTCCTCGTGATCGAAAAAGGCGCAGACCAAGGTGCTGTCGGCCTGCAGCACAGCTTCATCGAGCAGCGCCGATAAACCGGCATGGCATGAAGCCAGATTGTCGAGCTGGCTGTCGGCATAAAACTCCTGCTGCGCGCCCCAGATCACGCCTTTCTGCGTATCGTAGACATTCAGGTCCCAGGACAGGATACGCTCGGCCTCGATGCCTGACGCTTGCGCTAGCAACGACAGGAAATACGGCTGCGGCAACTGCTCTTGCGCAATCGCGGACAGGATCAGCGGCAGCTCCAGCTGCTTGTGCAGCTTCAGGCCGTCCTCGTTGACGCCGCGGTTCATGTGGATCGCCAGGTTGGGCAGACGCAGCAGGGGCTGCTCGAACCGGATCAGCCGGCTCGCGATCCGGCCCTGCTCATCCTTATAGCTCAGGCGCCCTGCCAGACTCAGGTCGCGGTCGGTAAAGGTCGCCAGTATCGGCCCGCCGTACACTTCGACGCCCACCCTGACCAGACCGTCGACCCAACCGGCGGCATTGGGCTTGATCCGCAGGCCTGGCGAGTCGGTGTGGGCGCCGATGATTTTGAAGCCCGTCTCGACCAGCGGCTTTTGCCCGTGCACGAACGCGATAATGGAGGAATCGCCGCGCACGACATAATAGCGCCCGCCGGGCTTCAGCATCCATTTTTCGGTTTCATCGAGTTTTGCAAACCCTGCGGCCCCGAGCCTGACCGTCATAGTGCTGACGGCTTGCCAGGGGCTGGGACTGGCATCGATAAACGCCAGCAAGTCCTGAACCTGTGCCTGCGCGCTCATGATCGTTCTTTCAGGTCTAAGGATGCGGAATTGATGCAGTAACGCAAGCCTGTCGGCTGCGGGCCGTCTTCGAAGACATGGCCCAGATGCGCACCGCAGGCTTTGCAGGTTATTTCAACGCGGCGCATGCCGTGACTGAGATCGGTATGGCGGGCCACGCTGTCTTCGGACATGACATCCCAGAAACTCGGCCAGCCCGAGCCTGAATTGTATTTGGTTTCGGAATCGAATAAGGGATTGCCGCAGCACACGCAATGATAAATGCCGTCTTTCTTGCAGTCGGTATATTTTCCGGTAAAAGGGGCTTCGGTGGCTTTATGGCGGCAGATATTGAATTGTTCGGGCGTCAGTTTTTCGCGCCATTGTTCGTCATTCATAATGTTATCCGTCATGCATCAATTGGTAAAACCGCTCATTGTACGCTTTCAAAACCGCATCGCCAAAGCAGACTAAATAGACTTCTTGCGGATCATGAGCGTCTTTTAAACACTCGCTGATGGTCCTGATGGCAATTTCAGCCGCCAGCGACACCGGAAAGCGGTACACGCCGCAGGAAATGGCCGGGAAAGCTATCGACCTGATGTCATGAGCCCTGGCCAGCGCCATGCATTCCCGATAACAGGAAGCCAGCAAGGCCGGCTCGCCCTGTTCGCCGCCGGACCAGACCGGCCCGACCGTATGAATCACATAGCGCGCCTGCAGACGATAGCCTCGGGTTATTTTCGCCTGCCCCGTCTCACAGCCGCCCAGGGTTTTGCACTCGGCCAGCAGTTCAGGGCCTGCCGCCCGATGGATCGCGCCGTCGACGCCGCCTCCGCCCAATAACGAACGATTGGCGGCATTGACGATGGCATCGACCGCCAGCTTTGTGATATCAGTCTCAATAATTTCGATTTTCGCCATTATCATGCCGTTATCATAGTGATCAAAACTCGATTAGTACCGATTTAGGCCTATGATACAATGCCGAGTTTAAAAAATTTTAGAATGATCATGACAGAACTGATGACAAGCGGGATAGAGCTAATGATGGTCGGCATGGGCCTCGTCTTCCTGTTTCTGGCCATGCTGGTGCTGGCCATCAACCTGATGTCGGCGCTGGTGCAGCGCTATTTCCCGGACGCGCCACCGGCCGGCGGGAAGGGCATGGACGCCGGCGTGATCGCCGCGATTGCCGCGGCCGTGCATCAATACCGGACCCGGCCTAAATAACGCTCGGCGTCCGGCGCCGCCGGAACGCCCGCGCCAGCCGCCGTCGTGGGGGACGGGCGGCGCGCACCGATTTCTATTCAACGGATCAAGCGACCCACAAGGTCTTCGATTCAAAACCCAAAAAGGTTATATAGCATGGCCCAAAACAACAACAAGCCGTTAGGCATTACCGACGTCGTCCTGCGCGACGCCCATCAATCCCTGCTGGCCACGCGCCTGCGCATCGACGACATGCTGCCGATCTGCGACAAGCTCGACCGGATCGGCTACTGGTCGCTGGAGACCTGGGGCGGCGCCACCTTCGACGCCTGCATCCGCTACCTGGGCGAGGACCCCTGGGAGCGCCTGCGCCAGCTGAAGGCGGCCATGCCCCGCACCCGCCAGCAGATGCTGCTGCGCGGCCAGAACCTGCTCGGCTACCGGCATTACGCCGACGACGTGGTCGACACCTTCGTCGAGCGCTGCGCCGTCAACGGCATCGACGTGTTCCGCATCTTCGACGCCATGAACGACATGCGCAACATCGAGCATGCCGTCCAGGCCGTGCTGCGCACCGACGCCCACGCGCAGGGCACGATTTCGTACACGACCAGCCCCGTGCACACCCTGGACCTGTGGGTCGACCTGGGCCGTCAGATCGAGGACCTGGGCGCCCATTCGATCTGCATCAAGGACATGGCCGGCCTGCTCAAGCCCTATGACGCCTACGAGCTGGTCAGCCGCCTGAAAGCGAGCGTCGCCATCCCGATCCACATGCAGTGCCACGCCACCACGGGCCTGAGCACCGGCGCCATCCTGAAGGCCGCCGAGGCCGGCATCGACAACGTCGACACCGCCATTTCCTCGATGAGCATGACCTACGGCCACACCCCGACCGAAACCATCGTCGCCAGCCTCGAGGGCACCGGGCGCGATACCGGCCTGGACCTGGTGAAACTCGAGGAGATCGCCGCCTACTTCCGCACCGTGCGCAAGAAATACGCCCAGTTCGAAGGCAGCCTGAAAGGCGTCGACGGCCGCATCCTGGTCGCGCAGGTGCCGGGCGGCATGCTCACCAACATGGAAAGCCAGCTCAAGGAGCAGGGCGCCGAGGACCAGTTCGACGCCGTGCTGGCCGAGATCCCGCGCGTGCGCGAGGACCTGGGCTTCATCCCGCTGGTAACGCCGACCTCGCAGATCGTCGGCACCCAGGCCGTCATGAACGTACTCAATGGCGAGCGCTACAAGACCATCACCAAGGAAACCGCCGGCGTGCTGAAAGGCGAGTACGGCGCCACCCCGGCGCCGGTCAACGCCGAGCTGCAGGCGCGCGTGCTGAACGGCGCCGAGCCGGTCACCTGCCGGCCGGCCGACCTGCTGGAACCGGAAATGGACAAGCTGATCGCCGAGGTCCGGGAGAAAGCCCGCGCCGAGGGCGTCACGCTCAGCGAACACATTGAAGAGGACGCGCTGATCAACGGCCTGTTCGCGCAGGTCGGCTGGAAATTCCTGGTCAACCGCGGCAACCCGGCCGCCTTCGAACCGGCGCCGGGCAGCGTGGCCGTGGCCCCGCCGGCGCCGGTCGCGGCCCGCGCCGCGCCGGCCGTGGAAACCTACAGCGTCAACGTCGACGGCCGCCACTACAACGTCGCGGTCGGCCCCGGCGGCAGTGCCCTGAGCGTGCAGCCGGCCGCGGCCGTCAGCGCCCCGGCCACGGCCGGCAACGGCGCGGCGATCGAGGCGCCGATGGCCGGCACCATCCTGAAAGTGCTGGTGCAGACCGGCAGCGCCGTCGCCGAGGGCGATGTCGTGGTGATCATGGAAGCGATGAAAATGGAAACCGAAGTGCGCTCGAAAGCCGGCGGCATCGTGTCCGCCGTGCACGTCAAGGAAGGCGCCGCCGTCACCGTCGGCGACACGCTGATCAGCCTATAACAACAACAGCCCCGGCGGCCGCCTCGCCCCGCGGCGAGCGCCCGGCCGGAGGGGCTTCCCTGATTATCAGACGAGACACATCCGATGGACAATCTGCTTTCACTCTGGCACAGCACCGGCCTGTACAATATCACCGGCGGCCAGGCGCTCATGATGCTGGTCGGCTTCCTGCTGCTGTTCCTGGCCATCAAGAAAGGCTTCGAACCCCTGCTGCTGCTGCCGATCGGCTTCGGCGCCATTCTCAGCAACATCCCGGTGGCCGGCATTGCCGACGAGGGCGGCCTGCTGTACTACCTGTATTTCGGCATCAAGACCGGGCTGTTCCCGCTGCTGATCTTCATGGGCGTCGGCGCCATGACCGATTTCGGGCCGCTGCTGGCCAACCCGAAAACCCTGCTGCTGGGCGCCGCCGCCCAGTTCGGCATTTTCGCCTCCCTGCTCGGCGCCCTGGCGCTGAACATCGTGCCGGGCCTGGAGTTCACGCTGAAGGACGCGGCCGCCATCGCCATCATCGGCGGCGCCGACGGGCCGACCGCGATCTACGTGGCCTCGCGCCTGTCGCCGGAACTGCTCGGCGCGATCGCGGTCGCGGCCTACTCGTACATGGCGCTGGTGCCCCTGATCCAGCCGCCGATCATGCGCGCGTTGACCACGGAAGCCGAGCGCCGCATCGAGATGCAGCAATTGCGCACGGTCGGGCGCAGCGAAAAGATCGTCTTCCCGCTGCTGCTGATCGGCCTGACCGCGCTGCTGCTGCCGTCGGCGGCGCCGCTGGTCGGCATGTTCGCGCTCGGCAACCTGATGAACGCCTGCGGCGTCGTCGACCGCCTGAGCCAGACCGCCCAGAACGAACTGATCAACATCGTGACCATCTTCCTGGGGCTGTCGGTCGGCTCCAAGCTCAGCGCCGAGGCATTCCTGCAGATGGAGACCCTGGGGATCCTGGCCCTGGGCGCGGCGGCGTTCGCGATCGGCACGGCCGCCGGGGTGCTGATGGCCAAGCTGATGAACAAGTTCAGCAAGACCCTGGTCAACCCGCTGATCGGCGCGGCCGGCGTTTCGGCCGTGCCGATGGCGGCGCGCGTCGCCAACAAGCTGGGCCTGGAGAGCAATCCGCACAACTTCCTGCTCATGCATGCCATGGGCCCGAACGTGGCCGGCGTCATCGGCTCGGCGGTCGCGGCCGGCATTTTGTTGAGTCTGGTGCAGTAACCGGCAACGGCCTTCGCTTAAACAAAAGCCCTGCCCGGCTACGCCGGGCAGGGCTTTTTTATCGCTTCCAGCAAATTGATTAAGTTCCGGTTACCAGGATCAATAAGTCACTTCTATGTTGTTATTGCCGTTCCAGAACGAAGAATTCTTGACGGCTTCCGCTATATATTCAACACCCCGGTTAATCAGCGCTTTTATTTGGCCGACCGACTTTTTCAGCCACGCCAAGGCATAAGAATAAACGTTCCGTCCCAAATCAGGCAGCATGGCAATTTGTTGTCTGCCAGGGTCGGCCAGCCATACCTGGAAAATGATCCGGCTTTGCGCGGGCAATGCCAGCAAGGCAACGACAGCTTCCTCATACCAGACTTTACAGGGATGGAGAATTTTTTGCTCGACCAGGCCCCGGACGGCTTTCAAATAACTGTAGGCTGAACCGATCTTTTCATGGACCAGCAGGTTGACAGGTTCGACGATGGCTTGCTCAAAATACCGCCTCGCTTGTTCGGGCCACTGTTTGACCAGCTCGGAATGACCCTGGATATTCTCGTGAATAACCGTCAGTCTTTTATTGACGACATCCCTGGTTTCATAAACCAATCGCTGCATGACCTCAATCCGCTGACGAATTTTCGCCAATGCCGGATTGATTATTTTTTCGTCCACGCCGTTTTTGATTTGAATCTTGCAACGGTCGATCCAGTTTACCGTTGTTTTCAATTGCGCGTTTTGCGCCTCAATCAGTTTTGCTTCCAGATCTAAAATTTGCGCATCGCGCTCGGTTAGCGACAATTTTAACCGGCTGATGACTTCCTTACTCGATTCCAACTCCGTGGAAAGTGTTGCAACCTGGTCTTCCAACCGGGTTAATTTAACTAATAAGCCGCCCGTGACGACACTGTCGTTAGTGTCCATAATGGCCCTCCCCTCATGTAATTATTTGTGTTTATTATATTTTTGCTAGTATGCGGGCTCATTCATAACAAGCAAAACCGGCAAAGTCAATCAAAAAAGCAGTTCGTGACAGAGCAGGCCGAGCGGCCCCTTACAGAGGCTGATAAACGGGCGGTTACTGCCCGCTCTTTTTGTGAATGCGCCGTCTCGCGCTGCGCTCAGTTGCAGTATCCTCTGGCCATCTGTCTCTGAGTAAGGTCGGTTAGTAATGAGCATGGAATAAATCAGGGAATTGTAGGTGCGAATGAATTCGCGCCTACACCGGAAATTCATCCGCATACCTGAGGAAGTTATTCTATGCGCATTCCTTAGTTATTGATTTCGTCCAGGCTGACTCGCTCGCCCGATAGCTCCGGCCGACTGCCGCTTTCGGCCGATTGCAAATACGCCTTGGTCACCCTGAACAGCACCGGGCTTAATAACCCCAAGGCCAGCAAATTCGGGATCGCCATGAGCCCGTTCATGACATCGGCCAACGACCAGATGACGGTCAGTTTGCCCATCGCGCCCAATGGAATCGCGCACAGCCATAACAAACGGTAGGGCTTGATGATCTTGACGCCGAACAGAAACTCGGCGCAACGTTCGCCGTAATAGCTCCAGCCCAGAATCGTCGTGTACGCGAACACGACCAGACCAAACACGACGATATAGCCGCCCCAGCCGGCCAGTCCGGTATTGAACGCCAGCGTGGAAAGCGCCGCGCCATTTTCGCCGCTGTTCCAGGCTCCGGTCATGACGATGACCAGGGCGGTCATGGTGCAAACGACCAGCGTATCGATAAAAGTGCCCAGCATCGAAATCATGCCCTGCTGGACCGGGTTGGCGGTTTTTGCCGCCGCCTGCGCAATCGGCGCGCTGCCCAGCCCCGCTTCATTCGAGAAGGCTCCGCGCGCCACGCCGTAGCGAATCGCGGCCCAAACCGCCGCGCCGGCAAAACCGCCGGTGGCGGCCGTGCCGCTGAAAGCGCTGTCGATGATCAGCCCCAGGGCGGCCGGCACTTTTTCCACGTCGAGCATGATAATGACCGCGGCCCCGGCAATATAGGATATGGCCATAAACGGCACCAGCCTGGCCGCGACATCGGCTATGCGATTGATGCCGCCCAGGATGACGAAGGCGGTCAGCACGGTCATGACCGCTCCGCTGAGCCATTCAGGTATCTGAAACATGGATTCGACCGCGTCGGCAACCGAATGGGCCTGCACCATGTTGCCGATACCGAACGAGGCCAGGGTGCCGAACAAAGCGAATGCGACAGCCAGCCATTGCCATCTCGCACCCAGGCCGTTCTTGATGTAATACATGGGGCCGCCGACATATTTGCCTAATTCATCGACTTCGCGGTATTTAACGGCCAGCACCGCCTCGGCATATTTGGTCGCCATGCCGAACAATGCCGTCATCCACATCCAGAACACGGCGCCCGGGCCGCCCAGAAAAATAGCCGTTGCGACACCGGCGATATTGCCCGTGCCGATCGTGGCCGATAACGCCGTCATCAAGGCGGCAAACGCGGTGATATCGCCTTCCTCGCCCGGCCTGGACTTGCGCCCGCGCCAGAGCAGTACAAAGGCATGCGGCGTCTTGCGCCACGGCAAGGCTTTCAGTCCTATGGTCAGATAAACGCCGATGCCCAGCAATAACGCCAGCATTACCGGTCCCCAAATCAGACCGCTGATCTGATTTAGCCAAGCTTCGATGATTTTCATGACGGCAGTTGACCTACTTCCGATCCCTTATCGAAATCGACCCCGACGCTGACGACAAAACTGGTGGCTTCTTCTATATTCATAGTGGATTTTATGATCTTTGACTTATCGACGATGATCGTAAACCCCGACGTCGGATTCGGAGAGGTCGGCACGAACAGCACATATTTGTCCTCAAACCGGTTGGTGACATAAGCAGGCACCCAGGCGCCCTCTTTTGGATATTCCACATACACCACTTCTTTCGCGATAGCCTTGTCATGGGAGGAGAACATATTCACCACTTTTTTAATAACCCTGTAAACGGTATTTAAAAAGGGAATTCTCTCGATAACATGTTCAAAAGCGGCAATAAACCAGGGGCGCCCCTGCTTGGCGATCTGACGGCCAATGGATACCAGGATAAAGAAACTGACTAAAAAAATCAGCAGCGTATACAAATAGCTGACCGAATAACCATACACCAGCAGAAACAGATCGGACACCAGTGCCTTTACAAACATGATAATTTGTAAAATCAAGACGATGGGAATAACCGCCAGAACCCCGATCAAAAAATAATTAAATAGCTTCTTGATTAACGCGCTCATTTTTCCTCCACTGCTTATAGGGATTTAATCAATAGTAAAATGCCTGATGCCAGTAAAAAGCCGGCAAATAGCCTATTGTATTTTTCATTATCAATTTTGCTGTACAGCATTTCCTCGGTCAGCAGGAATGTCACGACTCCCACCTGAAGAAAGCCGATATTGTCCGCGTAAGACACATCAAACTCATGCCGGATGAAAAACAACGTAGCCAGCTGAAACAGGGCAAAGGTTGCATAACAACTGGCCACGGTCGCGCGTATTTGGTGTTTTTGATACGGTTTGCTGTATACGATCGCGGTTAATAACGAGCCGCCGAGATTAGTCATGCCGTGCACGATTCCCATGACCGCCAGATAGGTTTTTTCATAATTGAACAGGGACTGCAGCGCTTTATCGATGGCAGGCGAAATATTTTTCAGCGCGACGAAAATAAGCAACCCACCCACCAGCAGGCTGATATTGATCTTGATGGCAGTGATGATCCATAGGAACAGGACGATGAAAGGGATACTGTAAATCAGTACGTTTTTGAAAAATCCGACATCGATATACCGGTAATGCTTCAATAGCTGCAGGGAACTGATCGCGATGGAAATAGGCAACAGTACCAGCAGCGTATTGATAAAGTCATACCCCAGCAGAAGCAGTATAGGCGTACCGAACAACAATACGCCAACACCGAAAACGGATTGAATGGTAGCGGTCAGAATGACCGTAAGCAGAATGTCGACCGGCATTGAGTTCCTCTTAATTGTTTTTGTTTGCCCGTCTCAATTATAAGCGAATTTATAAGCCCTGCCTGCCGAATTAAAATGCATGCCTATTGAGGAAGAACCATTGGAGGGAAGGAACAGCGAGGTATCGGCAGCGGCCGAAGCCGCTAAAACACGATCAGCGGCAAGCCCGCGTCACCGGAAAACAACAGCTGAAACAACTGCCCTTGCCCGGTTCGCTGACGATATTCAGCTTGGCGTCATGACGCATCAGCACGTGCTTGACGATAGCCAGGCCCAGCCCGGTGCCGCTGACCTTTTTGCTGCGCTTGACTTCCACCCGGTAAAAGCGTTCGGTGATGCGCGGAATTTCGGCGGCGACAATGCCTTCGCCCTGATCTTTGACATCCAGTATGACGGCGCTTTCGGACCGACGCCAACGTATTGTTACCGTGGAATCGTCAGGCGAATACTTCAGCGCATTGCCTAGCAGATTGGTGAAAGCGCTGCGCAATTCCTGTTCCTCGCCGGTAATGTGGGTATCGGTTTCGAGCAATAATTCGATGCGCCCGGCCGCCGTTTCCAGCGCATCGCTTTCCTTGCAAATCTGCTGTAATAACGCCGGAACATCGACACACTGCACTTTCTTCTGCTGCGTTTCCAAGCGTGTCAGTAACAACAGGTCATCGACCAGATGCTGCATGCGTTCGGTCTGCCCCTGCATTTGCAGAACCGAATGCGTCAATAATGGTGAATTGCCGTCATCCATGTCCCGCATGGTTTCCAGGTAACCTTTCAATACCGTCAGCGGCGTTCTGAGTTCATGCGATACATTGGCAACGAAATCCTTGCGCATCCGCTCCATTTTTTTCAGCTGCGTGACATCCTGGGCCAACAGCAGCCGCAGACCGGCGCCATATTTAACGACCCGCACGGCCAGCGTTATACGGTGGTCCACCGGCGCGGGCAGGATAACCGCTTCGTGGTAATTGCCGGATTTAAGGTAGCGGATAAACTCGGGGAAACGGATCAGGTTGGGAATACGCTGACCTTTATCGGACTGATGGAGCCCCAACACGTCCCGGGCCGCTTTATTGGTCCACTCGATTTCGTCGCTCGGGCCCAGCACTACGGCCGCATCAGGCAAGGCTTCCGTTGACTTGCGAAACTGATCCACCATTTTGCCCAGTTTCTTCTTGCGCTTTCTTTCGTTTTTTTTAATACGGTAAACATGGTGGTAAATATCTTCCCAGATACCGCTCACCCTGGGGTATTCGCCCCGCCCTCCCATGCTTATCCATCTTTCAAAGCGGCTGATCTGCAACAGCTGGCGAATCCAGAGCCCCAGCGTCAGCAGGAACATGAACAGCAGAATATGCCCGGTCAGACTGCCTGAGATCAGCGCAACCAGAAACAGCAGCAGCGCAAAGCCGATCTCCTTTTGCCAGACACTCATAAACTAGTGTGTCAATGAGAATCGGTAGCCGAAACCGCGCACGGTCTGAACCAGGTCCTCCCTGCCGTATTCGCCGAGGATTTTCCTCAGCCGGCGGATATGCACGTCGACCGTGCGCTCTTCGATATAGACGCTGCGCCCCCAGACCTGATCCAGCAACTGCGTGCGGTTGTACACCTTGTCGGGATGGGTCATGAAAAACTGCATCAGGCGGAACTCGGTCGGGCTCACGTCCAGCAGCCTGTCGCCGATGCTGAGGCGGTGCTGTTCGGTATCGAGCACCAGATCGCCCAGCTCGATTTGCGCTGAACCCTGAATTTTTCCGCTTCGGCGCAATACGGCGCGGACACGCGCTATCAATTCCTTGGGGGAAAACGGTTTGGTCATGTAATCGTCGGCGCCGATCTCCAGCCCCCTGACCTTGTCTTCTTCCTCGCCGCGCGCCGTCAATAAAATAATCGGCAGTTCCCGATAGGTTTGGTCTTTCTTCAGGCGCCTGGCCCATTCGACGCCGCTGAGGCCAGGCAGCATCCAGTCCAGCAGAATCAAATCCGGCAGATTTTCATCGAGGACTTTCTGCGCGTCTTCAGCGTCGCTTGCCGCAACCGGCGCAAAGCCGGCCTGCTCCAGCACCATCATTAACATGCCTCTGATGGCGTCTTCATCTTCAACAATGAGAATCTTAAATCTAGACATAAAATGAGAAAGAAAACTAAATCGTTGTATTGTAGAGTGCCTTTGTTACCTTTTTATGACAACAAGCTCGACCTGTTCAATTGCGCTATGAAATTTCATGAAACATGCCCCTGGGCGCCTTATCAAACAAGGCATTGCACTCGGCTTCCAACAGGCCGCCAACGATGCGGCTGTTTCGGAACGGTGTTCTGGCAATGACTTCCTCGGCCCGGATTTCGATCTGCCACCAGTTCCGCTTTTGCAGATAGGGAATGGACGTGCCGTAATAGACCGTAGCGATGCCCGCCCACTCGATGGCGCTTTGACACATGGGACACGGCTCAGCCGTCGTATACAGGTCGAATAAGCTCCAGTCAACCGAATGATGCGCCTGCGCGCAATGGTTGATGGCGACCATCTCGCCATGCCAGGTCGGATTCAGCACCGACTGATTAAAGCCTTCACCGACAATCTCGCCGGTCGCCCGCCGCACGATGACCGCGCCGAACGGAAACTCGGGAACCTGCAAAGCCAGCTCGATGGCTCTGCGCATGTAATCTTCGCTATTCATCTGTTCATCCCGTCTATTAATTTTCAAGCTCATTATAATTATAAAGCCACAAATTGACGGAGGCGCTGCGTTAATTTTTAATCGCCGCCGCCACACCCTCCCCCGCAACCGCCGTCGCTACCGCAACCGGAACTGTCCGCCGCCTCATCGGAAATGGCTCCAGAATCCCCCGCGCACCCCGATGAGCAGCCTATATGACTGGCGCAGTAAACGCCAGTCCCGCTTGCGCCCCGGTCACAATGCAATTGATAGGTGAACCCGTCGGGAATATTCAACATACTGTCGATGGCAAAAATCAAAGGCAGCTTGGCCGGTTTTTTCGGATCAATCTTTTCATGGATGCATGCCAGGCGCCAGGCTCTTTTTATGCCGACCCTGGCCCGGGTCGACGTTGCCATGGCCTCGGCGGGCGTATGATGCAAAAAGTAGCCGAACGCGCGCCGGCAAAAATCGCCATAAACCCTCGTCGACAGGATGAATTCATGCCAGGCATCGTCGACTACCCGGGACGGCATGGAGACCAGTTTGCGCTTGCTTCGCAAGCACATCAGAAAATAGTTCCTCAGCGCCTGCATAACCAGTTCAATCTCCTGCCCTGTCAACCCGGGATGCTTTTGTGTTAATTTACTGACGATGCCCTTATGGAAATCATAGCCGGTTATGTATTGTTCGCGCCTGGCCGAAGCGGCCCGCTTGGCGCTAAACCATACCACCGTTGCCACAACCGCTAAAACGATAAGAATTAAAGTCATAGTGATAAATTAATCCGTTAAATGGTGATTCCAGCTTATCAATTTACAAACTCGATTGCACTGCCGGATACGATCTCAACATTCGGTCGCATTGGTAAACCCCGCTACACGCCTATATAATTCATTAGTTACTAATGTTCTTAAGTTCAATATGAAACCCAAACATTACGAACTGCCTGTCACCGGCATGCAATGCGCGGAATGCGAAAACCATATTGTCGAGGCCGTTGCTGAACTCCCCGGCATTATCAAGGCCCGGGCCAGCTTTACCGATGAAACGCTGACATTGGACCTGGACGACGACATCATATCGCTGAAAACAGTTTGCGCGGCAGTCAAGTCGGCCGGCTATGAATGCTCGAACCGCACCCGGCATAAACCGGCCGGGCTGGGCAGACGCTTGTTCCTGATCGTCATTGCCATAGCGGGCATCATACTGCTGCTGCAATTGAACAAATGGGTACAGCTCGATTTGTCCCTGGAAGACATTGGACAAACGGCCAATTACGGCTTGCTGTTTCTGGTCGGCGTGTTGACCAGCTTCCATTGCATCGGCATGTGCGGCGGTTTTGTCATCAGTTATACAGTGGCGGGCACAAACTCGGGCAAGCCTGCTTATCTTAACCACCTGCTTTACGGCCTGGGCAAAACGCTGTCCTATTCCGGTTTTGGCGCCTTGTTCGGGTTGATCGGCGGCGCCCTCACCTTTACGCTGGGCATGCGCAGCATGGTCTCGGCCGTAGCGGGCGTATTTTTGATGCTTTACGGCTTGAGCATGATGGATGCCTTCAGCGGCTTGAGGCGCCTGCATCTGCGCCTGCCGACGTTCATTAACCGTTTTTTGGTTCATCGACGCCAGCGCACATCCAATCCCTTCATCATCGGTCTTCTGAACGGCCTGATGATCGCCTGCGGCCCCTTGCAAGCTATGTATATCATGGCCGCGGGCACGGGCAGCGCCTTGACCGGCGCGACGCTGCTGGCCGTATTCGCGTTGGGTACGCTTCCCGTCATGCTGGCATTCGGCTACTTCGCCGGCATGATTTCCAGCAATGCCACGCGGCGGTTCATGAAAATCTCCGCCATCATCATCCTGCTGCTCGGCGCGGCCATGCTCAACCGCAGCCTTCTGATCTCCGGCACCGGCTATGATGTCAATTCACTGCTGTCGAGGGCGTCGCAAGCGTTAAAAGCACACTTTATGACCTGGCAGCATGACCATGCCGATGCCGGATCGCACCTACAAGAGGGCTATCAGGTTATTTATATGGAAGCCGAGGCGATGGCCTACAAACCGGACGAATTCACCCTGCGCTATGGCGTTCCGGTCAAATGGATCATCAACGTCAAGGAACTGTCCAGTTGCAATAAAAGAATCATCATTCCGGCGCTGGAGATGGGCATCGACCTGAAGCCCGGCCTGCAAGTCGTCGAATTCACACCGCGGCAAGTGGGCGCGATCAGCTGGAGCTGCTACATGGGCATGATACCGGGGACGTTTATCGTGAAGAAATGATGCAGCGGCTAAGTCCAGTCCCTACCGGCATCTGAATCAATGTTCCGAGTAACATCAAATACTAATGCCGATCGAACCAAACACGTTTACCATGTCCATCGACATGTTTACAAAGCAACTCCAAATAATCACCATGAATGAGGCCAACTTTATAGTGATGATCAGGGTTCAAATCGTAATGGCTCAAGTCATGGACAATGAGAGGCATCTCCTCACTATCTATATAACCCGTGCTTACAACTTCGTTTCTTTCCAGATCTTTAATTTCTACTTTGTGAGTTTCCATAATGTTCGCTCTTTAAAGTCAATGAGAAAAATTACAGGATTCATGATTAAAAACCGGTTTTCCTAAACTTTTAGAAAAGAAACTCTGGTTACGGTTCAAACTCGTAAGTGTTTACTACAGCGTATAGATTGGACTGGAACCCTGGCGGAAACCCGGCAGGCCCTCCTGATGTGGAAATTCAGCAACCGGCCTTCGAGCTGTTTGCTGATTTCCTTAGGAACGCGCATAAAATAACTTCCTCAAATGCGCGGAGAATTTCCGGTGCAGGTGCGGATTTAGCCGCACAGTGCGAATACCCTGAAGGGCACAAGTGAATTCGCACCTATACTTATCTGAAAAAATGCGGATACATCACCCGCCCTCTCCTTGAACTGTCACCACCAGACTGCGGCTGCCGCCATGGTTTCGGTGTTCGCACAGGTAAATGCCTTGCCAGGTGCCCAGGTTCAGCCTGCCGTTGGTGATGGGAATGGTCAAGGTGGCGCCCAGGATGCTGCTTTTTAAATGGGCAGGCATGTCGTCGCTGCCTTCGTAGTCGTGCCGATAGTAAGGCTCGTCTTCCGGCACTGATTTGTTGAAGAAACTCTCAAAGTCCTGCCGTACCGTTAGATCGGCATTCTCGTTAATGGTGAGCGAGGCAGAGGTATGCTTCAGCAATATATTCAGCAACCCGCACCGGATGCTCCGCAGCTCCGGTATGGCGCTGAGCACTTCATCGGTGACAAGGTGAAAGCCGCGGGGCCGCGCTTTCAGCCTAAATTCTTTTTGAATCCACATGGTAAGCCCTTAAATAGAAAAATGGCTACAGGCCGAGTTCGCTGAGCCCCGGATGGTCATCGGGCCGGCGTCCCTGGGGCCAGCGGAATTTGCGTTCCGATTCCTTGATGGGCAGGTCGTTGATGCTGGCAAAGCGCTTTTGCATCAGGCCGTTCTCATCGAATTCCCAGTTTTCGTTGCCGTAAGAGCGGAACCAGTCGCCGGCGTCATCATGCCATTCATAGGCGAAGCGCACCGCGATGCGGTTGTTTTCATACGCCCAGAGTTCCTTGATCAGCCGGTATTCCTGTTCGCGAACCCATTTGCGCTGCAAAAACTGGATGATGGCCTCGCGGCCGCACGGAAACTCGGCCCTGTTGCGCCACTGGCTGTCTATTGTATAAGCCAGTGCGACGCGCTCCGGGTCACGGCTGTTCCAGGCGTCTTCAGCCATGCGGACCTTCTGCATGGCGGTTTCGCGCGTGAAAGGCGGCAGTGGCGGTCTGACTTCATTATTCATGGTTATTCTCCAATGATGCGCTTCAAGATTATTATCTGCTGTTAGATATGGATTATCCTCTTGCCGCGCCAAGCATCGCTGCCCTTATCCCGCTTCCGTTAAGTCGACTGAATTCGGCTGCGGCAATTTTGGATGGACAGCATTACGCTGCCCACCCGATAGCGTTTAGCCTTTCAAAAACACCAGCTGGTCATTTTGCACATCCACCTTGACCACATCGCCGGCTTCAAATTTGCCGGCCAGGATTTCCTGGGCCAGCGGGTTTTCCAGCTGATGCTGGATGGCCCGTTTCAGCGGCCGTGCGCCGTAAACCGGATCGAAGCCCGCTTCGCCCAGTTTTTCGAGCGCCGCCGTGCTGATCTCGAAGCCGATTTCGCGGTCCTGCAGCCGCCGGCGCAGATAATCGATCTGGATTTCGGAGATGGCCCGGATGTGATCACGGCCGAGCGGATGGAAAACGACCGACTCGTCGACCCGGTTGATAAACTCGGGCCTGAAGTGCAGGCCGACGATCTCCATGACCGCGGCTTTCATCTCGGCGTAATGCGCCTCGCCGGCCAGTTCCTGAATACGGTCCGAAGCCAGGTTCGAAGTCATGACGATGACGGTGTTCCTGAAATCCACGGTCCGGCCCTGGCCATCGGTCAGGCGGCCGTCATCCAGCACTTGCAGCAGCACATTGAAGACGTCGGGATGGGCTTTTTCGATTTCATCCATCAGGATGACCGAATACGGCTTGCGCCGGACCGCTTCGGTCAGGTAACCGCCTTCCTCATAGCCGACATAGCCCGGAGGCGCGCCGATCAAACGCGCGACGGAGTGCTTTTCCATGAATTCGGACATGTCGATGCGGATCATCGCATCGGCCGTGTCGAACAGGAACTCGGCCAGGGCCTTGCACAATTCGGTCTTGCCGACGCCGGTCGGACCGAGGAACAGGAACGAGCCGTTCGGCCGGTTCGGATCGGACAGGCCGGCTCGCGACCGGCGGATGGCGTTACTGACCGCTTTCAGCGCCTCTTCCTGGCCGACCACGCGCTTACTGAGCGCGTCTTCCATGTGCAGCAGTTTTTCGCGCTCGCCTTCCATCATTTTGGAAACCGGTATGCCGGTCCATTTCGACACGACTTCGGCGATTTCCTCTTCGGTGACCTTGTTGCGCAGCAAGGTCATTTTATGCGGCTCGGTCGATGCCGCCGTATTGAGCTGTTTTTCCAGCGCCGGAATGATGCCGTACTGCAGTTCCGACATGCGCGCCAGATCGCCCGCGCGGCTGGCCGCCTCCAGTTCGATCCGGGACTGATCCAGCTTTTCCTTGATCGACGCGGTGCCCTGCAGCGAGGATTTCTCGGCTTTCCAGATTTCCTCCAGGTCGGAGTACTCTTTTTCCACCTCGGCAATTTCTTCCTCGAGAATCTCCAGGCGTTTTTTGGATGCCGGATCGGCTTCTTTTTTCAACGCCTCGCGTTCTATTTTCAGCTGGATCAGGCGCCGGTCCAGTTTGTCCATGGCTTCCGGCTTGGAGTCGATTTCCATGCGGATGCGGCTGGCCGCCTCGTCGACCAGGTCGATGGCCTTGTCGGGCAATTGCCGGTCGGCGATATAACGGTAGGACAGGCTCGCGGCCGCGACGATGGCCGGGTCGGTGATATCGACGCCATGATGGACTTCGTATTTCTCTTTCAGCCCGCGCAGAATCGCGATCGTGTCCTCGACGGACGGCTCGTCGACCAGCACTTTCTGGAACCGGCGCTCCAGGGCCGCGTCTTTTTCGACATATTTGCGGTATTCATCGAGCGTGGTCGCGCCGACGCAGTGCAGCTCGCCGCGCGCCAGGGCCGGTTTCAGCATGTTGCCGGCATCCATGGCGCCTTCGGCCTTGCCGGCGCCGACCATGGTATGCAGTTCGTCGATGAACAGGATGATCTGGCCTTCCTGCTTGGCCAGATCATTCAGGACGGCTTTCAGGCGTTCCTCGAACTCGCCGCGGAATTTGGCGCCGGCGATCAGCGCCGCCATGTCCAGCGCCAGCACGCGTTTGCCCTTGATGCCTTCCGGCACCTCGCCGTTGACGATGCGCTGCGCCAGGCCTTCGACGATCGCGGTCTTGCCGACGCCGGGCTCGCCGATCAGCACCGGGTTGTTCTTGGTGCGGCGCTGCAGCACCTGGATGGTGCGGCGGATTTCGTCGTCGCGGCCGATTACGGGATCGAGCTTGCCGGCTTCGGCGCGCTCGGTGATGTCGATGGTGTATTTTTTCAGGGCCTGGCGCTGGTCCTCGGCATTGGGGTCGTCGACCGTCTGGCCGCCGCGCATGGCATCGATGGCTTTCTCGACGGCCTGCTTGGCGATACCGGCTTTATTAAGCAGATTCTGCAGCGCGCCTCTTTCCTCCAGTGCCGCCAATAAGAACAGTTCGCTGGAAATGTAAGCATCGTTACGTTTCTGCGCCAGTTTATCGGTCAGGTTCAGCAATCGGCTCAATTCATTGGAAATCTGCACATCGCCGCCCGAGCCGCTGACCGTGGGGAGACGGTCAATCTCTTTGTTCAGCTCGGCCCTCAAAGTGTGGGGATTGACGCCGATCTGGGTCAGCAGCGGCTTGATGCTGCCGCCTTCCTGATCCAGCAAGGCAAGCATGACGTGCACCGGCTCGATGAATTGATGATCCTTGCCCAAAGCCAGGCTTTGAGCATCGGCCAATGCCATTTGAAACTTGCTGGTTAATTTATCCATCCGCATGTTGTTATACCTCAGATAATTTTTAAGTTAATGCTAACATAGGGTTAATTCGGCCGTTTTCAAGCCAGATATGTTAATTAATGACGGATGTTACGCAGGCGCAGGGTCAAATTCACAGGCGATGTAGGTTATCTTCCCCGGGGCACGAGAAAGATTTATATGTAATACCTGTTAATGACCGGCATTATTCCAGCCTCAAGCACGACTTGATTTATAACGGGATTGTTGATTAACCTGATCAGATTAATGAGGAAGAATTTATCTTAAATATGCGATTTCTGAACCACCCGTTTATCAAGCAGCTATTCAGCAGCTTTCTGGATCTGTTGCCGATCCTTGCTGTCGTGATCATCTTCCAGGTTTTCATTATTCAACTGCCCATTCCCGATGTGTCCGATTTAGTTATCGGCACGCTTTTGGTAGTGCTCGGCCTCACCTTGTTCGTTCAAGGACTGGAACAAAGCCTGTTTCCGCTGGGGGAGTCGATGGCCCATGCCTTTGCGCGCAAAGGAAGCCTGTTCTGGCTATTGTCCTTCGCCTTCTGTCTGGGTTTTAGCGCGGCGATTGCCGAACCGGCACTCATAGCCATTGCCGAAAAAGCCGCCAATATAGCCGGCACGGGAGGACTTATTGAACAGACTGAGGCTGCCAAGGACAGTTATGCATTAGGGCTACGAATTATCGTCGCCCTGTCCATCGGTTTCGCTATTTTAATAGGCATACTCAGAATTATCCGCGGCTGGCCGATCTATTACCCGGTTTTCCTGGGTTTTGGCGGCGTTGCAGTCATGACGCCTTTTGCACCTGCGGAGATCGTAGGCATCGCCTATGACTCAGGCGCTATCGCCACATCCACCATTACCGTGCCGCTAGTGACCGCGCTCGGCGTCGGCCTGGCCACGGCCATCAAAGGCCGCAACCCGGTAACGGACGGCTTCGGGCTTATCGTCTTCGCAGTATTGATGCCGATGATTTCCGTCATGGCTTACGGGATGATCATATGATTGAATGGTCAATACATTTGCTAACTGAACTGCTGAAAACCTGCCGGGATATTCTGCCTATCGCGGCAACGATTATCGGTTTTCAGCTATGGGTAATTCGAAAGCCCCTGGCACATCCCAAAAGAACACTGATAGGTTTTTTCTATGTCCTGCTTGGCATCGTTGTTTTTCTGGAGGGTTTGGATATGGCCTTGTTCCCGCTTGGGAGTCTGATGGCATCTCAGCTGACTTCGCCTGAATTCCTGGGCATCAATCCTGCCAACCAACCTGTATCCTGGTTCGCCTATTTTTGGGTGTATGTTTTTGCCGGCAGTATCGGTTTCGCCACAGCTTTAGCCGAACCTGCCCTGCTGGCGGTTGCCATCAGAGTCGAACAAATTTCAGGCGGAACCATCAATGCCTGGGGATTGCGGATCGCGGTAGCCTTGGGAGTTGCTTTAGGTTTGGCTTTGGGTACATTCCGGATTGTCACCGGCCTGGACCTCTCTTTGTTCATTATTGCGGGCTACGGCATCGTTGTCATACAAACGTATTTTGCGCCCAAGATGATTATCGGCCTGGCATATGACTCCGGCGGCGTGACCACCTCGATGGTCACCGTGCCGCTGGTTACGGCCCTGGGTCTGGGACTGGCCGAAGCCATACCCGGCCGCAACCCGTTATTGGATGGCTTTGGCCTGATCGCCTTTGCCAGCCTGTTTCCTATCATTGCTGTACTGGGTTATGCGCAAATTGCACACTGGCTCGCAAGCAGAACTTCTTCTAAATCCTGAGGTTAACCATGCATTTCAAACTAATTATCGTGCTTGTCGATGATGATAAAACCGATCTGGTGCTTGAAACGGCGCGTAAAAACGGCGCCAAGGGCGCAACCGTTGTCAATAACGCTCGCGGCGAAGGACTCAAACGCTCCAAGACCTTTTTCGGCCTGACGCTTGAGGCGCAGCGTGATGTCCTGTTGCTGCTGGTGGAAGAGCATCTGAGCCGTCATATTCTTGAGACTGTCGCGCAAGCCGCCCAGTTTGACAGTCGGCCCGGCACCGGCATCGCTTTCCAGATCGATGTCGAGGATGCCATTGGCGTCATGCATCAGGTTGAAGAATTAACCCATGAAATCGAGGACAAAATATGAGTGTCAATCAACCAATAACCCGCGTCAGGGATATCATGAAAACCCAGGTCGGCACCATTGACGGCATTGCGACCGTCTCCGATGCCCTGAAAAAAATGAAAGCGCTTAAAACGTCAGTGCTGATCGTCAACAAACGTCATGATGACGATGAATTCGGCATGCTCACGTCCGGCGACATAGCCCGCCATGTGCTGGCGAAAGACCGCGCCCCGGAACGGGTCAACGTCTATGAAATCATGACAAAACCGGTGCTCAGCGTGTCTCCGGATATGGATATTCGCTACTGTTCGAGATTGTTCGCCAATTACGATCTGGTCAGGGCGCCGGTCGTTGAAAATAAAGAGGTGATCGGCATGGTAAGCCCCAATGCACTGGTGCTGGACGGGCTCTACAAAATTTTCCAATAGATGGCATCCAGCTAAAAATAACAGTACAATAGCCCGCGATCAGAAGGCAGATGTTGAGTTAGGGATCCCTAGGTTGTTAGGTTGTCCGGTTATCAATGTTTTAGTTCTGTGTTAACCGTAAGTTATTTTTTCAGGAGTTTTCAAAATGGCAACAGGCACTGTAAAGTGGTTTAATAACACAAAAGGTTTTGGATTTATTGAACCTTCAGAAGGTAGCGAGGATGTTTTCGTTCACCATTCGGTTATTCAGGGAGAAGGTTTTAAAACATTGTCTCCAGGCCAAACAGTCATCTTTGACATCGAATCTGGTCCAAAAGGCTTAACCGCCGCTAACGTGCAGCCTAAATAAGGGATTGCATTCAGATTCCGAAAGGCCCTGATGAGTCATCATCCGGGCCTTTTTTATAGCGGTCGGCAAGCTATTTTAAAGGACGGCCCTTGGCGTCCTTGTCCAGCTGCCCGCCAAAAAGCAGAACCCCTTCAACAAACCCCCAGAGCAAACCGAACCCGCCTGTTACAAAAGTCAGCGCCAACTGGGCCAGGCCAATCCAATAATATCCCAGGTAAAAGCGATGGGCGCCGATGCCGCCTAAAACCAGCCCCAGCACGGCCGCCAGATACCGGTATTTAACGGCTTCCGGTTTGGCCAGATACGCCCCCACCAGGTTCACGTTGACGGCCGTGTTGCCCTCCGCCTCAAAACTGACATCATCGCCTGTTTCCGGCAATGCCGCCGCCACCCAGTCATCGGCCTTGAATTCAAACAATGCCTCATCGCTTTTTATGACCCCGGTTTTTGCCTCAGGATCATAGCTTTCAATTTGTCCAATCATTTATAGTTACCTTTCAATATAAGGGCGCTTTATTAGTTTTTAGTCAGGTGCGCCCAATCATTTTTTTACTCATTTTTCAAACGCACGGCCAGCACATCACAATGCGCGTGATGCAATACGCCGTTTGCCGTCGAACCGAGCAGCAACGCCAAGCCATGCCGGCCATGCGAGCCGACGACAATCAAATCGACGCCGGTTTCCTCGGCTATCCGGATTATTTCCAGCTTCGGGCTGCCGACCGCAATGCACCGGCGATCCACGGCGATACCAAGCGTTTCGGCCAGGGTGGCCAATCTGCTTTTTGCCGCCGTCATCAGTTCTTCGGTCAAGTCCAGATCGAACGGAATAACCGGCCCATAGGCCGCATCGGTCAGCGGCAGATTGTCCACGACGTGCACGATGCTCAGCTTTGCCTGATATTTGTCAGCCAGATCCTTCGCTCTATTTGCGACTTCCTCTCCGTGCTTGGAAAAGTCGGCCGCCAATAATATATGTTTATACTCTCCCATGATGCCTCCTATTCAATGCCGGCCGCTTCAGGAAACAACAAGGCCATTACCTGATACGATGCCAGTAAGTATAAAAACGCCAGCCCCAAGCCAAACATTAATGTCTGGTCCAGCGCATGGCGGATAATATGACCGGTAATCGCCCAATGCCAGATCATCAGACCTATCATGACTGAAAACGCCAATAAAGTCATGCCCCCGGTCATCATTGAAGCAACCCCGGGCATGGCGAAAAAACTGATCATGGCGTCCGTGCCCAATAGCGCGGAGGTGGTTTGATAGAACCGTGCCCGCTTATGTCCGAAGTACAGCATGGTCCAGCTGAATCCGACCACGAGCAGGATGCCAGCGCCGACCATCAGCAAGGTATAAAGCCGGCTGACGCCGATATTGATCATCAAAAAATTGACCAGGGCATAAACCACTACGGTTATGCGTAGCAGCCAGGGCGAATAGGGCAAATGCTGCGGCCCTTTCCTGAACAGGCAGATATCAAACAACAGCTTTATGATTTCAAACATTATCTTCCTTCCTGATGCGCGTTAAACCTCGGCAATATTTATTATTATTGGCCAGCATCGACTCAAGCAGAAAGTCCGTCTATTCAATAGCTGAAAGGGATTCGCAATGCGTACCCCACGACTTGACAATGCCCTCGTTCATGGTCCCATGCTTTAAGTTGATGATGCTGTCTTTATTTCGCTTACCCGGCTTTATTTAGCCTCTTCCAGCCTTTCCTCGGCTTCCATCCAGGCGGCTTCGGCTTCATCCAGCGCCTTGTCGACCTGTGCTTTCCGCTCCATCAGTTTTTTCAAGCGCTCCTTTTCCGAATCGGTATAGATTGCGGGATCGGCCAACTGCAGTTCCAGTTGCCGCTGTTCGGCATGATATTTTTCAACGGCCTGCTCGGCTTTTTTCAGCGCATCGAACAAGGGCTTGAATTTCTGGCGGCGTTCCGCGTCCAGTTTTCTCTGGTCTTTGCGCGAAACAGTCGGCGCGGCTTCGGCCACGGCTTTTTCCTCGCCTTTTTTCTGCTCGGCCAGCCACAGGCGGTAATCATCCAGATCGCCGTCGAACGGCCTCGCCCTGCCGTCGGCCACCAGCAGCAGCTGATCGGTCACCGAACGCAGCAAGTGCCGGTCATGCGATACGACCACGGTGGCGCCTTCGTAGTCCTGCAATGCCACGCTCAAGGCATGGCGCATTTCCAGGTCCAGGTGGTTGGTCGGCTCGTCGAGCAGCAGTAGATTAGGATTTTGATAAACCAGCATCGCCAGGACCAGGCGCGCTTTTTCACCGCCGGAAAAGGGCTTGACCGCTTCCAGAACCTTGTCGCCCTGAAAGTCGAAACCGCCCAGAAAATTACGCAAATCCTTCTCGTTGGCCTGACTATCCAATTTTTGCAGATGCCACAATGGACTCTCATCCGTGCGCAATTGTTCCAGCTGATGCTGGGCAAAGTAGCCGATTCTCAGCGCGTCCGCTTCCAGCCGCGTTCCCGATAACGGCGGCATGGTGCCGGCCAGCACTTTGATCAGGCTGGATTTTCCGGCGCCGTTCGGGCCCAGCAGGCCGATGCGGTCGCCCGGCGATATCGACAGGCCAGCCTGTTCGATCACGCGCGTCTGGCCATAGCCGATATCGGCCTTATCCAGTATCAATAAGGGGTTGGGCATTCTGCCGGGCTTTGGAAAGCTGAAGTTGAACGGCGAATCGACGTGAGCCTGCGCGATCAGCTCCATTCTTTCCAGGGCCTTGATGCGGCTCTGCGCCTGCCGCGCTTTCGTAGCTTTGGCCTTGAACCGGTCGACAAAGCTTTGCATATGAGCGATTTCGCGTTGCTGCTTCAGGTAGGCGGATTGCTGCTGCGCCAGCTTTTCGGCGCGCATTCTTTCGAAGGCCGAGTAATTGCCGGTATAGATTTCGGCCTTGCTCTGCTCGATATGCACGATATGGTCGGTGATGGCGTCGAGAAAGTCGCGGTCATGCGAGATCAGCAGCAGCGTGCCGGGATATTTGCACAGCCAGTCCTGCAGCCAGATCACGGCATCAAGGTCCAAATGGTTGGTCGGCTCGTCAAGCAGCAGGACATCGGAGCGGCACATCAGGGCCTGGGCCAGATTGAGGCGCATGCGCCAGCCGCCCGAAAACGAACTGACCGGGTTCCGTTCCTGATCGGCCGTAAAGCCCAGGCCGCTCATCAGCCGGGAGGCCCGCGCCTGAGCCGTATAACCGCCGATGGTGTCCAGTGTCGCGTGCAGCTGCGCCTGCTTCAAGCCGTCATCGGCCTGTTCGGCGGCGGCCAGTTGCTGTTGCAGATGTCTTAATTCGCGGTCGCCGTCGATGACATAATCGATGGCCGAGCAGCCGACGGCCGGCGTTTCCTGCGCCACATGCGCGATTTCCAGGCCCGGCGGCATGGAAAAATCGCCCTCGTCCAGGTGCAGTTCGTTCCGAAGCAGCGCAAACAGGCTGGACTTGCCGACACCATTGGCACCGGTCACCCCGACCTTCTGCCCCTTGTGGATAGTGAACGAGGCATTGGCGAACAACACCCGGGCGCCCCGGCGCAACGAAATATTTTTAAAATTCAACATGAAAGTACAGCGTTAAAATCAGCTAAAATAGCCAGATGAAAAACAAATCCCGCAAGCCGCCGCATCCCTTGTTCAGGCCGCAAGATAGATATTATGTCAATGAACAGGGCTGGTGGTTTTATACCGTCGACATGATCAGCGGACCGTATAAAACCAAACCTGACTGTGTGGATGCCTGCCGTTATTACATTCAAAAAAGAGATGCCGGTCTTTAAGGAATGGGAATGAAATAAGACCCGCAAATGAGGCAGGATTTCTGTTCATATTCAAGGCGCGCAAACAGGCGCATAGCAAGCTATGTAACTGTTTGCGCAACGCCGAAGATGGACGGAAAGACAAGTCAGTTGCGGGAGTTATAAAATTCACGTTCCTAACTCGCTCTCTCTATCATTTTTTCCACCTGTTCGGCGAATTGTTCCAGGTTGCCTTTTTTCACCGTTTCCACGGGAATAACCAGGGCCGTATTCAAATCGACATAAATATAGACATAGCGCTTGCCGTATTCGACCCGCACCAAGTCCTCCCAAGCCATTTTATGCTTGCCGCTGGGCGATTTCTCCAGCAGGTATTTCGGGTTGGCCGGATCGATGGTCAAGGTGTAAGTCCCGAACATGTTGACCTTTTCCTTGTTGGTGTAATTGGCCAATATCTGCCGGCGCAAATCCAGCATCATGATCTTGGGCGACAGCAGTCCCCACAGAACGGCGATAATCATGACATAACCTGCCGACATCATGTCCCGGTAATAGATGTAATAGAAAAAACCCACCAGCGCCAGGATGCCGGGGACGATCAGACGGTTTTTCCGGATGTTTTTTTGTATTTCCTCGGACCTTGTAAACTGTAATTCATTAAAATGGATCAGGTCTTCTTCGCGGAACTCGTATTCAATTTCTAACATGATAATTTCTGGTAAATTTAAAAAAATAAGGCGCTGTTAATGCATTTTTATTTTTGCATGCGCGCTGCGTCTGAACAGATTGGAAAGGGTCAGCATCGCCGTCCTGAAATAGCCGTGTATCGCCACCTGGTGCATTTTATAAAGCGACAGATAAACCACGCGTGCAATGAAACCGCCGACGCTGACCGAGCCCATCAGATTGCCCATCAAATTGCCGACCGTGGTGTATTTGCCCAACGCAACCAGCGAGCCGTAATCGCGATAAACATAGTTGACCGGCGGGCGGCCGTTTAACCGGTTGACAAGGGTTTTGTATAGCGCCGATGCCTGCTGATGGGCGGCCTGCGCCCGGGGCGGGACATTTTCATCATGGTCGGGCCAAGGGCAGGCGGCGCAATCGCCCATTGCGAAAATAGCGTCATCGCTGGTTTTCAGCGTTTGATCGACCACCAGCTGGTTGATGTGATTGGTTTCCAGTCCGTCCAGTTGTTTCATCCAGTCCGGCGCTTTAATGCCCGCGGCCCAGACTTTAAGGTCGGCTTCGATCATTTCTCCGTCATGGGTTTTGATGCCCTCCTTCGTCACCTCGACCACGCGGCGGCCCATCTTAAGATCGATGCCCAGCTTGATCAACTGCTGTTGCGTCGCGATCGCCAGTTTGCTCGGCAAGGCCGGCAGCAATTGGGTCGCCGCCTCGATAATGGTCAGCTTGACGTTGCTGGATTCATCCAGCCCATAAACGGCCAGCAGATCGGTGACTTCATGCAGTTGGGCCGACAGCTCAACCCCGGTGGCGCCGGCGCCGACAATGGCGATCGACAGCGGTTTATTGTCGGTGTTGCTGCCGGCATGGCTCTTCATATAGGCTTCAACCAGTTGCTTTTGAAACTTGAACGCCTGTGAAGTCGTATCCAGAAACATGCAGTGCTCGGCCACGCCTTTAATGTTAAACGTGTTACTGACGCTGCCGACCGACATGACCAGCGTGTCGTAGCTGAAAGTGCGCCGGGGGATCAGTTCTTCGCCTTTATCGCCCAGGGTCGGACTGACATAAATTTCCTTTTTCCTGCGGTTCAGGCCCTCCATTCGGCCCAGCCTGAAACGGAAATGATTGCGATGCGCCTGATTCAGATATTCGATTTCTTCGGTTTCGCCGAGTGTGCCGGCGGCCACTTCGTGCAACAGCGGTTTCCAGATATGCGTCGATGAAGCATCAAGGAGCGTGATTTCAGCCAGCCCTTTTTTGCCTAATTTATTGCCGAGACGGGTAGCCAGCTCAAGACCCGCGGCCCCGCCCCCCACAATCACTATTTTATGTTTTTCGTTATTGTCAGCCATTGTTATCCCCCAAAATGTCCGCCCGAACTGAACGGACCTGAAAAACCAACCTTTCGTTATATGCGCTATGTGCATATTGCCGAATCGCACAGGCTCTTTTTTACGGCATTATAGCGAATCAATGTACCGGCGACTGATTTTGCTCATATTCAAGCTTGCTTTTAATCAAGCAAACCGCTGCAAACTGTAATAAGATAGGCCAGTTTTTATTCTCAATGAGGCACGACCATGCGCCGTTTTATATTTCTTGGCCTTGTGGCCTTTCCAGCTTTTGCTGTTGATGAGCAACCGCCCAGAATTGAGGCCGTACCGGAAGTGCCCGAACCGCCCATGCCCGTGCAAAGCGGTGAGACGCTCGAACCCGATATCACCATTATCCGCAAAGGCAAGCAGACCATACAAGAATATCGCCGGGGCGGCAAACTATATATGGTCAAGGTCATACCGGATATCGGCCCGCCTTATTATTTTCTGGATACCAATAATGACGGCAAAATGGATGTGCGCCGCGATGACGCCAACAGAGAGGGCAACATCAACATGTGGAAACTGCTGGAATGGTAACAATATAACCGGTGTCTGTTTATACGCCCGTAACCCGCCAACAACTCGAACGCTTCTTCAGCACTTACAGCCTCGGCAAAGTCATCGATTTCGAAGGAATCAAAGACGGCATTGAGAACACCAATTATTTCGTCACGACCACGCGGGGCCGCTTCGTCCTGACCCTGTTCGAGTCGCTGACGGCCAAAGACCTGCCGTCGTTCATGGCGTTAATGACGTATCTGGACAAAAACGCAATTCCCTGCCCCCGTCCCTTGTCCGGCCTGCAAACGAATCCGCTGCGCGTGCTGAACGGCAAACCGGCTGCGCTGTTCAAGCGCCTGACGGGCAGCGCCGTCGCCTCGCCATCGATCGCGCATTGCCGGCAGATCGGCCTGCACCTGGCAGGTCTGCACCGCTCCACGCAAGACTACGTGTTTCCGGTAAACAACCGCCGAGGACTGGACTGGTGCCAACGCGTGTTCGCGGAAATCGGCCCGTCCTTATGCCCGGCGGACCGGGCCTTGATCGACGATGAACTGCGTGTTCAACACCAATACCGCACGAACCGTCTGCCGCGCGGTGTTATTCATGCCGATCTGTTCACGGACAATGTCCTGTTTGCGGACGGGCAACTCAGCGGCCTGCTGGATTTCTACAGCGCCTGCACCGATACGCTGCTGCTCGATATCGCGATTACGGCCAATGACTGGTGTTGCGACAGCGGCACCGTGAATCCGGAAAAATTCATGGCTTTGCTGTCGGCTTATGAATCCCTGCGGCCGCTGGACGCTCTGGAAAAACAGCGCTGGCCGCTGATGCTCAGAGCCGCCGCTTTGCGCTTCTGGCTATCGCGGCTACTGCATCGGCTACAGCCGCGTCCCGGCGAAATAACCCAGCAGAAAGACCCACTGGTTTTCAGGCATATTCTGGAACAGCACCGACGGCAAACACCGGCTATCCCACCTCGGCCTGCAGCTGGGCCATCATGCTCTCGGCCTGGCGCAGGTAACCGCCACCGAACAGATTCAGGTGATTCAGAATATGGTACAGATTGTACAGCGTCTTCCTGACACGGTAGCCGTCATCCAAGGGCCAGGCATCCCGATAGGCGGCATAAAAATCCCGGCCGAAACCGCCGAACAGTTCGGTCATGGCCAGGTCGGCCTCGCGATCGCCGTAGTAACAGGCCGGATCAAAGATAACGGGAAGCCCCTGCTTGTCCACGGCGGCATTGCCGGCCCATAAGTCGCCGTGCAGCAGGGCAGGTTCGGGCGCGTAACCGTCAAACAAGGCGTCCAGATCGCCGAGCAGCCGCTCACCGCTCGCTTGCAGCCGGCCGCCGTGGCCATTCGCCGCCGCCAGTTGCAACTGAAAGCCCAGGCGTTGCTCGCGCCAGAAGTTCAGCCAATCGTGGTATTGCCCGTTGGGCTGCCGCGTGCTGCCGATCGTGTTGTCGCGGTGCCAGCCGAAATACGGCTGTTTCACGGCATGCAGGCGTGCAAGCTGCTGACCCAGCAGTCGCTCGGAGGTCCTGTTCGATGAGCCGAACTCAATGTTTTCCAGCACCAGAAAGGCATGATCGGTCGTGCTGCCGGCAGTGATGGCCGCCGGCACGCGCAGGGCCTGCGTCGATGCCAGTTCCTTGAGCCCTTCGAATTCGGCCTCGAACATAGCCGCCAGGCCGGCGCGATTGAGCTTCACGAAATAGCTCCTGTCCCGCCCTTGCAGCCGAAACGCGGAATTGATATCGCCGCCGCCCACGGCTTGTGACGATAAGACCGTAAAAGGCTGCCCTGTCGCCGCCTCGATGTGTTCTGAAATAATCTGCCAATTCATGATTACCTGCCAGGTTGCCAAAATACTCTTCAAAAACGGGCTTATTTGCCGTTATTGCACGGCATCGGGCGTGAATAACGCCTGGCCGTCTTTTTTAAAGGAACGAATAATGGCCTGTCCCTCTTCGCCGGTGATGAAATCGATATATTGCCTGGCCAGATCATAATTCACATGCGGGAAGCGCGCAGGATTAACGGCTATGACATGATAAGGGTTCAGCAGGTTCTCGCCGCCCTCGAATACGATGACCAGGTCGGTTTTGTCCTGATACGCGATAAACGTGCCTCTGTCGGCCAGGGCATAAGCCTGTTTTTCATCGGCCATTTTCAACACCGCGCCCATGCCCTGCCCGGCCGATACATACCAGCTGCCTTTCGGTTCCATACCGGCCGTCCGCCACAATTCCCGTTCTTTCTTGTGCGTGCCTGAATCATCGCCTCGGGAAATAAAAGGCGCGGCGGCACGGCTGATTTTCAAAAAGGCTTCCGCCGCCGATCCGGACGCCTTCACGGCCGCGATATCGGCTTTGGCGCCGACCAGGACAAAATCGTTATGCATGACGGCCTTGCGGTCGACGCCGAAGCCGGCATTGACGAAGGCTTCCTCGGCCTTGGGCGCATGCACGAAAACCACATCCACATCGCCGTTTTCGCCCAGTTTCAAGGCCTTGCCGGTACCGACCGCAATGACATCCAGGCGCGCACCGTATTTTTTTTCGAAAACCGGATTCAATACCTGCAGCAGCCCCGAGTTCTCGGTGCTGGTCGTCGTCGACATACGCAGTATGCTTTCGGCGTTGACCCGAGCGGTAAATAATATGGCGCACAGTGCCAATCCTATGGTTATTTTTTTCATGGTTTGAAAGCCTGTCGTTTGAATGAGAAATTCTGTCACTTCACCATCTTGCCGAAGTGACCGCCTTGCATAGTTTACTGATAAAATGGCGTTTTGTTTCCGTAATACCGGCCTTATGACCCATATTTTTCGCGGCTGCCCGCCAATGCCTTGGAAAGACGAGGACGTTAGCAGGTGACCTGTGCCTACCAACTGGATAATATCCGCTTTCGCTATGGTGAAAAAACCGCCTTGTCGTTGCCGGCGCTCACCGTTCATGCCGGAACAGTCACGGCGCTGATCGGTCCCAATGGTTGCGGCAAGAGTACGCTGCTGCATTTGCTGGCGTTTCTTGAGGCGCCCGCTACGGGCCGTATCGTGTTCTTCGGCGAGCCGGTTAAAGCCATCGATCCGTCGCTCAGAAAACGTATCGGGTTCCTGCCGCAAAAACCCTATATGCTGCGCGGCACTGTACGGGACAATCTGACCCTTGCCTTGAAACTGCAGGGCCTGCCTAAAACCTTATGGCCGGAAAAAATCCATGCCGCGCTGGAACGCCTTGATATCCTCCATCTGATCGATCTGCAGGCCAAAACCTTGTCCGGCGGCGAACTGCAAAAAGCGGCGCTGGCGCGCGCCCTGATCACCGGTCCCGACGTGCTGTTGCTGGATGAGCCGTTCAGTTATCTGGACCAGGCCAGCGCGTTGCGGCTGGAGGCATTTATTTCATCGTATATCGAAGAAACACAGGGAACCCTGGTTTTCAGCACGCATAACCGTCTCCAGGGACTGGCGCTGGCCCAAGATGTCATTTCGCTGGTTCAGGGCGAACTGATCAGATCGCCGCTGATCAATCTGTACCATGGCCAGGCCGGGAAAGAGCATATTTTCGACACCGGCAAGATACGGATCATGCTGCCTCGTGACACGCCCGCCTGCCGGCATGTCTCCATCGATCCGCGCGAAATCGTCCTGTCCAGGCAGCCGCTGGTTTCCAGTATTCGCAACCGCTACCACGGCAGAGTCGTGTCGATCTCGGAGGAAATGGGTAAAGTCAGAGTCGCCGTCGAGGCCGGCGAGATTTTTCAGGTATTGATCACCTATGAGGCGCTGCAGGATTTGGATCTTTCCCTGGGCGACCTGGTCTGGATCCATTTCAAATCCAATTCGGTGGTTGTGTTTTAGCGGTAAAGAAAGTTCAACAGACATTCGGTTTCAGTTAAAATCGCGAATCGCCCGCGACTTTAAAAGTTGATCTTATCCCCTACCGGCACTCGCTGTAGACCATGATCGGACAAATCCATAAAGCTGTAGGCCTTTTATTATAATTCGGCTTATCATGTGAACTGTTTTGCCCATGTATCCCTATTGGGCGCATGGTTGTCGACTATGATTTTTATAGAACACCTCATGAAAAATTATAAATTGCTACTATTATTACTGCTAGGCTCAGTCGCCGCAGGCTGCGGACAGCCGGGCCCGCTTTACTTGCCGGATCAACCCCCGCCAATTCATGCAGAACCGGAAGAAGACCAATAAAAATGGATTATTTTAATTACCGAAACGACGAACTGTTCGCGGAAGATATTGCCGTGCAGGATATCGTCTATAAATACGGCAGTCCGTGCTACATTTATTCCAGAGCCACACTGGAACGGCACTGGCAGGCCTTTGACCGAGCCTTTGGCGGCCAGGCGCACCTGATCTGCTATGCCGTCAAGGCCAACTCCAACATTGCCGTTCTCAATCTGCTGGCCCGCCTGGGGTCCGGCTTTGATATTGTCTCGCTGGGTGAAATGGAGCGCGTTCTTGCCGCCGGCGGCGTTCCTGAAAAAATCGTCTTCTCAGGCGTCGGCAAGCGCGAAGACGAAATCCTCGCCGCGCTGAAAGCCGGCATACGCTGCTTTAATATCGAAGTCAGCGGCGAGTTGGACCGGATCAATCGGCTGGCCGGGCAACTGGGCGTTATTGCGCCGGTGTCTTTCCGGGTCAACCCCGACGTCGACGCCAAAACCCACCCTTATATCTCGACCGGCCTGAAAGAGAACAAATTCGGCATCGACATTGACCAGGCCCTGCACGAGTATCGCCGGGCTGCCGCCATGCCTCACATCAAGGTGATCGGCATAGACTGCCACATTGGCTCGCAACTGACCGAAACCCGGCCTTTCCTGGATGCGCTGGACCGCGTACTGAATCTGGTGTCAGTTCTCAAGGACGAAGGCATCCAACTGCATCATCTGGACCTGGGCGGCGGACTCGGCATCCGCTATAAAGACGAACAACCGCCCGAGCCGGTCGACTACATTCAAGCCGTGCTGGCGCACCTGGGCGCCAACGATTTTGAAATCCTGCTGGAACCCGGCCGCGCCATCGTCGGCAATGCCGGCATCCTGGTGACTCAGGTCGAATACCTCAAACCCACGGCCCACAAGAACTTCGCCATTGTCGACGCGGCCATGAACGACCTGGTGCGCCCGTCCTTATACAGCGCCTGGCAAGACATCATTCCGGTCAACAAGCAAAGCCAGGAGCCAGAGATGCGCTGGGATATCGTCGGTCCGGTCTGCGAGACCGGCGATTTTTTAGGCAAGGAGCGCATGCTTAAAATTTCCCAGGGCGACTTATTGGCGATACGGTCTTCGGGCGCTTATGGTTTCACCATGAGTTCAAATTATAATTCCAGGCCGCGTGTTGCCGAACTGATGGTCGACGGCGGCAATCTGCATTTGATCAGGGCAAGAGAAACGATCGCCCAGCTTTGGGCTGGAGAGCAGTTACTGCCTTGAGCATTGGTGCCGGAACCTAACTATCCACTCTATTCCTTAACAAGCCACGTAAATGATCAACTTCACTAAAATGCACGGTCTCGGCAATGACTTTGTGGTCATTGACGCCATCAATCAACACGTCGACTTAACCGCCGATCAGATCAGGCAGCTGTCCGACCGGCACTTCGGCATCGGTTTCGACCAGCTGCTTTTGGTTGAAAAGCCGCTCAGTGACGATGCCGACTTCAAATATCGGATTTTTAACGCCGACGGTAGCGAAGTCGCCCAATGCGGTAATGGCGCGCGCTGCTTCGCCCGTTTCGTGCGCGATAAACAGCTGACCGACAAGAACGAAATACGCGTCGACACCAATTCGGGCCAACTGCTGCTGCGATTTGACGAGGATGACCTGATTACGGTCAATATGGGGGTTCCGCGGCATGCGCCTGACGAAATCCCTATGCTGGCCGAGGAGGAATCCAAATATTACACGGTCACGGTAAACGATACGGAGAAAGCGTTCGGCGCGGTTTCAATGGGCAATCCGCACGCCGTGCTGCAGGTTAATGATATTAAAACCGCGCCGGTGACCGAACTGGGCCGAGAACTGGAACGTCACCCGGTTTTCCCGGAACGCGCCAATATCGGCTTTATGCAAGTGGTTGACCGCCAGCGAATCAAACTGCGTGTTTACGAGCGCGGCACCGGTGAAACGCTGGCCTGCGGCAGCGGCGCTTGTGCCGCCGTGGTAATCGGTATCGAGCATAATCTGCTGGAGCCTGACGTTTTCGTCGAATTGCCCGGCGGCGAACTGAAAATAAGCTGGGCCGGCCGCGGCGAACCGGTATTCATGAGGGGACCTGCGGTCTCCGTTTTCGATGGGACATTAAATTTATGAATGCACGGCGAACACCCGAACTGACTGCGACTCAGGTTGAAGAGTATCTGCTGTGTCATCCGGAGTTCTTCAATGACCACCTGCATCTGCTGGAGAAGATGCGCATCCCGCACCCTTGCGGCAACGCCGTATCCCTGATTTCAAAACAGCTGGAAATTTTCAGAAACAAACATCAGGAGCAGGAAAACCAGCTGACGGCGCTGATTGAGATAGCCCGGGACAACGATACGTCCATCAACCGCATGCACAAGCTTACCCTGGCACTGCTTGACGCTTCCACGCTGGAAGAAGCTGTCGCCAATCTTGAGATGGTGTTGTCCGACTATTTCCTGACCGATTTTGTCGCGATCCGCATCATCAAGCACAATCCGGACGCCTCGATTGCCAACCTGTTTATCACGCCGGGCTGCGAAGATCTGGAGCCCTTCAGCAAAGAGCTGGTCGCCAATCAGCCAAAATGCGGCCGCCCGACTCTGGCCCAGGCCAAAGTGCTGTTTGGTGATGCCGCGCTGGACGTCAAATCCTGTGCCATCATTCCCATGATTTTTACCGAGCTCGAGGGCATCGTGGCCATCGGCAGCCGTGAAGAAGGCCGGTTTCATTACAGCATGGGCAATCTGTTCCTGACCCAGATGAGCGAAATCATCGGTACCCGGCTGATTTCATTGCTTGCCGCATAACGCCATGCATACCGATGCCGAACATGCGTTAACAGCCTTTTTCGACCAGCTCCAGGTTGAGGTGCGCGCTTCCGAACACACGATAAACAGTTACCGACGGGACATCCGACAGCTGACTCGCTATTGCACGGATAAAGCCATCGACCGCTGGGTTGATCTTACGCAGAGCGATATCCGGGCCCATATCGCCGGCCGGCACCGTCAGGGCATCGGCAGTAAAAGCCTGCAACGCGAACTGTCTGCAATTCGCAGCTTTTACAATTTCCTGTTGAAAAACCGTCTGGCCGACAATAATCCGGCCCAATATGTCAAAGCCCCCAAACAAAGCAGAAAGCTGCCTAAAACGCTGGATGTGGATCAAGTCAACGGTTTGCTGGAAGCCGGGGCAGACTCCGTGCTGGAAATACGCGATCTGGCCATGTTTGAATTATTTTATTCGTCCGGACTGCGTCTGAGCGAACTGGCCGCCCTGAACCTGACCGATATTGATTTGCCCGACCGCTCGCTGATCGTCCGCGCCGGCAAAGGCGGCAAATCAAGGCTATTGCCTATCGGCCGCAAAGCCGTCGACAGCCTGGAGAACTGGCTGGCTCAGCGTTTAAAAATGGCTATCGCCGCTGAACCGGCCTTGTTTATTTCCAGCCGGGGTACGAGACTGGGGCAGCGCAGCATCCAGTTACGGCTGGCGCAATGGTGTAAAAAGAAAGGCATTGCCGAACACCTTCATCCGCATATGCTCAGGCATTCCTTCGCCAGTCATTTACTCGAATCCAGCCAGGATTTAAGAGCGGTGCAGGAATTGCTCGGGCACAGCAATATCAGCACGACGCAAATCTATACTCATCTGGATTTCCAGCATCTGTCTGAAATCTACGATAAAGCCCATCCGAGAGCCAGAAAAAAATCAGACTAGGCTGTCGCTTGGACCGGGCAAAGATCTAAAAAATCTGCTACCATGTGAACTAATTTTAGTATACAAAGCATCTGTTTTATCACGCAGACATTCTTCTTTACAGGACACCTGAAATGGCGGCAAGCGATACATTGCAAGACATAAAATCTAAAGGAATACTCTGGGGCTTTGGCGTTTTAGTCCTGATTGTACTGGTCGTGCTTTTCATCCTGGGCGCTTGGTGGGGAAGTGAACCGGATCAATTCAATGTACAGGAAGAGGCTCTGCTGAGAGCCAAGGAAACCAACAACACTGAAATGCCGGTGGGCTATACCTACGCCAACACGCTGGCCCATATCGCCGAAGTCCTGCTGCACAAGCCCGGCGGCTACATCACCAATGACGTCGCGCCTCCCGGCGTTTTTTTGGATAACATTTCCAGCTGGGAATTTGGCGCACTGGTCATGTTGCGCGATGCCGCGTCGGCATTAAGAAACCATTTTGCCCGGGACCAGTCACAATCCGCCGAAGATCCGGATCTGGCTGTGGCGGAACCTTATTTCTACTATGAACACAACTCATGGGCCTTGCCGTCAACGGAAGCGGAATATGAAAAAGGCATCGAGGCGCTGCACAAATATATGGTGCGCCTACACAAATACGGCGGCCCCGTAAAGCACGCGCAGTTTTATTCCAGAGCCGACAATCTGTGGCAATACGTGGAGATTGTGATCAAACGCCTGGGCGGCTTGTCCACGCGCCTGAGCGCCAGCACGGCCGGCGCGGAGCTCATGCCCGGCATGGCCGTCATTGAACCGGGCGCCGCGCTCCAATCCGGCCAAGCCAAAACCACACCGATACTAGCCCAGACCCCATGGCTGGAAATCGACGACGTATTCTATGAAGCGCGTGGCGCCAGCTGGGCCTTATTGCATATCCTCAGGGCCATCAAGCATGATTTCCATGACATTCTGCTGGATAAACGCGCCATGAACACAGTCGATATTATGATCAAGTCACTGGAAAACGCTCTCGCCCCCATCTTGAGCCCGATGGTTTTAAATGGCGGCGGCTACGGCCTGTTCGCTAATTATTCCTTGACCATGGCCACCTATATCGCCCGTTGCAACGCGGCGGCGCTGGATTTGCGTGACATCATGAACCGAGGCTAATGCCAAGCATGCAAGAACAAATCAATGAAAACCTGAAACAGCTCGGCACCTGGAAACGGATTTTCTTTATGCTGATTTTCGCCGCCATCATCAGCCTGGTCAGAATGCTGTTATGGGCGGTTATTCTGCTGCAAGTCGCATCGATGTTGTTGACCGGCAAAGCCAACAGCAACATTCTCAATTTCGGACGCAGCCTTTCGGCGTACACCTACCATATCCTGCTATTTCTGACTTTCAATACCGACACGATGCCTTTCCCGTTCTCGGACTGGCAGATAACCGAGGAGCTGAACCTGCCCAAGCCGGGGAACTCCAAAAAATAGTACGCCATGGATGATATCCGCAAAATCATTCATATCGATATGGATGCTTTTTTCGCGGCTATCGAGCAACGGGATTTCCCCCAATATCGAAACAAGCCATTGATCGTCGGCGGCGCGCCCGACTCGCGCGGCGTCGTCGCCACCTGCAGCTACGAGGCCAGGCAATACGGCATCCATTCGGCAATGCCGTCATCGCAGGCTTACCGCCTGTGTCCCCAGGCTATTTTTGTCAAGCCCCGCTTTGATGCCTACCGGCAGGCATCGCAAACCATTCGAAAAATTTTCACCGACTATACCGAACGGGTCGAACCGTTGTCATTGGATGAAGCATATCTGGATGTCAGCGATGTCCAATTGCATCAGGGCTCGGCCACGCTCATTGCCAAAGCCGTCAAGGCAACGATTAAACGCGAAACCGGACTGGTCGCCTCGGCCGGCATCTCTTACAACAAATTCCTCGCCAAGATTGCTTCGGACATGGATAAACCGGATGGACTTTATGTCATCACGCCAGAACGGGGAGCATGTTTTGCCGGACAACTCAGTATCGATAAATTTCACGGCATAGGCAGAGCGACAGCGCGGAAAATGCAGGCATTGGGCATACAGACCGGCAAGGATTTAAGGAAACTGTCGCTGGCGCTCTTGCAGCAGCATTTCGGCAAGTCCGGACACCATTATTACAACATCTGCCGCGGCATTGACCACAGGCCCGTCAACAGCCAGAGAACCAGCAAGTCGGTAGGCGTGGAAACGACGTTTCAGCAGGACATCAAGGCCCGGCCGGAGGTGATGGCGCAACTGCACAGCCTGCTGGAAAAAGCCCTGGAAAAAGCCGCCGAGAAACGGCTGGCCGCCTATACCTTGACCGTCAAGATAAAATACCACGACTTTGTCCAGATCACGCGCAGCCGGACCCTGCCCCATGCCGTGACAGCCACGACGGGCACGTTCGCTATCCTGGAAGATTTATTACGAAATACCGATATCGGCACACGTAAAGTACGGCTGCTCGGAATCACCCTGTCATCGCTGGAAAACCAATCCAGACTGACGCATTTTCAGCAAATGGATTTGTTTAACTGAGCCGCTACAGATCCGACTCCGGCTCATCGTCAACCGGCTCACCCTCTTCGAAATTGAAGACTTCTTTCAGATAGCGGTATAACAAGCGCGAGGATTTAGGCGGCTTGGCCGCCGCCGCTTCCTTCTGGGCATTGCGTATCATCTGCCTTAACTGCTGCCGGTCCGCCTGAGGCTGTTCATCAAGCAACTCGGCCAGCGCCTCATCGCCTTCCGCAATCAGCCTGTCCCGCCAGCGCTCGACGATATGATGCTCCCTGACGGCATGGGCGCTTTTGCTTTTAAAGCGCGCCAGTTTTTCCTGAATCGGCGCTATATCGATTTTATGCAATTGTCCGGCAATAAATTTCAGTTGCCGTTTTCTTGCCCCTTTAAGCGGCATGCCGGCGACCTGAGCGATAGCTTTATAAAGGTTTTCAGGCAATTCAAGCATTTTCAATTGCGCCTCGGGCAATCCCGACAATTCTTCGCCCAAGGCAAAAAGCGCCGCCATATCGCGCTTTTGCTGTGACTTGTTGGGGCGGACCGCATAATACTCCACCTCCTCGTCATCATCGTATTCATACTCGTATTCGTATTCTTCTTCGCTCATTTGATCTAAACCACTACCATTAAAAAAATCACAAACAGCACGACCAGACCCAGAGGCACCAACACCGCCATCCAGTCTGCCGGCGCTTTCCGGCTGTGCTCGAGTGATGCCTTGATACCGGGCCGCATCCAGAAAATAATCAGCAGCACCATGACACCTAACAATAGACTTTCCCAGCTTGAAAATGCTTCCATCTCTGCCTCGCCATAATAAATACGCTACTTTACCACAGGCTGTTTAATGACTTTCCATGCTTCGATCTTTTGCGCCAAATTCAGCGATGCATGGGCCGGACTCGTTGACGGCAGACGCTGATAGGCAAGATAGGCGAAACGTTGATCCAGGCCCGGCAAAATATGTTTTTTATACACCTTTTCAGCCATACCGCCATTAAAGAACACACGCCTGATCAACCGGTACTCGCCAAGAAAACCGGCAAAATCATTGATTCGTATCGATGACAACTTGATATTCGAGTCCAGGCTGCCGTGCCGATGGCAACTTTGCAGCACATCCCAGACCGCGATACCGTTTTCCATCAAAATGGTTTTGCGCCGTTCATAGCAAAGCTCCGGGAATGCGCCGAATAACGCGCCCATGATCGGCCAGAATGCATTGCTCGGATGACCATAGTACTGTTGCTTAAGCAAGGAAACCTCGCTGGGCATGGAACCCAATATCAATACCTGCGCATTTTTGGAAACAATCGGAGCAAATCCTTCAATTTCAGCCATACTTACTTAGGTAAAATTTAATTTCTAGCCCATCAATTTTGCGATAATACGCACTCGTTAATTTCATAGAGTATCAGTTACGTCATGTGGTTTAAAAATCTTAGTATTTTCCGCCTTACCGAGGACTTCACTTTATCTCCAGCCGAACTCGAACAAAAACTTGAGCAAATGGCATTCCGACCCTGCGGCAATCATGAGGAATCCACTTTTGGCTGGACCGCGCCCCTAGGCAAAACCTCGCAGCAGCTGGTGCATAGCACGAATGGTTTTATGATGCTGTGCGGAAAAAAAGAAGAAAAAGTGTTGCCGGCCGCCGTGGTCAATGAAATGCTTCTGGAAAAAATTATCGAGGAGGAAGACCGGCAAGGACGAAAATTGGCCAAAAAGGAACGTACTGCCATAAAGGATGAGCTGGTTTTTGAGTTACTGCCCAAGGCTTTCAGCTTTTCGCGCAAAACCTACGCTTATATCGACCCGAAAGGCGGCTGGCTGGTCGTTGACGCCGCCTCGGCAAAAAAGGCCGAGGATTTGCTCAGCAATCTGCGCAAATGCCTGGGCTCATTGCCGGCCGTACCGCCCAATACCGTGGAAAAACCGGTTGCCACGATGACCCATTGGCTGCTCCATCATGAGACACCGGCCGACATCACCATTGAGGACGAATGCGAACTGCGCTCCCCCGAAGAGGAAGGCGGCATTATTCGCTGCAAGCGACATGACCTGGCGCTGCCGGAGATTAAAAACCATCTCGACACCGGCAAGGAAGCGATTAAACTGGCCATCAGCTGGGACGACCGGCTATCCTTCATTATCGACGAACATTTAGCGATCAAACGCCTGCGCTTTCTTGACTTGATCCAGGATCAGGCCGCCAATATCGAAGCCAGTGATGAGGCCGAACAGTTCGATGTGGATTTTTCGATCATGTCGCTGGAACTGGCCAATTTTTTACCTCGTCTGATGGAACTATTCGGCGGAGAGAATAAGGCATGACCCTTTTAACGACCAGTCC